>Ga0272441_10001172_pt1 | contig 56136 bp, 54 predicted proteins | sample SSMProp6N_FD_193582 | JGI IMG/M metagenome (GOLD analysis project Ga0272441, IMG submission 193582) | Marine sediment archaeal communities from Little Sippewissett salt marsh, Falmouth, MA, United States - SSM-Prop-6N | ecosystem: Environmental > Aquatic > Marine > Wetlands > Sediment ...
AGTATTTATTGAATTTTTTATTCTGCTATCATACATTTTTTTTATATAATATTTTTATGGTTCATTAATTTTTGTTAATTATTTATAATAATTAAAAAAATAGAACATATTATATATAACTAATAATATTTAATAATTCGGGGATATAAATGGAGGAAAATAATATCTATAAAATATTTTTAGTAATAATAATTATAGGATTAATATCTAGTAATAGTTCAAATGCAGTTTTTATGAATTCAACTTTTGATGATTGGGTTTTTGAAACAGTTGATAATTCTGATGATTTCTGGGATAACCAAATAAAAATTGATAGTAATAATAATCCTCATATTTGTTATTGGAAACAAAGTTCAAATCCATCAGAACAGCAACTTAAATATTCTTATAAATCAAATGGTAACTGGAACAGTGAAGTTGTTGATGATAGCTCTCATTCTGGTGCTGGATGCAGTATAAGTTTAGATAGTAATAATAATCCTCATATTAGCTATCAAAGTGGAGATAGTGGTCTTTCTCTTTATTATGCATATAAAGATAGTTCTGGATGGATTATAGAAGAAGTTGATGAATATGGTGTATCATCTTATACTTCTATTGATCTTGATTCATATAATAATCCACATATCGCATTTTATGATTGTGTAGAAGAAGGACTTTGTTATGCATCTAAACAAAACAATGAATGGACAGTTGAAATAGTTGATTTCATCGATGATGGTGATGGCGTAGGATTATATCCATCAATAAAACTTGATTATAATAACAAACCACATATTAGTTATTATGACTCAGTGAATAATAATCTAAAATATGCTCTAAAAAATAGTGGATCTTGGAATATAGAGAACGTAGATACAAATGATTGTGGACAATTTACATCCATATCAGTTGATTCAAATAATAATCCACATATAAGCTACAGAAAAAGTTCAATTTTAAAATATGCATATAAAAATTCTTGTAATTGGAATGTTGAAGTAGTTGATGATTCATATAATCAACCAGTAATAAGTCCCACATCAATAACTATTGATTCTAATGATAACCCACATATTTGTTACTATCATGATGATGCATACAACTGTCTTAAATATGCAGTAAAAAAAGCTGGAACATGGGATTTAGATGTTATATTAAATGATGTAGATCAATATTGTGATATAAATTTAGATAACAGCAATAACCCTCATATTAGTTTTACAGATTCAAAAATATTAAAATATGCATACAAAGAAGGAGATAATCCTGATAATAACCCCCCCGTTGCATATATAGATGATATAAATCCAAATCCATCAGAAGAAGGAGAAACTGTAAGCTTTCAAGGCCATGGCACAGATTCAGATGGCTCAATTATTGCATATAATTGGCGGTCATCAATAGATGGGCAATTATCAACAGAGGCATCTTTTTCAAAATCAGATCTTTCAGAAGGAACTCATACAATTTATTTTAAAGTTAAAGATAACCAAAATGCATGGTCATCTGAAAAATCACAAACTTTAGTTGTAGGTAATGGTGGTGACGATCCAGACTATGTTCCAGTCTGGTCTAAAGGAAATGAATGGAATTATAACTTTAATTTTGAATTTTTATACTCTGGAGTAATTGAAATAAATGGAGCAATAAATCCAATGAAACTCGTTGTAACAGAAGTTAATGAAGAAGACAACGAATATAAACTTAAAATCACTGGATATATTAATGCAGATCTTACTCTCTTTGGGTTTCTACCCGGTGGAGGATTTTCAGGTGATGTTAAAGGCGATGTAAAAATTGATAGATCAACTCTTGCAATGAAAGATTTTATTTTTGAAGCAGATGGATCATATCTAGGTTTTGACACTCATGCAATTACAACTATGAACTTCAACCCAGCATTTGATATTTTTGATTTTCCAATTGAACCAACCGAAGATGTAAATAACCCATGGACAGCTGAAACTTTTTCTGAACTTTGTATAGATTTTTGGGCTGGGGTAATTCATCAGGATGCATGTATCGATGGTGGATTTGATGATGAAGAACTGCACTATGTAAGAGAAGAAAACCATAAGGGATATGACTGCATCTTATTTTCAGGTAACATGGGCCCCTCGCATGGCGGTTCATCAAAACTTTGGTATTCTGAAGATGCTGGATATTTGGTAGATATCCAAGAAAGCATTTATGGATGGCAAGGAGTAGATGCAACTTTAAATATGCCTCTTATTTCAACAAATTATGATGCATCAAATCATCCTCCTTTAACACCAAATAAACCAACCGGGGAAACAATAATTCTTACAGGTGAAGAGTACACATTTACTTCAAGTTCAGAAGATGAGGAGGGTGACTCGATATATTATATGTTTGAATGGGGAGATGGACAAAGATCAGAATGGTTAGGACCATATGCTTCAGAGCAAAGTGTATCAGCATCCCATATTTGGCTTAAAACTGGATCATATAACATTAGAGTGAAAGCAAAAGACATAGAGGGGCTGGAAACATCCTGGTCAGATCCTTTAGTTGTTACTGTTAATTCAGAAACCCCAGTTGTTACAGTATTTATACATAGATTTGATAAAATAGATGAAATAGATTATCCATATCTTTGGGATCCTCTAAATTATTTACCTGAATGGTACTATAGAGTAAAAGTAAAATCAACAGATGGAACGACATCAGATGATTTTTATTATTGCACAGAAGATGGTACACAGTATACCCAATATATCTCAGGAGATGGCTGGCAGCCAGACAGAGAACACGAACTTATATGCACATCTTCAGAAGTTATTGTTTCTATAAAAGCAATGGATCATGATCAATGGTATGAGCTGGGAGATGATATATGGGATATTAGTGGTTGTAGTGGTGATGGGGAAGACAATTCTGTCTCTGATACAGGCCATAGAGGAGCAATTTATCATGGAACATATAACTTGATAACAGATAGTTTTAAGCCTTATAGCTCAAAACCAAGTGATTATGCGGATAAAATACATAATCAAAATGGTTATTTAGTTTCAAGTGGTGAATACAAGCCAGATTCAAGTACAGGCTATGATGGAAACGATGCAACAGTTCAGTTTTGGGTATCAGATTCATATGAGCCGCCAACAGCAAGCATTACTGATCCGCCAACACAAGAAAGAGTAGATCACGAAATTGATTTTATCGGCGGAGTAACAGATGGTTTTGCAACAAAAGATGATCCATATGACTGGTTATGGAATTTTGGAGATGGATCTACATCTACAAAACAAAATCCATCTCATACTTATTCATCAAAAGGAACTTATACAGTAAGTCTAACAGTTACTGATGGGTTTGATCAAAAAGATACAGTTGAGGCGACAATAAAAATTATTGCAAATAATGCACCAAACAAACCAGATGCACCATCTGGTCAATCCAAAGGAAAAGTTAGAAAAACTCATACTTTTAGCTGTGTTACAACAGATCCTGAAGAAGATAATCTCTACTATAAGTTTGACTGGGGTGATGGAACATACTCAGACTGGATAGGGACATATGAATCTGGAGAAACAGCTTCTCTATCACACTCATGGGATAAAATGGGATCATATAATGTTAGAGTAAAAGCAAAAGATATTTATCATGATGAATCAGAATGGTCAAATCCTACTCCAATACAAATGAGCAAATACAGTGATAATATAATTATTAGGATGTTTCAGCGGATAATAGACATGTTTCCATTTACAGAAAATATTTTACAACCAATAATTGAAAATATTGAACAGAATTTAGAAAATAATAATAATGACAATAATAACAATAATAATCAAAATCCTAATAATTCATTCTAAATATTTCTATTCAATATATATTGCTGGTTTAAGAGGCTGTGAATATCTAGATTTATCAGATGGATCATAAATATTAGATTCACCAGCTTTAAATATTAAAATTTCACATTTAAAATTATCTTTTAGATAATCAATTGAATCATCTAAATATTTTTTCTCATCAATTTCTACGATATATCTTTTTTTATCATAATCATTTAATTTTTTAATTTCACCAATTATCTTACCAGCATATTTAGATACATTATTTGCATTTTTTTTCATTTCAGGATTATTCATTATATCCTTCATTAAAACTGCCATATTCAAATTGTTTTCATCTGATAGTTTAATTGATTTTCTAAATATTTCCTGTTTCCAAGATGGGCTAGTATAGATACATATCTTTTTTGGTTTAATCTTTGTAACTTTTAGAATCTCATTTGCATCCTCAATTAGATTTGATAGGAGATATTCACCTATCTCCTCAGTTTCATAAATCTCTTCAGAATTAAAATTTGGATAATTCTTATTTGAAATGAAATCATCATTATTTATATGCCAGATTTCTTCAGATAAGTGAGGTGTAAAAGGAGTCATTAGTTTCACCCATATATCTATGATTTTTCTTAGAAGTTTTTTATTACTTCCACCTCTTTTTATATACCATTGAATATCTTTTTGACACTCAAAATATATTTCATTTGATGCAACTCTTAAATCATATTTTTCAAATGACTTATTTATATTTTCTATATGTTTATTAAAAACACTTAATAACCAGTTATCAAGATTATTGTTTTCATTATCTTCAATATCTAATAACCTTATGATCATCTTATAGATATTTGCGATTTTATTTTTATATTTTGTAACCGCAACTGAGTCCCATTCAATATCAACAAATGGTGAACCTATATGTGAATAATAAAGTCTCATAGCATCCACACCATATGTTGATGCTGCTTCAGCTATATGTTCAGCTCCACCTTTTGATTTGCTAATCTTTTCTTTTCCTTTCTGTGTGACCCACCAATGAACAAAAATACCTTTTGGCCATTTATCTTTTGGCATAACTGATATATGATTCATTAAAAAAACTGGGAAATGAACGGTTTTATGTTCTTTTCCACCAAGATTAATATCAACTGGATACCAGAATTCAAAATCATCTTTTATCTCATCCCAGATTTCATTATTACTATTTCCTTTACCAAGAAAAACATAATCAAAAAAATCCTCATTCATATCTTCAGGTTTAATTTTTCCCTCATTAATATATTTGGAAATAATATAATAAGCAGGATATAATGTTGAATCAGATATTGGTTCGATTATCCAATCTTTTTTAAAAGGAAATTCAGTTCCAAGCCATGATCCTTTTCTTATACATGCTCTATCATCAAACCAGTCAAGTACATTTGGTAATTGTTCTTTATATTCAGATGGATATAAATCCATAGATTTAGAATGTTTTATTGTTTTATCTGTAAGATCTTTATCACTATATTTTATAAACCACTGATCAGGTATTTTTTTGATATGAACTTTTTCCCCACATCTACATATAACTTTTTCAGAAAACTCTCTAATAATTTCTGCATCATTTGAACTTATTAAATCATTTTTTACATCATCTTTAATATCAGATATTTTTATTCCAGCGTATCTACCACATTCTTCATTTAGATATCCAGTATGAAATTCTTTTTTATAAACAACATCAGTTGCTTGATCAAGTTTTTCTGTTTCATTTTGAGATTTTATATCTAGTTCTTCGCAAACTTTTTTTGCAGGATTTGTTCCAAGATCTTTTACATCAATTATTGTTATAGGCAAAATATCAGATTCAGATTCTACAAGAGCTATCCAATCATATGGTGCATGAGCTGGAACGCTCATAACAACACCTGTTGCCACATTTGGATCTGCAAAAGGACCAGGTAGAATTGGTATTTTTCTATTTATTAGTGGTATTTCACATTCTTTTTTTAATAAATCTTTACCACTAATAGTCTCATCTAATGCTTTTACTTTATCTATTTGATATTTTAACTTATCAAAAGCTGGTTTTGACACTATCCATTTCTCATTATTTACCATTATTTTTATGTATTCAACTTCTGGATTAACCCACATGTTTGTTACTCCAAAAATTGTTTCAGGTCTAAGAGTTGCTGCTGGAAGTATTGTTCTATCATCCATTTTAAATTTTATAGCTGTAAATTCTAAAATTTCTGATGAACCACCTGCAGATATATCTGTTTCTGATTTATCAACGGCAACAGGACCACAATTTGGACAAAAAGGAGCAAAATGTGGTTTTTGAATCAATAAATTATTTTCCTTTAATTTTAAAAATTGCCATTTTATAAATTTTTTATAACCATCTGATATAGTACTCATTATTCTACTATAATCTATTAAAAAACCAAATTTTTTCCAATAATCATTAACATAAACATTTCCAAAATATTTTACAACGTTATATGGATCTTCTAATTTTTTAATCTCTTCATCTTTTAATCCATATTCTTTTAATGATTTTATTGTAAATTTATCTTTTCTTTCAACTTTTTTTGCAAAACCATAAGAAGGAATTCCACTAGCATGAAATCCAGCCGGAAAAAGGATACTATATTCATTCATTCTTTTATATCTAGCAATTATATCACAATAAGTAAAACCTCTCATGTGTCCAACATGCAAATAACCTGATACTCCAGGATATGCAAAATGTATGAAAAATTTTTTTTTATTTTTTTTATCAGCAATATAAATTTTATTTTTTATCCATTTATCTTGCCATTTTTCTTCAATTTCTATGTAGTTATATTCATTATAATTCATATTATTATTCGGTTTGAAATTAAACCATGGTTTATAATTGTTTTTACCATTTTGTAATTTTTTTTCTTTTGCCTAAATTACACATAATATTTATATATGATAAATTATAGAGTATAACATAGAAAAGGTGGTGAAAAAAAAATGAGAATCGCAAGTGAAATAAACTCAAGCGAAGAACTTAATGATCTAAAATCAACAGTTGAGATCTTTATTGTTAATACAAGAATTAAGCAACTAGCATTATCTGCTTAATATAAATATTTTTATTTTTTCCATATCAAAAAAAATTTGGAGGAAAAAAATAAAATAATGAATAATAAAATAAATGATCCTGAATGGATAAAATGTATTTCAAATTCAAATAATAAATTAGAAAATAAAAAATATAAAGAATTTGTAAAAGAACTCTTTTTACAATATAAATCTGAAGGCTTATCTTCTATGGAAGCATTTAGAAAAGCCATAAAAGTAGCAGATTCTTTTAACCTATAAAAATTTTTTTTGCTTTTTTATATATAATAAAATTTATAAAATAAACCTTTATACATAAAATAAAAATTATAAAAAATAAACAATATAAATTGGGGGTTTATTTTATTATAAAGTTCAAATATAGGACCATTACAAAAAATAATAATGCAATCTCAGAAGAATTTACATCAATTCCATCATTATCAATTATTCTAATTGGATTCACAGTTTTTTTTCTTCTAATATCAAATGTATATAGCGCCTATGATTTAAGAACCGATTCAATTGATATGTATCAAAAAGCAGAATTCATTGCAAATAAAATTACAAATCCTAACTGTTTTTTTATAAATCCTGGTGGTATTGTTAATTTAACAAAATTAAATACAAATAATGGACAAGAAGATCTTTTAGATTTTAGAAGTAAATTATCATTATCAAAAACAAATTTTACGATAAAAATTAGTTGGGATGATAATAATGAATATTTTCCTGGAAATATACCAGATTATGTTCATGATAGAATAGCAGTTACTGAAAATATATGTATCTATCTAAATGAAGCAGAAACATCACCTGGGAAAATAACAATTATTCTATGGAGTGAAGAATAAATGAAAATTAGAATTTTTAATAAAAATATTGATGGTCTATCTATAATGTATGATGCAGTATTTTTTATGGTTATGATATCAATATCTGGTGCTGTATTAATACCTGCTTTAAATAATCAAACTAGCATTCAAACATCAATTGAAAAAAACCGTGAGGAAATTGTTGATGAAACCCTTCTCATGGTTTTGAACTCAAGAATTGATGATTTTGAATATGTTTATGCAAAAGAACAAATTGATTTTATCGCAGAAACAGCAGGGATTGATACTTCTGATGAAGTAATATATAAACCTATGACAACAGGGCTTCTTGGAAAAGAAATCAAACATAAAACTTTTTCAGATATATGTGTTGAAAATTTGATTTCTCAGATTAAAATTTTTGATATGAGACTTAATATTTTTACAAATGATTATGATAAATCAATAAATGATATGTTATATAACACTCTTTATGATTTTCTTGGAGATAAATATAATTTTAATCTATCTGTAAAATGGAATCCAATAGTTGACATAGAATATGGTGGAAGTTTATCAGTCGGGAAACAGATTCCTGATACAGATACATTTGTTTCAAAGTCTTATTCTACAATTCCAACATCGATATTCACTGATTATTTTACTATATTTGAAACAAAAATAGAAAAAAAGATTTCAATAATAAATGATTATATTATTCAAAATACAAATTCTGAGTATAACAAAACGGAATTTGAAAAACTTATAACTAATTCTTTCAATGATACATATGATTCTATTATCTGTGATGAACTTGTAAACACCTCTTTTGATTTTTTATTTGGAGATATTGAGGATTCTGTTTCTAATATATTTCCTGATTCGCTTGATCATATTACTGATTTTTTAGATATTTTTGGATCAGATCTAGGATTTGAAATTGATAATATTATTAAAGATAAAATCCTTGAATTATCAAATATTGATATTTATGATTACAATAATGATCGAGAAATAGACATGGAGGATATTTTCTCTTGTCTAAAATTCTATATTAAAGAAAAAATATTGGAGAAAAAACAAGCAAGAGTTAAAGATGAAATAATAATTCTTTCTAGAGATTTTTCTTCAAAACATAATGAAATTGATGATTTTACTGAAGAGGAAGTAACTGAGTTATTCTATAATTTTTTCAATAAAAAAATTGATGTTTTAAGAGCTGAATTTAAACTAACTATATGGGAGGTTAGATAAATGTTTTTTTCAATAAAACCTTTTATTATAGATATAAATGCGCGTATTCCATTTTCAATTATTGGTGTTTTTTTAATTATTGGTAGTAGTTTCACAACTGTCTATGTTACAAATCTAGAAGAGGAAAATAGCTTAAATATATCAAGCAGCCTTGATTATAATCATCTTGATTATCTTTTTAGAAATGTTGAATCTGACCTAGCTAGATCTCTAAACTATGCTGCTTGTAAGTCTTTTAATGAAATTGGTAGTAATCCAATAGTCGAATATAATGATGGTTATGATTATGATATTGATGTCACAGGTGATGGAGAATCAGACTATGTTGATTTTAATTTAAATGTCGTTAGACATCAGACAATGAGATATTTCAATGAATATGTTCAGACTAATTTTCAAAATAACCGTTTTGTTTTAGATGATTATATAGTAAATTCTGTTGGTATTATTGATGATTGGAAAGATATTGATGTGAAAATTGTTGATATGGCAATATCTAGGTCTTTTGATAGGCCTTTTGATAAAGCTGATTCAAAATATCATGTCTATCCTGTAATGACAGTTAATATGGATCTTGAAATTTCAAGTTTTGATACATCTGAAATAATATTTACAAAAAAAGTGACTATTTCTACTATTATAAACAATAGATATTTACTCCTTGAAGATATGGCAAGAGATTTTGAAAAAAGAATAAAAGGAACAACTAGTGCACTTGGTGTTGATGTTCTTGCTGGAGCTATGGGTCTTACATGGCTAAGAGGGTATTCTCAATATGCATTAAACACACCTAATAATATTATTAGTAACGAATGGCTTGAGATCTTAACAAATGGTGGAATACTTCTTGAGGAAGGTTTTGTGTTCAACAGTGCTGATCCTTTTGGAATGGTATTTATGGGCTATAAGACTGCAGAGACAGTTGCTGATGAACTTGGATATGACCTAGGTGGTAAAGTAGAAGCTTTAAAAAACTCGGTTAAAAAACCATTTGATAGCATTAATTTTGATGATAACTATGAGAATTCTTTTAACGAAATGCTACCTGATAGTGAGATGTCTGATTCAATCTCAGGTGATTTATCTGATATTTCTACTAGTTTTGATATTGATTGTAATATTACCGATCTATCTGAAGAAGAATTTAACAATATTATTCAAAGTAGTATTATAACAGATACAATAAGAAATGTATATAATGCACTTGTAAAGATTTTAACCGAGAGATTTGAAAAAGATAATAACTGGGATGAAATCCAAAATAATTTACAAATTGAAAAACAAAGAACGAGAAGAACAGAAGAATCAAGATCATATGATGCTGAAAACCAGGTTGATTTACCAGATGGTTGGTATGTATATGATGTAAAACTAATAAATTCAGGATACTTTGATACAAATGAAAACATCGGTAGTTATAATATTATTGAAAAAATCAATAATACCATGGGACAGAATTTTTTCAACAATGACAACTATGATAAGATAATTTTAGGAGGAGAATTATGGGATATTAAACGTGGTCGTGATGTTGATTATTCTTGGAAGGTTGAAACAAATTGGAAGGTATATACAAAAAATGAAACAGATAGTAAGGTTTATTCTGTATCTTTAGAATCAAATGATTATTCTTATTCAGATTTACAGATAATCAGTGAAGATGTGACAGTAAAATTTGTAACTACAGATTATTCAAATAATATTCCATCTATTGGAAATAATAATATTCTTGATTGTTTTGAAGGAAAAATATTTAGTTTTATCTGTAGTTATTTTGATCCAAATCTGAAAGATGTTTTAAAATTCTATCTAGATTCTAATCATATTGATTTTAATGATGATTTCAGAGATAAAATATTTGAAAATAATAATAAAAAATATAATTCAGGTAGCTATAATGATGAATTATTTATTGAATCAAAGAAAGATATAATTATTCATAATAAATTTACTAATATTGATATAATAATTGTTTTAAAACAGCTTAAACAAAAAATTATTGAAAATGTTACTGTTAGTAAGACGATAAGAGAGGGGATGCTCCCTGGAGATATGGTATCAGAATTATCCCTTGCACTTTATAATAAATTTTTATCATATAAACAAGAATTAAATGATTATTTCAATATAAGTTTTAAATCATCTGATATGTTTATTTCATCTGTTTCTAAAGTGTATTATAATCTTTCAAAAACATATTGTAAATTAATTGAGGATAGATTATATGAAAAATATCAAAATAGCAAAGATGAGATAATAGATTCTACAAATAATGCAATTTCAGATAAAGATATGAATGATTGTGAACCAGTGGATAAAGATTATGATGGAATTTCATCTGATATGCAAAACGCTGATCTTCTAAGTGGTCTTTCAATTCCAATTGGTGCTGATATGACACTTACTAGACCTGGAAATGAAATTACTGGTTGGTCTGAAACTGTGAGAATTACTATAAAACAAAATCCACCATATTTTTGTAAAGATTTTTATGAAGAAGATCCTATTGATCAAAGAAGTTTTAACAATTATATAAAGTATAGAAATTTGAATATTTTTTCACCTATGGCAGGTGTTGATAGTATTGTCGAGGAAAGCTTTAATGCTTTAAATGATCAAATTATTGGTGCAATTGATTCTGGTTTTGATGAAATCAATAGGATTCAAGATGAAACTCTTAGATCTGAATTGAAGGATGGTCTTGATAGTGTTACAAATAGTATTTCAGATTCGATAAAAGATACTCTATTTGATTCTATAAAAAAGGAGAAAGGTAGTATTATTTCTGATAATGATCTTTTGTCAGATGAGGATATTCAAAACACTGTAGATTATGTTATTGACAGTTACGATGATGATTCTGAAAATTTTATTAAATATTTAAATGGCGAAAGGATAAAAAATGATATACGAAACTCATTGAGAGCAAAATTTTTACGTAATATGCAAGATAAATATGGTTCGCTTTTTCTAAAAGATCATTATGATGTTTATTTTGCTGGTGGAAGTTCAATAAATCAAACTATTATGAACGCATATGATCAAGCTGTAACAAAAACTTTAAAGGCATTAAAAGGAGAAATAATTGATACATATGAATCTTTTAGCAAAAAAATTGAGGATAAAGTAAGCAAAAAGGTTTCATCAAGTCTGAGTAAATTCATTCCAAGTGGTCTTCCGATATTACCTCCTTTTGGATGGTATTGTACTATTAATGCATGGTATATAGAAGTTGAAGGTACAATTCCTGAGTTTAAACTACTTGATTCATCAAATGAGGCAAATCCAAACACACTTATGGGCCATAGTTCACAAGAATATTTCAGAAAAGATTCACCTGTTTATTTTGATTTAGATGGAGATGGAATTAAGGAAGAGGCAATAGGCGAAAACAAAGCAATAAAATTTGAATATAATACAGGAACATTCATAATTGTACCACCCGGTAAAACTGGTGTTGGTGATACAGTTGGTGGAATGGATGAGATAAAAGAATATGGAGATCAAAATTAAGAAAATGTCTAAAAAAATCTTTTTTCCAGTAATAATTATTCTTTTGTTAATTATTCCTAGTGTTTTTGCTGATGATAAAATTGATGTTAAAGCTTATTTTTCTTATCTAAAAGATGATAATACATGGACACAATGGATGGAATGTATCAAAGAAAATGAAGATAATCTAACAGATTTAGAGTTAAAAATAAATCAACCATGTAGATCAAAAATATTTATAAATTCAAGATATGAGGGGACTTTAGGTTTTTATATAACAGAACCAGGCATAACAAAAGCTTATAATATTTCAAAAGGAAAAAACCATGATAGCCTTATCTCATATCTCATTATAAATAGAGATAGAGAACAAGATATCTATAATCCACAGGATTTTAATATTAATAATCCAAATGAACCTGTTGAATATATCTGGTTTTTTTATCCAAATGAAAATTGGACTAATGGACATGCACCAATTTCTTTATTTTATCAGTTTGATTTTCCAACAAAAAACAGCCCATATTCAGGTGAAATCGTGGGATCGTATCTTGGATTTGCAAATCCATATATCTCAAATGAATATTGGCAAGGGATTAAAACCGATGAACTTATAAAAACAACTAGTCAAACCTTTAACACACCATACTTAAACATGATATTACTTTTTTTACTAATAATATCATATTCCCTAATTAGAAAAAAGAATATTTAATAAAATTTATTCTTCTTCATTTTCTTCTTCGTTTTTTACTTCTTTTTTTGAGGATTTACCACCTCGTTTTGGAATAGGAAGTTTATCTATTATTTTTGTAACATTTTTTACCTTTCCAAAAATGTTTGTAATTTTTGATAGTTTCCCAGAACTTTCTTGTTCTGTTTCTTTTTTATCTTCTGAATCTTTGGTTTTTCGTTTTTTTATTTTATTTGATATTTTATCAAGTTTTAATTTTTTAATAAATTTAAATTCTAGTTTTTTATCCGATTTCTTTTTTAAATCAATGTTTTCAAGGTTTCCTTCTTCATTGAATCTAATTTTAAAAGTAGCAGGTTTAATTTCTTGTCTTTTTTTTCTAAAAACCGGTATCGATTTCTGAGTTACTTCTTCAAATTCTACCTGAGGAATTTCTTGTTGTACCTCTTCAAATTCCTGTTTTTCAATATCTCCTTTAGATCTTAATTTAAGGCTTGGTTTTTCAGAAATATTAGAGGAAAAATTTGGATCTTCAAAGTCATTTGTTTTAACATTATCTATTTCATTTACCTCTTGAAATCTTATTTCTGAATTATCACATTTTTGTTCTTCTAAAATTTCATAATCTGGTACATCAAATTTAGGTATTTTTTCTTCAATTTTTTTAATATCCTCTATAAGATTAACAATCTCTGTATGATTTTTTACATTATTATCAATGTTAGAATCAAAATTGTTGTTTTCCCCAAACTCCTCTCTTCTTTCTTCCACAATTATTTTATCATTTATTATGTATAAAGATATTTTGGAAAAAATATTAGATTTTTATAGTCATTAGAAAAATCATCTGTTTATTATCTCACGAATTGGAATATATGCAAGTAAAATTGCAATAAATAACCAAATTATAAGACCTGGAACTATCGGTGCAACATCAAATACTGCAAGGTTAATTCCCATTACAACCAATATTGCAATTAATACTCCCATTAATGCTTCACCAGCTACAAGTCCTGCAGTGAACAATAGCCCTGTTCTAATTGATTTTTCTTGTGGTTTTATATTTGTTTGTTTTATCGCTAGTTCCCAATCAGATATTTCTTCTTCATCGGTCATTCCAAATTTTTTCTTTAGTTTTCTATCTGTTAAAGCTCTTATTATTCCACCAGCAAAAATTGGAACGCTTAGAGTAAATGGTAAATATATTCCTATTGCAACAGGTAATATTGGAAGATCAATTAAGATTAATACTAATGCAAGTACCATTCCAACTATAATATAAGGCCAGAGCATTTCTTCACCAAGAACCCCGCGAACAATACCGGCCATAAGATAAGCCTGTGGTGCGGGTAGTGCTCTACTACCTATTTCAAAAGCCTGATGTAGCACTCCAATTACAAGACCAACAACACCACTTATTGCTATTACTCCAAATGTCATTGATATCTGAAGTCTTTTTGGTGTGGCACCAAGCATTTGTCCACATGCAACTGATTGAAGAAGATCACCAGAAATTGAACCACCTATACATATTACTGCTGAGATTAGAATTACAATTGCCATTCCTTCTGGCCCAGTTGCACCTAAGATAAACATAATCCCACTAACTAATAATAGAACCGATACTGTTACACCTGATATTGGACAATTTGATGATCCGACAAGACCTGTTAGATAACCAGCTAGTGCACTTGCAAGGAATGCAAATAATATTGTTAATACTGCCATTAGAAGAGATATTCCAAATAGCCCTGACAGCCAGTTATATAATAAAAAAATGGGTATTGTCATAAGAATTATCAAGGTAAATACTAGTTTGTAGCTTAGGTCTTGTTCTGTTCTTTTCTTAGCTTTTACTTGTCCACCTTTTATGCCGATTACTGCTTCTTTAATACTTTCAACAAGATTATTTTTAATAGACCATATCGCCCAGAGACCACCAACTAGCATTGCTCCAACACCAATATATCTAATTTGATTCCCCCATATTAAGAAAAATCCATCAAGAATTGATGTTGCATCAGATGGTATCCCCAGTGCTAGTACAATTAATGGAAGAATTATAATCCAACCGATGAGTCCTCCAACTATCACATATGATGCAATCCTAGGCCCTATTATCCATCCTACACCAAGAAGTGCTGGTGATGTTGTAAGACCACCATATAAATATGCATTCGTTGGTTCTTTTCCAATTATTGAATATTTTCCAATCGATACTACTCCTTCAATTGTTCCTCTGAAAATGTTTAATGATAGTTCACAGAACTTATACAATCCTGCAGATATCGCACCGATCATAAGCCATATTCCACTTATTGAATCGGTTTTTTTACGTTCACCAGATACTTCTCCGCCAACTGTTGTGGTTAATACCGCTGCAATTGCAACACCCTCTGGAAATGGTAGATCAGTTTTTATTACAAGTGCACGGCGAAGAGGGATCATCCATAGTACTCCAAGAATCCCACCAAATAATGATATAAGAGTTGTTTCAATATAATTAATTTCAGACCATGCACCAAGTATTACAAGTGCAGGTATTGTAAAAATAACTCCAGCAGCTATACATTCACCTGCTGCAGCTCCCATTGTTGATAGATTTACTTCAAGAATTGTTCCTTTGAAAGGTCTTAGAATAGCCAGAGCCATAACAGCCCCAGGTATTATTGCTGATACTGTCATACCTGCATAAAGACCAAGATAAGCATTTGCTGCTCCAAGTATTATTGCGAGTAATATTCCAACTAGTATTGCTTTTATTGTTAATTCAGGGATATCTTTACTTGCAGGTATAAAACTTTTAAAGTTTTCACGATCAGTCATACTACTAAATATATAAATTACATTATATTAATAATTTATTATAAATAGTTGTAATTGCTTTTTTATAAGATGAATATTATGAATTAAAAAGATGTTTCTTTATTTCTTGTAAGCTTTCTTTCACCCTTTTTTTAGCATCTTTTTCAGATATAGGATCATTTAAAATATTTTCTCCATCTGAAGAAATTCCACTGACTATATATTTACCATTTTTTATGTATACTGAAGCTTGATTTTTCCAAGCTTTATCATAATGCAGAATAGCACCATAGAATTTCCATCCCTCTTTTTGTAATTTTTCATCTATTTCTTCTATTTTCTCTCTAATATCAGACATATCAAGCAAAAACAATAATTATAAACAAGGATAAAAGTTTTAATATATAATAAATTATTAATCATATTCACAGTTTTCATGGTATTTGGAATAGGATAATTTGATCATTATGGATTTCGAGGTTATATCAGAGGAGAATAAACCTTTAGAAGAAAAAGAATTTAATAATAAAGAAGAAGAAATTAAATTCTTGAAAAAACAATTAGAAGAAACAGAAAATAAACTAAATGATCTTAAACGAAATCTAGAACAAAGAGTTATTGAGAGAACCGTTGAAGTTAAAAGACTACTTTTACATAAAACAAAATTCATAGATAATTTAAGTCATGATCTTGGAACCCCTTTAACTCCTATGTTAGCTCTTTTACCAGTTATCAAACAGAATCTAACTGATGAAAAATTAAAAGACATGGCAACAACTTGTATTAGAAATGCAGAATACATAAAAAGAGTTGTAAGAAATGCTCAGGAATTAGCTGATCTTGGTACTACAGATCTTTATCTTAAAAAAGAAAAATTATTTGATATTATTAATGAACTATACGATAAATATGAAGTTGTTTTTAAGAGTTGCAATATAATTTTTAAAAATAATATACCTGAAAATATCTATGTTAAAACAGAAAAATCTAGGTTATATGAAGTATTTGACCATGTAACATCAAATGCTGTTAACAGTATGCTAGATGGTGGTGGAAAACTAGAAATTGATGCAAAAAACGTGATGAAAAAAACTGGACCATTTATTGAAATTATAATTAGAGATACTGGTATAGGTCTTGAATCTGAACAGGTTAGACATATTTTTGATGAATTTTATAAAGCAGATGATGCAAGACATAAACTTGATTCAACTGGTCTTGGACTTAGTATTTGTAAAACTATTGTTGAAAAACATGGTGGGAAAATATGGGCTGCTAGTGACGGTAAGGATAAGGGGACAATCATTCATTTCACAATCCCTTCAGATAAATTCGAAGCAAGTAGGAGTTTCTAAACAAAAAATATGAAAGAATTTAAATATTAGGTGTTTATTTTCCGCTATAATAATTTGGGGAGAGGCATAAAGTTATGCTATACAATCAAGAAGGAAAATTAATAGAAGGAAAACGTTTTGGAAAACTTGAGCTTGTAGATCGAGAGATTTTTTATCTTTCTTTTAACACTAGAGATAATTAGATTATCCCTAAAAAAATATTTTTTATAATATCAAATACGCCAAAGAAATCTAAGCCAAATAAAATTATAAAGAATGCTACAAGTATAACTAGTATTTTTATTGCAAATTTAATAAATTTCCATGCAACAAAAAGAATTATAACTATACCTATAAAAAAAGCCCATAATGGTATAACAAAACCAAATAGTTCCATATCAAACCAACCATTAGTCTAATCTTGATAATACATTATAACATTTTTGAAATAGTTTAAACAAACTGTTCCAAAATATAATAATAAGTGGTTTTATATTCACTTTTTTGTGTATATCCAAAAAGATTTTATCATACCTGAAACCGTCGAAAAAAGAGACTTTCAAATTAAAATAGCAAGAAACTCTGTTAAAAAAAATACTTTAATTGTTCTTCCAACAGGTATGGGTAAAACAATTATTGCATTAATACTCATAGCAGATTCATTAAAGAAAAACAATAAAAAAATATTGTTTTTAGCTCCCACAAAACCTCTTGTAAATCAACATGCATCATTTTTAAGAGAAAAACTTGATATTAATGATGATTTAATAACAATTTTTACAGGTGAAATAAGTCCTGAAAAAAGAAAAAAAAATTGGGATAAAAATAAGATTATTGTATCAACTCCTCAAGTAATTGAAAACGATATTTTATCAAATAGAATTAATTTAGATGATGTTTGTTTTATAATATTTGATGAAGCGCATCATGCAGTTGGTGATTACTCATATGTTTTTATATCAGAATCATTCAAGAAAAAAGAAGATGACCATCATATTCTTGGAATGACAGCTAGCCCTGGTAATGATTCTAATAAAATACTTGAGATATGTAAAAACCTAGATATTGATAATATCGAGATAAGAACTAAATATGATCCTGATGTAAAACCATATGTTCATGATATGAAAATTAATTGGAGAAAAATTGATCTTCCAAAGGATTTTGCTCTTGTAACTCAACTACTTAAAAAATCATTATCTGAAAGATTAAAAAAATTAAAAAAAATTGGTGTGATAGATACAAGTAGTGTATCTTTGATTAATAAATCAAAGCTTTTAGATGCTCAGAAAAAAATTCAATCTGAGATCCGTTCAAATCAAAAACCATCTAAAGATCTTTTTAAGGCAGCCAAAATTCAAAGTGAATCAATGAAAATTCATTATGCAATTGAGCTATTACAAACACAGGGTGTTGAATCACTTCGTAATTATTTCCAGAGGCTTTCAAAAGATGCTTCTTCGAAAAATGGTGCTAAATCTTCAAGATCGCTTATCACAGATAGTAATATTATTGAAGCTCTAGCTCATCTTAAAAACATTGGTTTTGAACATCCTAAACTAGAAGAGGTATTAAGAACTGTTAAAAAACAGATATCTGAGAAAAAAGATTCTAAAATAATAGTTTTTACTCATTATCGCGATACCTCAAAAAAAGTATTAGAAGTATTAGAAAAAGATAATAAGATAAAACCTGTAAGATTTATCGGTCAATCTCATCGTGATGAAGATAAAGGTTTAACTCAGAAGGAACAATCTGAAATAATTAGGAATTTTAAAGAAGATAAATATAATGTTTTAGTTGCAACATCTGTAGCAGAGGAAGGACTTGATATTCCATCTACGGATCTTGTTGTTTTTTATGAGCCGATACCATCTGAAATAAGGCTTATACAGAGACGTGGTCGAACTGGTAGAAAAATGCCAGGTAAAGTAGTTATTTTAATTACTAAGGGTACATCTGATGAAGGTTATTACTGGGCTTCAAAAAGAAAAGAAAAACGTATGAGATCTGAGCTGGAATTTTTAAGATCAAAAATTAAAAATGAAATTGAAAATGCTTCAAGTCTTTATCATAAAATACAAAAAGAGAAAAAAAGCCAGAAAAAAATTGATGAATTTAAAGATGGTGAATATAATAATGTTAAAATTTTTGTTGATCAGAGAGAATATAGATCTAATGTGGTACGTAATCTTTCTTTATCCGGTATTAATATTGAGCCAAAACAGCTTGATGTAGGAGATTATATTCTTTCAACAAGAATTGGTGTTGAGAGAAAAACAGTTGATGATTATTTAGGTTCACTAATAGATGGTAAACTATTCAAACAAGTAAAAAAATTAAAAGAAAACTATTCAAGACCAATGCTAATAATTGAAGGTGAAGGCCTTTTAACACGCCGTAACATTAATCATAAAGCAATTTTTGGTAGCCTTGCATCCATTAGTGTAAATTATGGCCTAACTGTTTTTAGAACTAAAAATGAACTTGAAACATCAGATCTTATGTCTGTTATTGCTACACGTGAGCAAAGAGAAGATAATAAAAAAGCATCAATTAGAGATGGTAAAACTGCTATGTCTGATCGTGAACGTCAGCAGTTTATAGTTGAGGGCTTTCCTAATGTCTCAAAAGTTCTAGCAAAAAGACTTCTTGATTATTTTGGAAGTATAAGAGATATAGTTAATGCATCAGAAGAAGAATTAACCAAGGTAGATGGAATTGGAAAAAACATTGCAAAAGGAATAGTTGAAGTTTTAAATAAGGAATATCTTAGAAAATAAAAGAGAAAATGTTTAATATTTTTATTTGTTATTATTTTAATACAAAAACTTTTATCTTATATTGTATTACGCTGTTGAAAAACATAGTATAGATGGTGATAGCCGTATGTCTGCAGATGATAAAATTGCACAGGTTTGTGATGGATTAAACATGCTTCATGAGGATAATTCAATTCCAAGAAACATAAGACGTGGAGCTGAAGAAGTAAAAAATTTATTATTAAATAAAAACGATGATTTAGATGTACGTGTCGCATCAGCAAGTCAGAGACTTGATGAACTAGCAAATGATCCTAATATTCCACTACATGGTAGAACACTTATTTGGAATATAATGAGTCGCCTTGAAGAAATCGCATAGATTTACAATAATATTATTTATCATCAATTTAATAGCAATATATTATGGCAAACTATATAAGATATAAGATATCATATAATAGGAAAAAATGAAATAATAATAATGTTTTAAATGGAGATAAGTTTTTTATGATTAGAATTGGTCAAGCAGGCATACCTCTTTCATGTAAAGGTAGAACAAATAAAGATGGACTTGTATATACAAAACAAATTCTTGATTTAAATGCTATGGAACTACAGTTTGTCCGTGGCCTATATGTAATGGAAGATGAAGAAGCTAATTTTATCAAAGAATTTGCTTATGACAATGATATCGAACTTCATGTTCATTCACCATATTATGTAAATCTTGCTGGTGAAGATGATGAAATTGATCTTAGCTATGAAAAAATTATTTATTCCTGTCAATTAGCAAATAAGATGGGTGCTAAAACAGTTGTAATACATCCAGGTTTTTATGGTGATGATAAACCAAATAAGACAATGAAAAAAATAGTTAAAAATACAAAAAAAATAAAAAGTATCTTGAAAAAAGAAAAAATTAAGACAAAAATTGGTCTTGAAACAATGGGGAAACAAAAGGTATTTGGAAGTCTTGATGAAATAGTTGACATATGCAAAACAGTAAAAGATATAATACCAGTTATTGATCTTGGCCATGTTCATGCTCGTGGAAATGGATGTCTTAAAAAACGTGAGGACTATGAAGAAGTATTCAACACTCTTAAACCTTTAAAACTAGATCATTATCTTATTCATCTAACCGGTGTTTTATATGAAAATGGAAATGAACTTTATCATCTGCCAATTAAAAAAGGTGATATGCCAATAGGCCCTCTAATTGAATACATTCTTGATGAGAATCTAAATGTAACACTTATCTCTGAATCACCTTTAATGGAACATGACGCGGTATATATCAGGCTTCAAGTTGAAAAAGCAATTATGAAAAGAACAGGTAGAGAAGAAGCAGATTATCGTGATCTCTCGGAGATCCTATGAGTAAAAATACGGTTTTTCCAGAATCAATAAAATACATACATAAAAAAATAAATGATATTTTATCTCAAGTCGATGAAAAAGATATAAAAATTGTAAAAAAACTTTTTTTTCAATCAAACCGAATTTTTGTATATGGCGCAGGAAGATCTGGTCTTGTTGCAAAAGCATTTGCTATAAGACTTGTTCATCTTGGTTTTCAGACATTTGTAATAGGCGAGACAATTACTGCACCAGTTCAAAAAGGCGATCTAGTTTTAATTGTTTCTGGTAGTGGTGAAACCATTCCAGCTGTTATGACAGCTGAGATTGCTCATAACCTAAAAGCAAATGTTATATCAATTACAGGTAAAAAAAATTCTAATATTGCAAAATATGCAAATGTAACACTTTATATAAAATCTGCTTGTAATGATGAAATAAGAAAAAAATATGCACCTCTTGGCACTCTTTTTGAGGCATCCGTATGGGTCCTTCTTGATGGGCTTGTAGCTGATATTCTTGATAGTAAAAAAGAAACAGAGGAAATCATGCAGGCACGTCATGCAACACTTGAACAATGATAAAAAAAAAAGTTTCAATTTTTTGAATATTTGTTCTTTAAGAAAATTAAAAAAAGTGAACAAGCTACTCCAAACGCGTTAGCTATCATAACTGCATAAGAAAAAATATAATAACCATAAATAAACCAAAGAGTCATACCGATTGATAATACACCTGGCATATAGTATGATATGTCATCTAGTTTTTTTGTTCTAATTCCTCTTATTATCTGTGGTGTAAAGCCAATAGATGTTATACCACCAGCTATAAGACCTAAAATTTCTAGCATCAAATCCATTGTTTTCCAATTTTTTAGCAATTTTTTATATATTTTAAATCTTTCTATAAAAAATAAAAATCAGATTTTAATAGATATTATATTTCTTGTTATTAATAGTAAAAATAATAATTAAAGTCATGATAACCATAATTATTATGGGCCCGTAGGGTAGCTTGGCATCCTTCTACCTTGGGGTGGTAGTAACTCGAGTTCAAATCTCGACGGGCCCATTAAAAATAATCTTCATAGAAAAACATTTAACTATGTTGTTACATACATAATTTTTGGTGATGAGGATGCAGAAAACATTATTTGATTTCTTAGATGAAGATGATTTAGAACAAATGCAAAAAAACTTTGGTTAAAAACAATATCTTTAATTTATTTTAGGGATATAAAAAGTTATAAATAAATAGTTTTAGAGGGGAGAAAGACAAATTATATTTTTGGTTCTTTATTTATCCAAAGTCTCCAAATACCTATACCAAGAAGTATAGTACAAATAATAACACATATAATTGCTATATACAACATATTTGGATCCTGAACTATTGCAAGAATTGTATCAGATCCACTTGCTCCAAATTCAGCTGATCCCTCAGCTAGAGAACCACCATCTATCCCATTATTAACAGCATTTGGAAGATTAACTGATTCTTCATATAATTTATCCAGGGTCACTGTTGTATTTCCATCTGATCTACATTTTGACATTATATCTACTGATTTATCAGCAACCTGCCATTTTAATTCAGATGCTGCTCTTCCAACCTTCCATACCCCTTGGTTGGTTGCATTATCATTTAAAGCTTGTGAAAACTGAGTTATTGTTTGATTATTTGGCACATTTGCCACATTTCTATAACAGCCATATGATAAATCATCAAAAAAACCACCTGTCTCCTCAGCTGCATAAAGATAAGTATTTTTTGTTACTGGATCTACACTTGCAAAACCAATGATTTTTCCTCTAGCATAACTAATGAAACTAATTATACCTGCAAAAAGTGTTAAAAAAGTTGTAGTAAATAGAACAACAATTTTTGTATTCTCAGGATGAAGTAAACATTCTCCTTTCCATGATAATTTATAATATACCCATTTATGTCCTTTTCTTTCTTTTCTTTTTACAAGCCCTGCTTCATTTAGTTTTGTAAGATGCTCATGAAGTGTTGCTTTATTTAAATTTGTTGCATTAGAAATGTCTTTAAGTGACAGTTTTTTCCCATCAAGGGTTCTTAGAATCTGCAATCTTGTATCTGATGCAAGAGCTTTGAATGTTCCCATATCAAGTGTTACTTTTGACATATTTATATAATATATTTATATCTTGAGTATTTAAAAAGGATTTTGTTTTTGTTTGGAAAAAACCAAACGTATTACATGTTTTTATATATAAATGAAAAAAATAGATAATCTCTGGTGTGAATTATGAACATTAGTAAAAAAACAAAAAAAGCAGGTATCTACTCAGCAGTAACATGTATTATCTTTGTAATAATAATTGTTTCATTAATTTTTACAGGTTTTATATCTGTTAGTGCCAAGAATTATCCAGAGGAACATCTATTTGTTGATGCTACATATCTTCTTAAAACAAACGAGACAAATAGTTCTGTCGATGTTGCATGTAATCTTTATCTGACAAATATATGGGATAAAGAATCAGGTGATATAACAGCAACAGCTTATGTTATAGAATCAGATAAAAACTTTGCAGTATACAAAAAAACCGTTGAAGTAGGAACAATAAATCCTGATTCAACAGGTGAAATACAAATTCCAATTGTACTTTCAAATAATAGTTATAAAGTAGAAATATTGATTTTTGAAGATGGAAAACTTGTGATAAAAGGTCAACTTACAATTAGTTCCTATCCTGTTTATGATTATAAAGAAATTGTTCATGAGGAAGGACAAATTGAAAAAGTACAATTTGTTGATCATTGGGATATGAGAAACTCATATGTCAAATTTAATCAAATACGTGATACAAACTAAAAATATTTTTATTTGATAGGAAAAATACCTATCTTTTTTTTACCTATTTTTTTGTTTAGGGTAAAACTATTTATTAAACTCCTCTATTCAGTTTTTTTGAATATGGATAAAGAAAAATTAATAAATCTTTTAAAAGAATGTGAGGCAATTCAATTTGGAAAATTTGTTCTAACATCTGGCGCTATTAGTGATTATTATATTGATATAAAAAAAGCAAGTATGCAACCAAAAGTACTTGATAAAATCGCTGAGATGATGGTTGAATTTATAGAGGGTTATGATCTAATCGCAGGTATGGAACTTGGAGCAGTACCTCTTGTTGTTGCATTATCTCTTAAAACTAATATCCCATATGTAATTGTTAGAAAAGAAAAAAAAGAACATGGAACAGTAAAACAAATTGAGGGGAGATCTGTAAAAAATAAAAAAGTACTTGTTATCGAAGATGTCACAACAAGTGGAGGATCTGTTATAAAAACTATACAAATATTACGAGATAACAAAGCACTTGTTGATGAGGTTATTGTTGTTGTTGACCGTGAAAGTGGAGCGGAGGAAAAACTAAGAGATGCTGATGTTAGTTTCATACCACTTTTATCAGTTAGCGATATAATAAAAAAATAGAGTAGAAATTAAATATATGAATTAGTATTCAAAAATTCTAAGACCAATATTTTTTATTTTGGAGGATTGAAAAAACTTGAATATATTAGTTGTTGGCGGTGGCGCACGTGAACATGCTATCTGCGAAGCTGTAAAAAGATCAAAAAACGTAGTTTTGTATTCTGTTATGAAAAACAAAAACCCAGGTATACAAAAAATATCAAAAGAAATCCTTATTGAAAAAGAGACAAACATTAAACCAGTTGTTGATTTTGCTGTTGATAAAAAAATTGACATGGCAATCATTGGCCCTGAGGCACCTTTAAAAGAAGGTATTGTAAATATTTTTGAAAAAAATGGTATTAAATGTTGTTCACCAACAAAAGAGGCAGCTAGAATTGAAACTGATAAAGAATGGATGAGAAATCTTCTTAAAAAACATAAAATACCCGGTCAGCTGAAATATGAGACTTTTACTAATATTGATGATGCAGCTAAATATATTGAAAACTTGAATAATGAAGTTGCAATTAAACCAATAGGGCTTACTGGTGGAAAAGGAGTCCGTGTTTTTGGTGATCATTTCAATAGTATAGATGAAGCGATAAAATATGTTAAAGAAATCTTTGATGATAAAATAGGTGGAGAATCAAAAGTACTGATTGAGGAAAAAGCAATAGGAGAAGAATTCACACTACAGGCTTTTTCTGATGGAAATAGTATACTTCCACTTCATGCAGTACAAGACCATAAAAGATTGCTTCCTGATGATAAAGGCCCAAATACTGGTGGTATGGGTTCTTATTCATGTGAAAATGGTCTATTACCATTCTTAAATAAAAGTGAATATGAAGAAGGAGCTGGGATACTACAGAAAATTGTTGAAGCATTAAAAAAAGAGGGACCATCATATATTGGACCTATTTACGGCCAGTTTATGTTAACAGCTTCCGGACCGAAGATAATAGAGATTAATGCTCGTTTTGGAGATCCTGAAGCAATGAATGTTTTACCTCTTTTAGAAACAGATTTTGTTAAAATATGTGAAGCTATGATTAATGGCAATCTGAATAATATTAAACTTGTTATGAATAAAAAATCAACTGTTTGTAAATATGTTGTACCTGAAGGTTATGGTTATAAAAGTATGGTTGGAAAAAAGATTTTTGTTGATGAAGAAAACATTGAAAACATAGGCTCACAAATATTTTATGCATCAGTAGATAAAACAAATCATAATATAATAACTACCTCTTCAAGATCTCTAGCTGTTGTTGGAATATCAGATGATATTAATAAAGCTGAAAATCTATGTGAAAAAGCACTTGAACATATAAAAAGTGATCACATATTCATAAGACATGATATCGGTAAACCTGATCTTATTAACAGACGAATAACTCATATGAATCAGATACGTGGAAACTAATAAATTTTTTTTTGGATTATTATGAAAGAAGAAATATTTGTATATTTAATTGGTACAGCAGGTAGTGGGAAATCAACTCTCACCCGTAATTTTAAGGACTGGATGAATCTTAAAGGTCTTGATGCAATAACAGTTAATCTTGATCCTGGTGCTGATAATCTACCCTATGAACCAGATGTTGATATACGTGATTGGATCTCACTTGAAGATGTGATGAAAGAATATAAACTCGGTCCCAATGGTGCTCAGATAGCATGTGCAGATATGCTAGCTCTAAATACCGCTGATGTAAAAGAAAGTATTGAGAGTTATAAATCTGATTATGTTATAATGGATACACCAGGCCAACTAGAACTTTTTGTTTTCAGAGAAGCAGGTAAATATATTGTAAAATTTTTTAAACCTGAAAAATCTATAATTGGTTTTTTATTAGATCCATCTCTTGCAAAAAAACCAACTGGTTTTGCATCTCAACTTCTTTTATCACTTAGTACAAATTTACGTCTCAATAATCCTCAGCTGAATATTCTAACTAAATCAGATATGCTAAAAGATGATGAAGTTGATTCAATAGTAAGATGGTCTTATGAACCAGATGAACTTTTAAATGCTATTTCATCTGAAAATGCTGATTTGTACCGCGAGATGAGTGAGAAACTAGCATATCTTATGGAGGGTTTTGGAAATATTTCAAAACTTATCCCAACAGGTCTTGATGAAAAAATGGGAATCGATGATATTTATACAAATATCCAGATGATTTTTAAAGGAGGAGAAGATTTAACATCTGATTAATGAAATATTTATATTTCAACATTATTTGAATTAATAACTGTCACAGTATATTTTTTAAATAAAAATCCATCTTCAAATTTTATTACAAAAAGTGAACCATTGATGTATTCTGGTAAAATTCTTTTAATTACTGGTGCTGAAAAATTTGCAGATCTGCCATAACTTATTTGAGGTATTCTCCATCTAAAAGTAAAGATAAATAATGAATTATAATTATCGCCAAATATCTCTTTTGATTTAATTATAAAATCCTGTTTTTCACTGACATATAATCTAAGATCATCATCAGGTTCATTTTCATTAGGTGGAATATAAATATATACAATGTCCTCACTTATTTGACTTGATGAACTAACTCTTAATTTAAGTTTAATTTCTTCTTTATAAATCTTTTCTGTTGACCAAAGAGCTAAAGAACCATTATTAACAGGTGAATCTCGCCCACATATAAAATTCCAACCAGATGCAGTCTCATAATAAAGGTCATATCTACTGAAATCCCTACCATCTGCTGTTCCCAATATTGAAATAATTCTTTCATCGAAATTTCCACTAGAATTAATGATTGCAACTGGTGGAGAGCTTTGTAATAACGCTGATCTATATGCATTAACCCTACCATAACCTTGAATATTAATATCATATCCAATATCATCAGCTTTATTTCTTAAAGCCATTTTAATTTCATCAGGACTCCAATCGGGATGATTCTGAAGTATTAAAGCTACAACACCTGTTACATGAGGACATGCCATTGAGGTTCCATCAGCATGAGTATAATAAGAATCAATTTGACTATAACCAAAAACAGTACCACTCGCTAGAGCTGATACAATACCATTACCCGGTGCTACAACATCTGGTTTTATTTGACCAATTTGAGATGGACCTCTTAAGCTGAAACCACAAACGTTATCATATTTATCAGTTGCACCAACAGAAATTACTTTTCTAGCACAACCCGGTGAATTAATATCAGTATAAGTTTCATCTGATGATTCATCATAATACACATTACCAGCAGCTGCAACTACAACAGCACCACTTTTTACAGCATTATCTGCAACCTGGCTGAATGGATCATCAGGATTTCCTTTATAATCTCCAAAACTTATAGATATTATATCCACATGATCAGAAATATCACCATCATTGTTAGGGTCCATTGCCCTATTCATTGCATTATAATACCATGAAAAATAACCTTCCCCTTCATTATTTAAAACTTTAAATGCATAATATTTAGCATCAGGTGCAACACCAATATATTCATAGTTAGATTGAACACCAGTTCCAGCAATAATTCCTGCTACATGTGTTCCATGACCCTGATCATCAATTGGATCATCATCCTCATTTGCAAAATCATAACCACCAAGATAATTTGTTGAAAGATCAGGATGTGTATAATCCACTCCTGTATCAAGTATAGCAATTTTTATATCTTTACCAGTAATATTTCTATCAAAAACATCTTTTCTATCCCATACATCATCAGCATTTATTATTTCAACTGATTCATCAATACACATTTTTATATGTTTATTTGGAAATATTTTTTTTACAAAAGGTATTTTTTCTATTTTTGATATTAAATTATCTGGAATGTTTTTAATAGTCATCCCATTGAATAATAAATCATATGTTTCATAATCAATGTTTTTTCTATCATCAATAATATTTTTTATTTTATCTAATACAAAATTCTGAATATTTTTTATCTTTGTTTTATAATCATAAGTTTGTTGATTAATATAAGATTTAATGTTTGTTTTGTAAATCTTTGATATTTCATCCTGAATATTTTTTATCAGATTATTTTTATAGACTAATACTGGCTCATTTGTAAATTGTATAATATAATCATTTAGAAGATTCGTACAGTTTTTATTTTCCTTTATTTCAGTATTTATTTTTATCTGTGTTGCAGAAAAAATAGGTGTGATTGATGTAAATATAATCAAAAATGATAATAACAATATTAAGTTTTTATTATATAGTTTACATATAATTTTAATCATTAATATATAAATTAAGATTTTTATATTTATATAGTTTGTTTATCATTTCTTTCCTTTTTTGTTAATAAAACAACTCTAGAATCCTTTTTTTCCATTGAGAAATAATATCCCATATCTTTAGATAGATCCAATCCAAATTTTTTAACATTTTCATGGGTTGGCATATTTGAAAGATTCATTCTTTTACGTGAGCCCCCTACAAAAACATAGGCTTTTGGTTCAACAAACATTGGCTCTGCTTTACTATCAAGCTTTGCATATTCCTTAATATATTTTTCATTCATATTCCATCCTAAAATAAGAGTATGCCGGATGACCGTCCTAGTATTTAGAGAGGGAAGAATCTCTAGTGTTTTATTTATTCTATCCCATCCATCTTTTATGAGAGGTGAACAGACTTTTTTATATACATTTTTATTAGGTGCAACAATAGATACATATAATTGCTTTGGAAGTGTATCCATATTCTCAATAGCATCCGGGTTTGTACCATTTGTTACCAGAAAGGTTGTCATATTTTTTTTATGACATTCCTCGAAAAAATCACTAAGTTTTGGATATAATGTTGGTTCACCAGATAAAGAACATGCGACCATGTTAGGATTATTTGCTTCTTCCCATTTTTTTTGATCACATCTAGGATCTCCTTTAAATCCTGTTATCAACTTTTTCTGTCCTTTTATACATTCTTCAAGGATATATTTTGGGTCATCATATTCTTTGAATTCTTTTTCTGTAAACCCTTGGTTTCTCCAACAAAAAAGACACATGTGATTACAATGATTAACTGAGGGCGTCATCTGTAGGCATCTATGTGTTTTTATACCATAAAAGGTTTGTTTGTAACATTCTCTATCATATATTAGACTCTGCCTCATCCAATGGCAGAGTTTTACTGCAGAGTGGTTTCCGACAACATAATAATGTTGTTTTTTTAGGATTTTTTTATATTCATCATTCAACATTTTGTTTATTGTAAAAGAGTTGTTTTATATAAATCATAGCTAAATTTATTTGATATAATTTATTTAATTTATTAAATGATGTATTAAATCATACGTATATTATAAAATTATTAGAAAATTATATATATTATATATGGAAATATATTAATAGGACGAATTAATTCCAGATTACTATAATTTGGGGGATAAAATTATGAAAATGAAACGAAACGTAACGAATATATTAGCTGTATTGATAATAGCGATATTTTTAGGTAGCATGATATCACCATCAGTGTTATCTATTAAAACTGATGCTTTTGAAAAAGGAATTCCTTGGCAACCATTTAAACCAATGAAAAAAGCAACACTTGTAAATTTTGATAAAGATACACTTGTTGATGATTATGCATATCTAGCAAGTGTTCCGACAAGTGTATTTAGTGATGGAGAAATAATGTATGTAAACCCATTGTTATTATTCCAGCCTGATAATACTTATCCTGATGAAGAAAAATATCGTTTTTTGAATGATTATTCTGGTACTCATTACCTCATGGAAGACTGGATGAGTTACTGTGATGGTAAAATGGATAAATTAACAACTATTAATATTGATAAATCTGAGCTTGAATCAAATTGGAAATCTAAATCAACAACAGAGATAGAGGGTACAGATGTTTTTAAACTAGCTAGTGAAATCACTCTTGATGAATGGTCATACTCTGATGAGGCAGTAATAGCAGTAATTGAAGAAGAATATGAAAACCCAGATGATATTAAAACCGAAGGTGTTGTTGAAGGAGAAATATCTGGTGAAGTTGGAACTGAGAGTTTCAAAATAAAACGTCCCTATGGTCCTGCATCAGAATATGAATATTTCACAATTGAAGATGAATATAAATATGTACGAACAGACCTATGGTATGCTGCTATAGTTACTCAATCACCATTACTTGGTAGGGTACTTGGTGTAGACTCATTAATACAAGCATTACCTGGATTTGGCGGGGCAATAGGGGTTACACTTCCATCTGTTGATCCTGATCTTCAGATATTTTGTAAATATGAGGGGGACTGGCTACAAACAGCTGCTTCATCTGAAATGGCGATAACTCAAGGCCCTCATGAACAATGTTTTTCATATGTCTATGAACCAGGTGATTGGCGTGTTGGAGTTACAAATATGCCAACAGAGGGAAGTGAGGAATATTTCATTGATGAAAACGGACTCATAGGCCTTGGAAAGTTTCAGATATATGGAAAATTTACTGATGCAATGAAAAATCTATTGATTGGTGTTGATGAATTCAACGTTGATATAACAAAATATCCAGGAGTTGAAGAAATAATTCCTGATGTACCATCTTTTGGATGTCGTAACGCTGATTTCACCCTTAGTTGGGATGATGAAGATACAAATCTTGGACTTACAATTATTGGGCCTTCAGGAGAAGAAATTGAATCAGTTATGAAAAAAGATGTAGATGAACAAGAGATACATTTTGATATGATAGGTGAATGTCTTGAAGGTGAACATTATAGAGCCGTTGTTTATGCTCTTAATGATATTTCACGTCCAATTGATTATACTCTTGAATATAGCTGGCAACAAAACATTACAAGAAAAGAAGGAGACCTAATAGCATCTGCCTGCCAAGGAGCAGTACTTGGTAGTGTTACAAATAGTCCATTACTATATGTTACACCAGAAATGATACCAGATATTACAAAAGATACTCTTCTTAAACTTGGAGTAGAAAAAATAAATGTCGTTGATATCGGAGGATATCTAACAGATGATGCAATCAACGGTTTATCAAATATTGCAGAAATAAGAACCCATTATACAACATATGAAGATATATATGATACAATTCTTCATGCAACTGGTTCAAATGATATTGTTTTTTCAACAATTGACCCATGGAGTTATTGGTATTATTACACAGGTGCTTGGAATTTAGAACCAGATGGAAAATATGATGGAGCTTTTTATTTTGGCCCAGCAACATATGCTGCTGCAATTCATGGTACACCACTTCTTCTAGTTGACAATCATCCTGAGCTTTCTGGTGCGGTTACATGGCATCATGAATTCTGGAGGAAAAACGCAGATGGATATGAGCTTCCAGCAATCTCATGTATGTTTTTCACAGGAAGCAAAGTTCAAAATTTCCTAAAAGAATATGGTTTTGATCGAGAAGGAACTGAATCAATTCTAACCGTCGCAGGTCAATATAATATCGGTCCAACATGGACTCGAGTGTTTGCTGGTATTGCAAATCCAGGGGGTATTATTGGTACACCTGTTGATACTACTAATCATATAACAAGATGTGTTTTCTATCCTGGACTTATATATGAAAACCCAGCTTTAAATGGACCTGTTGAACTTGAAACAGGTAGCGTTAGTGAACGCGTTCATTCTGATCTGCTTCATCCATTTAGAGGTCTTTTTGCACGTCTTAGTCTAAAATCACCAGGTCTTACTAATCTAAAGATAATTAAAGAATCACGTGTAGAAGAATTCGAATATCCTGTTCTTCATACATATGGTTGTTATAGCCATCGTTTTAACGAACGTGGTGGAGATTACTGGGGAGTTAAATATCAGACACGTAATGGAAATATCCCTGGTGAAACAATATCAAATCTTGAAATTGATCAGGGCACCCGGGAATTATTTGAAGGAAAAGCAGGTAGCTTCCTACCTGATATGGCTGATTCAGTAATAGGACCTTTTTATGCTGAAAAAGCAGGTTATAGTAATGCATTTAGTACAAATTATGATATTACTATGGATAACCTAAACCAGGGTGTTATATCATGGTATATGGTTTTACATGGAGATTCATCAAATGGAGGGCAACTTGCCTGGTGGCAGCCTTTATCTAAATCTTTAGAAGGACTTGGAATTCCATCCTCACTTGCAAAACTAGCAAATAAAGGTATTGGGCTATTTATTGGTGTAAATCCAAGTGAAGAAAACCCATGGCGTGGTTATGATATGATGTGGGGTAGCACAGAGGAACCTGATTCAGCTTTGTTAAATTCAAAGATAGGTCTTCTTACAGGTTGGGTTAACCCAATTCGTGATCCACTTGGCAGAGGAATTCTTAAAACCGGTTTAGATATTGTTCCTACTCATACAGCTGGTTATTATGATGGTCTCGTTGGACCATATGGTCTAACAGCTATGTTTGTAAATTTCATGTATTCACATACTGCAATAGATATAGATGATACTCTTGATAATTTGCATTCAATGAACTTCCATGCAGGATCATGTTTGATTGGTTGTAATTATCTTCAATTAGCTCTTTTGAGACATGGATCAGTTCTTCAAGAATTAGACCCATGGCCAACATCTTACTGGGGTGGCTATGTTGGACAACAAGCTACAAAAGATTTTGCACTAGGAAAATCTGCTGGTGAAACATATGCAGAAGGAATCACTGAGATTGGAGTCAAATACTTATTCGAAGACGATGAAACAAGAACCTGGTGGTGGGATACCGCAGAAAACATGGTTCTATTCACAGATCCAGATCTACATATATGGGTAGCTAGTGATGAATATGATCCAGAATCAAATAATCATTGGGATAAAGCAGATTTTGAATCACTTAAATATGATTCAGAACTAGATATCGATGGTCATATGCCATTTGGTGTTGATAATTATCCAAATGAGAAACAACCAACAAGTATCTTTGAGAAATACATGATAGTAATCATAGCACTTGTATTGATTGTATTATTGATACTTGCAATAGCATTAGCTGGACGTAAGAAAAAATAAAAAAAGATTCTCTTTTTTTCTTTTTTTTAAAAATATTTTTTTATTTTATTTTCTCATTTAATATTTTATTTATTTTATTGATATAACCATCATCAGGCTGAAAACTATCATTATATATTTTTTTGTATTTTTTAAATAACTCAGGATATTTATCCTTAATTATATTAAAAAAAAGTTGTTTTTGATCTCCTTTTAGTTCTAATGTTTTAAAAACAATTTTATAAGCTTTATACTCATCTGCTTTTAATAATATTTTATTAATTTCTTTATCTGTTATATATGGTAATATTGGTATTATTGCAAGTATTGTTTTTATATTTTTTTCAGATATTTTTTTAATTATTGCTAGTCTTTCATACGAATCGGGGAGGTTTTTTTCAAAAATATTTGTGATATTTTTATCAAGACTAATAATACTAATTGTAATAATTGAATCATCAATATCTGATATTAGATCAATATCATCCAAAACATAGTTTGATTTTGTAATAATATTAACAGGAAAATTATTTTTTTTAATAATCTTTAGTATTTTCCTTGTAAACCTATATTTTTTTTCAACAAACTGATAAGGATCATGGACACTTCCAATAATAATCCTACCTTTATCAATATTTTTTATATCTTTTTCAAAAATTTCAACAGCGTTTTTTTTTATAAAAATTGTATCTGAATATGATGAATCACAATATTTACATCTAAACTCACAGTTCTGATAAGGATCAACTGTGTAGTTACCAGAAAATAAATTATCTTTTTTAACAATTTTATTAATTATTCTATCAACATTTATCTCTTTATAGATCATTTTATATCTACATTTCCTCAGGTGCATTTACGCCTATTAAATCCAAACCATTTTTTAGAACAATTTTTGTTGATTCAACAATTTTTAATCTTGAATGCCTAAGGATTTCTTTTTCTTCACTTAAAACAGGACAATCACGGTAAAACTGGTTAAACTCTGATGCTACTTCAAATAAATAATTTGGAATGATATGTGGTTTAAAACCCTCTGATGCTTCTTTAATTATATTTGGAAATTGTGAGAGTTTTTTTATTAGTTTTATCTCTGAATTATTTTTAATTTCTTTTGATTCAAATTTTGTAATTTTTTCATTGTTTTTCCTAAGGATACTACATGCTCTTGCATGAGCATATTGTATGAATGGACATGAGTTTCCTTCAAAGTTTAAAGCTTCTTCCCATTTGAAAACTATATCTTTCTCTGGTTGAACCTTAATAATATTATATCTTATTGCACCCGTTCCAACGATTTCTGATATTTCTTTCATTTTTTCTTCAGTTAATTCCTTACCCCTACGTTTTTTAACCTCTTCATAAGCCCTATTAACGCATTCTTGGATTAAATCATCTAGATATACTACTCTACCACGACGAGTTGACATTTTTCCCCCAGGAAGTGATACAAACGAATAAAAAATAGGAATTGGAATTATTTTTGATCCAACCAAATTCAATGCGATTTCAACTTGTTTTGATTCAAGTTTATGATCCTCGCCAAGGATGTTTATCAAAATATCTGCATTTTCTGCTTTCCATAGATGATAAGCAATATCTCTTGTTGCATATAGAGTTGTACCATCAGACCGAGTGAAAAAGAATTTTGTATTTCGCCCTTGAATACCATATGGGCCCATATCAATAAAATATGCTCCTCCATCATTACCACAATTTTCTGATTTTTTTAATTTTTCAACAACATCATCTACACTTTTATCTTTTACAAATTTTGATTCAGGAATATAACTATCAATTTTTATATTGATACATTTCATACTATCTTTTATTCCTTCTAAAACAGGGTTATAGGCCTTATGAATCATATGGATTGTTTTTTCATCTCCTTCTTCAAGAAGTTTAACAATTTCAGCTAATTTATTTTGGACTTGTTCATCTTCTTTTAATCTATTACTTGCAATTTGATAATAAACAACATTTTCATGATCAGATTTATTTCTTTTAAAATCATAATCTCTTAACTCTTCATCTTTATACTTCTCTAGATCCTCAGATGATATATTATTAGTACCCCATGCTAGTATTCCAACTTGCTTTCCAAGATCATCTAAATAAAACTGTGATTCAACATTATATCCTGCAGCTCTATAAATTCTAAATATCGTATCCCCAATTATTGGGTTTCTAGCTCTTCCAACATGAAGAGGCCCATTTGGATTTGCTGATGTATGTTCCACAATTACTTTCTGTTTTTTATCTTTTAAATAACCATATTTCTCTTTTTTTTCAATTATATTTTTTATCGAATCATTAATTAATTTTTCTTTGTTCAAATAAAAATTTATATAAGGACCACTATTAACAACTCTATCAATCCATATATTAGATTTTTGTATTTGAATAGTTAATTCTTCAGCAATCTTATTTGGTGGTTTTTTTAAGTTTTTTGATAGAGAAAAACAAGGGAAAGAGAAATCACCCATTTTTTTATCAGGTGGAATTTCAAGTTTTATTTTAATAGAAATTTTATGTTTTTTTAATAAATCTGATAAAATATTTGTTATTTCTTCTTCAGCTTCTTGAATTGGATATTTCATAATACGAGGAAAATATAAGATAGTAATAAAAGGGTTTTGATAAAATTATGAAATTTATTGTTAAAAAAAAATTTTTATCATTTCTACGTTATTTTTATGATAAATTTTAAAAAGATTTATATTACATAACTTTATAAGGGGTGTTTAAAGGAGGAAATATATGGCTATTGGCTTTGTGTTAATAAGTGCAGCACCTGCGCGTGAGCATGAAGTATATAATAAACTTTCAAAAGTACCGGAAATTGTAGAATTACACCCACTTTTCGGAGAATATGATCTAATCGCAAAAATTGAAGCTGGAGATTTTGAAAAACTAGGAAACATAGTAGTAAATAGAATTCGTGCAATTGACGGGGTTATTGATACTAAAACACTTACTGGTACAAAATTTTAAAGGGAGGAAAATAATAGATGGAATGGCTTAACTATTTGTTAGGTATGTTGACGCTGGTATTTGCTATAGCAAGCGGTATAGCAGGAATTTTTACCGCATATTTTGGATCTGGAAAAAGTAGAATGGTAGGCGGAGGATTAGTCCTTATTGGTATTATTGTATTCGTCTTATTCTTATGGGGCTCTGGTCTCTTAGGTATGCTTGGAGAAGCACCATTTAATTTTGCAGGTACAATTGTTAATGGTATATCAGCACTTGTCGGTGCAATTATTGGCGCATTAATTGCCCTTGGAATATTCCTACTTGCAATAATGAAGGCGTAGTATCTCAATACTACAATTTTTTTTTATTAATCTTTATTCTTTTTTTTATCTTTAAAATTGTTTTATTCTTTTCTAGATTAATATAAACTATTTGTTATGGTTAAATTGGGCCATAAAAACTTAATATGATAAAATAAAAAAAAATATAATTAAAAATATATATGGGTGAAATAAAATATGAATAAAACTATTATTGTTTTAGGCGCTGTTTTTATAACAATAATGCTATTTTCAAGTGTTACAGCTATACCAAAATCAAATATAATCTTATTAGATGGGGAAGCAAATATTAAAGATATTATAAATAATAATTTTGAAAAAATTAAAGAATATAAAAAAGTAACAAATACAATCAACTATGTTAATTTATTACTACTTCTATTTTACTTATATCTAACTATGTGGCTACCAGCTATAGTCATAGGTAATGCCATATATTGTAAGTTCCCCCCTGAGGAATATCCTTTTTTAGAACCAATCTATGATCTTTTATACGATATTTGGATGAACTGGTTTTCACCTTGGAACTTGTTTGACTAAAATTAAAAAAAGATTATTATTATTTTTTAAACTTATCATATATTGTTATATTTATAATTTTTATAAAAACATATATGTAACAATTATACAACTTTTAACAAATTATTAATAGTAATGTTTCAAAATATTTTATTAATACAAACTTTTATATTATTCATTTACTATTATGATTATTTACAAATAATATTTTGTGGGGGTAAAATAGATAATGAGTGATAAAAAACAATCTAAAATAGCAATCTTAACAATAATTATCATGCTATTGATATCTCTTGGTTCAGTTTTAAAGGCAGATGAACCTTCTTTTTTTAATGAGGAAGATAACAATGAAGTTTTAGCTGGTGTTGAAAATGCTAATGTGGCTATAGATTGGGAGACAAGTAACGAAGAATTGGGTTCAAATTTTACAATAACAGATGAAACGGGTTATTATGAAATGAATCTTCCAAAAGGACAAGTAAAAGCTTCATCTTCACTTCATTTGATTAGAGGTTCGGAAACAATTTTCTTATATAATTCTAGTGATGAATATTATGATATAAGTGGTGAACCATGTTGCCTTTGGAAAAATTTTACTCTACCAAGTAAATTTCCAAAGGATAATTCAACAATTATGGGTTATGCATATAATGAGTCAAATACATCTGAGAAGATACAAGCAGAAATCAGTATAAGTTTCACATCTTATCCAGAAAGTTGTACAGGTTTTTATGGATTCAATACAACAACATGCAATACTTCAGGAGGCTATGAAATAGATCTAACCGCACATGTAGGGGTAGGTATCACAGCTTTTGCAGAAGGATATAACCCTGGCTATGAATATATAATTATTGGCGAGGGGGTTATACCAAATATCAATATTTCACTAAATCCTATTACTGATGAAAAAGTTGATTGTGCATTAGTTAAAGGATATATTAAAAATATTACAAATAATGAGGTAATTGATCAAGCAAAAATTAGTTTTTTTCAAATCAAAACAGGTAATTCCACATATTCAAATTCAGATGGTTATTATGAGATAAATCTAGCTGATGGACATTTTGATGTTGAATGTGAATGTGAAGGTTATTTTTATAATCTAACTATGTTAGAACTAATCTGTGGTGAAACAAAATGGTTTAATATATCTCTATACCCTGGGCCATCCGATAATGCATGGGTTCATCTCTATATTAATGATAGCAAGACTGGTTATTCAATTCCTGATGCTGAAGGTACTATAAATGGGGAATACTATGAATGTGTAAATCAAAGCCAGCCAATCTATGATTGGAATTTTTTATATTATGATAGAATTTTATCAGATTATTATGAAACAGGTGGATATTATAACATATCTGTTCCATCTATAATTTATGATGATGATTTTTATTGTACAAATATGTCATATGTATGGAGCTGGTCTGCATTTGCAGAGGGATATTATTATAATGAATCATCAGACATTAATATAATTGAACCAGGGGATGAAAAAAACATAGAGTTAAATCTTGAACCAGAACCAGAGGAAAACTGTACAATAAAAGGCTATGTTTATATGTTAGAACATAGACCATATGCAAATAATGATTCATATGTAACAACTGAGGATCAAACATTAAATATTATGGAACCTGGCTTACTAATAAATGATAGCGATGCTGATGGAGATAGCATAATAGCTAATCTTGTAAAAGATGTATCAAATGGCATTCTTGTTTTAAATGAGAATGGTTCATTTGAATATAGTCCAAATACAAATTTTTATGGATCGGATTCTTTTAAATATAATGTTTCTGATGGTAAATTCTATTCTAATATTGCAACTGTAAATATTACAATAACATCTGAAAATGATCCACCAATGATATTAGATCCTAATCCACCTGATAAACAAATTAATGTTCCTATTAGCTTATCAGAGATAAACGTTACAATAATTGATCCTGAGGGCGATAGTTTTAATTGGTCTATTGAAACAAAACCTGATATCGGAGATAATAGTAGTAAAAATGACTATGATGGTATAAAGAATTGTAGTGTAACTGGTCTATCCTATGATACAACTTATACATGGTATGTAAACGCTACAGATCAAATAAGTGGCAAAAATACTAACTTAACATATACTTTTACTACACTATCTTTAAATCGACCACCATATATTCCAACCAATCCATCACCAGAGAATAATGAAAAAGATGTTGATATAGATCTAACTCTTGAATGGTCAGGAGGAGATCCAGATTCAGAAGATACCGTAACATATGATATTTATTTTGGAACAATAAGTCCTTTAGAAAAAATAATGTCTAATCACACCATGACAAGTTTTGATTTAACTGAATTATCATATAATACAACGTATTATTGGAAAATTATAGCATGGGATAACAACAATGCTAAATCAGAAGGAATGATATGGGATTTTACAACCATTCCAGTTCCAAATGACCCGCCATTAATAAAAAATCCAGACCCATCTGATGATGATATAGATATAGAAGTTGGCATTAATGAATTAAGAATTTTAATTGAAGATCCAGATGATGATAGTTTTAGCTGGAGTATTACAACTAGCCCTAATATTGGAAGTAGCTATGGAACATACGAAGAAAATGGTATAAAAAAATGTATAATTCAGAATCTAAAATTTAACACAACATACAAATGGACTGTTAGTGCAATAGATGAAGAAGGCAGCAATACTGTTAGTAAAAAAGAATATACTTTTAAAACAAGACCAGCTAATGTTGATCTGGAGATTTCATTTTTAAAATCAATCTATATTACAAATATCGATGCAGCTATCAAAAACACTGGTGAAAAAGATCTAACCAATATTAACTGGAATATAAAAGTAGAAGGAGGAATTTTCGGAAACATTAACATAGACAAAACAGGTGTTATCGACAACCTAAATACCGGCGAGACAGAAAGAATTACTACTTTAGGTTCAGATTCAATGATAGTATTTAGATTTGGTCCAATAGATATAACAATAGAAGCAAATGTAGAAGATGAAACATATAAAGAATCAAAAAAAGGTTTTGTAATAGGTAGAATAATACTTTTATTCTAAAAAAAAATTGAAATAAACTAGATATTATCTAAAAGAAAAAAAAATTCAGTAAAAATATTTATAAATTAATCATTAAAAATTTTTTTTAATAATTTTTAAGAAATATTCATGTATTCTAATATCATCGGTTAGTTCAGGATGAAAAGATAAAGCTAAAAAATTATTTTGTCGGACCATTACTATTCTTTTATCAATATCTGATAAAATTTCACATTTATTCCAAGTTTCAAGTATAATAGGAGCTCTTATAAAAACAGCGTTAAAAGGTTTATTAAATCCCTTTATTTTAATATATTGTTCAAATGATTCTTTTTGCCTTCCAAAACTGTTACGTTCAACTTTCATGTCTACTGCTTTTAGTAGTTCTACGTTTTTATTATTATTTTTTATTTTTTTTGCAAGAATAACACATCCTGCACATGTCCCCATTATAGGAAGATTTTTTTGAATGATTCTTTTTTTGATTTCATCAAATAAACCAGTATCAATTAACTTACTTGATATTGTTGTACTCTCTCCACCAGGAATTACAAGTCCATCTAACCTACCAATATCCTCTGGTTTTTTTATTATTTTTATAATTCCTTTTGTATTTGTTTTTTTAAGAGTTTTTTCAAAAATTGTTTTATGTTCAGATATAGCTCCTTGAATACCGATTATTCCAATCTGTATTTCTTTTTTTACCATCCTCTCTCCTGAAGTCGTTGTTCTACTGGTATTGTATCAATTTCGATTCCTTTCATAGCTTCACCTAGGTTTTTACTAACTTCTGCTATGATTTCTGGTTCATTATAATGTGCTACTGCTTCTACTATTGCTTTTGCTCTTTCTTCAGGGTTTTTTGATTTAAAAATTCCTGACCCAACAAAGACTCCATCACTTCCAAGTTGCATCATAATTGCTGCATCAGCAGGTGTTGCTATTCCCCCTGCTGCAAAGTTTACAACAGGTAATCTCTGGATTTTTTTAATTTCTTCAATTATTTCAAATAAACCTTTTTTAACATCAGAGTAACTATATTCTTCAAATACGATAGTTTTATCAACAATTTTTCTACCAGTTAGTTTCTCAGTTGCATCCTTATAACTATCTGAATATTTTTCTGCAAGTTTTAAAAGATCGTTTTTATTCATAGTTTTAAGCTGTGTTATCATTCTTGTAACCATTCTTTGATGTCTAATTGCTTCAACGATATTTCCCGTACCTGCTTCGCCTTTGGTTCTAATCATAGCAGCGCCTTCCCATATACGTCTGACTGCTTCACCAAGATTTCTGCATCCGCATACAAATGGAATTGTAAATTTTCTTTTATCAATATGATAAAAAGGATCAGCTGGTGTTAATACTTCTGATTCATCTATCATATCTACCTTCAAAGCTTCTATTGCTCTGGCTTCTGTGAAATGTCCAATTCTCACCTTTGCCATAACAGGGATACTTACTGAATCTAATATCTGTTGTATTATCATTGGATCTGCCATTCTAGCAACGCCCCCTGCTGCTCTTATATCTGCTGGTACTCTTTCAAGTGCCATAACAGCTACAGCGCCACTGTCTTCCGCGATTTTTGCTTGTTTGGCATTGACTACATCCATCACAACGCCACCTTTTTGCATCTTTGCAAATCCTTTTTTTAATCTATCAGACCCATAGATTGGTTCTTTGATTTTATTCATTAGATATTTTTCCCCCAGTTTTTATTCAATTGTGATTCCCATATATAAAACTCATTATTAAGCGCTATGGTATAATAATCTATAAAAAAATGTTTTTTTTAATTATTTTTCTTGTTGCATTTCTTTTATTATCTCTCTTCCAAAATCAGTAATACCATATAATCTAATATTTTTGCCACCATTTTTCTCTTCAACAATATTAAGATTAACAAGAGATTCTTCTTCTCTATAACGGGAGCTCATACCTCGAATCGCTCCTATCACATTTGTAGGAGTGGTTTTTATATTGTAAGCTATTTCACTAGTATAGCTACAACTTGGGCTTATATCAAAAAGATATTCAGCGATTTTCTTCCTAACATTACTCCTTCTAAGTGACCTAATAACAAGTGGCCTAACATAATTATTAGACTCACTAATATAACTCTCGCTACGCATCCCATCCACACCTTTCAAGTTATGTATAAATTATTCATTTATAAATTAGTATGTCTATGTATATCATTATGAATATATATCTATATTTTTCCAGATTAGAAAACATATAAAAAGAAGATTATTATTTTTTATTTTCTACATAATTCTTTCAATCATTTCAAGAACAAAACCATCACTATCAATAGCATATCTTGCTATACCAATTTTTTTTGCATAGTTACGCATTTTTTTAACCGCAAGAAAACGTTCAAAAGTACTACCTTTCTGTAATACTTCTAGTTCAAGCACACAATCAGCAATACCTTCCATTTTACGTTCAAAAACATCCCCATGAATCCCTTTTGTCATTATTACAAATAATGCACTTTTGTTTTGTAAATTACTAATCTTTGCTGCGTGAAGAGTCCTAATAACTTCTTCTTGTGAATATTGACTTAAGAAAAAATCAAGAGAGTTAATTATAAATTTTTCAGATTTACTAGTTTTGATTTTATCAGATAGTATTGCCAAAAAATCCTCGGTTCCTTTTGCAATCGGAGGCATCCCTGATGAACCAATTTCAATTAATTCTTTAAGTTTTACTTTAGATCTTTGTTCATATACATTTACCCTTTTTTGCTCCCCTGATAATACTGTTTCAGAATATTTTTTTGCAATATCTACAAATTCGATATCTTTTTTATCCCATCCGAATCGATTCATTGTTTCTACTACTTCATCTTCAGTTTCTTCTGTTGTTAAATAAATTGTTTTACCCATTGCTGATAGTTGTTTTGCTAGAATCTCGATGCTACTTCCTGGTGTTCCAAGGATAAGTGTTGTAAATCCTTTTGGTGTCCCACCCTCAAGTAATCTATCAAGTTTTTCAATGCCAGTACTTATAAATTCTTCTTTTTGCATTTTAATCTCATTAATAGACTGTGATGTTATTTTTGATCCAGTCACTTTTTATCCTATCCTAACAAAGTAGAACTAATCTTTTTTTCTCTATTTAACTTCATTATTTTTATCTTTTATCAAATAAATGAATCTCTAACCTTTAAAATTTTATCATTAAGATATACAAGTCTGTTTAGATATTTATCCATTCCTTCTTCTTCAAGAGCTAATGATATTGTATGTATATCTCTAGCTCTTGTTTTATTTATCAGATGATAAAAGAACTCGGTTATTATATCAGCATCATTATATATTATAAGGTTGCTCAGACTGTCTAATACTAGATATTTATTTGTTTTTTCATCAACTTCCTTAAAAATATTTATTATTTCAAGACTAAGTTTTTCAAGCATAGTTGGACTTTCAATATATATTGTGTTTTCATTGTTATTTGAAATTCCTGCTGCTCTTGAAACACAATCTATGAATTTTACATTATTAAGACTACTAACTTGACTGTTTTGTTTTTCAATATTTGCATATGGCCTTGTAACAGTCACATATACCCATGCATCCTCAGGGTTAGTTTTAATTAATTCAAAAATAGCCTCTGTTAAATCTGGATAGTTATTACCTGGTAGCAGTATTCCAATTGATTGATTTATTTTTATTGCATTTGATATACGCTCTTTCAGGCCATCGATTAAAACATTAGGCATCTTTTTTCATCACTCACTTGACTTTAGAAGTGGCGCAAGTTCAACACCATTTTTAGCTGATATACTCATAGCAGATTTAGTACGACTATGAGCTGCACCCCTCATCTTTATCAGCTGAAATGTTCTGATAAGATCTCCTTTACGTTCAATATCTCCTAAAAATATTATACCATCTGATATGAATTCTTCAATTCCATATTGCGAATATTGAAAAGTCCTTGGAGGTACCTCTGATGTGAGAAAAGTTGTACATTTCATAGCAGCAAGTGATGACCCAAGTTTAAAAATAAAATCACGTATCATTTCAGGGGTTTGAAGTCTATAACAAAGAGCTGTTATTGAGTCAATTATTAATCTTTTTACATTAAGTTCATCAGCAATATCCCTAAGAATATCAAGAAGAGCACTAGCATCTTCCACTGTATATTTTTCTGTATCCAGGCCTAATCGTTCACTTATTATTCTTAGATCTATAAGATTTACCATCCCGCTTTCAATAAGTTTTTTATCATAAAAACTAAAACTCTCCATGTTTTTTGTAAGTTTAAATAAAGGTTCTGTAATAGTAAAAAATACCCCTCTTTCTCCTTGTTTTGCTCCATTAATTAGAAACTGCATACAAAGAGTGGTTTTACCAGATCCACTACTTCCAACCATTAGAACAGTACTACCTGTTGGCACTCCTCCTCCTAGTTGGACATCTAGTTCTTCAATTCCTGTTTTGCATAGCTCTCTATCTACCATTACACTCTCTCCTCTATCCACGTTATCAAAAAAGAATAATACATTTAATGAATATAAAACTTAAGGTTTAATTAAAAGAATATTTAATTTAATAATAAAAAATAAATTTTTATCTTCTTTTGTTTGTTTCAACACCTAATGGTGTGAAAAATATTACTGATCCAATTAAAGCAGAAAATAAACCACCGATACTTGTATATGATGGTATATTTGTAAATAAAAAATATATTCCAAAAAATATTAGTATTAATCCTAATGTGTGAACCATAATTTTTATCTTAATATTTTTACATGCTTTTCTTACTTCAACATATATCACTGCATAAAACCATGCAATAAAACCTGCTTTTCCAATTACCATATGTAACAACTAACAACTTTATTTATATTTAAGGATTTTTAAATATTATGAAAAAATAAAATCAATTTTTCACTTTTTCATGTTTTGAGAATCTGGCGTAAACAAGTCTATTATTCTATTAATAAACTGCACAATCAAATCAATAAGTTGATTTATTGCAGAGCTGATTTCTTCAAGTATTTCCACAATTTGGAATAAATCAATAACCTCTTGTATTAACTGGTTGATAAAATTAAGTAATGCTTTTAACAGTTGAATTATCCAATCTAAAATACCCTTAATTCCTACTATATTTCCCTTAAGAAGCTTAAAAATTGTTTTTCCTTGATCTAGTTTATCAATAATATCCATTGTTGTTTTACTATTTGCTTGTGGACATGCAGTTGCTGAAGATATAAGTAATAATGTTATAAATAAAGCTCCAAATATTGCTAAAATTTTTTTCATTTGATATCATACCTCCCATGATATAATGTAATAAATAAGAATATTTTATAATTTACTGACAAGGAATTTTTAAGAATTATGGGTTATTTCAAGGATAATTTGAAATATATTATAAAATATAAAAAATTTCTAGGTAAATATTATTTTATTGATGAATTCATAATTTAGTATTTTTTTGATATTATTATTTCTCAAATTTATCAAATATTTATAAATAATGAAGAATTTAAACCATCTCAACCAAATATCTCTAAAAATGAAAATTATGATTTTAATGAAAAAACACTTTAATAAAACAAACATACAATGATGGATTTTATATTTGTTCTTATTATGAATTATATACTAGGTATAGAGATCTAAGAAACATGCTTGATAGATATATACTAACGAATAAAGCTCATTTTACGAAAGGGAAAAAAGTTTTTACTTCAATTTCAAATCTCTAATGTCAAATTTATATGAAATTATGTTTTATCATGTTCATCATTTATCTCACCAAATATCTCTTCAACCAGATCCTCCATGCTAATTAGCCCAATTGTTTTACCATTTTTATCTTTTAAAACTGCAAGATGTGTTTTATAACCTTTCATTTTTCTAAACACATCATCTGCCTTCATTTTTGGATTTATTATTAATACATCTCTCATTATTATATTTATTTTTGTTGATTTATCTTTCAAACCAAATGCATCTTTTATATGTACCATTCCTACAACATCATCATAATTCTTTTTATAAACTGGAAATCTGGAATATCCTGTTTTAACAGATTTATCAATTAGTTTTTCTATTGTATCATTTTGATGAATAAATTCGATTTTATTTTTTGGCCTATCTACTTCATCAGCTATTGTTTCATCAAATTCAAAAACATCTTTTACCATAGCTCTTTCATCTTTTTCAATAGTTCCTTCCTCTTCACCAAGACGCATCATAGCCATGATCTTATCTTCAGTTATAGAATCCTTTTCTACATCTGGTTTTTTAAGGATTTTTAGTAGCCCATTTGAAATAAATCTAACAGATATTACAGCAGGGTAAAACATCTTTGTAAAAATAAATATTATTCTAGAAGATCTTAAAGCCCATATTTCATTTTTCCTGCCAAAAGCTTTAGGTGTTGATTCACTAAAAATTATTACTAAAATAAACATGAAAGCTGTAGCAATTCCGATACCTAGATTTCCAAAAATATTTGTTGCAACGTATCCTGCTAATATTGAAGCAAAAATATTTACAATATTATTACCAATAACAATTGCACTAATTACATCATCTGGTTCTTTTAATAATTCTACTAAAATTTTTGCTCTTTTATCCCCACTTCTAGCTTTATCTGCTATCATTGCTCTATCAATTGATACTAATGCCATCTCAGATCCTGAAAAAAAAGCAGAGATAAATATCATTAAAGCAATTATTACAATGCTTATTATTGTTAATATCATATTATTTCTTATTCACCTATCATGTTTAATATTTTTTAAAATGTAATTTTTTTAAAACTATAATGTTATCTCAGAGAGAAAAATTTGTATTATTTTTTCTAAATCATCAATATTTGTGTACTCTATTATATTAAAATTTGATAATTCTTTATTTGATATTCCTCTAATCATTGTTGATAGTTTATTAGGCCAGTAATCTTTTTCATATAATGCAAGTATTGGAATTTCTTTTAAACCCATTCTTGGTCTCAGATATGCATGTGCAATCTCAATACCAGTTCCAAGACTTGGGGTTGATACTTCAAAAACTGCAGCTATAATATCACTTTCAATTCCTTCTATCATTTTATTTCGAACAAATATTCTCCGTTCAAGATCATCCTTTGGCATCTTACCTATTGATTTTTCAAGTTTTTCAATTGCTTCTTTGTATGTTTTACCTGTTGTATGTTCTGTATAAACATCTATTCCTTGTTTTTTAATTGCATCAATTATTTTTTTGTTTATTTCTGCTCTTTTTTTTCGATTTTCAGCTCCTTGTATTGCAGATCCATAAAAAACTCTCATATTATACCCACTTAAATAAATATTTTTTCAATCTCATCTAAAACTTTTTCACCTTTATTGGTTAGTATATATTTTCTCCACGTAATTTTTTCATCTATAGGTTTTATAATATTTTCTTGTTCTAACTCATGAATTGCTCTTGATATGTTTTGTATGGACCTATTATTATCTTTTGCTATATCTGATGGATGAAGTATCTTTTCTTTTTTAAAGGCTTTAATCGTAATCAATCTTCTATCAACATCGATTACCCATAGTGCACTTTCTTTGACATCCATAATAGCACCTATTCTTTACAGTAATATATTTTTTTTAATCAAGATTTAATATTTAATATTTTCTAATAAATTCTCATATAAAATCAGATTTATTGTTATATTAAATTATCGGAAAGTATTAATAATTACTCATATATTATCATAATTACTAAAATGGATTTAGTATCTTTTGAAAATAAAAAAACAATTAAAGTAAGATCAATAGCATTCTTTTTATTATCATTAATTTCTATAATTTTTGATTTTCTAATTTCTATGTTTAAGATAAAATATCCAAAATTAATCTAAAAATATTTAGGAGTAAAAATATAGATTTCAATGATCAAACTATTATAACAAAGTTATGAGGAAATAAATGAATAAAACAAACGGTTGTAAATCACTCAAAAGGGATCTTGGGCTTTTTGAAGTTTTTTGTATAGCATCCGGCGCTATGATCAGCTCAGGACTTTTTGTATTACCCGGTCTTGCTTATGCAAAAACAGGATCATCAGTAATTTTTTCATATTTAATTGCAAGTCTATTAATAGTTCCGACTTTGCTTTCAAAAGCAGAACTAGCAACTGCTATGCCAAAAGCAGGCGGGGATTATTTTTTTATAGATCGAAGTATGGGGCCTGCTATAGGAACTATTGGTGGTTTTGCTTCTTGGTTTTCTCTTGCTTCAAAAACTGCTTTTGCACTTATTGGAATTGGTGCATTTGTTCATTTATTCAATCCGGGTTTAACAGATATGAACTTGAAGATTATAGCAATAATTTTTTGCATTATTTTCACTATTATTAATCTATTTGGTGTAAAACATGCAGGTAAAACACAGGTGATATTAGTATCAGGCCTTGTCTGTATACTTGTTTTATATGTTCTTATTGGTTTTTTTTATATTGAACCTTCACGTTTTCAACCTTTTACAACACATGGAATTGGTTCAATTTTTTCTACTGCTGGTTTTATTTTTGTATCTTTTATGGGGCTTACAAAAGTATGTAGTGTAGCTGAAGAAGTCTGTAAGCCAAAAAGAAATATTCCACTCGGAATTTTTTTAGCATGGGGTATCGTATCAGCATTATATATTTTGGTTATTTCTGTAACAATCGGATTATTGGATCATAATACCTTAACAAGTTCATTAATGCCCATTTCAATGGGTGCAGAAGTATTTATGGGTGAAATAGGTCTTATCATTTTAGGTACTGCAGCGGTTCTTGCTTTTATCACTACAGCAAATGCGGGCTTGCTTTCCTCTTCACGCTATCCTATGGCATTAAGTAAGGATCAACTTTTACCTAGCTTTTTTTCTAAATTATCAAAAAAAGGAACACCTGTAATTTCAATATTGTTTACATCTTTTTTTATGATAAGTATCATTCTTTTATTAGACTTAGAAGGACTTGTAAAAACTGCATCAATTCTTGTACTTTTATTATTCATATTTGTTAATCTATCTCTTATTATTATGAGAGAAAGCAAATTAAGGTATTATCGTCCAAGTTTTCTTTCACCTTTTTATCCCTGGGTACAGATTGCAGGAATAATTGGTTATAGTTTGTTAATCTTTGAGATGGGTATTTTTCCATTGGTTTTTGTTGGATGTTTTCTGATAGTTGGTTTTATCTGGTATTGGTTTTTTGCTCGAGATAAAATTTGGAGAGAATATTCTTTACTTCATGTAGTTGAAAGATTAACAGGTGAAAAAAATACAGGTTATCTATTAGATGAGGAACTCCGTGAGATACTAATTGAACGAGACGATTTAACTGAAAAAAGATTTGAAGACCTTCTAAAAAAATGTGATATTCTTGATGTATTCAAATATGAAAGACCTGATAAATTTTCATGGTTAATTGCTAATAAATTATCCGATAAATTGAAAATTGATAAAAATAAATTATATAATCTTTTAATAAAAAAGGAAGAAGATTCAAATGTTATGATACATCCAGGTATTGCAATTTTATCAAATATAATAGAAGGTCGCGATAAATTTGAAATAATTGTTGTTAGAAGTAAAAAAGGAATTAAGCTTTTTAATGATTCTCCACTAGTTCACGCTTTTTTTGTTGTCGTATCAACTTCTGAACAACAGAGCTTCTACATGCATTGTCTTATGTGGATTGTTCAGATTGCTGAAAAAATTAATTTTGAAAAGGAATGGGTAAATGCAAAGGATTCAAATGAACTTCACGATATTATTCTATCATCATGGAGGAAAAGAAAAATATATTAATAATTTTTTTTAAGAAAGATTTTTTAATTAAAGAAATTTTAAAACAATATGTTTTTTGTGTAAAAAATATTAAAAAAAATGATATCCAATCAGATACAAAAAATTTGATTATAAACGATAGGTTTATTGAAATTATTATAATCTATTTTTTATCCATAAAAAAACCAATTAAAAAATTGATGTTTTTCTCTTTATCATAAAAAAGATGTAGAGGGAGGGATTTGAACATCATTTTAATATAAAAAAAGAGGTTTTTTCAGTTTTAAAAATATATCAGTGTTTTTATTTTACTTTTTAATTCTAACAAAATACAAAATCAGAATCGATGCGCCATAAAATATCGCAGAATAAAGAAAAACTCGTTCAAAACCTAAAGTATCAACCATTATTCCTGCTAAACCATGTCCGATACCCATCTCACCAAGATTAAATAACGCAGTAAGTATCGAAAATTGAGATGCAGCAATTGCTGGGTTTGTCACATCCATTAGAAGAGCGCAACTTACTGCATAATATCCACCAAAGAAAAAACCAAGAATTGTATAAATTATTAAAAATAAGTACCATGTGTTTGCAAAAACAAGTAATGCTGTAAAAACAAGACTTCCAAATAAAACTATATATAATGTGTTTTTCCGACCTAAACTATCTGCAATTGTCCCCCATACCAAGCAACCAATAATTGTTGCAATAGGAGATATCATTGATATCATCCCTATCTGAGTTAGTTCTAGATTTAGATTATTTAACATATATAATGGGGCAAGAAGTAGGATTACTCCTCCGCCTACTGCAGAAAAAGGTGCGAAAATCGAAATAGCCTGAACGCTTCTTCTTTTGAATTCATTTAATAGTAATTTTCCAACCTTTTGTTTCTTTTTAACAACCTTTCTTACATCTTTTACAAACAAGGGAAATAAGATAACAAGAAAAACTATGAAGCTTGATAATAAGAATACATAACTATATCCATATATAGCTACTATTTGAGTAAATAAAAACGAACCGATACTTAATCCAATAAATATCCCAGCAAACATCACACCATTTATTTTTCCACGTTCGTCCTCTCTAGCAATTTCTATTGCCCAAGCATCTGCTGATACATCTAAAAAGCTTATACCACATACACCTATGAAAAATATTATTGAAAAAGGTATTAATGCTACTACAGGATCTACAAAAGCAAGTAAAAAAAAGCTAATTATTGATGTGATACCCCCAATTATTACAAATATCTTCCTACCAAATCTTATGTAATGGTCTATTATTCCTCCAAATAAAAATTTTATAACCATTGGTAGAGTAATTATTGCAACGATTATTCCAAGTATTGAAGGAGAGATTCCAATATCATCAAAGTATAATGGTAGGATTACTATGGCAATAGACCATTTGAATCCTTCAGAAAAATACAGGCTACTAAAAAGAAAGTATTGTAAAAAGCGATGTTTTGTTACATCTATCATTTTTTTTCACCAATAGACAATATAATATTTACTTAATTGTATAATTATACAACTAAAATAGTTTACTATAAAAATATAAGTGCAGGGGAAGTGCGTTTGATTTCAAGTTCAAATCACATTATAAAGCTCCTTTATGAAAAAGACTGAAATTGTATCGGTAAAAAATCTTACCTCTAAGATTTTACAAAAACTTGTTTTATATTTTTTAATACAAGTGCTATAATAAACAAGAACGCGAGGGATATTACAATAGTTGCACCTGGTGGTAAATCAAAATTAAGAGACATCAATGAACCATAAAAAGTTACAATGCAACCAATAATTATTGCAAAAAACATCATATTTTTAAGATTATGAGTAAAAAGATTAGAAATTGCTGCTGGTATAGTAAGCATTGCAATAACAAGAACAACACCAACAACCTTTATCAAAACAACTGTAGTAAGTGCAATTAAAACCATTAAAACCAGATATAAAAAATCAACTTTAATACCAGATATACGCGCAAATTCTTCATCAAAAGTAAGAATATGTAAATCCTTATACGAGATAATTATAATAAAAATAATAAAAACTAATAATCCAATCATAAGATAAATATCCTGCATCTTAATTAAAAGAACATTACCAAACAATATACTAACAGGATCCTGAACCAAAATTTCACTTCTATCAACCTGATTTAAGAATAATACTCCAAGAGCCATACCAACAACCCATAAAATACCAATTGTTGAATCCTCACGCAGACGAGTTCGGATAAAAGGCAGACCCATAATAATTGCAGCGGTAAGTGCGAAAATCAATGCACCAACCAAAGGTTCGATAAAAATTATGCCCAAATACTGTAGATAATAAGCAAGTCCAATACCTCCAAAAGTAGTATGAGCAATACCGCCACTAATAAAAACAACACGTTTAACAACAACATAAGTGCCAATTATTCCGCAGGCAATACTTGCCAGCAGTCCTGCTATAAACATCCTTTGAACAAAAGGATACTGAAACATTTCAATTATATCTGCAACCAAACTATTTTACACCTTTTTTATCATTTTTTTTATGTTCATCAAGAACCCTATGAGGCACCCCATGAGCAATCAAATCAACAGGACAACTGTATGTTTTCTCAAGCATTTCTTTACTAATCATTTTTTCATCATCATGAGTAAACATAAACCGGTTAAGACAAGCAACACGATTAACATAAGAGGAAATTACACCAATATCATGAGTGACAAGAATAATTGTAACAGATTTGTTTAGCTCCTTTAGAAGGTTATAAAAATTAATTTGTAAATCTTTATCAATACTTGCTGTTGGTTCATCAAGAAGTAAAATCCTTGGATTTGAAACAAGTGCTCGAGCAATAAAAACCCTCTGCCTTTGACCACCAGAAAGTTCACTGATATGTCTTTTTTTGTATTCTAACATACTTACTTTTTTTAAAACCTCAATTGTTGCTTTTTTATCATCAGATGAATACAAAGGATGAACTCCTCGGATGCTTCTACGGCCCATTAATACAACATCCCATACAGATATTGGATACTGTTTATCATACTCAGAATACTGTGGAACATAACCAATATTTTTCCGACCAGTTTTAGGGATTTGGCCATAGATTTTTACAGTTCCTTTAGTTGGATTTAATAAACCAAGTATTATTTTTAGAAGAGTGGATTTTCCTCCACCGTTAGGACCAATTATTCCAAAGAAGTCTCCTTCATAGATATGACAATTTATTTTTTCAATTACAACATCATTATCATATCCTGCAGAAATATTTTTTAATTCAATTGCAACTTTTTTTTTCATTTGAAAAATTATTCTCCTCAAATTTATGTGAAAACATTTTATGAATATAATTAATTATTCATTTAGCTAGTTTGAAATCCGGTAACCATATCTTCTGCAAGTTTTGTAATTGTTTCTTCATAATCGGTCATCAAAGGATTTGCAAAAACAACATTTCCACCTATTTCAGATGCAATTGTTTCCGCACTTGACGTATCAAATTGTGGTGCTACAAAGATAACGGTTATGCTTTCATTTTTAGCTTGTTGGATTATTGAATTAATACCGGGAAGTCCTTCCTGTTTTCCCCCATCTTCTATCGCAATCATTTTTAGATTATAGGCATCTCCAAAATAACCCCAAGCTGGATGATATACCATAAAAGATTTATTTTCATATGTTTCTAAAAGATTACTAACATTTGTATGAAGATTATCAAGTTTAGAAATATATGCTTGATAGTTTGTGTAATATTTAGTTTTATTATTATGATCTATTTCTTCTTCACCTTCATCTTGATGATCATCATGATGATCTTCTTTTCCATAATGTTCATCAAAAGAAATTACTGATACGTCTTCTGAGCAGTCAAACACCTTTAAATCTGGATTTTGCTCAAGAATCGTATCCATATGAACCTCTTCAAATTCCACACCAGAACCAACCTTAAAATATGCTGTTGCTTCAGCAACTTTTATCATTTGATCAGGAGTTGGTTCAAAAGTATGAGGACTTTCACCAGGTGGAACCATAATAGTAACATCAACATATTCTCCACCAATAAATTCTACCATTTCTGCCTGTGGAACAATAGTTACTAATACGCCTATTGTATCATTTGATTCAATATCTGAAAGACCATTATAGACTACTCGAGCCATTTTTTTGAAATTTACTGGTGATGTCCATATATGTGGATCTGTTCCCCCATGATCATGTTTGTCGTCATGTTCATGTTCATCATTAAAACTTGTAAATAGTGCCACGCCAATTAATACAACAACTACAACACCAATTATCATGAATATTAGATTTTTTTTCATAATATATCTCCCCTATTATAAACCAAGATATTATTAACATTTATATAACTTATTATTAACTTTTATGGCCAAGTATATAAAGATGTTATTAATTATTGATTTTTATGACAATAATTAGTATCTCGTTAAATGATAAAATAATCAAAGATATTGAAAAAATGCAAAATGAGCAGGGATACTCAGGCAGATCAGAGTTAATAAGAGCGGGAATTAGGCATTTAATTTCAGAGAATAAGAATACTGAACTACTATCTGGAGAAATAAATTCAATATTACTTGTTATTCATAGTCACAATTCAGAAAATGCTGTTTCAGATATAAAACATGATTTTAAAGACATAACAAAGACCCAGATTCATAGTCATTTTGAAGCTGAAAAATGTCTCGAAATATTTGTATTACAAGGTAAAGCAGAGAAAATAAAAGAGATGCACAGGCTTTTTAATACCAATAAAAAAATGGATATTGTTAAATTAATTGTACCATAATACAAAATAATATTTTTTAAAGATTTGGGACTTAATTTAGAGTTTAACTCTCTTTTTTAAACCATAAAAAAATAGGGTAATAGAAATAGTTGTTTTTCTCATGTTGAGGGCATAAGGATGCAGGGGAAGGGATTTGAACACAGTTTTACCGGTAAAATGTTAGAGTTTTCACCTAAGACTAAATATTACGAAAAAATGACTAAAAATTATAAATTCTAATGTTTAGCAAGTGCACTAAGTGTTTTTCTATGACCATTGGCAATTCTTATTATTTCTCGAAATTCTTCATCTGCAATTTTTTTCTTTGTTTTTTCTGAAATTTTATCTTCTAAACTCTTTGATTTTGCCATTTTTAATCCACTCTTTTATCTCATCTAATGAGTAATAGTTTTCCCTAATACCAATCATTACTTTTACATTATCTGTTAAATCGGGTATATTAAATTTTCCTTCATTTTTAAGTACAAATTTTTTTGTTGTTAGAAAAGCAGTTCTCTTATTGCCACTTTCAAAAGCATGAACACGTGTCAGTTCATAAAGCATTAATGCTGCTTTATCATAAAGAGTACCCTGTTTATTTTGTACTTTTTCAATCGCTTTTTCAATATATGAAACAGTAATTGTTTTTGCTTCATCATGTTTACTTTTTCTAAACATCTCAATTGCAATTGTATTATAATACTGAATCTCTTCGACTGTAGGATAATTAAACAAATCCATTATTTTTAGAATTAAAAGATAGGCTTTAATCTTTTTGTTTAATTTCTATCCTAAAAAAAGTATGCAGGGGAAGGGATTTGAACACCAA
>Ga0272441_10001173_pt1 | contig 56127 bp, 45 predicted proteins | sample SSMProp6N_FD_193582 | JGI IMG/M metagenome (GOLD analysis project Ga0272441, IMG submission 193582) | Marine sediment archaeal communities from Little Sippewissett salt marsh, Falmouth, MA, United States - SSM-Prop-6N | ecosystem: Environmental > Aquatic > Marine > Wetlands > Sediment ...
AATAACGCACCCGGGCGATTTCCTCATTAACCTTGTGCCCCGGCAGCTGGCCGCCTTCCCCAGGTTTGGCGCCCTGGGCGATTTTGATCTGGATTTCCCGGGCGTTGGTCAGGTATTCGGCGGTCACCCCGAACCTTCCGCTGGCAACCTGTTTGACCGCGCTGGAACGGTTATCCCCGTTCGGCAAAGGTTTGAACCGCGCGGGGTCTTCGCCACCCTCGCCGCTGTTGCTCATCGCGCCGATGCGGTTCATGGCCACGGCCAGGGTTTCATGCGCCTCGCGGCTGATCGAACCGAATGACATGGCCGAGGTCACGAATCTTTTCATAATGGCCTCAACCGGCTCGACCTCGTCCATCGGTACCGGCTCGGTTTCCTTAAACTTAAATAAACCGCGCAGGGTATACTGCGCTTTGACCTGGTCATTGATCAGCCGGGCGTATTGCTTGTAAACCGTTTCGTCATCGGCACGGGTCGCGTATTGCAATTTGGATATACTTTCCGGCGTCCACAGATGCCGCTCGCCGTTTTTACGAAAGGCATAATGCCCCCCGAACGGCAGCAGGTCATCCTCCAGCGGATCGCCCTGGCGTGCCCGCCGGCAGCGGTTGTTGACCTCGGCTGCGATCTCTTTAAGCCCGGCACCTTCGATCCGGGTCGCGGTCCCGAAAAAATATTTCTCGGTCACATCCCGGTTAAGGCCGATCGCCTCAAACACCTGCGCGCCGCGGTAACTACGCATGGTTGAGATCCCCATCTTGGACATGATTTTCAGCAGGCCCTTGCACAAGGCCTTGATATAATTTTCCAGGGCCTTGGCCGTGCTGATCGGTTCCGGAAAACCATTGCGCAGAGACAGGTCGGCCACGGTCTCGAAGGCCAGGTAGGGATTTACGGCCGTGGCACCGTAGCCCAGCAAAAGCGCCATATGCTGAACCTCACGCGCCTCTCCGGTCTCGATCACAATACTGATCCCGGAGCGCAGGCCTTTAAAAATAAGATACTGGTTGACGGCCGACACCGCCAGGAGGGCCGGAATCGGGACCAAGTCGTCAGGCAGGTTGCGGTCGCTTAAGATCACGATCTTGCATCCGTTGGCAATCGAGGATTCTACCGCATGACAGATCTGATCCAAGGAATCTTCCATCTGACCATGGCTGCCGCCGGCCGGAAATCCGATCTGAAAAGCCACGCTCCAGAAAGGCTTGGGTTTCAAGGTAATGATGCGTCCCAAATCTTCGTTGGATAAGATCGGATAACGCAACTTGATCAATTTGGCGTGCTGTGGGACTTCGCTAATAACATTCCCCGGATTACCCATAAACGTCATCAGCGACATCACCAATTCTTCGCGGATGGGATCGATGGCGGGATTGGTGATCTGTGCGAACAGCTGTTTAAAATAATAATACAGCAGCTGGGGCTTCTCGGACAGGACGGCCAGGGGCGTGTCCGCGCCCATGGAACCAACCGGTTCTTTGCCTTTCCAGGCCATCGGCATCAAGATAGCCTTGATATCCTCGCGGGTATAACCGAACAGCCGCTGCTGTTGCACAAGTTTATCCTGCTGGGGGATCAAAGGCGCAACATCATTGAACAACCCGTGCAAATCGATCCTGTTCTCCTGAACCCAGCGACGGTAAGGATGCTTGCGGGCGTAAAACGTCTTGATCTCGGTGTTCTTCAAAACCCGCTGCTGAGCGAAATCGACCAGGATCATTTCCCCGGGCCGCAGGGCGCCCTTATCCGCCACCTCTTGCGGCGAGAAATCCAGCACGCCCGCCTCCGAAGCCATGACGATAAAACCGTCGGTCGTGATCGTGTAACGCGCCGGCCGAAGTCCGTTACGGTCCAGCAAGGAGCCGACGCATCGGCCGTCGGTAAAGGCTACGGCAGCCGGGCCGTCCCAGGGCTCCATCAATCCGGAATGATATTCAAAGAACCCGCGCAAATCCGGGCCGATTGGGTATTTGTCACCCCAGGCCTGAGGGATCAGCATGAGCATGGCATGGGCGATATCCCGGCCGGTCAGGGTTAAAAGCTCCAGGGCGTTGTCCAGGCAGGCCGAATCGCTGCCGCTTTCATCAATGACCGGCATGATCTTTTGCAAGTCATCCCCGAAAAGATCGGAGTTTAAAAATTTCTCCCGGGCCCGCATCTGATTGAGATTGCCTCGTAATGTGTTGATCTCACCGTTATGTCCAAGGAAACGAAACGGCTGGGCCAGTTTCCACGAGGGGAAGGTGTTCGTGCTGTAGCGCTGATGGATGACCGCGACCGCGCTGATGAAATCTTTGTCCTCGAGATCCTGATAATATTCACGAACCTGGGATCCCATCATCATACCCTTGTAACATATCGTTCGGCATGAAAAGCTCGGAATGTAAAAACGGTCTCCCAGATTCAAGCTCGTCTCGACCCGGCGCTCAACCTGCCGGCGGATCACATAAAGTTTGCGTTCCAATGCATCACCTTCCAGATCAGGGCTCTTCACAAAACACTGCCTGATGGCCGGCTGGGCGTCCCGGGCGATATCCCCGATCGTGCCTTCACGGACAGGGACATCACGCCAGCCCAAAACCTCAAGCCCTTCATCCCGGGCCACATTCTCGACAATAGCACGGCATTTATCCTGCCACTCCTTCTGCTGCGGCATAAAGATCATGCCGATCCCGTAAGATCCCTGCCGCGGCAAACCGATCTTGAGCTTTTCGGATTCTTTGCGGAAAAAGATATCCGGAATCTGCAGCAACAGGCCCGCGCCGTCCCCGGTCTTCAGATCCCCGCCGATGGCACCGCGGTGCAGAAGTTTCTGCAAGACCTCGATCGCGCGCTCGACGATCACATGGCTGGGGTGTCCGTCGATATTCGCAACGAATCCGACGCCGCAGCTGTCGTGCTCGTTGGCCGGATCGTACAAACCCTGTTTTTGGGGATAATCATATTTCTTCATAATAATTTTCGATCTTTGCCAAAGGTATCGGCGTTTCTTTAAGCGCACAATCAGAAATTTTTTGGCAAAAGTTTGTGAGGTTCTGCGGCGACTGAGCAACCGAGGCGTTTTTCGGTTAGCGAAAGAGCCGCAAACCGAAACAAACGGCAAAAAATTTCGTGCGCGAAGAAACGGCGATACCTTTGGTGCTGTGCCTTCAATACAATACCGCTTTAGTTTAAAATCAGGCCGCTTGAATTTTAATTTTATTTTACAATCCGAATTTCAACTTTAGAAAACTCAGTATTTATAACATTACAATTTGTATTGCGTTAAATCAATTTTCAATTTCTTGATTTTGCGCCGCAGGGTATTGCGATGCACGCCCAGCATCCGGGATGCCAGGATCTGATTGCCGTGGCTGTTTTCCAGGGCGCGCTGGATCAAAATCTTTTCGGTATCGGAAATCACCGAATGGTAAATATCACTATTTTCCAATGAATACATATATTTGGGTTCTTTAGATTGTTTCATTGCATTATTTTTGTGCAAAAAAATTTAAAAAAATTTTATACATTCGCAGAATTTTTAATAATCCCGAGAAAGTTCTCATAGATCCGGTCCGCCTGCCATCCGAACAGGCTCTGGCGGTCAAAGTATTCTTGAATCATCTTTTCCTTCTTCTGCCTAACGACGGGGTCATTGACATCCCAATAAGACCAGATCCAGGTATCGATATCCACATGAGTGATCTCAACGTGAAACTGGAAACCATAAGTGCATCGGCCGAATTTAAACGCCTGATTCCGGCAATCCCGCCCTTCCGCCAGGGAAACCCCTTCTAACGGTATATCAAAGGTATCCTCATGCCATTGAAAGACCGTTAAGGCATCGGGGAGTCCTTTGAACAGCGGATCATTTTTCCCTCCGGGAGTTAACCTTACTTCCCGGAATCCGACCTCTGGCACCGAAGACTGATAAACTTTGGACCCGGCTGCCTTGGCGATCAATTGAGATCCCAAACATATACCTAAAACCGGAATCTCTGCGTCAAAAACCGTCTTCAGTAAACTGTCTTCTTGAGAAAGAAAAGGATATTTCTCTTCCTCATAAACATTCATGGGGCCGCCGAGAGTGATCACGCCATCAATGCCGGACAGATCTTTCGGCAAGGATTCGCCCCGGTATAACTCTACGATCCGAAGGTCGGGGAACACGGACTGCATGGTCCCCGGACCTTCGATATCGATATGTTTGATGCAAAGAATCATTTGAAAGTGCCCCAGCGTCCCAGTGGCCCGGTGCTCCAGCGATCTCGTATCCCAAAAATCAAGAATACTAGTCGCTAACCGCTAATCGCTAGCCGCTAGTTTAGAGCATAAACAACATTTCAGCATAAGACGGCAAAGGCCATTTGTCGGCCGGGACCAAGGCCTCGAGAGCATCCACGGTCTTTCTCAGTGATATCATGGCCTCTTTGGTCTTCAGGGCCTTACCCTTGACAACCGCATCTTCCAGAGAATCGATCTTTTCCAAGGCCTCTTCAGTCAATGAAGTGATCGATTTCAGAAGTTTACGCGAAGCCGTCGACTTGCCTTTTGTGATCGCTTCAACGGAACCGATGGTTCCGGCCAGCTCATCCTGATACTCCAACACAACAGGCATGATCAATGTTCTTGCCATATCAGCGGTCAATTTTGCTTCATAGTCAATGGTTGTTTCATAGGCCTCAAGATAAACATCATGCCGTGAGAAAAGTTCTTTCTTCGAAAGCACGCCGTGTCTCTCGAAAACCTTGGCGACTTCCGGTTTCTTCAGCGTGGCCAGGGCTTCCGGAGTTGTCTTCAAATTCGGAAGACCTCTTTTCTCCGCCTCCTTGATCCAACCCTCACAATAATTATCCCCATTGTAAATAATGCGTTTGTGCTTTTTGATGATTGACTTCAAAAGTTTCTGAATGGCTGCATTGAGGTCCTTCTTGGATTTCTTATGCTTTTCCAGTTCCGTGCAGATCTCATCCAGAGCATCGGCCACAATCGTATTCAAAACGATGTTCGGGCCAGCCAGACTCATGTTGGAACCCACGGTGCGGAATTCAAATTTCGCACCCGTGAACGCGAACGGTGATGTCCGGTTACGGTCCGTGGTGTCCCGCGGCAGTTTCGGCAAGGAATCCACCCCGATCTCGATCACTTCGGCTTTTTTACTGCTAAGCGGCCCGCCTTTTTCGATCTGCTCGATGATATCGGTCAACTGATCGCCGAGGAAGATCGAGATAATCGCCGGCGGTGCTTCATGAGAGCCCAGGCGGTGGTCGTTGCCTGCTGATGCGACCGAGGCCCGCAGAAGTTCCGCATAAGTATCCACGGCCTTGATGATGGCGCAAAGCATCACCAAAAATTTAGCATTCTCATGTGGATTATCACCCGGCGCCAACCAGTTCTTGCCGTCAGGGCCGACAATCGACCAATTGTTATGCTTGCCCGATCCGTTAACCCCGGCAAAGGGTTTTTCATGCAACAGGCAAGCCAGTCCGTGCTTTTCCGCGACCTTCTGCATACCCTCCATGCACAGCATGTTGTGATCAACCGCCAGGTTCAGGCTTTCAAAGACCGGGGCCACTTCGTACTGAGCCGGGGATACCTCATTATGCCGGGTTGTGACCGGCACGCCGAGTTTCCACATCTCGCGATCCAGGTCTTCCATAAAACCCATGATCCGGGACTTGATCGCGCCGAAATAATGGTCAGCCATCTGCTGATGCTTGGCCGGTTCTTTGCCGAACAGGGTACGGCCGGTCTGAATCAGATCGATTCTCTGATAATAGTAATCCCGGTCGATCAAAAAATATTCCTGTTCGCCGCCGAGCGTGGCATAAGCATTCTTGCCTTTGGAGCTGATACCGAATAATTCGCCCAGCCGGCAAACCTGTTTGGATACGGCCTTCATGGAACGCAGCAAAGGTGTCTTTTTATCCAAGGCCTCGCCGTTGTAGCCGATAAAATAAGTCGGGATACATAAGGTCGAACACTTGGGCCCGCGTTTGATAAAGGCCGGGCTGGTCGGATCCCAGCCGGTATACCCGCGTGCCTCAAAAGTCGGCCGCAATCCGCCGGAAGGAAAGCTCGACGCATCCGGCTCACCCTGGATTAATTCTTTACCGCCGAATTTCATGATGACCCCTCCTTCGCCGTCCGGCGAAATAAAGGAATCATGTTTTTCCGCGGTGGTGCCGGTCAACGGCTGGAACCAATGCGTGAAATGAGTAGCCCCTTTAGAGACGGCCCAAGTCTTCATGGCATCTGCTACTTCATCCGCGATGCTGGGGTCCAATGTCCCGCCGTTGCGGATCGTGGCGCTGAGTGACTTAAAAGCCTTTTCCGAAAGGTAATTCCGCATAACCTTCAAGCTGAAGGTATCTTCCCCATAATAGTCAGGGATGGTCTGAATTTCGATTGTTTTGTTCTTGTCCATTGCTTTTCTCCTGTTTTATAAAAAGCTGCTGATATTTTTCTCTATATATCAAAAGTGATGTTATTGTATCACCTAAATAAAGGGTGTCAAAATGTCTTTGTTTTTCACCCCGGCTCAATTCGCTTACTGAACCTTATGGGCACTTTCATGATATTCCCGCTTGATTTCCTGATTGAGTTCTTCCGGGGAGTAAATGATTTTCCGGAACAAAAGCCCAAGCCCGAAAATACACGCGGTAACGCCGATGATGATTAAAGGCTGCATGGCTGTCTCTTTCCTTTCATGTTACCCAATGGCCTCGGATCCCTCATCCTGAGTCCTGATCCGGATGCATCGGGGTAAGTCCAAGACAAAGATCTTGCCGTCACCGATCTTGCCGGACTTGGCCCCTTTGATAATGGCATCGATGGTCGGTTTAACAAAACTATCGTTCACCGCAATCTCCAAGCGAACCTTTTTGAGGAGATTGACCTCGTGAACAACACCCCGATAGGTTTCGGTAAAACCCTTTTGTTGTCCGCAACCCAAAACATTAGTCACGGTCATCTTGTAAACCTCGGCATCAAATAAGGCTTTTTTCACATCAGGTAATTTATGTGGTTGAATCATGGCTATAATTAATTTCATGTCAGGCCCCTCCTTTATAAAATATTTATGATGTTGTGAATATCTGGAACCCCGAATAAGATTCCATTCCGTGTTCCCCGATATCCAAGCCCTTGTATTCTTCTTCAGGAGTGACGCGCAAACCGATCGTCTTATCAATCAGTTTAAACAATCCCCCCATGGTGATCAAAATAAAGATCACGGCGGCACTCACGCCCAGCAACTGAATACCTAACTGCGCCAGGCCGCCTCCATACAAAAGTCCGTCCCGCGCAACGCCGAGGGATTCCTTGCCGAAGATCCCGATGGCGAGCGTTCCCCATATCCCATTAAAACCATGCACCGGGACAGCACCTACCGGATCATCGACCCGCAAGTGGTCCAATAAGATAACCCCCAAAACCACGATCACACCGCCGACCGAGCCGATCACAATCGCAGCCCACGGGTCAACAAAAGCACAAGGTGCGGTGATCGCCACCAAACCGGCTAATGCACCGTTCATAGCCATAGAAAGGTCGGGCTTCCCGAACAATTTCCATACCGTGATCATGGCAGCCACGCCCCCGGCGGCAGCTGCCAGATTGGTGTTGATCGCCACCCTGGCAATCGCGCTTCCGTCACCCACGCTCAGGGTAGAACCGGGATTGAAACCGAACCATCCAAACCACAAAATAAATACCCCCAAAGATGCCAACGGGATATTATGACCGGGGATCGCATTAGGTGTGCCATCCGGGCTGTATTTCCCGACCCGGGGTTTTAAAATAATCGTACCGATCAAGGCCGCGAATCCTCCAACCGCATGCACCACAGTTGATCCGGCAAAATCAGCAAATCCCAGGTTGCTCAACCATCCGCCACCCCAAATCCAATGTCCCACAATCGGATAAATGAAGGCTGAAATAATAAAGGAATAAATAAGATACGCCTGAAACTTCATGCGCTCGGCCATGCCCCCGGCCACGATCGTGGCTGCTGCCCCACAGAACGCTGCCTGAAACAGCCAGAAGGCAAATAAAGGGATGGGCGCTGCGGATTCGGCCCCGGCCAGAAACCAGCCTTTAATCCCCATGAATCCATTACCTTCCCCGAACATGATCGCATAGCCGAAAATAAAAAAACCCAGCGAGGCCATGCAGAAATCGAGGAAATTCTTGGTTAAGATATTACAGACGTTCTTCGCGCGGATAAATCCGGCCTCCACCATGCCAAATCCGGCCTGCATGAAAAAAACCAAAAATGCGGTCACCAGCACCCACAGGGTATCTAATCCTACATTAGTGGCATAAGAAGAAACAGCCTCTTCCTGGGCATATCCCGGCCCAATCAACAAAAGGCTTAATCCCAAACCGAACATCCCACGCCTGATTAAATTTTGTAATACTCTCATGATCTTTTCCTTTCATACGGCTTCTTGCCGGTTAAACCTGTTAAAATACAAAAGTCCCCGCTAAGCCATCGTGGCCCTTCGAGGACTCCCCTGTCCTGCTTGCTTAACAAGCTTATCCGACCGCGTTGCCGGATGAAAATTATTACGTTGCTTACAAAAAAAGCCCGACGATACCTTCTCGGGTTCGCCGGGCTTCAATGCCCTTTAAAAGAAAAATCCCCTTAATCCGTCATTGGATTAAGAGGACTGCGTTGCCCTGCTTGTGCACCAAACTGCATCAAATATACAACCACTTCCTGATCTTGTCAAGAGAAAATTTTTCCCGGTTTCTTAAAACATGATCTTCCCGCCGGCAAACGGGCCGATGAGCCGCATTTTGACATAATCCGGTTCGTACTCAACTTTCAAATCAACGATACGATAACCGCCTATTAAGCTGACATTTTTTAACGGCTTGATCTCGATCCCGGCTTCAGCATCAAGGAAATGCCCATATTCACCCGCGTACAGCGCCCCTGCTTCACAAAACAGGTTCAGTTGATCGATCGGGGTAAAATCCAGCGCCACGCCAGCGGTGGGCAAACCACCGATAAATTCCTCTTTTTCGCTGACCGCGGGGCTCAGGTTGGGCGCCTCAAGCTTGACATCCGCCATAATCCCTTTGGCTTCAAGCACCGGGCCGGCCTTAAATTTATCGGCAATATTAATGAACTGCCAGATCCAGCCCAGTCGCATATAACTGATATCCATTTCAGAATTAACTAAGGTTCCACCCGTATAACTTTTCCCTCCGAACTCAATCGTGCGGCTGATGGCTTGCGAGCCTTCATAACTAATCTGGGTGTAGCCGATGCGGAATTTACTGTTTGGCCCGGTATTCCAGATGACACGCGCATCCGGGAAATTCTCATCATCAAATCCCAAATCATCTTTAACATCAAAATCGGTCCCGATGTTAGATTCTTCGACCCTGATATCCGAATCAAAATCCGGCATCCAATAACGTCCGTCAAACTCGATGATCGGTCCGGCCCAGGCGAAGCCGATCCTGAGAATAAAGACGACCGCAAACACAATAATTCTCTTAAACATAAACCCTCCGATTTATTACAATCACCCCATCCCTCGCATTTTCTATTATAAACAGCAGCTCCTGCGGTATCCATGAAATTCAATTAATTTTCAAGGCCTGAGCCCAAAACGTACTTTTTCTTCAAGAGAATCGGTTCTCAAAGCTAGCAGTTATTGTTGAGCCAGCCGATTCCTGCCAAACATGCCATATAAAGCACAACTCCCGATACATATAGCCATGTGATCCCGAAGAAAACCGCAATGACCGTTGCGATAACCGATCCGAAAACAGAAGCCGCCCCATTCACACCCCAGAGCCAGGGCAAAACGCGTTTTCCCTGGCTGGCCGTTAATTTCATAACTAAAGGAAAGGCCATGCCCATTAAAAGTCCGGCTGGCAAAAGCATCAGGGCTGTGATCCCCACGCGCACCGTGATCGGACAGGGATGAAAGGTCCGGAAAAAAAATGGATACCCGAGGCCGGTCAACAGAAAATATATCACCAAAAGCCCCAGGCGAAGAATCAAAGCATGCCTCGTGTGCCTCTTCGGGATTTTAGAGGTCAGAAAACTCCCTGCCCCGCAGTAAAGCAATAAACAAAAAAGGATGACCGAAAGACTGTACGTGGGGTGCCCTAAAAAAATAATAAAACGCTGCATGAAGGCGACTTCAATAAAAATAAAACCGAATCCAAGCCCCATGGCCACCAAAGACAAATCCTTAGGCAAAAGGACCGCACCCTGATTCACAGCAATTCGCCAAGCAGCAAGAACGAGCCCTCCAGCGAGCAGGCCAGCTGCGATTGAAAATACCATTAGCGTAAAGACCGCCTCCATATTCTTTCTGTTAACGCCCTGCCCCAGCATAAAAGGATTAAAGGCATCCTGGAGGCGTACCATATGGAAAAAAAACGGCTTATCATCCGTTGGCGGTTCGATGTTCAGAGGAAAACTCCTGGCCGATTGTCCCATGGTTTGGGGAGACGCCAAAATGGCATATATTTTATCAAACGCGAAGTCCGGGCTTAACACGATCTCAAACCGTAAAGTCTCGGTCTTGGTTCGGGCTTGGGCTATTTCGGACGGCGTAAAAGGTGTTTTTTTAACAAGGATCGTTCCCAGATCAGGAAAACCAGGATGCCGGTTCCGCACAACAAGGATATGCGCGCGAGGATCCGTAATCCCCAATTGCTCCAATGAGGCTGTCGCCAAAGACACCAGCCGATAAACCTCCGCCGGGGTATCGTCCTCATACCACCGGGATACGCTTAAATATCCCCCAGGGTGCAAACGCTGAAAAAAAGTTTTCCAGGCCTCGACCGTGTAAAGGACATTTTCGCTCAAGGCATAGGCCCCGGTCCCGGTGGCTGCCCAGGTATCGATCAGGGCGATCTGGATAATATCAAATTGATCGGCCGTCCGGGACAAAAAACTCCTGGCCTCATCAACAGCAAATCTGACATTCGCCACATCATCCAGATGTCCCGTATAATCGCCAAACCGCTTATTGACGGCATGAACGATTTGCCCGTTGATATCGATGGCTGTTATATTTTTTTGCTGAAAAACAAGTGCGGATAGGACATCGCGGCCACCCCCAACCCCAACGACGCAGACATCGGCATCTTGACGCAGATGATGAACAAAATTCGTCAAATCATACCTCAGATAATCCAACTTTTTCAGATCACCGTTGAAATGAGACAACTGGGAACCGGCATCACCGTCAATTTGCATAACCAGATATTCAGGCTGGAAGTTCTGATAGTTGACCGCCGGGCTCGGTCCCCAGAGGAAGAAATCCGCTTTGTTCTTTTCCCGGATCGTGATCCGCGAATAACTGTTCCAGCGTTCATACAGCGGTTTTTTTTCAAGACGGCCTTTAACCCAAGTCAAACGCAACGGCGGAGTATCCGGCCGTCCGATTGTGTTAAAACCGAACAAACCGAAATACAGGACACAGAGCCCCAGCGCCAGACCTGACATCAGCCGTCGGCCGGCATCAACGGCGAATAAATAGGCAGCCAAACCCGCGATCAAACCCGCGGCGATCACGGCCGAAAGACAATCAATAAAAGCCAATGTCCCGACAACAGCCAGCACTCCGATGGCCGCGCCGAGCAGATTGGCGCTGTACACATAACTGATATCCCAGTGATACTTTCTCAGTATCAGGCAAATAACAATCCCGCTGAAAATAAAAGGAACGGATATCACTCCGTAGTTAAAAATCAACAGGGCCATATTCATGCCAGATATCTTGCCGGAAAACGGGACATTCAGATACAATGCGAGGCTGATAAAAATTGAAACAGCAAAAAACAGGGAAAAACGGGCAAACGACTTTTTTGCCCTTTCCTGAATGAACAAGCCCGGAAAGGTAAATACGATCAAGGCCCCGGCCGTAAGACCGAACATGGCCATGGATATGGCAATGAAGGCAAAATGATACCCCAGGGTGACAGAAAAAATGCGCCCCAGAAGGATCTCAAGGCTCAACGTTGCCGCGGACACCAGAAACAAACCGGCCAGGACAGGCTTGCTGATACGTGTTTCAGATTCAGAACCTGATAGTTGCTTCGTTTGGGAGATCATACTTATTTCGTCTTCGGATACGGTTAACGACGGAGCATATCTTTCAACAGAGACCGGGTGTACGGGAGGATCATCTTGGAGGGTATGACATGGGATTGATTATGCAGCCGTTTCCGCTCCCAAGAGGGGAACTCCGCGATCCTCTTTTTTTTCTTCAAACATTTCATAATCATTTCTTGCTCGATCGCAAAGCTGTTTTCCGACAACATCAATTCATGCGCCGTTCTTCGGCGAATGGCGCGGAAACCGTTCTGAACATCAGAAAGTCCGGCTCGCCAGCGGAGATTGATCAAGGCCGTGCCCAATTTGTTCCCGGCCAGACGCATCAGTTCTCCCGGGGAACCGTTCAATTCCTCACTGCCGCCTTTAAAACGCGATCCAACGACCAACTGGATCTCCGGATCCTCCTTAAAAATACGGATGAAATTGGGGATCTCTTCCGGCTGGTGCGATCCGTCCCCATCCATAAAAATCAGGATATCCCGGTCGATATTCCGGATCGCCTGCCGAATGGCCGCCCCCTTCCCGGGTCGTTCATCCGACAACAGTGAGATGCCCATATGGCGGACGATCGATGCTGTCCGGTCCCCGGAATGCCCATCCATTACAAAGATATCCGTCCGCGGAATATAAGAAACCGCGCGATCGATCAAATCCCCAATCGTTTTCTCTTCGTTCTTAGCAAAGATCACCAATCCTATGCCGGCCTTTTCCACTAGAAGTGCCTCCTCCTCCCCTTAAGGATCCGCAGCCCGCCCTGATCTTCTGGCCTTTCATCGAGATCATAAATAACAAGCCGATCGCCTTCCCTTGGGTCATTATAAATTATGGTGACCGGCAAATCAGTCAAATCCTCATTTTTCAAATGCCTTTTTTGTTCGGGACGCAGGACCTCCAGCGCTCTTGCATCGTAGATGATATAATCCACTTTTTTGATCCGGGCAAAACGAACGATCCGCTCCCAGTCAAAATCATAAGGAAACATAATGAACCGGGAATCCGTCAAAAAAGACATGATGTTGGTGGGGGCCATGATTTTAAACGGCCTGTGTATGTTTCTGGCTTGTGCAAGCCGTCGCGCCGCTCGTTCATAAGACCCATAATCATAGCGCGGCCACCATCTGGCCTTTTGATAAAACTCATAGCCGTAAATAACCAAAAACAAGCAAAGGATCATCATGCCCCCCGATCGGCCCCAGCGGGTCGCCCATCGCATCATTTCTTTCCTGCGCAGATATTCCGAAAGGACTTGCGCCCCGCCCAGCCATAATAAAAAATAAAAAGGGACATAAGGCATATAATATCGGATCGTTGAACCGCCGCCGTCAAATAACGGAACCCAAAAAATCCCGGCCAAGAATAAAAAGACATACACAAGCGCTTTTGCATATCGCGTCTGGAAGCCTAAAATCAGCAGGAAGAAAAGCACGGCCTGCAAAGGCAAATGGGCTATTGTTGGAAAAAAAGGAAAGACCATCGCCGCTAATCGTTGACCCATGGCATGAAATCCCAAGTGATAATTCTTTATCACGGTTTTTCGTTTCTGCCACAAAACCGTGAATAAACCGTTTTGTTCACACTCCCGCTGAAAACGGAATTCATTCCCGGATTCATCTAAAACGTACGGTTGAAATATTCGATTATATTCGTAATCGGCATTGACATCAATAACCGTAGCTACAGCAATCGGACAAACATCCGCATGGTCTGCCGCCCGCCAGATAATAGCCTGGTAAATTAAATAAAACGGCAGGAATCCGGCTAAAATAAGTATATACTTGCGTTTCGTCAAACTACCGATGGGGGAACTAAAAAGAAAGACCGCGGCCAAAGCGATAAATAAATAGGCCCCACCCTGAAATTTTGTTAAATAAGCTACCGCAATCAAGACTCCCGCTCCCAAAGCGAGCCATTGATCCCGCGCCTTACTAGCAGCTGCTTTTAAGATCATCCAGTAGAGGGCCGCGACAAAAAAAACAAAAAAATAGTCAATATGCAAGAGCCGGATCGGTCGGATCAGCTCAAAATAATAATGACAAAAAACCGCTGCTGCCAAAGCGATCCGCGGATCAAACAAACGCCGGCTACCCAGATAAATGAAAAATGGAGCGAAACTCACACTGAAAATATTGATCAGCCGGATCGACTCCAATGGAGCGTGGGTCAATCGGGTTACCCAATAGATAATCATCGAAAAGAAAGGCGGATAAACAACGGGCTGGTCCAGGTCCCAAAGGACGAGGAAGTTAAAGTCATTAAAAATATTTTGGCCCAGACGGATATGACCGAAATAATCAGAGCTAAAAAGGATCTCCGGGGGAATAGAATCTTTGAGGAATAATCTTAGGACGAAAAGGATTAAGCTCAAACTCAGCGCAAGGGCAAAAGAATGGCGATCCAGGAAAGGCGAAAAAAAAGCAAAAACGCGTCGCATAAAAATCGCGATGAAAACCCTTGAGGACATGTTAGATAGGCTTCCCCTCTTCTTGTGGATTTGAAAACATTTACCGGATTATGGAGGGAAGTAATATAATCAAATTCCCCGGATGGCCGCCTTATAAACCGCGGCAGAGGCATGCAGGGCCTGACGCTCTTCAGGGGTGAGATCTAACTCGATGATCTCTTCAACACCCTGCGCCCCGAGCCTGACGGGTACGCCGATGCAGACATCGCTCAACCCGTATTCCCCTTTCAGATAAACCGAGGCAGGCATGATCTTTTTGTGGTCGAGCAGAATCGATTCGGCCATAGCCACGGCACTGGCGGCCGGAGAATAATACGCGCTACCGGTTTTTAGCAATCCGACGATCTCGGCCCCGGCCTTGCGGGTGCGTTCGATCAACGGTTCCAGTTCTTTCGGTTGCAGGCATTCGTTCAGGGTCTTGCCTTTAACCGTGGAAAGCCGCGGCAACGGCACCATGGAATCGCCGTGCCCGCCCAGAACCAGTGGCTTGATATCCTTAACCGGGACCTTTATCTTTTCAGCGATAAAACTGGCAAAACGCGCCCCGTCCAGGACCCCGGCCTGTCCCATGACCCGGTTCTTCTCGAATCCGGAGACCTTGAGCGCGTGATAGGTCATAATGTCCAACGGATTAGTAACCATTAGGATAAAAGAGTGCGGCGCGTATTCTCTGATATTCAAAACAATGCCTTTGATGATCTCGGCATTCTTTTTGAGCAGGTCTTCGCGGCTCATACCGGGTTTGCGTGCTAATCCGGCAGTCACGATTACCATATCCGAATCCTTAATATCCTGATAATCGTTTGTCCCGATAATCTTGGTTTCATAACCCAGAACCGGCGCGGCCTCCATCATATCCAATGCCTTGCCCTGAGGAAGGCCTTCCACAACATCAAAAAGGACCACGTCCCCAAGCTGTTTCTGCAAAAGAAATAACGCAGCCGTGGCCCCGACGTTCCCGGCTCCGATGATGGTTATTTTCATGTTTTTCCTTTCTCACAACGCCACACATAATAGTGTCGCTCATCTCGCGTGGCCTAAAACAGGAGTCATCTGTCGGTCATTCCCGCCTATTCTAGGATCCCGCCGAGAAACTGTCAAGACCAAAGGGTTAAAGATATTTTTTCTATCCCGGACTAATTTTGATATAATAGAGGGCATTCTTTTTTATAAAACCATCGCGATGAAAGATTTCTATTCGAAATATAAGAATAAGGATCTCTGGTTTATCAAAGAGGTCGGGTTTGATAAAGAGATCCAGAATATCCGTGAAAGTCAGCTGACCCTGGGCAACGGTTATCTTGGCAGCCGCGGCATTCTGGAAGAGATCCCCGAAGGCGCCAATCCGGGGACTTACATCGCCGGGATTTACGACCGCCTCACCTCCCAGGTCGCCGAGCTAGTCAATCTTCCCAACCCTTTTTATTTCAAATTTATCGTCAAAGGCGAAAAATTCGGCGCCGCGGCCATGGACATCATCGAACACGAGCGGCTGCTGAACATGTACGACGGGCTGCTTCTGCGGCATACCCTATACTCCGACAGCAGAAAACACCGCTTTGACTACCAGTCGATTCGTTTCCTTTCGTTGGACAATAAAAACCTAGGCGCGCTTCAGATCATCCTCACCCCCCTGGACAGCGACGCCCAGATCGAACTCCAGACCGGGATCGACGTCGCGGTTTTCAACCGTGGGACCGTTACCGAAGGGAATAAAAAACATTTCCACATTAAGGAAATGGCCTTCGAAGACAATGCCGACTATAAGCTCATCGAAACCCTGGAGCGGAATTTTCAGATCGTTTACCACAGCGGTTTTTATTATAAGCTCGGCCGCAACAAAAAAAACTACGGCGCCGCCAATGTCTTGACCCTGACTTTGAAAAAAGGCCAATCCGCTGTCTTTACCAAGATTTTTACCATCACCCATTTTGAAAAACCGGATAACCTCAAGACCCTCAAACGCCAAACCAGTTCCATTTTCCGCAAGGCCTTCCGCGGCAGGTTCGAAAACCTGCTGAGCCGGCATACTCAGGCCTGGCATCGGCTTTGGGAAACCGCGGACGTTCAGATTGAAGGTACCGCCGATATCCAAAAAAACCTGCGCTTCAATATTTATCACATGCTTATTTGCGCCCGTCAGGACAATGGTTTTTCAAGCATCGGCGCAAGAACCTTAAGCGGCGAGGGCTACCGCGGCCACATCTTCTGGGACGCAGAAATATTCCTGCTGCCGTTCTACGCCTACGTCCTTCCGGAAGTGGCCAAAAACATGCTGCTTTACCGATACCACCGCCTGCCGCAGGCCCGGGATATCGCCAAACAAAATAATTATAAAGGCGCGATGTTCCCCTGGGAATCGGCCGGCACCGGCGTCGACGAGACTCCCGGCTGGGCCAAGGACCTTGACGGCACCGTCATCCCCATCAAGACCAATGATCTCGAGCATCACATCAGTGCCGATATCGCCTGGGCGTGCTGTTTTTACACCCAGGTCAGCGGAGACATTGATTTTATGCGACAATACGGCTATGAAATCGTTTTTGCCACGGCCCGTTTCTGGGCCAGCCGGGTCGTTAAAAACAAGAAGGGGAAATATGAAATCCGCAACGTCATCGGTCCGGACGAATTCCATCTGCACATCCATAACAACGCCTACACCAATCTGATGGCACGCTGGAACCTCTTAATGGGCTCCAAACTTTTTGATCACATCAAAACCCGCGATAAAAGAATCGGTAAGACCCTGAAAAAAAGGATGAACCTGACCGAAAAAGAGGTCCATCTTTGGAGGCAGATTGCCGCTCATATCGTCTACACCATCCGCAAGGATAATGTGATCGAGGAATTCGACGGATTCTTTAAAAAACGATATATCGAAATCATCAATTACGACGAGAACAACATCCCACTCCTGCCCGAAGGCGTCAAGGTCCAGGATTACAACAAGACCCAGTTCGTTAAACAGGCCGATGTCCTGATGCTCTTCCATCTCTTCCCGGACGTCTTCACCCCCAAGGTCATGGAAAGCAATTTTTGGTTTTATGTCAACCGGACCCTTCACAAATCATCGCTGAGCGCGCCCATGCATGCCCTGGTCGCCAACCAGGTCCGGGCCCTAGGCCGCGCCTACCAGTTCTTTAATGTGGCCCTGCGGGCGGATATCAGTAACCTGCACGGCAATACCGAAGAGGGCATTCACGCCGCCTCCTTAGGCGGGGTCTGGTCCTGTGTGGTCAACGGCTTTGCCGGCATCCGCCCCAAAGAGGAGATCCTCTCCGTTGACCCGCATATGCCGATTACCTGGCGTAAAATCCGTTGCCGCATCCTCTGGAAAAAGAATCTCGTTCACCTTGACGTTAAAAATACAGAAATCCGCATCAAAATCGAATCCAAACAAAAATCCAGAATACGCGTGCGCCTATTTGACGTCAATCATAACCTGATTCCGAACAAGGAATACACCTTCCGGCGGGTGAAAGACCTTCGCCCAAAAGGAAGATATTTATAACCACCAAAGCTCAGCCATGGCAAACAGAAAATTCAACATCGCGCATATGCACTGGGGATTCCCGCCGGTTATCGGTGGGGTCGAAACCCACCTAACGATTCTCCTGCCGACCCTGCAGGAAATGGGCCACACCGTCAGCCTGCTGACCGGCAGCGTCGAGGGTGTTAAAGGCCAGCAGACCTACAAAGGAGTGTATATTTCGCGTGTGCCCATCATGGATCTGAACTGGCTGGTGCGGCGCGGCCTTCAGGGTATCGAAGAAGAAGTACGCAAGGTCTTTACCAAATTTATCGATACCCAACGGCCCGATATCCTGCATGTCCATAACATGCATTACTTCAGCAAAACCCACGCCAAGGTCCTCGAAGAATTGGCCCTAAAACACAGTATCCCCCTGCTGGTCACGGCCCACAATGTCTGGGACGATGACCTGTTCCTCGAATTAACCACCAAGATCAAGTGGACCCATATCATCGCGGTCAGTCATTTTATCGAGCGCGAGCTCATCGGCGTAGGCTGCAGCCACCGCCTGATCCGCACCATTCATCACGGTATCGATGAGGACATGTTTCATCCCAAAATTAATCCGGCGCGGATCTATAAAAAATACCCTCAGCTCAAGGGCAAAAAAATATTTTTTCATCCGGCGCGGATGGGCCTGGCCAAAGGCTGTGATGTCAGCATCAAGGCCCTGCGCTGCATCAAGGAAAAAACCCCTGACGTGATGCTGATCCTGGCCGGGACCAAAAACATCGTTGACTGGGGTCTGACCCAGCAAAAAGACATCGCCTACATGGTCCATCTGGTGGAGCGCTTCGGTCTGCGGGACAATGTTCTGATCGACGCCTACCTGCTTCAGGAAATGCCTTATCTCTATGCCGCCAGCCTGGTTTGCGTTTATCCCTCGACCGCGTTTGAGCCGTTCGGTCTGACGATGCTGGAATCCATGTCCTCCGGCAAGCCCATGATCGTGAGCAATGCCGGCGGCATGCCCGAGATCATCCGCGACGGAATCAACGGATTCATCGTCCCGATGAAGAGTTACGAAGAACTGGCCTCACGGATCTTGCAGCTTTTTGCCGACAACGAATTGCGAGACCGCATGGGCAGCGTCGGCCGGCGCATGGTCGAAACCGGATTCACCCGAAAAAGCGTGGCCGAGGCCACCCTCAACATCTATCGCGCCTTTATTTAAAAGGAAACGCCGTGCTCAACAAATTGATCAGTACATTCGAGCAAAACCTGCCTGTCCTGGCACCCAAGATCTACCTGGGCTGCGTTATACTGGTCGTTTTCTGGATTGCCGCCGTTATTCTGGAGCGGATCATCCGCTGGGCCGGGAACAAATCCCATATCCACAAAGACATCCTATTCCTACTCGGCCGCACGCTGCGCACAACGCTGGTAATCCTGGGTTTCATCAGCGCCCTGGCTACCGTTGGCATTAACGTCTCGGCCCTGGTCGCGAGCCTGGGATTAACAGGCTTCGCGCTCGGGTTTGCGCTCAAAGACGCGCTTTCGAATATTCTGGCGGGTATTCTGGTTCTGATTTACCGGCCTTTGAAAATCGGCGACACAATTATCGTGACCGGTTTTGAGGGAAGGGTGGTTCAGATCGACTTGAGGTATACGACGTTGAAGACCGATGAAAAAACAATCCTCATCCCCAACGCCAATCTTTTCAACAATCCGGTAGTTATACTCAACAAATAGTCACAAAGCCTCACAGACACCTAATCCATTATTCTAGTGAGCTTGTGGCTATTTAATATTCTTAATCACCGCCGAGGCGAATCCCGACGTAGACAACGGATCCACGCCACCGATCAGCCGGGCCAGGTCATATGTCACTTGCTTCGCTTTAATCGTTTTACCAATGGCCTTATTGACAGCTTCGGCAGCTTCGTCCCATCCCAGATAATCCAGCATCATCACACCGGATAAGATTAAAGCACAGGGATTGACCTTGTCCTGATTCGCATACTTCGGAGCGGTACCGTGAGTCGGCTCGAACAGGGCTAACGCGTCACCCAGATTCCCGCCCGGTGCCATACCCAAACCACCGATCTGCGCCGCACAGGCATCCGATAGATAGTCGCCGTTCAGATTTGGCAAAGCGATCACATCATATTCATTCGGACGGGTCAGGACCTGCTGAAACATGGAATCCGCGATGCGATCCTTAATTAACAGCTTATCGGCCGGAATATCCTTGCCTGCTTCCTTCAGTCTCCAGTATTCCTCTTCGATGATGGTTTGATCCGCAAATTCTTTTTTGGCTAGTTCATAACCCCAATCGCGAAAAGCGCCCTCGGTGAACTTCATGATATTACCTTTATGCACCAAAGTCACGCTTTTACGCTTATGCCGGATCGCATACTGAATGGCTTTGCGCACCAACTGCTGGGTACCGGTAATGCTAATGGGTTTGATGCCGATACCCGAGTCAGGCCGGATCTTGATATTGAATTCCTTCGTTAAAAAATCAATAACCTTTTTAACCTCGTCACTGCCCTGAGGCCATTCGATCCCGGAATAAACATCTTCCGTGTTTTCCCGGAAGATGACCATATTCATCTTTTGCGGGTGCGTGACCGGAGAAGGGATCCCCTCAAAATAGTAAACCGGCCGGACGCACGCGTATAGATCAAGTTTCTGACGCAAGGTCACATTCAGGCTCCGGAAGCCTCCCCCCACCGGTGTGGTCAGAGGGCCTTTAATAGCGACCTTATAATGTTTAATCGCTTCCAGCGTATCCGCTGGCAACCATTCTCCGTATTTCTGATTGGCCTTTTCTCCGGCATAGATCTCCAGCCAGACAATCTTCTTTTTGCCAACGTAAGCTTTTTCCACCGCCGCGTCCCAGATCCGGCGCGCGGCCTTCATGATGTCTGGTCCGATGCCATCGCCCTCGATAAAAGGAATGACCGGATCGTCCGGAACCCTGACCTGGCCATGAGCGACCTCGATCAGGCGGCCCTCTTTCGGTTGTTCAATCTTCTGAAATTTCATCCAAGTCTTCCTGTGATTAAAGCAGTTTAATTAAAAATGTGAGGGGTATTATATAGATAATCGGGCCGGATATCAAGAGGGATAAAAACACAGCCGGCCCAGATCACTGAGGAAGTCCGGACCGGCATTGTGCTAAAAATTTCGGGAAAAGGCTATTTCTTAAGATCCGCCATCTGCTGGGTGAAGCACAAAGCAAAAGCCAAGGGTGCGCTTACGGATAAGATCACCGGGATATCAAACTGACCCTGTTTATAAAACGTATCCATGCAAAGTGCCAAAAAAATGAAAAACCAGATGAGCTTACGGACAGTATGCAGCTTGAATCCGTCACAGAAGGTAAATCCCACAAAAAACGCATACAAACTTAGTCCCAGCCACTGCGCCCAAAGATCCGGTAATATAAACATTACCCCCGCTCCTTTCTTAGAATTATGGTCGGGGTTGTTTGTCCTACCCCCCTTAATCAGCGGGAACGCCGGCGAGAGCTTGTATCGTATTGCGCCGGTTCTTCCTGACGTTCCTCGATCTTGAGCGGCCTTTCTTTCTGTACTTTCATGGTCTGAATCATCGCGTTAACCGCTAAATAAAGCAGGATGAGTGCCGCGACTCCGACCACGATCATCATAATTTTAATGCCTTTCATAGACCATCCCTTCTTCCTGTCCTGCTGGAATACAGTTTCCAGTTAAAACAATTTCTGCATTTTATAGTATTTTATTAAAAATTTTTTTTAAACTTAAGAGAAAAATGAAAAATTTTCAACCGGCCGGCAACAAGCGGTTAGCGGATAGGCTTATCCGAGGGTTTAAGGAATTGGAGAACTGGAATATTAAGGTGTTGGGGCACTTTTAAAAAAATTCGATCTGATGATCCGTGACTTCCGAGGCATAATGACTGCGCACCAGAGATAAAAGATTTTCCAGCGACCCGTTGATATACCGCTGGTCCGTACCCAGCATGCAAAATCCCAGGGTGGCGGTCTGCCATTTGTCCTGGCGGTCCAATTCGGATACCGATACATTAAAACGGGTCCGGATCTTATCTTTGATGCTTTTGATGACCTGGCGTTTGTTCTTGAGGGATTGCTAAGCGGGAATAAAGAGATCAACCGTCAGAAGACCGAAATGAATCGTCACGTCAGAGGTCATGGGAAGACAGGCAAAACAGGTTAGGCCGCGGCTTCAACGCCCAAAACATTACGCACTTTTTTTAAAAGCAGTTGTGTGTCAGCGGATTTGTCGTAATAATCCGTTGCGCGGCGGATCTTGAATTTCTGCTCGCTGACCGGATAAACGCTGGTCACGATCACGGCCGGATTCTGGGAAGGGTACTCGTCGATGATATCGGAGATGTCCTTGCCGTCGACTTCGGGGATATTAATATCCAGCAGGATCAAATCCAAACGGCTGCGCATCAGATGCTCGGCCACGTCCATCGCGGTCTGAGCCTCGTAGACCTTGTAGCCTTCGGCCTTGAGAAGCTTCTTATACTTTTTGCGGAATTCCTTCTCGTCATCCACCACCAGGATGGTCCTTGTTTTGATTCCTTCCATATATGCCCTCCGGTCATATCAATGATTAATGAAATGGCTAGTGTTTAAAAGTAATATAATCAAATCGTGATTCAATGTCAATACTTATGACCGCCTGGCTGCTGCAAAAAATCCGTGATTTTTTCATGTCGGCATTTATAATAAATAGATTTTACCATATTCACCCAAGTAGCTTTTAATACGGATCGATCATGAATATCCTTAATTATGGCGCCGGTGCGGTTGGCCTGGGATTGGACAGTTTTTTGATGAAAAACGGCGCGGAGGTTACGCTTCTCTGCCGTGCAAATACCGCTGCGGCCCTGTGCGAATCCGGGCTTATCCGGCGGGGCATCTTCGGCGATTTCCAGGCCTCTTTGGAAAATCTGCGCGTATTGACGGCGCTCGCTGAAATTCCAGAACAGCCCTTTGATTACATCCTGGTGACGGTCAAATCATTCGACTCCATCGCCGCAGCCGCGGACCTGGCACGGCATCCGGGGCTTTGGAATAGCCAGACCAAAATCGTACTGTGCCAAAACGGCTGGGGGAATGCCGAGATCTTCTGTGAGCATTTTCCGAAAAAACAGGTTTTTAACGCGCGGGTGATCACCGGATTTACCCGGCCGCAACCGAATGAAGTTGAAATCACGGTGCATGCTGATGCCGTGCATATCGGCTCTTTGTTTCATAATGATTTAAGTGGAATCGAAGACCTTTGCCGCGGCATTGACAAAGGCGGCCTGCCCTGCATTCTTGTCCAAGACATTGCCAAAGACCTCTGGGCCAAGATGCTGTACAATTGCGCGCTGAATCCGCTCGGCGCGGTCTTGGGCGTGAGTTACGGCGAGCTCGGCGCATCCCAACATACCCGCGACATCATGAATGCCATCATCCGTGAAACCTACGCGGTCATTCAAAAAAGCGGATACGCGACGCACTGGCCCACACCCGAAGACTATATTAAAATATTTTACGAAAAACTCGTTCCCGCCACGGCCAGTCATAAATCCTCCACCCTTCAATCCTTGAAGTCTGGGAAAAAAACCGAGATCGATGCCCTCAACGGCATGGTCATCGCCCTGGCGGAAAAACACGGCATCAACGTCCCGGTCAACCGCAGCGTGACGGAAAAAATAAGATTCCTGGAAGGAAAAAACAAATAAAACGAACAAAACGAGAAATATCATTAAGGCGAGAGAGCACTGGCCAGATACTGTTCTTCATTTTCTTCCGCCCCCAAGAGCAACGGCAAATTTACAACCGGCTGGATATTGATAATAATGGGCATGAGGCCTTCGATCTGGATCTGCTCGAGCGCCGGATCATTCAGCGGCACGTTAAATTCAGCGCCCCAGCCCTGAATTTCCAAATTCAAAAGATCAAGGTCAAAGTCGATACCTCCGGGATGGTTTGTTTGTCGGGCCGGGCTCGCCTTCAAATAGCGAACATCTTCCTTCGTGACCTTGGCGCTTAAACGCGCAGGCAAACCAGTATCAATCTGGTCCAAGTTATCACTGCCCAAAGGTAATCCCACCTCTCGGATCTTATAGACTAAGGCCCTAAGTCGGTCCTCCGATGTATTTCCAGAAACCATAAATGCTTCATTATCCAAAAAAGCCTGAATACGCGGATCCGCAATTGCTGCCCGCAGCTGGTCATATACCGCTTCGGGCAAGTTTACCTTTTGGATATCAGCCTTCGTGATCCTGGCGCTTAAACGGGCAGGCAGGCCAGAATAGATCTGTGCCAAATTTACACTATCCAAAGGCAATCCCAATTCCCGGATCTTCTTGACTAAGACCACCAATCGGTCTTCGGCCGGGGATTGCTCTGGGTCAGTAAACGCATCACTATCCAAAAACGCCTGGATGCGCCCATCCTTAATCGCTGCCCGCAGCTGGTTATATACCCCGACGGACAAATCTACTCTTTGAAAATCCTTCTTTCCGACCCTCTGACTTAAACGAACAGGTAAACCAGAGTAGATGCGCGGCAAATTATCACTACCCAAGGGTAAACCCAACTCCTGGATCTTCTGCACTAATACCGCCAACCGGTCTTCGACTGGGGTTTGCTCCGAATCCATGAATACATCGCTGTCCAGAAATGCCTGGATGCGCTGATCCTTAATCGCTGCCCGCAGCTGGTCATACACCCCTTTGGATAATTGTACCGCCAAAACATCTCCCTTCGTTACTTTGGCACTCAAACGAACAGGGAGACTGGTGTAAATTCGTGGCAAATTATCACTGTCCAAGGGTAATCCCTCCTCCCGGATCTTGTCCACCAATGCCCCCAACCGGTCTTCTGCCGGCGTTTGTTCAGGATCCATAAATGCATCCCTGTCCAAAAATGCCTGAATGCGCTGATCCGCAATCGCTGTCTGAAGTTGGCTATATACTGCTGCGGGCAAACCTACTCCTTGAATATCTTCCTTCGTAATCCTGGCGCTTAAACGAGCAGGTAGACCAGAATGAATATGCCCCAAGTTATCGCTGTCTAACGGCAATCCCAACTCCCGGATCTGCTCCACCAATATTGCCAACCGGTCTTCAGCCGGGGTCTGCTCCGGATCCGCGAATGCATCCCTGTCTAAAAATTCCTGCACTCGTTCATCTTGTATCGCTGCCCGCAGCTCGTCATATACCGCCTCGGTTAAAAGTACCTTTTGAATATCCTTCTTCCTGGCCTTTGCGCTTAAACGAGCGGGCAAACCAGAATAAATAAACCCCAAGTTATCGCTGTCCAAAGGCAATCCCAATGCCCGGATCTTTTTTACCAATGCCCTAAGCCGATCTTCAGCTGGAGTTTGCTCTGGATTCAAAAATTCATCACTGTCCAAAAACTCCTGAATTCGTTGATCCTTAATTGCATTTCGCAATTGATTATATGCCGCCTCCGTTAAACCCACTCCTTGAATATCCGCCTTCGCAACCCTGGCGCTTAAACGAGCTGGTAGACCGGAATGAATATTTCTCAAATTATCACTATCTAAAGGCAATTGAAATTCCCGGATCTTATCCACCAATACCGCCAGCCGGTCTTCTGGTGGAGTTTGCTCCGGATCCATAAATGCATCACTGTTCAAAAATCCCTGGACACGCTCATCCTTGATCGCTGCCTGTAATTGGTCATGTACCGCTGCGGGTAAACGTACAATTTGGATATCTTCCTTCGAAACCCTGACACTTAATCGCATGGGAAGACCTGCGTGAAGACTCGGTAAGTTATCGGAATTAAGCGGCAGGTCCATTTCTTTGATCTTTGCCGCTAACATCGCCAACCGATCTTCAGCATTCATTCCCCAAAAACTCTCACTGTTTAAATATTCCTGCATCATGCCCAAATCGGAAATAAACTGAACAAAGGAAATTATGGGCAATCCAACTTCAGGAAAAAGTCCTTTCATTGATTGATCAGCTTCCTGCTTTAAAGTCACCAAGAATGTCTTGAGGTTTTGTGTCCCTAAATAAATGTTTTTTCTTACCGCGAAGCGTATGATTTCAAGAGCGAGATCATTTTTAGCCCGATTCTTGAGCATCTCAATAAATCCCGGATCGCCCAACAATGTCTTCGCTGTTTCGATACGAATATCTTTCCTTCCGTATTCTTCATAATATTTCAGCCACTGATCGATGTTCTCGCCGAAGATCTTTTTTCTGACCTGTTCAAGATTCAGTCCTTCCAATCCCTCATACCAGGTAACCCCCTCCATTCCGGTCCGGCCCGCAGCCAGATTCAGATCCTCAAAATCCCCGGGCAGTTGGTAGGTTGCGGCGATTTGCTCATTGGAAGGCAGAAGGGCTTGGAATTGAACAAATAAGTCTTGAATCGAAGGTGCCTGTCGATCCCATTGCATTAACAATCCAGCCGCCCGATCCGTATTGGCTTTGATCCATTGGCGCATTTCCCGGGCGGTTAACGGGCTCCCGTCGCCTATTTCATTGCCGAGTTGGACTTTCAGTTCTTCCCAGCGGCTGACTTTATACGCCTCATTCGCCCGGAGCTGTTCATTGTCCCCGTGCTCCTGGTCAAGATATACCACCGGCTGGTCATTATTCCAGGTGCCTAATCCAATATGTCCGAACTGACCGGTTGCCTGCAACAAGCCCGGAATCAAAAATACCCGTGCCTGTTTACCATTCTCCAGATCAATCGGCGTTCCTTCGTCTATTGGTCCTGCCTCGAACTGCTGTTTAATGTATTCATTCACCGACCGCGCCGACACTCGAGACCGCACAAAATGGCTCTCTATCCAGGATAATTTAACGGCGGTGTCTGCCTGCGCTAACTGCTGCGGTGTTAATTTTCCTGTTTGGACCTGAAGCGGTGTTCTTAAGCCAAGCCCGCCTGAGAAATACTTCCGGGGAATCATCTCCTGGGTGCCCTCATCAAAATCCTCTTTGATATAGTCAAAGACACCTTCACGGAACACCTGAATATACTGCCGATAGATCTTATCTTTTTCCGTTTTATCCGAAAGATCCACCCCGCTGACCTTCTTCTGATCAGAATACTTCCGGTTGATCAGGCTTTGCTTCAAATTCTGCTTATACCATTTGGCCAAGATCAGTGAATGATAGACCTGACGCAACGGTGCGAAATGTCGTCCTTCATTAACTTCTTTTTCTATCTCCGGGATAATGATCTCTTTAAAGATCGCTGACGAAAGGCTGCTTAATTCTTCAACATCCTGTTCCTCCAGCCGGTCTGTGCCGAGCTTGTCATTGCGAAGATTCTCCGCCAGGGACTGATAATCTTCTTCCAGCATGACCTTGAGCCGACTTTCCAGCACATACACGATGTTATCGTTCTCATAAACAACCGCCTTGTCCGGCACAACCCACACTTTGTTAAACGTGTTCACCGGGATCTCGGTCGTTCCGTAAATCTGATTTGCCCGCTTGTATACCCTGCGCCAAAATTCCTCTCCCAATTGAGTTTCCGGATAGATCAAAGACGATGCCAATTGTTTTAATAAATAATCCTGCACCAACAAGTCCCGGCCCATTTCCGTAACACCGAACTCATCCGGAATGATCCGGTCTTGTTCGTAAGGGGAAAGGTTCACCCACAGGTCATCTTCTGGGATTGTTAGGGATACCAGAAAATACTTGATCAATTTGTCAGCTTCGTCTTTCAGCTCTTGCTGATCCAACTCGGCATTACCGCTATCCAAGATAAAATCGAATTTGAAAGGCTGGCCTGTATCAATCTTCATTCCTTTGAGCACCGGAGGAATAAAAGCGGGCGTGGTGGATACTATCTGCCCGGCTGGCAGGAGAAAAATCGGATTCTGCCCATAACAAACCGATGGCATAATCGAGGACAGACCGAATACCAGTAAAACCAGGCAGCTGGTTACGCGTAGGGATGGTTTATAATAATATTTTTTAATAAAAGTCTTCATATTCAGTAAAATATTCATATTTTGCTTTATATTTAAATATAAAATATTCTAAATATTAATGCTAATTAATTTGAGATACAAGAAGGCGCAGACCCAAGCTATTCTAAGAAAATAGGTTGCGATCCTAGAAAAATATATTACCGTTTATGAATTGCCTAATAGAAAGAATTGAAAGGGTACAAAATGCAGTGCTAGCCACATATTTTAGCGGATGACTAACACTAATCGGAGAGACACAAGCAGATCATAAAATCCGCTAGTGAGATAAATTGAGGATCCGAAGTCCTACTCCCTACTATTTTGTGTATTCCGGACGGGGCTTGTATTTGGTATGCAAAAGCTTGTGGCTTTTTTCACTTAAGGGCTTGCCCAAAAAGTCTTTGTACAATTGCTGCACTTGCGGATTCTCGTGACTGAAACGCAATGTCCGGGCTTCATCGTCCGCGTACAAACCCTGGGCCCGCAAGGTCCGTACCTCATCGGTCACGCCGTACGGCTGACCGCCGCCGCCTACGCATCCTCCGGGGCAGGCCATGACCTCGATAAAATGATACGGCAGTTCTTTGCCCTGTTCCCGGGCCTGGCGGACCTTCTCAATCACATAAGCCACATTCCCGAGTCCGTGCGCAACCGCGATCCTGACCGGCATGCCCTTGATAGTCACGGTCGTTTCTTTGACGCCGTCCAGTCCACGCACGTTCATGAACCTTACATCCGCCAGATTCTCACCTGTAATAAATTGGTAGGCTGTGCGCAGGGCCGCTTCCATGACCCCGCCGGTGGTTCCGAAGATAACGCCCGCACCGGTATAATCGCCCAGGATATGATCGGGCTCTTCATCCGGGAGGTTGCCAAAATCAATCCCGGCCTGTTTGATCATCCTGATCAGTTCGCGCGTGGTCAGAACCACGTCCGTGTTCTGGTGCCCGGCCACGAACATCTCTTCGCTGCGGGTGATCTCATACTTTTTCGAAGTGCAGGGCATGATCGAAACAATCACGATCTTGGACGGATCAAGATTGTTCTTTTGAGCATAATAGGTCTTGGCCAAGGCACTGGTGATCTCCTGTGGCGACTTGACTGACGAAAAATTCTCGGTCATATCGGTATGAAATTTTTCCATATAATCCACCCAGGATGGGCAGCAGGTGGTGATCATGGGTAGCGGGCCTTTCTTGTTGACGAAACGCTCGACAAATTCGCTGGCCTCTTCCATGATGGTCACGTCCGCCCCGAAATTCGTATCGAAAACCGCCTTAAAACCCAGGCGTTTCAACAGCGCATAAATTTTCTTGGTGAGGTTGGTCCCTGGCGGCATGCCGAATCCCTCACCGACCGCGACCCGAACCGACGGCGCGATCTGCACCACACAGTATTTCTCGGGATCCTGCAGGGCCTGCCAGACTTTATTGGTATGATCATGTTCAAAGATGGCACCCGTGGGGCAGTGCGCCGAACACTGACCGCAACGCACACACGGCGAATCACCCAGCCGGATATCGCCAGCGGCAGAAATACGGGTATGGACTCCACGCTCCAGGAAAGACAGGGCCCAAACGTCCTGCATGTTTTGGCAAACCTCGACGCAGCGGCCGCATTTAATGCACTTCGACGGTTCCAGCACGATCGTGCCCGTGGAACGGTCTTTAGGCAAGTCGGTGATCAGCTTATCAAAGCGCTCGTCGCGGATGCCGAAATCCGCCATCAGGGTTTGCAACTCGCAGTTATTATTCCGGCCGCAGGTCAAACAGTCATTGGGATGGTTGGACAGGATGAGTTCAACCACCGTACGCCGGGTCTCAACGATCTCAGGGTCATGAGTGATAATATCCATCCCCTCTTCGATCGGGGTGCAGCAGGCGCGCAGCATCTTGCGCGATCCCCTGATCTTGACCACACAGATCCCGCAGGCGGCCGAGGCCGGAAGATCCTGATGCTTGCATAACGTCGGGATGCTGACCTGCACCTGCCGCGCGGCATCCAGGATGGTCGTTCCCTTTTTGCATTCAACCGGGATGTCGTTAATCTTGGCATGTATCATGATTGACTCCGTATAAGGTCTAAGATGTAGGGGCTAGGGTTTATCATAGCCGGCATCAGGCCAAGGTGGCGAGCTCCTTAGAACATAAACTCCACACCGCTGTTATTTCTTCTCTATCGCGTTAAATTTGCACACATCGTAACACTGTCCGCAACGGATGCATTTTTCCGGGTCGATGCGGTAGCCCTGCTCGCGATCACCCGAGATGGCCTGCACCGGGCAGCGCCGAATACACAAACCGCAACGCTTGCATTTTTCCTCGATAATCACATAATTCATCAACCCGGAACACTTGCCCGCCCGGCAGAACTTTTTTAAGACATGTTCCTGGTATTCCTGATGAAAATATTTCAACGTGGACAAAACCGGATTGGAGGCGGTCTGCCCCAGCCCGCACAGCGAAGCCTTTTGCATAGCATAGGAAATGCGGCGCAGATTATCCAGATCCGGGACATCGCCTTTTCCGTTGGAAATCTTCTCGAGGATACGCAACAGCTGAGTACCGCCAATACGGCAGGGCGCGCATTTTCCGCAGGATTCATCCACGCAGAAGCGTAGGTAAAATTTAGAAATATCGACCATGCAGTCGGTGTTGTCCATGACGATCATCCCGCCCGACCCCATGATCGAACCGAGCTTCTGCAAATTCTCATAGTCAACCGGCGTGTCCAGGAATTCGGACGGAATCACGCCGCCCGACGGTCCGCCGGTCTGAACCGCCTTGATCGTGGCATCTTCGGACAGCCCGCCGCCGATTTCGTAAACGATCTCGCGCAGGGTAATCCCCATCGGAACTTCGATCAGTCCGGAATTGCGGATCTTGCCCGTCAAGGCAAAGACCTTTGTCCCTCTGGACTTTTCGGTACCGATGGCGGCAAACCATTTCCCGCCCTTCAGTAGAATTGCCGGGATATTGGCCAAGGTTTCGACATTATTGATCACCGTAGGACATCCCCACAAACCTTTAACCGACGGATAAGGCGGTCGCGGTCGCGGACACCCACGCTGGCCCTCGATCGATGCAATCAGGGCGGTTTCTTCCCCGCAGACAAACGCCCCGGCACCCAGCCGGATGTCTAAATCAAAATCAAATCCTTTACCGAAAATATCTTTCCCGAGCAAACCTAAATCACGGGCCTGGTCAATGGCTTTTTGCACGCGTTCAATAGCCAAAGGATATTCAGCCCGGATATACAGGAAACCCCGTGAGGCCCCAATCGCATACCCGGCGATCATCATCCCTTCCAGGACCGAATGCGGATCGCCTTCCAGAACACTGCGGTCCATATACGCGCCAGGATCGCCTTCATCCCCGTTGCAAATAACATATTTCTGACCGGCTTCGATATCACGGGCAAAATTCCATTTCATCCAGGTCGGAAACCCGCCGCCGCCCCGGCCGCGCAGGCCACTGATCTTCATCTCGTCGATCACTTTCTCTGGGGTTGAATGCAGCAGGATATTTTTAATCGCCTGATATCCGTCATGAGCGATATAGTCCTGGATATCTTCCGGATCAATAACCCCGCAATTACGTAAAACGATTCGAATCTGCTTGGAAGCGGGATGTTGTTGACGGTCTTGCGGGAGCTTCCCGGATTTAACTGCTGCTACGACATCCGCGACATCGTTATCCCGGACATTGGTATATTGATATCCTTCCGGTAAAACACGCACCACACAACCCTGGCCGTATATATCCAAGTCTGCAGCGCGGACCAAATGGATCTTGTCCTGAAGCTCTTGCGCCGCTAACTGGGCATGGAATAAATCATAATAATGCCGGGTCCGATCCTGGTCTCCGGTATCTTTGATCACAATAACTCTTTTATTTTTTTGAAACATGCTCATTCCGCCTTTATCGAGAAAATCTGATCGTTTAACAACTGCCGGCCGGCCACATGCGTTTCGATGATCTGATCGGCAATGGCGGGCGTGACCTTACCGTAGACAACCCGCGGCATGCCCTTGACCGCCACCTCCACCAACGGTTCAGCAAAACATTTACCAGCGCACCCGGTCCGCTGTATGGCAATATCAATTTGTCTCCGGTCCCGGGCTGCGATCAAACGTTGAAAAACCTGATCGGCTCCGGCGGCAATCCCGCAGGTACTCAGTCCCACCTTGATCCAATTCGCTTCCTGCCGGGCGGAAGCCCTTTTGATCTCGTCCAGTTTCTTGGGGGTGATGGACATCTTGTTACTCCTTTACTGAGTTCAACAGTCTTCGTGTTCAGCCGTAGCTTTTCAACGCGAGTTCCGCAGCCGTTGCCTTTTTAAAAAGGCAACGGCGAGGACTGTTTGAGCGTGAAAGGCTACGGCTGAACACGATCACATTTATATTCATGACGACGTGACCGCCTTTTGCTCCCGGCTGTATTTCGAAATGATGTCAATCACGTCCTCGCGTTTGACCTTGCCATAAATCTTATCATCAATCATGATCACCGGTGCCAGACCGCAACAACCCAGGCAGCGTACCACCTGTAAATGAAAAAGATTGTCCCGGGTGGTCTGCCCTTCTTCGACATGCAAAATATTTTTCAGTTCCTGCAGGATCTGGGGTGTGCCTTTCAGATAACAGGCCGTTCCCATGCAAACCGAGATCGTGTGCTTGCCCGGCGGTTCCAGCTTGAAATAATTATAAAAAGTGATCACCTCATAAATACGGGCCATCGGGATATGCAGAATACGGGACAATTCAAAGGAAACATCACGCGGTACATACCCATACTTATTCTGAATCGCATGCAGGATCATGATCAGATTACCTTTAACTCCGGCCCACTTTTCAACAACCTGATCCAATCCTTCGATGACACGCCGGTGCTCCCGTCCGGTCTTGGCGATGTACATCTTAATCATACGCAATAACACATCGGGCTTAACCGGCTTTTCCAAAATGGCTTTAACCGGTAAAGCCGAACTATCAGCCTTAAGCTCAAACGGCAGATCGTTCTCGCGCCGGGCACCGGTGATCATAATGACCGGGATCTTATTAACCGCCGCATCCTCGGCAAAGGCCTTGGCGGTTTCCGCCCCCTCGGTCTTGTACGTCATGATCATATCTAGCAAAATCAAATCCGGAGATTCGGACTTGGCCATTTTGAAACCTTCCTGACCGTTGGGTGCGTGGCTGACATCATAACCCTGCGCCTGCAACAGCAGGCAGGTTGCCTCGACGAAATCGTCATCATCATCGATAATCAAAATTCTGTTCTTCATAAAAGCTCCTCTAATCCTTAACGCCTGCCTTAATGAAAAATTTAAATGCGTTACCGTCCGGCTGCGGTTCGATCCAAATCCTGCCGCCATGCCGTTCAATGATCTTCCTGGTGATAAAAAGCCCCACGCCGGTACCCTTGACTTTTTCCATGCCTTCATAAAGGATGCGCGAAAACTTATTAAAGAGCTTCTCGATATCGCTTGCCGCGATCGGACGGCCGTCATTGTAAAACTCGACTTCAAATCCCTCTCCCTTGTCATGCGCCGAGAGGCGGATCGCTCCTCCGCGCCGCCCGTATTTTACGGCATTACCGATCAAATTATTAACAACGATCAGCATTAATTCCTTGTCCGCACTTACACGCATACCTTCAGGCAGGTCATTCACGATCGTCATTTGTTTTTCCTGCGCCGCCGACTGAAAGGCCTCGACCGATTCCTTAAAAACGTCTCTCTTTAGATCAAGCTCTTTCAGGTTTACCTTTAGTTCACCTTTCTCGATACGGCTCAAATTCAGAAAGTTCCTGACCGTGACCGCTAGATAATCCAAATTCTTGCTCATGGACTGCAAGGTCTTGGCCTGCTGATCATTAACCTCCCCCAGAACTCTGTCCTTCAAAAGATATGTATTCATGACAATTGACGACAGGATCCCCTTCAATTCATGCGAAACAAATCCGACCAGCTCCAGATAATCCTTGTTTAAGTCCTCCAGCTTACGGTTCGAGACCGCCAGGCTGTTCTCGCGCAGTACCAATTTCTCGGCCATGACATTGAAGGAATCGATCAATTCATTTAACTCCCGGATCGAAGTGCGATAGTTAATACGCGCATCCAAACGCCCCTCAGCGATCTCCCCGGCCTTGTGTACGACTTCCCGCAAAGGGCGGTGAATCGAGCGCGCCAATAAGATCGAAAGGCCTGCGGCCAAAGCGGTGGTGAACGCGATGATCAGGAAAAAGACCCAAACAATCTGCCAGCCCATATCAACAAAAGGCTTTTCCAGGATACCGACATATAAAATCCCGATGATCCGGCCTTCAATGTCGCGGATCGGTTCATAGGCAGTAATATACCAGTCCGTAACAACAAAGGCGCGATCCAGCCAGCGCCGGCCGTGTTCGATTACCTTGCGATAAACCTCATCCGAGACGCGTGTTCCGATGGCGCGCTGTTGGTCGGCCCCCAGGACATTGGTGGCCACACGCACGTCGTCTTGAAAAATCGTGACCGTACCGATCGGTTTTCCGTTATACTGCTGCTTTCCAAAAACCGCATCGACAATCCCATCGATGAATATATGATTGCGGTTAATGATCCTCCCGCCGTAAAGAATCCGCTCAACCCGCCCCTGGCTGTCCACAATCGGATAAGCGTATTCCAGGGCCATCACGCTCTGTAAAGTCTTGCGCGAGGTGGGACGCGCCTTGGGCGTTTCCCGCACCCGGATCTGATACCCATCGGCGGAATTGCCGAACCGGTGTTGCAGCTCCGCCGGCCCGATGATGCGGGGTGATCCCGCCGGGTGACGCGAATCCAGCGCCTGCCGGATGACGCGGCTTTCAACTTTACCGGCCTGAGCAGCGTCCACGATATCGAAATAATCCAGGCCGATACCCGGGGCCATTCCTCCCGGGTCCGGCTGCCGGGCCATCAGGCCAAAGGCCAGTTTCATGCGAGCGAATTCGTTCTCGTAAATCGTCCGAGCCGTGCGCAGATCGATTGTTACCCGGCGTTGGGCCTCACCCAAGATATATTTTTTAACGACCAGAAGACCGCTCAAGGCCAGGCAGACCGCCAAAAAAAGAATCGCATAAAGACGGTCTAATAAAATCTTATTTTTCAGATCAACGGTTCGCATACGGATGTTTTCTGATTACCGGGATAAACGGAAAGGACTATCGTTTCCGGATTCAAAAATCATGAGGCGGATGACATATTATGCAGCTGACTTAATTTAGTTATTATCCCAGAAAAAACGCTACAGTCAATATCAATTACGCAGCTGCCTTTCCGAATCAATGATATCGCGATTGATCAGGCTGATCAGGCGGAAGGCTCTTTCGTGCAAACTGTCAGAGATTCGGGCGTCCAGGATTTCGCGCAGGACTTGAACGGTCATGCGGAAATACCGGACCACCTCCCCTTCATCCACATCCGTTTGCTTCAATGCCTCGCCGAAGGTTTGGCCTTTGATCCAGGCCTCAACCGCACCAGAGAGATGGAAATGACATCGGGGGGTAAAAGGTTTGATGCGAGCTTTGCGTTCGTACTTATGAATCGTTTGGTAAATTTTATCCGTTATCCGTTCCAGGATTCTTGCCGCCTTACTCAAAGGCGGTTTAACAGCGCCTTTACGGGGCTCGTAAACCAGCGCGGTAATCAGGATCCCCAGCTCATGCATGGACAACTGATCCAATCGGCCCTGCTCGTACAATTCAGCCAACAAAAGTTCGTAACCATAAACATTACCGGCAAACGCGCCTTTGGAGGTCACCTGGTTCTTGCGGATAAAACCCATGTCCTTGAGGATCTTAACACGGGAATACATCATCTCCAACGCCCGCCGCCGGGCGCGCTTGTTCTCCTGATAATAATGGAACGAGCGGGGATAGATATCATAGAGTTGCTCACCATATGTCTCATAAAGATTGATCAATGTGGCGTATGAGGCGTTGAACCGCGAGCTGACCGGCTCGTTGCGGCCGTAGATGATCCGGCGCAGTTCGTTGGGCGACATATAATGCGGATTAATGCGGCAAAACACATGCCCTTCCTTGTCGATCGAGCGGCGTCCGGCACGGCCGGCCATCTGATAAAAATCACGTGTCTTGAGATTATCGTGATGGGTACCGTAGAACTTCCTGAGCTCGTCAAAGATTACGGTCCGTGCCGGCATATTGATCCCCAGCGCGAAGGTCTCGGTCGTAAAAATCATCTTGATCAGCCGGCTGGTGAACAAGCGCTCCACGACCTCCTTCAGTGTCGGCAACATCCCCGCATGATGATACGCAATGCCCCGCTCGATAAACGGTCGGATCTTATGCGCACTGGGTTCGGCATCCAGGTCAAAACGTTTACATAACTCGTCGAAAATCTCCAGGATTTTTACGCGCCCCTCATCATCCAAGAAACTGAACGCACGCACATCTTCGGCCAAAAATTCCGTACGCCGCCGGCTGAAAACAAAATAAATGCAGGGCAACAAGTCGTTTTGGACCATGGAGCGGACAAGCGGGGATAATCGGTTCGGCTTGACATACGCAAAACGGGGGATTTTGCGGCCCTTCAGGTGCGGCAGTTCAGGCGTGTGGAAACCTTTTTTGACCAGCTGATCAAAATCATCAAACAGCATATCCTGACATTGATACGACACGTGTAAGGGAACGGGCCGTTTGCTTTCCTTTACAATCTTGAGCGGCCTCCTGTGGATCGACTGAAACCAACCGGCCAGCTCGTCGATATTAGGGATCGTGGCTGACAAACCGAGCACCTTCATGTGATCCGGCATGAAGATCAGGCTCTCCTCCCACACCGTACCACGTTCAAAATCATCCAGGTAATGGATCTCATCGAATATGATCCAATCGTATTCTTCCAGTGACCGCTCGCCTCCGATGATCTTGTTGCGGAAGATCTCGGTGGTCATGATCAGGCCCGGCGCACGAGGATTGATGGTTACATCCCCGGTCAGGATTCCGATCTGCCCGGGAAAGATCGTCTGGAAATCGCGGTACTTCTGGTTGGATAACGCCTTGATCGGCGCGGTATAGATAACCTTGCGGTTGCGCCGCAAACAGTCATCGATTACATGCTCGGCAATCACGGTCTTGCCCGCGCCGGTGGGCGCGGACACAATCACGGAATGGCCCTGATTGACATGCTCGATGGCCTGCTTTTGAAACGGATCATACTGCATGGGATTCATTATACAGGAAAGGCAGGATGAAACCTTCAGGAAATTTCTTTATCAACAGGCGGCGTTGATGTTGATTGAGACGCGCATTTTTTCTTTTGTTGCAGGATAATATGAACCAGAATACCGACAAAAAGGACGATCGGAATAACAGTCAATATAAACCCTAACGTTCGATAAAAAGCGAGCTCTTCCATAAAATTATCTCTCCGGACGGTACACGACCGGATGTCCGGCAAAAACATAACCCTGGTCAAAGGCCTTGCGTTCCATCTGGGTCAGCTCCTCGATAAACCGTTGTTTGCCGCGATCGCTTTCCGGGACCTTGACGTCAGCGGCTTTGTATCCAAAATGCCTGCGGTAATGGGCATAATGTTTTAACAGGACCGACTGAATACGCCGCAGGGTTGACGGTTTTCTAAGCAGACGCAATACCTGGCTTCTCCAGTCTGTGATGTGTTCGCTTGTTATCTTTTTGGGAGCGTGGGCGATCGCCGTGCCGAGCCGGCCGGCCTCTTTCGCGTCTGCCTCCTGGCACATAAATTTCAGCACATGCCAGATGTCGTACATATCCTTTTTTGTCGCAACCTCCCGGCGTTTCAGCCAGCTGAAGGCATGCAACCGCCGGCTCCAGTCCCACCATTTCCAGGGGCTGTCAATACTGTCGGCCGGGATCAAAAAGAAATCCTCCTTCAACAGTAGGGAACCGAATACGCCCGGCGGCCGGCCCAGGCGTTTATCCTTCAAGGTGGTACGGTACACCCCGCAGCTGGGGCTGCCTTCCATGAATACAAAGGCCTCGATCCCGGCCCGCCGCAAATTTTCCAAAGCCGCGGTGGCCCCGGCACGGATTTGTTGGGAGACATCGCGGCCTTTGCGGTTTTTCATACGGGCTTTTTCCTGCCAAAATTCATCCCCGCTACCGCTGACCAGCCGGATCGGCGGCCGGGGTACGCCCAGGCCGCTCATGATCTCGGGACAAACCGGGGTCCAGATGTAATCGAATTTTTCCCGGATCAAGGTGGCCACCCGGTCCCAGCCGCGCTGGTTCCAACGCACCTTGGCCCCGTAATTGCAGGCGCTGATGCCGATCCGGATTTTTTCGGTTAAAACAAAATCCATGGAAGGTTATTATATATCATTTCTGAAAATGGCGGGAAATATATTCTTGCATAACCTGAACGGCAGTATTCTTGCATTGGCCGCAGACCGTGCCGAGCTTGGTCCGCTCCTGAAGCTCGTAAAGCGTGCGCGCGCCTTCCAAGACCGCATCTTCGATCTCATGATCCGTCACGTTCATGCACTGACAGATCGTGCGGACCTCTTCCCGCGCGATCTTATGCTGCTTGTCATGCCGGGCATAGTAATCGTTAATCGCGGCACGCAAGGCCTTGTCCCCGAGAACAGAACAATGCACCTTGTGCTCCGGCAGGCTGCCCAACTCCTTCATGATATCCTGGGGAGTAATCGATCTGGCCTGTTCCAGGGTCATGCCCTTCACCATTTCGGACAAGACCGACGTGCTGGCGATGGCGCTGGCGCAGCCGTACGTCTTCCAGCGGCAATCAATGATCACTTCATCCTTGTCATTCACCCGGATCAGCATCAGCATCTGATCCCCGCATTTGATATTCCCGGTCTGGCCTTTACCGTCGTGAGGGAAATCCTTTTCATCCGTCAAAACATTGCGCGGATTCATAAAATGATCTTTAACCGTCTCGGTATAGGCCCAATTGGATTGATTTTCCATAATCAGGTCTCCTTTACGTAAGCGGATGACATGGAACGCACCTTGGCAATGACCTGCGGCAACTGTTCAGCCAGATAATCCACTTCTTCACGGGTCGTTTCTCTGCCCATGCTGATCCGGATCGAGCCATGCGCGCGTTCGGGAGAAATCCCGGTGGCTAACAACACATGCGATGGGTCCAAAGACCCGGAAGCACAAGCTGACCCGGTCGAGACTGCAATCCCGGCCAGGTCCAAATAAAGTAAAATGGCCTCGCCTTCGGCCCCGTCAAAAGACACATTGAGCGTATTCGGCAGACAATCCTGGGGATGTCCGTTGATGTGAATGTCCGGAATGCTGTCATTAATTTTTTTAATAAGAAATCCTTTGTATTCTTTCAGCCGTTTGGCTTCATCATCCATTTCTTTTTCGCGCATCTCGATCGCCTTGGCCAAGGCCAAAATCCCAAGAGTGTTTTCCGTGCCGGCGCGGCGGCCTTTTTCCTGATGCCCGCCCCTGATCATGGGACAAAATGGCACCCCGCGACGGACATACAAAGCGCCAATCCCTTTCGGTCCGTATATCTTATGCCCGGAAAGTGTCAGAAAATCCACGCCCAAATCCTTAACATCGACGGGAATCTTGCCCACGGCCTGAACCGCATCCGTGTGAAACACCGCTCCGTGCTGGCGCACCCTCGCCGCGATTTCTTTAATATCCTGGATTGTCCCGATCTCATTATTGGCCATCATCACGGAGACCAAACCGACTGTACTCGTCAGAGAGTCCTCAAGCTGCTGACGATCGATCTTTCCATAAGGATCAACCCCGAGGAAGGTGACTTTGGTCCCCCGCTCGGCCAGACATTTGGACGACTCCAGAATACACGGATGCTCGATCGCCGTGGTGATAATATTCTTACAATGCGGACCTCCGCAACCGCAATGGGATAATGAACAGGAAAATATGGAAAGAACCGTATTATTCGCCTCGGATCCGCTGCCGACAAAGATGATCTCTTCGGGATCCGCGTTGATAAAACCAGCAATCTTTCTCCTGGCCTCTTCAATCAATTGCCGCGAGGCCCGGCCGAATTCATGCATGCTTGAGGGATTGCCAAACAGATCCAAAGACTCCGCGATTACCTGCTTGACAGCAGAATGCAGCGGAGTGGTGGCATTATGATCAAAATAAACATGTCTTCCCATATTAATAATTCCTCCCTAGCTGCAGATTACGAAAAAGTTGCATGCACGCGATTTTTTTGGTCAACCATGGCGTTCAAACTTTTCTGGGCTCGCTGGATAATATCGTCGGATAAGGTCACCGCCGGAGCCCTCTCCTTGAGTGTGCGGTATAGTTTATTTAAAGTCACCTTTTTCATATTCCGGCACACGGCCAAATCCGAGGCCGGGTAGAATTCCTTTTCGGGATTTTCTTTTTGCAGCGGATACAGCATGCCGATTTCAGTGGCAATAATGAACTCCCGGGCTGCGGATTCACGGACATACCGCAGCATGCCCGACGTGGACAGGACCTCATCCGCCTGGGCCAGGACGCAACCGTTGCATTCCGGATGAGCCAAAACCTTAGCCTGCGGATGTTCCTGCTTACGGCGGGTAATGTCCTCAGGCAGGATCCGCGCATGGCTCGGGCAATACCCCTTCCAGGGAATGACGTTACGGTTGGTGCATGAAGCCGCATACAAAGCCAGATATTTGTCCGGGACAAACAAAATCTGCTCGTTCTCATCAAACATGTTATTTAAAACCTCGACCGCGTTGGCTGACGTGCAGCAAACATCGCTTTCGGCTTTGATCTCGGCCGTGGTATTCACATAGCTTAAAACCCGTGCCTGCGGATACCGGCTCTTCATTTCTTTCAACTGTTCAACCGTGATCATGTCAGCCATGGGGCAACCCGCTTGAGGTTCGGGAATAATCACGGTTTTATTCGGGGATAAAATCTTGGCGGTCTCGGCCATGAAATACACTCCACAAAAAATAATCGTATCGGCTTTCGTGCGTGAGGCCTGAATACTCAACCCTAAAGAATCGCCGGTAAAATCAGCGATATCCTGGATCTCAGGTAATTGATAGTTATGCGCCAGGATCACGGCGTCATGTTCTTTTCTTAAATCATTGATCCGGGAAATTAAATCGAGACTGGTCATGGCCTCATCCCCTGTCTGCTCTTGTCCTTAATTAATGAACTTAGCTTGATATTATCAAGGGTATCGATAATTTTGTTTTCCAATACGGTCCAAACCCCGCGCGCCTCGCATACCTCTGCTTTGTTACAAAACGAAGCATTACGGGCACATTCGGTCACCCGTACACCACCTTCCAGAGGCTCAACGATTTCCCGCAGAGTAATTTGGTTCGGTGGCTTAGCCAGCATATAGCCGCCCCAGGCCCCCTGGCCCGAACGAACCAAACCACTGGCCTTCAAGGGGAGGATCAGCTGGCTTAGATATTTCTCAGAGATTTTTTCTTGTGCAGCAATATCCTTCAAATGGATTAGACCCGTGCCATAACGATGAGCCAAGACCGTCATCAAACGCAAGCCGTATCGGGACCGGGTAGATATTTTCATGATATTGCCGATTTAATATACTATTAATACTAGCGATTTACTAGAGAATAACAATTATAATAATTATTGTCAACAACTATTTTAAAACGGAAAAATTTATTCAGATGAACGATAAAGGCCTGCGGCTTTGCATCCTGTCATCTCAGACAGTTTGCTTTTATATTATCTCGATTGAAAAATATATCACACAAAACAACCATAAAACAAAAATTATCACTACGTTTATAAAATGGCCAACAAGGACATTTCTTTCAAAAAACATGGGACATCAATGCCGTAAAATATTATTGGGAAATAACTTATTGAAATTATTCGATCTCTGCTTGGTATGTCGCTTCCAGGGCCAGGGTACCATCAGGATTATATCGTTTGGTTGATAAGCGTTGGCCGTTCTGATAAGTTTCCTCCAGCATAATGTTCCCATTGTCATAATAAGTGATTTCCACCCCGTCACGCCGCCCCTCTTTAAAAAAAGCCTCATATTTTAATCTGCCTTTGGAATCATATCTGCGATGAAATCCCTCCAATTTACCAGCATGCCATTCCAGCTCTTCTTTAACACGACCTGTTTTAAAATATACTTTTGATATGCCTTCCCGCTGGCCTTCTTCATAAGGAGTTTCGGTAAACAGCCGTCCGTTGGCGTAATATTGCCGATAAAGGCCGTTTTGTTTATCCCCTTGTGCTGAGATAGAACGGGCAAGAACTTTGCGTGGCCTCTGTTTGGACGGCGGCGTTCTTCGCTTTGTCGCAAAAACAAACGGCTCTGGCTGGGGTTTTTCCAACTCCTTACTGATATGCGCATTAAATAGGAAGATGAAAATAATAACCGATACGAAAGAACCGATGATAAAAACGTAATATATAGTGTAATCCCGCTTTATCCGTTCCATTTTTTTATTATTGCATTCGATAGATGCTTTTAAAATAAATATTTAAAATTTTATGATATTTTAAGAAAATAAAACGTGGAATCTCGGGGGTTCGGCACATAGCCCTGTACGGCCAAACACCTTGCCGATTATGGTGCCAGCTCTTCCCAACTCAGGACCGTCAAAATGACTTCCCCGCTGGAGCTAACCCCCAGACCGGGAGGGATATTGGTAGGCATCAGGCTGGCATCATAGGTGATATAGCTGTCCTCCTTGATCTGAATGCCTTCCTGCTGGGAACCGCCGGCCACGATACTGCCGGTAATGCTGGAATCTTCCTTGATCTGCACCGCGCCACCGGCATAGATGATGCCGGTATAATTTCCCTCTTCCTTGATCTGGACATCCCCGGGTGTAATCACGATCCCGCTGGGGTGGCCGGTACCGTTTTCCTTAATTTGTACTTCCGTGGAAGAATATAACATGAATTCAGAGCCGACTTCGGTGTCTTCCTTAAGGAGCAAAGTTCCGCCGGCGATGATGTTGACTCCTTCCGCCACGGTCGAACGTTCCTTGATGGTTATGTCCCCGGTGGCCACGATCGTACCCGAGCCGCTGATGACGCCGTCGGCATTGAGTTGGATATCGCCGTTGACATAAACATCGCCGTCATTCAGATTGATCCAACTTGTGGTCAGGCTGCTGCCGCCGTTATCCGCCGCCTCGGTTAATTCAGGGTCAAAATAAACCGTGGTATCCAATGTCGGCAGAGTGGGCAGCGGATCGGGAAGCGCCCCCTCCTCATAGACCGAACTGGATTTGGACGAAATATTCCCGGTGGCATAAACATATTCGGTGACGGTCGAATTTTCCTTAATCTGAACATCCCCGTACTGGAATATACTGCCGGTCACGGTGCCGTTCTCTTTGACCTGCATGGAGCCGCCGTTCCCGAACAAGGCATATTGAAACGCCGACGGCCATTCGGCCGTTTCCACCTCTACAACCTGCTGGATTTTTCGTTCAATATTACCTTCTCCTCCGGCAATCTGGCCGGTCGAAGTAAGGGTATAAATATCTTCGGCTTCGGAGATCTGAACCGTATAATTGGCATCATCACTCAAAAAACTGGAGGAAATCGTGGCTTCTTCGTACGTCGTGCCGCTTTTGAGCTGCTGCATGATCGCCTCAATCCCTGCTTCGGCCACCCAAAAGGCTTTTTTGGCATTGGCATGACGGCGGGTCTGAGCCAATTCGTGCGCGGTACTTGCGGCAAGCCCGGCCCCCAGAGTTATCAAAACCGAGAGAAAGATATAAACGGCAACGATTGACGAACCTTTACGATTTAATCGGCGAAACATCATTTACCTCCAGTTAAGGAAACGGCAACACTTTTATAACAACCTTAAATTAATTTTTTCTTTCAGAGTCACGTCAATATCCTGCCCGTTCGGCATGACCGCCGTGGCGGTCAAGTCGATCGTTACCGCATTTTGGGGATCCGTTTCTTCAATCGTATGATCAATAAAGGATAAGGCCGTGATTGCATGGCCGATGATTTTGCCATTTTTAAGCACCTGATTGGCCTCGGTCCCGGAATCCTGCCAGGTGATGGCCAGAGAACCTTCACCGTCCTTATCGTAAGTAACAGTGACACTTCCACTCGTTTGGGTTGCTTCGAAATTCCGGCTACCGCGCAGTTCTCTTACCAGGTTATCCATGGCGCGCCGAGCATAACGCATAGCTGTCATTTTGGTCTCGCTGGAATTGTAACTGGCATTACCGATCAGGAAACTCGCCTGGACGGCGGTAATTGCCACGACAAAAATAAAAACCGCCACCAGCAATTCCAGGATTGTTACTCCGCGGTTCGAATCAAATTTCTGTCTGATTTGTTTCATCGTTTCCCCCTCAACCGGCGATTTGCGTTGCCAGGCTGGCCGTTTTGATTTCACCGCGCCGGGTCCAGCTGACGGACACTTGAATCTGCAAGGGATCGGCATCTGTTCCTCCAGGGTAACTCACGCTGAAGGCTTCATCCGGCAGATCATTCAACCCTTTTCCTGCTGCCCAAGTATTCCAATCGTTGGCCGTAATCGCGGATAGCTCCTCATAGGTTTTCATCTCTTCCAGGACATATTCCAGATGCACATAGGCCGTCGTCAGGTCCTCAGCATAGTGCACCGCTGCGGCCGAGCCCACAAAAAAGTTCAGCGCACCGGCCACCCCCAAGGCCAGGACAAAGATGGCCACCATCAATTCCACCAGAGTAAACCCATGCCTGGTCTTCGTCTGTCTTGATTTTTTCAACATATTCGCAACTCCAAAAAAAATCCTGCCCAAAGTCTGGCAGGATGCTTATCATATCATTATTCAGATAATGCAACCCAGCCGCCATTCCCGCCCATTGGGGCCGGGAGAAGGCCTGAGGCTTTGCGTCCTACTTTTTCAAGCAGTTTGCCCTTTGATTATCTTTCGACGTAAATATACCATATAGTTACATCAAAATACAAAAAATTATTGATTTTTATCATCCTTCAATAAAACATTATAAAAGGGGAAATTAACGCCTGGCAGCCTTCTTAAAAAAATGCGGGGAATCGCCCCACTCGTTATAACCGACTTCCTCTCCGATGGAACCGATGCGACCCGCGAGGCAACACCGGCATTGGGCGGCGTTCTCATCCAGGCAGGGCTTGTTGTCGTACAGCTGATACCGGTCGCGGTATTGGGTGGGCGTGATGTTGGGCATGATAATGTTGGCCCCGGCCTGCAATCCCAGTTCCCGCCCCTGGGCATCCAGGGCCTGCAGGGCCGTGGTCGCGGCGATATTCACGTCTTTCAAATGCAGGCGGGTCAGGGCGATCATTTTTAGGCCAAGCATTAAGTTCTTTTGCGGGTCATATTCAGCATCTTGGGCCAGCGGGGTGTTTTGATGCACGATATACGGGCCCATACCGATCATGTCGATATCATGCTTTTCGAAAAAAAGGATGTCCCCCGCCAGATCCGCAAGGGTTTGGTGTGGCAGGCCGATCATGACCCCGGTGCCGACCTGGTATCCGATGTTTCTTAAAAACGTCAGGCAATTCAGCCGGGTCTGATAGCTGTGATCGGACGGGTGCAATTTCTGATATAATCCGGGATTAGAAGTCTCGATCCTGAGCAAATAACGATGCGCGCCGGCGGCAAACCAGCGCTTAAAGGTTTCTTCGGTCTGCTCGCCCAAAGACAGCGTGATGCCAAGCCGGTTATCGGTTTTTTCTTTGATGGCACGGACCAGACGCTCGACGAGGTCCACAAAGGTTGCGTCCGAACGCTCGCCCGATTGCAAAACCAGCGAACCGTATCCGGCCTGATCCGCGAACAGGGCCGTTTGAACGATTTCTTCTTCGCTCATGGAAAACCGATCCATCGCCTGATTACTTCGGCGGATCCCGCAATAAAAACAGTCTTTGGTGCAGATATTGCTGAATTCGATGATCCCGCGGTAATACACCTTGCGGCCCACGTTTTCCAGTTTGACCTGATACGCACGCCGGAATACCTCCTCGATCATCTGAGGATCATCGCTAGCCAGGGTGTCGATCATCTCTTTCTTGGTCATGATTAAAAATACAGGTCCCGGGCCCCGGCTTTGGTTTTTTCATACTGTTCCATTAAACGGGGATACAATTCCGGGAGCCGCTGTTTGACTTGGTTGAGTTCTTTTTCGATCACGCGCTCGCCGACCGCCTTGGTCGCGTCGGAAGCAAAATCATCCAGCCATTCGCGGAAGGTCAGAATCGCGTTCAATTTGCAAAACACCCCTTCCTGCCCGGTCTTTAAAAGATTCATGATGCACTCGCCGGTACGGCCGCAACGGTATCCGGCCGTGCAGAATGAGGTGATATATCCCATTTCGGCATACTCGCGGATGACCTCGTCCAACGACCGGGTATCGCCTAAAATAAACTGCTGGCGGTCGCGTTCCTGTTCGGTTAATTCACGGCTATAGGCGCCGATACCGATCCGGGTCGAGGCATCGGTCTGGGTGCAGCCGAACAAAAAGGCCTGCCGCCGTATTTCAGGCGTTTCGCGGGCCGTGATGATCATGCCGGTATGCGGCACGCTCAAACGAATCACGACCATCAGGCGTTTAAAGTCCTCGTCATTAACCAAATACGGTGACTTGGTCGTGTACGGCGCGTTATCCGCGGGTTCCAGACGCGGGAACGAGATCGTATGCGGTCCGATATGGAACCGGGATTCGAGCTCGATCGAATGCGCAACCAATCCCATGACCTCAAACCGCCAGTCGTATAAACCGAACAAGGCGCCCAGTCCCACGTCGTCGATCCCGGCCTCGAAGGCGCGGTGCATGGTGTACAAGCGCCAGGCATAATGGCCTTTCAGGGTATTGGCCGGATGCAGTTTGCGATACGTGTCATGATGATAGGTTTCCTGAAAGACCTGATACGTGCCGATACCGGCGTCGCGCAGTTTGCACAAATCCTCAACCGCCATGGGTGCGGCATTGACATTCACCCGCCGGATCTGGCCGAAACCTTTTTTGGTCTTGACCTTGACGTCATAAATCGTCTTCAGTGATTCGGCCATATAATCGATGTCGGTCTCGGGATGCTCGCCGTAAACCACAATCAGGCGTTTGTGCCCGATCTTGCCGGCCAGGACCTCGGTCTCTTTACGGATCTCATCCATGGAGAGCACCTTGCGTTTGGCGGTCTTGTTATCCCGCCGGAAACCGCAATACAGACAATTATTCACGCATTCATTGCCCATGTACAGCGGCGCAAAGGTCACGATGCGGTTGTCATAAACCTTGAGCTTGACCTTGAGCGCGGTCTGGCGCATCTCTTCCAGCAGGTCCGGATCTTCAACGTTCAGCAAGGCCGCGGTATCATCCAGATTCAGCGTCTCGACTGTCATGGACTTTGCCAGGATTTCCCGCACCCGTTGCGGATCAGGATTTTTGTTCCGCGCCAACGTCCTGGTGAAAACTTCGTCGTCAATAAAATCCTTCCCTTCAGGCATATACTTTTCAATCTGTTCGGGCTTGATCACAGCCTTTGCCCATTCGTCAACATTGATAATCGCTTTATGCATGGGGAACCCCCTTTTTCTTTATTTCCTGTTGGTATGCCAAGAGCGCCTGAGGAAACGGCGCCAAAGTTCTTTCAATAACTCCCTGAAGCAGGGAGATACAAATCCCATAGTTGGTGATCGGAACCTGATGCCGTCGGGATTCATCCAGTCGCGTGATCATCTGCCGTCGGTTGAACATGCACGCCCCGCAATGAATAACCAGATCATAGCGGTCCAAGTCCGCGGGATAGTCCCGGCCCGCGAAGACATTAATTTCCGGACTGAAACCCAGATACTGCCGCAGCCAGCGCGGGATCTTGACCCGGCCGATATCGTCGCCGATCGGATGATGCGTGCAAGCTTCGGCAATCAACACCCGGCTTTGCGGCGTCAATCGATCGATCGCCGCCGCGCCTCGCGCCAGGGTCGCGATATCGCCTTTCAACCGGCTAAAGAGAATTGAAAACGTGGTCATGGGAATATCCAAGGGCGTATCGGCCGCGACTTTCAGGACCGCCTGGGAATCGCACACCACGATCGCCGGTTTCGTTTTACAATCATTTAAGACCGCCGGCAATTCCCGCTCTTTAGCGATTACCGCTATCGCGTCCGAATCCAGGATGTCCCGGATCGTCTGGACCTGTGGCAGGATCAAGCGGCCTTTGGGCGCTTCCAGATCTATGGGCACCACCAGGACCGCGGTTTGGCCGGCCTTCAGTAAATCGGAGATCAGAAAAGGATCCCGCAGCAATTCCGGCGGGATAATCACCTTGAGGGTCCGCTTCAATTCTTCCAAAGATTTCTCCCGGCCGGAAAAATCCGTGGAATTGCAGATCAAATAATGTCCGGCTTTATCGCGAATAACGGAAAGAAATTCTTCGCCGGGATATTTTATATCAGCCTTGTTGATCACAACCGCGAGTGGCACTTTTTGCTCCTGGGCCCGGGTCAGCACGCTCTCCTCGTATTCGGTCCAAACACCGGCTTCAACCACCAGGAGAATCACATCATTGCGTTCAAAGATCTTCTTTGTTTTTTCCAGCCGCTTGTCCGATAAGGCCGTGGTATCGCCCAACCCGGCCGTATCCAAAAACAACACCGGTCCCAGGGGTAACAGTTCCATGGGTTTTTCAACGACATCCGTGGTCGTACCGGCAATATCCGAGGTGATCGAGATATCCTGACCCACGAGATAGTTCAGAAAACTGGACTTGCCCACGTTCGTGCGGCCGAACAGGGCGATATGCAACCGGTTGGATTTCGGGGTCGTGTTCATTATTTATTCCTGTCTTTTACAACCTGATTGCGGTCAAATCCCAGCCGTGTTAAATTCGACGGAGATAAAACATCATTCACGGACTTTTCTCCGATCTCGGTGTTTAAAAATTTTCGGACCGTTATTCGCCCATCCAGAGGCAGCGCCTGATATCGCGTTATTAAATCCAAAACCTTTTCATATCCCAATATCGGAACAAAGGCGGTCATGATCACAGGATTGGCATCGGTCAGGTCCTGACAAACCCGGGGATGCGCCTCGATCTTCGCAATACAATCCCCGAGCATTTGCGCGCTTTGGGTTAACAATTGAAGCATTTCCAGGAGACTGACTGCGATGAGAGGCATATACTCATTGATCTCCAGCGTGCCCATAGCAGCGGCTTGATTGATCACACTGTCGTCCGCCAAACAACGCAGGGCGGCCTGGATCACGGCTTCGCAGATGACGGGGTTGACCTTGCCCGGCATGATGGACGATCCGGCCTGCAACGACGGCAACTCGATTTCTCCTAAAGTTGCCAGCAAACGCAGATCGCGGGCCACCTTCATCAAGTTCACGGCGCAGGTCTTGAGAATGCCGGCAGCCTCGCAAAAACTGTCGCAACTTTGAGTTGGATACACCAGATTCTCGGCGCGGCAGACATTCAATCCAGTCAAAGTTTTTAGTGCTTCGGTGACGGCAAATATGTATTCCCGGGGAGCGCCCAAACCCGTCCCGACCGCGGTACCGCCGAGATTGATCATGCGCAGGCGTTCGCGGGCCTTGAACACGCGCCAGCGATCCTGCGCAAAACTTTCCGCGTATCCTGAGAATTCCACTCCCAGGGTAATGGGGACCGCGGCCTGCATTTCCGTACGCCCGATCTTAACAATATCACGGAATTCTTTTTCTTTATCCTGGCAGATGCGGTGCAGCGTGGTCAGCCGGTCTTCCAAATCTTCCAAAGCGAAAAGAGCCGCCACCTTAACAGCCGTCGGGAACGTGTCATTGGTGGACTGATGTTTGTTCACGTCATCCAGCGGACTGACCACATCATATGTCCCCGGCATTTTTCCTAAAATTTGTAAAGCACGATTGGCAATAACCTCATTCATGTTCATATTCAGGGATGTCCCGGCCCCGCCTGCCAGGGCATCAACAATAATGGATTCATGATGTTGCCCGGCGATCATCTCGTCACAAGCCTGGATAACGGCACCCGCTTTGTCCGGGGCGATCATGTCGAGCTCCCGGTTGACCTGGCAGGCCGCTTTTTTCACATAGGCATAAGTTTTAATCAGTCCTGCGGCAGTCCGGTATCCGCTTAAGGGAAAATTTTCATTAGCACGCAGGGAATGAATCCCCCACAGCGCGTCCGCCGGCACTTGCCGTTCACCTAAAAAATCTTTTTCGATGCGGGTTTCCATGTATCGCTCCTAGCGCGCTTTGCTGAGCGCGGATTTGACCGAGATCCCTTCCAGTTTCCCCAGTTGTCCGGTCAGGCTGCCCATCTCATCGGTTGTTGCATCCACGATCAGAGTAATCACATTGCAATGTTTTTCATGATACGGCAATCCGACCCGGGCAATGATCGTTTCGCCGAAATCGGACAGGATCTTGTTGACCGGAGCGGCAGATTTGTTGCGGTCTTCGATGATAATCCCGACGAATCCCAAACGCTTTTGCATATACCCTCCCCTTTTGATGATATCCTTATGTCATTGGAGTTTCTTCAAGCGCACAATCAGAAATTTTTTGGCAAAGGTTGACGAGGTTTTACGGCGACTGAGCAACCGAGGCATTTTTCGGTTAGCGAAGGAGCCGTAAACCGAAGTCAGCGGCAAAAAATTTCGTGCGCGAAGAAACTCCAATGACATAAGTGTTATCCATAAAAAAACCCGATCCTGAACGTTACCTACGATAGGATCGGGGTCCAATCTCTTTTTGCCCTTGGCTTCAGAATCGATCCTTAACCGCAGGTAGACGTAAATTAAATTTCTTTAACTTTTCAATTCTTCAATACTTTTATCAACGAGCGTAACATAAGTCATCACGCTCGATCCGCCGATCAGCACAGCGGTCATGCATGCTTCCAACATTTCTTCTTTGGTCCATCCCGCTTCCAGACAATTCTTGACTGCCTTCGGAATACAAACCGGACAGCGTTGCGTGACACTGGCCACCAAAATCAGCAACCATTTTGTCTTGGCGGGTAGTTTACCGTCCTTGGTCAGCACTTCCTTTTCCCCGATAAATGCAGCATAGGGCTCCGGAATCGTCTTGCGAATGTCTGTCATCAGCCGGTTGAATTCTTCCAAAGTTTCTTTCGGCGTGTAGGTCATTCAAACCTCCTTTTGAATGCTCCGTCCGATCAGTGATGGACAGGAACTTCCGGTTTAACCTTCTGGGCGTTCATCTCTTTCTGTTTTTCATCGATCTTACGGCCGCGGGACAAATAATGTGTATGCAATAATTCATGGCTTTTCTTACCGCAAGGCCCCTCAGGCAGAAACTCCTCATAGATCTTCTTGACGATCGGATTATCGTGCGATTTGCGGATCTCCAAAGACTCATCTTCCGCGTAAATCGCCCGGGCCCGGGCCTGACGGATCTCCGGACTGGTTGGAATCGGTTGGCCGCCGCCGCCAAGGCATCCACCCGGACAGGCCATGATCTCAATGAAATGATAATCATCAAGCTCACCGGCACAAAGCATCTCCATAATCTTCTTGGCATTGGCCGTGCCGTGACCAACCATGACCTTGAGTGTGGCGCCTTCCAGAAATTTCCAGGCGTCAACCGCCTTAGTGATCGGCAATTCAGCTTTACGAATTCCATCCATGCCGCGAACCGGTTCGATCCGAAGATTCTCAAACGGGACTTGTTCTCCCGTTACGATTTCATAGGCGGTCCGGATGGCGGCCTCCATAACCCCCCCGGTCGCGCCGAAAATAAGCCCGGCCCCGGATCCGATACCCAAAGGATTATCAAAATCCAGATTAGGCAAATTCGGCAGGTCCAATCCGGCTTCCTTTATCATCTTTGCCAACTCGCGGGTTGTCAAAGCATAATCCACATCTTGCATACCCGAATCATCCATCTCCGGCCTCTGACATTCGAACTTCTTGGCCGTGCAAGGCATCAGCGACACGCTGACGATGTTCTTGGGATCAATATTGTTTCTTTCCGCATACCACGTCTTAACGATTGCGCCGAACATCTGCTGCGGGCTCTTGCATGTAGAAACATAATCCAATTTATCCGGGTAATAATGCTCAATGAATTTCACCCAGCCCGGAGAACAGGAGGTAAACTGAGGCAATTTGGTTTCCTTGTCTTTCTCAACCAAAACCTTCTTCAGGCGCAATAACAGCTCCGTACCCTCTTCCAAAATGGTCAAGTCCGCGGTGAAATTCGTGTCAAAGACCTTATCAAACCCCATGCGTTTCAACGCGGTATTAAGTTTCTTGGTCACGGACGTACCGGCCGGCAGTCCAAACTCTTCGCCGATCGCAGCGCGCGGTGACGGCGCGGTCTGAATAATAACATGTTTTTCCGGATCATCGATGGCTTCCCAGATCTTTTCGATATCATCCTTCTCGCGCAAAGCGCCGGTCGGACACCGATTGATACACTGCCCGCAGTTGATGCAAATAATGTCCGCCATAGGCTTGTCCATAAACGTTGCGATCTTGGTATCGACCCCGCGGTTGATCGCTTCCAATACACCGACCTCCTGCAGATCGATACAACTGCGCACGCAGCGTTTGCACAGGATACACTTATCCATATCGCGAACCACTGAATAACTGGACTCATCCACCTCAAAACGCGGCTTTTCGATATGGCCGAACAAATATTCATTCACGCCGTATTCTTCGGCCAAGGCCTGCAGCTCGCAGTTGCCGTTCTTTTTACAGGTATAACATTCGCCGTAATGGCGCTTTAACAGCAGCTGAATGATATTCTTTCTGGCCCGGCGGACCCGCGCGGAGGTTGTCCGTACCGATGTGTTCTGAAAGACCGGATACGAGCAAGCGGCCTGAAGAGTGCGCTGCCCTTCGACCTCAACGATGCAAACCCGGCAGACACCGGCCAGACACAGATCGTCATGATGGCAAAGCGTCGGGATACGGATACCGACCTTGCGGGCCGCCTCGAGAATCGTTGTGCCGATCGGGACCGTGACTTCGATATGATCGATCGTTACTTTAACCGTGCCACCCATGGCTTGAGGATCTGAATCATCCACTTGTTGCGAACGCTGGCTGATGGGTGCGCGGGAAGTTTCTTTGCTAAAAGGTTTATTGATCATCAGTATAACTCCTTTGCTTAAGTAAAATTCTCAATTATCGCTAGAAACGCATTTGGGCTGGATTGACCCAAACCGCATTTGGATGCCAATTGCATGGTCTCGGCCAACGAAGCCAGTTTGAGACGATCGGTCTCTGAAAAAGCTCCGCTTTTAATCTTTTCATGCATCTCTAAAAGCACTGGGATACCCTCCCGGCAGGGCGTGCACTGCCCGCATGATTCCTCTTCGAAAAACTTTAGAAAATTCTTGGCGATATCAAGCATATCTCGGTCTTTATTAAAAATCATGATCGAGCCGCCGGTGGACAGGTCTTCATAAGCAATCTTCCGGTTAAAATCCTTGGCACTCACACATGTGCCGGAAGCACCGCCGACCTGTACGGCCTTAGGATTATCCGCCTGTACCATCTTCAAAATGTCATTGATGCTTATCCCAAACGGGATTTCATAAACACCCGGTTTTTCGCAATCTCCGGACACGCTGATAAGTTTCGTTCCGGTTGATTTTTCCGTACCGGACTTTTTAAACTGATCCAGGCCTTTTTGAATAATATGAACAACAGCGACGGATGTCTCCACATTATTAACAACTGTTGCATGCCCCATATATCCGGTATTGACCGGAAAAGGCGGCCGGTTACGCGGCTCCCCGCGATAACCTTCCAGCGATTCGATCAGGGCGGTTTCTTCACCGCAAACATATGCTCCGCTGCCCAAACGGATCTCAATATTAAAATCAAATCCTTTTCCCATGATATTCAAACCCAGGGCTTTATCTTTGTGCATCTGTTCAATGGTCTTTTCCAGTTGAGGCACAAAAGAGGCATATTCCCCGCGCAAGTACATCAGCCCTTGGTTGGCGCCAATAGCGAAGCCAGCGATCGCCATGCCTTCAAAGACCTGGCTGGCGTACTCGGTCAACAAAACACGGTCTTTAAATGTGCCCGGTTCTCCTTCATCCGCGTTGCAGACAACATATTTATTCTCCGACTGAGCCGTAGCAGCAAGGTTCCATTTAACCCCGACCGGGAACCCAGCACCCCCGCGGCCTTTGATCCCGGAATCCCGAACCACGCTTAAAACCTCTCCGCGGCCGATCTCCAAGGCTTTTTTCAACCCGGCATAAGGTTTGATGTCGCTGAAAAGAATATCCCCGGTGCGCTTTTCAGCTCCCGGCTGATATTCCCCGGTGAGCGGGACCTTGCCGTCCTTGCATTCCTGGATCAGGGTGGTGACCATATCCAACGACACTTCCCCGATCAAGTGGCCGTCGATCAAAACCGCCGGAGCATGGTCGCACATCCCGATACAGCTCGTTTTCACAAACGTGAATTCCCTGTCCTGGGTTGTCTGGCCGGCCTTGATCCCTAAGGCCTTCTCAAAGGCCTCTATGATTTTATCGCTTCCCGCACAAGAGCAGCTGGCGCATGTTGATATCCGAATCACATGCTTACCTTCTTTTTTTGTCGTCAGGAAAGAATAAAAAGAGACGACGGAATGCACCTCGACAGGATGAATATCAAACTGTCGCGCCACGTCCTGCATGGCATCCTCCGAGACATACCCCTGATCCTTTTGGATCTTCTGCAGAACGGATAAAAGCTGAGAACGGGTCTCGTCACAGACAACGACTTCCTTACCGTCCTTTATGATTTTCTTGCTCACTGAACATTGTTTCATGAAAAACTCCTCTTGGTTAAACCATTTATTTCTTCACGAGATTATCGACTTTTTCCAACAGGACCTGGGGTGAAACCGGTTTGGACAAAAAGTCCGTACAAGGCATCACCGAATCACATTTATCGTATGAATATCCCGTGACGCTGCTGATCCCGCTCAGCATGATAATCGGGGTCACAATATTCTCTTTACGCAGCTTTCGAGCCAGGGCAATCCCGTCATCCGGTTTTTCCATCATAATATCCAAAAAAATGATCTCGGGATTCTCGGCCTTAATCTTCTCCTCCCCATCCGAAGCGTTATGAGCGGTCACGACAGTATGTCCCTTATTCTCCAAGACCGCTTTTGTTGCGTTCACAAAATCAACGTCGTCATCAACCATTAAAATCTTTGCCATCGGAATCCTCCTTCATCAATAAATTAGTGGACTAAAAAATACGTTAATGTTTCCAGCTCTCCGGATAAATCGACGTTTCGCACGATCACGTCTTCGGGTACAGTTAACGCCACCGGCGCAAAATTCAACAAACACTTGATTCCGCCAGCCACCGCCTCATCCGCGACCGCCTGGCTGTGTTGAGCCGGCACGGTTATGACACAGATTGCGATCTTATTTTTCTGAATAATCTCCCTGATTTGAGAAATATCATAAATCGGAATATTGTTAATGGCCTGCCCGATCTTTCCCGGATCATTGTCAAAGGCCGCAGTCAGGTGCAAATTCTCTTTGTTGAAGCCCGGATACTTCATGAACGCCGAGCCCAATGACCCAGCCCCGATGACCGCAATGCTCCATGATTCATCCCGGCCTAATATCTTCCGCAATGATTTGACCAGTTCGGGGACCGCATATCCGGATCCGGTCTTTCCGAAACTGCCAAAATAATTCAGGTCCTTGCGGATCTGCGCGTCGCTTAAATTGGTACGCTCACCCAGATCAGCCGAAGAGATCCGTGGTATTTTTAAATTGTTTAAGATCGTGACTTCCCTCAAATAAAGATTCAAACGGGAAATCGTGCTTTCGGGTATACGTTTTTTATTTTCCTGGTTCATGATTATCGTTTGTGACTCTTTTCACGGAAATTGTAACACTTTTCACAAATCATGTCAAAAAAAATTATATTTTTAAGTTATTTAAATACATTAATTTACAAAACATCTCACCCATAACTGCTTAATCCATTCCATTGAAACAACCTTTTCAAATCAAACTTTCGTCTAATATCCCATCCGGCATTAAATGATCGGGATGCGCTCGCCCGGCCTCTTGCTGCTGATAACGGGCACAACCGAGATAATCCCCGCGACAATAATCCCGGACCCATTTTTCATCCAGCTGCCCCTGTTTTTCAAACCGGCGCAGCGGGCAAAGATGAAACCATTTACACATTCTTTCGTTTTTCTTGTGTTTC
>Ga0272441_10001174_pt1 | contig 56117 bp, 52 predicted proteins | sample SSMProp6N_FD_193582 | JGI IMG/M metagenome (GOLD analysis project Ga0272441, IMG submission 193582) | Marine sediment archaeal communities from Little Sippewissett salt marsh, Falmouth, MA, United States - SSM-Prop-6N | ecosystem: Environmental > Aquatic > Marine > Wetlands > Sediment ...
CCCCCTGTGAACCACCGAACCAGAAAACCAGACGTAGTGCCAAGAGCCACTGGCCAAACCGTAAGTCCCTTTCGCAAAAGGAAATACAATTTCATGGTGTCGAAGATGGGCTTGACTAAGCCAGGGAAATACGGTATGCTGTTGTTGGTTTGGTGGAAAAGGCGTGGGTATTCAACCTCACCTTGGGGGAGAAGGTCGGTAATATTCACTTCGCAGAGGGCCGCGCTCAGTGTGCGCCGTTTTGTCCGGTGGTTTCGGCCGGAGTAACATTTTGTCACTCTTGATTGGTTGAGGTGTGTGATGAGAACGAATTGGAAACTATTGTTTGTTGTGACGTGCCTCATGGCCACGTGCGCAACAGCGGGCGTCACCATCACAAAAGTCCTGCCGGAAGGGGACGGTAACAGCGGCGCGGATAAATGGTGGAGTAGTGGTTGGGAAAGCAGCGGCTTCCAGACAGGTGCCGATCCAAACCCTGTTTATCATTGGTATTATAGCCCCGACGGTGGAATGCGGGACACCTATTTGCAGGTCGGTCTGGGTTCTTTGCCGGCGGCCGGTGACATCACCAGCGCCACCCTCAACATCTACGTGTTGAGCATGAGTGGTGAGGGTGACCCGGCCACCGTTGCCAACGTGGGGCATGCGGCCGATTCCAGCGCCGCCGACGGAAACGCCTCCCAGCAGATCGGAAGCTCGCAATCGGTGGGTGCGATCACGACCGCCGACGGCCTGGGCTGGCTGCCCTTGGATGTCACCACCTTCATCCAGAACGACGTGGCCAACGGGTATTCCTGGGCGGCCTTCACGTTCACCCACATCGGCTATTCCTCCATGTACTTCGCCAGCGGCGAAGACGCGGCCTACGCCCCCTATCTGGCGGTGGAATCCGCCTCCGCCGCACCGGGCGAGACGCCCAACGATACGCCGACCGTGCCGGTGCCGTCGTCGCTGGGCCTGGCCCTCATGGGCGGACTCGCCCTCTGGCGCAAAAGACGCCGGTAAGCGACAAGAAAACAGAGATCCGAAGGCAGCGTCTCTCCGAAGGCGCTGCCTTTTTTCGTCCCCGTCTGTCTACGGGCCTTTCCAACAGGCTTTCACGGAGCCAGATCCATGCGTGTGCGGCGTGTCATCCTGAATGCAGCGCAGCGGAGTTGAGGATCCGGGGCGCGGCTTTCAACTGCCTGTCGTTCCCAAGCCGGATCGGGTGACTTCTTCGCCGTAGGATGTTATTCGTACCGCATCGGCTATTCTTGGCTTGTGGACGCTACGAGGAGCTTGACAACTTCCTGATGCTCATGTTTGGCGGCATACTGCAGCGCCGTCCAACCGGAGGACGTTTTCTTACTGATATCAGCGCCGTGGGCGAGCAGCACCTCCGCTACATCGGCGTCTCCCTCGCGTGCGGCGAAGTGCAGCGCCGTCCAGCCTGCGGAAGTCTGAGCGTTGGCATCGGCCCCTTCAGTTAGAAGTAAGGCAGTGAGCTCTTTGCGAACGTCCCTCTGATCGCCCAAAACAGCATAATGCAGCGGCGTCTTACCCTCCGCGTCTTTCAGGTCCGGCCTGGCATGTGTCGCGAGAAGCACTGCGGCCGCAGCCACATTGCCCGCCCTGGCCGCACCATGCAGAGGAGTCTTCCCCAGTCGGTTCGTCGCATCAACCCGGGCCCCGTTCGCGATCACAAGCGCGACCACCTCGCCACTGCCCTTGGGCATCAGCATGTGCAGCGGTGTGTCTCCTTGGTCGTTGCAGACATTGACAGCGGCATCATGCATCACAAGAAACTTGACGATATCGTCGTGCCCATAGCGCGCAGCACCGTGCAAAGCGGTATTGTCGTGCCTGTCTTTCATGTCGACATCCGCACCATTATTCACAAGCAGTTCCGCTGCTCTCGCATGGCCCTTCCGGGCGGCAACATGCAAAGGCGTGTGACCATAGGAAGTCTGTGCATCGAGATCGACGCCCTTGCCGAGAAGAAACGCCACCATATCTTCGTGGCCTCCGGTGGCCGCGTGATGCAACGAAGTGACGCCCTCGGAGTTCGCCCTATTGACCTCCGCGCCGTGGGACACGAGGAGCTTGGCGATCCCAAGATGACCATCCTCGGCGCCCCAGTGCAATGGCGTGCTGTGAGGGCTCTTTCCCTCGACATCCGCGCCGCTGGCAATTAACAGTTCGACGATCTCCCGATGTCCATACGAAGCGGCGTAAAACAACGGCGTGCGGTCAAGACTGTTCTGGATGTCCACATCCGCGTCTTTGGCAACCAGGAGCCTGGCTAAATCTACGAACCCCTCTTGGGCTGCGTGATGCAGCGCCGTTCCGCCAGATTGATCTCTTGCGTCGATGTTGGCGCCGTTCGCCACCAGCAGCTCTACGACATCTGTATGCCCCTCGCGCGCCGCATACAGAAGCGCGGTCCAGCCGTGATCGACCTTCGCGTCGACATCCACCCCGGCTGCCAGAAGCGATTGTACCTTCGTCAGATCGCCCGCTTCGGCGGCTTGATGCAACTCTGTTGGGACGGGAGCCGGCTGCTTCTCGCATCCTACGACCGCAATCAACAGAACGGTAATGAAACAATGCGTTCTGTGTAGACCCATTTGCAAGTCCCTTCCAATAAGCTAAGGCACGCCGGAAGGAGATAGTCACATTTTTTACGCGATCCGCAGCAACAATTTACGGCTCGCGTCTCCGCGCTGCCGGCGAATAGGCGTCGGCGCCGAACTGCATGGGCGGTGTCTTCGCTTCGTGGGCGGCGATGTCCGGGGCGGCGCCGGTGTAGTCGTTGTACTGATGGTCGTCGTCGGAGAAGACCGTGTTGTAGCGAATCACGTGGTTGCCTTCGCCGTCGCATTCATAGTCCGCTCATTTCTTCAGCACCCCCAGGTTGTCCATCCATTTCTGACAGAGCGTCGGCCAAGCCGAAACGGCGCCGAGGCTCTTGCCGAGTCCGAATCCGTGGCGTCCTTTGAGAAACACGTGCATCTCCGCCGGCACCCTGGCCTTGCGCAGCGCGAGGTAGAAGTAGATGCTGTTCTCGGCCGGCACGACCTTGTCCTCCCACGTCGCCAGCAGAAACGTCGGCGGCGTCTCGGGCGTCACCTGCGTCTCGTTCGAGAGGCTCGCCAGCAGCTCCTTGTCGGGATGGGGCCCGAGCAGGTTGCGCCCGGAGCCGCCATGCGTATAGGCCGCCGCCAGCGAAATCACCGGGTAGATCAGGATGCCGAAGTCCGGCCGCGCGCTGGCCTTGTCGATCTCGTCGCGCGCGTCGTACACCCGGTCGTTGTAGTGCGTCACCGCCGTCGAGGCCAGGTGCCCGCCCGCCGAAAAGCCGATGACCCCGATCCGGTCGGGCTTGACTCCCCACTCCTTCGCCCGGCTGCGGACCGTCCGGATCGCCCGCTGGGCGTCCTGCAGCGGCGCCGGATGCCCGTAGCCCGCCCCGCTGTTGCGATGCCGATACTTCACGATAAAGCCCGCCACGCCGAACGAGTTGAGCCACTGCCCGATCTGGTGCCCCTCGTGGCCCATCGCCAGGTGCCCGTACCCGCCGCCGGGACAGATCACCACCGCCGCCCCGGTCGCCTTCTCCTTCGGCGGCAGATAGATCGTCAGCGTCGGAACGTCACCCTCGGCGTCGCCCTTGGCCCCCGGCGCCGCCGCCGGCCACAGGTTCTCCACCTTCGGACCCGCCGCGGCCGCCACGCTCGCCCACGCCAGCGCCAGCAATGTCGCGACAACGAAAGCCCGTCTCTCTCTTGCACGGTTGTACATCTGTGTTCCTCCTTATGCGATGAGTTGTTTGGGAGCCCTGAGCTCCTCGATGATATACTGCAGGAAGCCGGCCGCGTAGTCGCCGGCCACGATCCGATGGTCCACCGCCAGCGACAGGCTCGCGAGCTGGCGCATCACCGGCTGACCCTCGCGGACCACCACCGCCGGCGCGACCTTCCCCACGCTCAGGATCGCGCTGGCCGGCGGCGGCACGATCCCCAAAAACGCGTCGATGTCGTAGGCCCCAAGGTTGCTAAGCGCAATCGTCTCGCCCTCCAGCTCGGCCAGCGTCAGCTTGTTGCTGCGCGCTGCGGCCGTCAGCCGTTTCTCCTCGGCCGCGATCTCCGCCAGCGACTTGGCCTCGGCGTGCTTGACCACCGGCGCGATCAGACCCCGCGCCGTATTGACCGCGTAGCCCACGTTGATATTGGCCGCGACCTCGATCCTCGCGGACCCGCCGGCGTCGGTGCCCACGTACCGCCCCACCATCAGCGGATACCGCCGCACCGCCAGCGCCAGCGCGTGGATGAAAAACGCGTTGCTCGTGATCTTCACACCCAGCGCCTTGCTCAGCTTGTGCCGCATCCCCATCAGGTCCGTCACGTCCGCCCGGGCCTCCAGGTAGAAGCACGGCTTGCTCCGCTTCGACGCCAGCATCCGCCGGGCGATCAGACCCTGAATCCGCGACAGCGGCATTTCCTTCTGCGTTCGACTGTCCAGTACAACCTCCATCTTCACCAACCACGCGGACCCGCCGCGCTTTTCCCAAACATCATATCCACTGCCCCCCCACAACGCAATCCACCACGGAGACACCGAAAACACCAACACAAAACCCGAAACCCGAAGCTCGAAACCCGAAACAAGCCCAAATCACCGAAACCCCAAACGCCCCACGGATGACGCGAAGAAGCCATCCCCACGTGCCACGGGTCACGAGCCACGGATTTTGAGCCGCAGATGAACACAGATTCGACCTTGTCATTGCGAGGAGCGAAGCGACGCGGCAATCTCACGTCCCACGGGTCACGAGCCACGAGCGACCGATTTCAAACCGCGAAACACGCGAAATACGCGGAAAAAGCGTCAATCATCCCCAAGAAAACGCCTCCCACGAAAAAAAATTGCCTCTCCGGCCATTTTCCTGTCAACATTTCGCACCTGACAAACGCCTTCTAAACAGCCGAGGGTGAGTCCGGCCGCCGCCGGGACGCAAGTCCCCCCCCCGCGTCCCGGCGGCGTCCACTGAGCACAACTGACTCATTTTGGCTTTGACACGTAGCTATCCATGGCGGTATTAGGTAGTTTGATTTGGGCGAATCCATCGTTCCAGAGACAAAAGGACGCGATATGGCGGATAAACCTGCAATGGCATGGACTTGTTACCGCGCAGAGGTTACTATACGAGAGGTCTGTTTTGGCGAATTCGCCGTCGAAGTGCCGATGGCTCGTTTTTTAGGACCGTTTGTTGGGGTCCCGTGGATCGGAGTCATGAAGCAAGGGAATCGACACCCGCCTATGGGAAGATACAGACGGAACGACGAGAGCGAGCGGATCGGTGCATTTCGCGCGCCAATTGCCAATCAGGACAACCGGTCCAAAGGGCAGATCGTCCGTCGAGTCTGTGAGGCTCTGGAGCGGGAGTACGGCACTCCGCGACACGGAAATCCAGCCGAGCCATTGGACGATCTTATTGCCATCATGCTTTCCAACAAGACCGGGCCCGCGATGGCGGGAAAGGTTTTCAGGGACTTGAAGGAACGTTTTCCAAGATGGGATGATGTCCTGAGGCAGGGCGCCTCGTCGCTTGAGAAGTTGCTTCGTCCAGCAGGTCTGTCACGCGTTAAATCAAAGCAGATTCGATCGTCGCTGAAACGGATCAGACACGACTTTGGCTCCTGCGATCTGACCGCCCTTAAGACCGCACCGGCGTTCGAGGCGGAGACGTATCTTACGTCGCTGCCCGGCGTTTCTGACAAAGTCGCCAAGTGCGTCCTCATGTTCACATGCGGCGGGCGCGTCCTGCCCGTTGACGCCCACGTTCACCGAATCGCGCGGCGGCTTGGCTGGACCGTGAAAAAACGAGCGGACCAATGCCATTCAGAACTCGAATCGCTTGTGCCGCCCCATCGACGATACACTTTTCACGTTGATTGCGTCGCTCACGGAAGGCTCGTATGCAGGCCAGCCCGGCCGGCTTGTGCAAAGTGTTGCATAAAGGCGCATTGTCTGTACTACCGAGGCGAACTCTGATGGGAAGACGCAAGCCCACTGCGATCGATCTGTGTTGCGGCGTCGGCGGCATGTCGCTCGGTTTCAAGCAAGCCGGTTTTCGCGTCGTTGGCGCGTTCGATAATGAGGCCCGTCACATCAGGGCTTATAAGAAGAACTTCCCTTCGGTTCCAGCCTTGACCGTCGACCTGCGTCGAGTCACGGGCGACGAGCTTATGGACATGGTCGGCTGCAAAAGCGAAGTCGATCTGGTTTTTGGCGGTCCGCCCTGTCAGGGCTTTTCCGTTGGGGGAAGACGCGATGCGAACGACGAGCGAAACCAACTGATCTACGAATTTGCCAGGCTCGTACGACAGATCAAACCGAAGTACTTCGTTCTTGAAAACGTAAACGGTCTGATGCTCGGTCACGCCACGAAAATGCTGGACTCTTTCGTTCACCGCGCCCGCTTGGCGGGATATCGCGTGGTTGAAGACATACGCGCGCTTAACGCCGCCGATTTCGGCGTACCGCAACGCCGCAAGCGCGCGTTTGTGATCGGGTATAGATCGGATATGGCGCGACCTGCTTATCCCGAACCAACGCCGATAATCGATTCATTGGGCAAAGTGTACTACCCCGTGGTGCGCGATGCCATTTCCGATCTACCCACCATAGAAGAGTATGGCGAATTGTTTGACGAGGACGGTTACGCCGGGCCGCTCGGCGAACCTTCCCACTACGCGAGACTCATGAGAGGAGAGATTAAGGAATCGTCTGACTCATTACCGCTGAGGAGCCGGAACGGAAACCCTCTTACCGGTTGTTTGCGAACGCGTCACAATACAAGAAGCATCGCTCGTTTCGCACGCACCCTGCCTGGATGCGCCGAACCCGTGAGTCGATTCCACCGCCTCAGCTACGAGTCGTTCGCGCCGACGATCCGAGCGGGTACCGGTACCGACCGCGGAAGCCACACGTCACCACGTCCCATCCATCCAGAGTATCCGCGCTGCATAACCGTTCGAGAAGCGGCAAGGCTGCATTCGTATCCTGACTGGTTTGATTTCGACCCCAGGCGGTGGCATGCCTTCCGGCAAATCGGGAATTCCGTCCCGCCTCGACTGGCGAGGATGGTCGCCAGAGAAATTCTGAAAACGATGAGATTGCAATCGAAGTGCAGAGGGAAAACGCATGGCGAAACGAACGAAACAGTACGCCGACGTCCCGGCGAGCCCTGTAAAGTCATTCTTTGTAGAAATGCTCACCAGAGACATCGTCCTAAGCGATGCCGTTCTTGATCTGCTCGACAATTGCGTCGATGGAATACTGCGAAAGAAGAAGGGACGCCTGACCGGCAAGCGCCCCTACGCAGGTTTTCGCGCCGAGATCAACTACGACAAGGACACCTTCGAAATAAGCGACAACTGCGGTGGCATACCGTGGAAAATGCACGAATATGCGTTTCGTATAGGACGAGCCGACAACACCATCGACGCGAATCTTCCGACTGTGGGCGTCTACGGCATCGGCATGAAGCGCGCCATGTTCAAGATCGGCCGCCACTGTCTTATCCACACTCAGCACAAGCAAGACGCGTATGAGGTGGAGATTACGCCTTCTTGGCTAAAGAAAGAGGATGACTGGCATATCCCCGTGAAGGCATCTAAATCCCCTATGAAAGAGGACGGCACATCAGTTGTCATATCAGATCTCAATGAGGGAGTAAGGTCTCTGTTCGGCGAAGACAAAGGCCTCTTCGACAAGGAGTTCAGGTTCAAGGTCGCGACACATTATGCATTCATCATAAACAAGGGCTTTGAGGTCGAGGTGAATGGTGATCTCATTAGCCCGAGACCAACAGAACTTCGTTTTGATCGCAATCTTGCTAAGAAGAGTATAAGACCCTTTATTTACCAAACCCAAATTGACGGAGTAGATGTATTTCTTGCGGTGGGTTTTACCCATCCAATTCCGTCGCAAGAGGATGTTGAGGCCGAGCAAGAGCAAAAGCGATACTCGTCCCTCGACGCAGGATGGACGGTAATCTGCAATGACCGCGCCGTCTTGTATTGCGATCGAACGGAATTGACCGGTTGGGGTGAAGCAGGTGTGCCGCAATACCATACTCAGTTCATCGCAATTTCTGGTATTGTTGAGTTCCGCAGTAGTAATGCGTCACTGCTTCCGACGACAACCACCAAGAGAGGGATCGATGCATCTTCACGCCTGTATCTGCAGGTAAAGAACAAGATGCGCGAGGGACTTCGAACCTTCATCGATTTCACCAACAAGTGGAAAGGCAAAGCGCTCGTACGACAGGCTCAGGATCAGATAAGACGCGCTAAGACTCAATCCCTCCAAGACTTGAAGAAATCCGCCGCCCTACTGAAGTTTAGCAGCGTCAAAACGGGCGCGAAGGGGGAACAGTACAAACCAGATTTGCCTCGCCCGCCAAGGAAGGAACGCGATACGCAGTTGATCTCCTTTCGTCGCCAGGCAAGAGAAATACGAGATGTATCAGATTGGCTGTTCGGACAGTCTGATATTAGCCCGTCTAAGGTCGGCGAAAGATGTTTCGAACTCCAACTCAAGAAGGTCCGCAAATGAAGCACCCACCGTACCAACTCAGGCCCAACAAGGCGATTGATCGCATGTTGCTCTTGAGTGTCATTGAACGACTACAGCAAGACCGTGATCTGTCTCAATACACCTATTTCGGATTCGGCGGGCCATTCCTTAGCGATATCCGCTTGGTCTCACAGTATTTTCCGACACTGCGATTTGTGTCGATAGAAGAAGACGAGGATACGCACAAGCGACAGAAGTTTCATTGTCCTACGAAGCGACTGCGTTTGATCCACAGTAGTCTTTTTTCCTATTTGCAGGAAGATTTCGCCAGCGACGCCCTCGCCATTTTCTGGCTCGACTACACGGACTTCTCACCTAGCAGGCTTGAGGAGTTTGGACAAGTCTTGGACTTGCTTGGCTGTCCGAGTATCGTCAAGGTTACGGTTCGCGCGCAGTTCGACCATTCACTCTTGGCTGCTGCCCACCATCTCCTGAATGAGGAAGATGCCGCGAAATTGCGGAAGGCCACAGTTGAGGAATGGCAAACACAATTTGGTGACTATCTACCCGGCCCTTTAGAGCGCGAGGATCTCGAGCGTCCTCGATTTGCACCTATCGTCCAGTCTATGTTTCAGGTAGTTGCCCAGAAGACCTTGCCTTCTGCAGGCGGCAAGGTTTTCCAACTGGTGCATTCGTGCCGGTACGCCGATGGCCCTCAGATGCTGAGTTTGACTGGTGTCGTCTGCGAAGCAGGGCATCGCGCGAAAGTACGTGCCGACTTCGCAAAATGGCCGCATGCCAATCTCGACTGGCGAGGACCAGATCATATCGATGTGCCAAACCTGAGTATCAAGGAAAGACTCGCTCTGGAGAAGCACCTTCCTGTACGAGTTCGATCAGGAAAGGCGCTACAACGTTCCTTAGGCTATCTCATCGATAAGAGTCAAACGGCATCTGAACGTAAGCTTCGTCAGTACAAAGACTACTATCAGTTCTACCCTGTGTTTGCAAAAGTCCGTGTATAGCGCAAATGAAACCGTTCGCTTCTGCGTACAACGGAGGCGAGATTATGCCGGGAACGTCGCACTAATTGTAGCCATGTGGTACCGCCTGCGTCCTAACCTACCTGAAGCAGCCTGCCTGAGAAGAATGCCCCTGCCACTCGCTTGACAGCACCTCCGCGGGCCAGTACACTGCAGCCAATCCAGCACTCTGGAGGTGGATGGCTGTACGCCATTGGGGCCCGAAAGGGCCTTTTCTTTTCGGCCCAACTTCCCGACCTTCCCTACCTTTGTCTATCCGAGCTGCTTCGTGCCCTTCGTGGTTCAGAAGCAGCGGTCCGTCGTTCGGGTCTCGGGGCTTTCGACTGATTATTGATTATTGATTTCCTCTTCGTGCCCTTCGTGGTTCCGCATTCTGCTTTGCACTATTTCCTCTCCGTGTCTCTGTGGTGAGCACCACGGCCATAAGTTGTTCTTATTGTTCGATCATTTGTCCTAATACTCCTCTGCCGGGTCACGGGGCACGGGGCTTTCAATTGATTATCGATTATTGACTATTGATTATTCATTTCTTCTTCGTGCCCTTCGCGTCCTTCGTGGTTCAGAATCCGTCGCTCGGGTCACGGGTCACGTGGCACGGGTCACGGCCGCAGGCCTCGTTGCTGCCATAAGCTGTTCTTATTGCTCCATCATTTGTCCTAATACTTCCCTCATCTACTCTTCTACCCATCTACTCATCTACGAGCCGGCCCGGCAGGCGTTGCAATAGCTGTGCCAAAGTCGGGTCGCGCTTTACATTTGTAAAGTTGGGTGAGCTAACAATCGCGGAAGTGGTGTGGTTGTCATTCGAAAAGGGGACGGAAAGGGGGGCGAAATGGGGTCAGAGGGGGCGGTAAAAGCGAATTTCGGGGGTTTTTCGGAAAATGGGGTAACGCTTTTAGCAGCAGGGACTTAGGGCGAAAATTGGGCGTTTTTAACTTTTTTTAAGTAGCGCGCGTTCATCTGGAATTGGGCATGTTTCCGGGCGGTTTGGGCGGTTCGGGCGGATTGGAGCGTTACGGCCGGAGGGTCCGAAATATGCGCGCTGGCCGCGGCGGCCAAAAACCGCTCGCCCGGTCCGCTGCGGCGGGCAACGTCCGGATCGCCCTTGCGCAAGTCCATTATAGGACTTGGCTTGCGCGAGGGCCGGCGAACGGTCCGGCCGGCGAGACCGCTTAATATCGCTGCCAAAATGACCGAAAGACCCGGCAAGTAGGCTCTTTTTATGAGGAGATACTATGGGAACGGATAGGTCTGCGACCGGGCGGCTGTTTGCCGTGCGCGGCGACCTGCTACGCGGCGATTCGCTGTTTGCCGTGCTGATTTTCGCCGTGGTGGCGGTTTTCATGGCCAGCCTCGTGGCGTCGGTGTGGCGCAACCTTGTTTATCGCAAGGACTTACATGAGAAGGCGGGCGTGCAGAAAGTCAAGCTCGTCGGCGCCGTCATGGCGCGCACGGCCGAGGCGCTGATCGCGGCCGAAGAGCTCTCGACCCTCCGCCGGGTGCTCGCCGAGGCGGGCCTGGAGCACGATTTGACCGCCTGCCGCATCGTTTTGCCCGACGGCGGCGTCGTAGCCGACGCAAAACCGACCGAAATCACCACAATCACGCTGCCGCCCTCCTGGGAAGGCCACACGCCGCCGGCCAGCCAGGAGTTTCGCGCCAACGTCGCGAAGTTCATCTTCCCACTCTCGGTCCCCAACCGCGGCGAGGCCACGCTGGAAATCGCGGCCGCGATCGACGACCGCCTCGAAGCCGGCCTGGCCCCCCAGACCGCCCAGATGGCCATCGGATGCCTGGCATTGGCGAGCATGCTGCTGGTGCATCGCCACGCGCGTTTCCGGCTCAAGGCCATCGGCGCGATCCAGGAGATCCTGCTGGCCGCCAGCGGCAAAGACGGGCGCGCCGATTTCTCGATGCTGGAGCTGGATCCAAACCTGGGCCGCGAGGCGGTGGCCTGGAACAAGCTGCTGGGCGAGCGTCAGAACGCGCAGATTCGCTCTGCGATCGAGCAGGTCAAGGAGGCGCTTCACGAGCGCTCGGAGACGGCCGACGAGATGTCCGCCGCCTTCGACGTGGCGCCGTACGGGTTGCTTCTGGTCGACGACCGGCTCCGGATATCACGCGCCAACAGCACTGCAGCGGTGCTGCTTCGGACCGAGCGCGAGCGTCTGGTCGGCAGCGAGGTCTCGCAGGTGATCGACGATCCGTGCGTGGTCGCCGACATCCGCGCCGCGACGCAGAACCTCGGTGCCAAGCGCGTGGCGATCGAACTCGAGAACCGCGGTTCGGCGACGGCGGGCGTATTGCGTCTGACGCTCTGTCCCGTCAGTGGCGACGATTCGCACTGCGCCCTGGTCGCCATCGAAGACATCACGCAGCAGCGTGTCGCGCAGGCGGCCATGAACAGTTTCCTGGCCAAGGCGGCTCACGAGCTGCGTACGCCGCTGACCAACGTCCGTCTCTTCGTCGAGGACGCACTGGAGCATTGCGAGCGAGACCTGGCGGCCACGAGCAAGTGCCTCAACGTAATCAACGAGGAGGCGCAGCGGCTCGAACGCACCGTCTCCGAGATCCTGTCGGTTTCCGAGATCGAAGCGGGCTCGTTCGGGCTCAAGCGCGACGACGTCCGTCTCGATACCCTTCTGCAACAGCTCCAGGCCGATCACGAGGCCCAGGCAAGGGAAAAAGAGATCGCGCTGGACTTCGAGCTGCCGCCGAAGCTGCCCGTCGTGCAGGCGGATCGTGACAAGATCGCCCTGGTGCTGCACAACCTGGTCGGCAACGCCCTGAAGTATACGCTGGAGAAAGGTCGCGTGACGGTGACGGCCGCCGTCGAGAAAGGCCAGCTTGCCATCACCGTCAGTGACACGGGCATCGGCATCGACACCGACGAGATCGAGCGCGTGTTCGAGAAGTTCTATCGATCGAAAGACACGCAGGCCAGCCAGGTCAAAGGCTCGGGCCTGGGTCTGGCGATTTCCCGTGAGGTGGCCCGGCTGCACGGCGGGGACATCACCGCGGAATCTGAATACGGCAAGGGCAGCACGTTCACGTTTGCCCTGCCGGTCGATCAGGAGGATTCGTAGCGTGGAAATGCAAACGCAACAACGCGGCGCGGTGATCGTCGTCCGCCCTGACGGTCCCCTGACGGTGGTGGAAGCGGATTCCTTCAAGGACCGGATGGCGGAGCTGGTGCGTGAAAATCTGGGCCGGGTGGTGGTGGACGCCTCGGGATTGCCCTACGTTGACAGCCGGGGGCTGGAATCGCTGGCGGACATCGCCCGGGAGCTGGCCCGAAGCGGCAAGGGGCTGAAAGTCTGCGCCGCCAACGAAACCCTCCGGCAGGTCCTGGATCTGACGGGACTGTCGCCGCAGTTCGAGCATTTTGAGGACACCAACTCGGCCGTAAGGAGTTTCCTGTGACAGAGCGCCGGTCGGCATCTCGATTGGGAGAGACGCTTGTCGCCGAGGGCGCCATCACGCAGGAGCAGCTCGACCGCATCCTGGCCGAGCAGCGGACTTCCGGCGGCATGCTCGGCGAGATGCTCGTTGCGCAAGGCGTCATCGACAGCGCGCAGATGCTTCGGTACCTGGCTCAGCAGCTCGCCGTGCCCTTCTGCCAATTGCGTCACGGGCTGGTGGATTTCTCGCTGCTGGAACTGATCGGGGAGGAGGAAGCGCTGCGGCTGTGCGCGATCCCGATGTTCAAGGTCCACGGCACGCTGACGGTGGCGATGGCCGAACCGCAATCGTTGCCCAAGATCGACCGGCTGGGCCAATTGACCGGCTGCAAAATCCGTCCCGTGCTGGCCCCGCGTCGGAACATCCTCGAATACATCAAGAAGTACGCCTCCGGAAACACCGACGTGGATTCCTTCCTCGCCTCGCTGGCGGAAAGCGAGGTGGAGGTGGTGGAACGGGAATCGGTGGACGACGGGCCCGCGACGGACCTGGACCGCATGGTGGAAGGCAGTCCCATCGTCAACCTGGTGAACGTGGCGTTGCTCACGGCGATCAAAGACGGCGCCAGCGACATTCACATCGAGCCCGACAAAAAGGGCAGCCGCCTCCGCTACCGCATTGACGGAACGCTGCGGGAGCTGATGAAGCCGCCTTCCGGCCTGCACGCCTCGATCGTCTCGCGTATCAAGGTCATCGGCCGCATGGATATCGCGGAAAAACGCCTGCCCCAGGAGGGACGCGTGCGTATCGTCGCCGAGGGTCGGGAGATCGACCTGCGCGTTTCCAGCATGCCCACCCTGCTGGGCGAGAAGGTGGTCGTGCGTATCCTGGACAAGGCGAATCTCCGGGTCCGCCTGGAAGACCTGGGCTTCCGGCGCGACACGCTGGAGGCGTTCGAGCGCATGCTGCGCCAGCCGTACGGGCTGGTCCTCGTGACCGGGCCGACCGGAAGCGGCAAGACCACCACTCTGTACTCGGCCCTGGACCTGATCCGAAGTCCCGAGAGCAACATCGTCACGGTGGAAGACCCCGTCGAGTATCAGCTCGACATGATCAATCAAATCCAGGTGCACGAGGCCATCGGCATGACGTTTGCGCGGGCGCTGCGCAGCATCCTGCGGCAGGACCCCGATGTGATTATGGTGGGGGAGATTCGCGACGAAGAGACGGCGCGCGTGGCGGTGCAATCGGCGCTGACCGGCCACTTGGTGCTGGCCACGCTGCACACCAACGACGCGCCGGGAGCGGTGGCGCGACTTCTGGACATGGGCATCGAGCCTTATCTGCTGTCGAGCGCTCTCAACGGCGTCGTCGCCCAGCGGCTGGCGCGGACGGTCTGCGAACACTGCGTCGCCAAGTACATTCCGGAACAAAACGTGCTGGAGGATGCGGGGCTTTCGGACAAGCCGGGGCATCCGTTTCGGCGGGGGGCAGGCTGTGAAGAATGCCACAATTCGGGCTTTCGGGGCCGGGCGGGGATCTACGCCGTCATGGAAGTGACTCCGGACATTCGACGCCTGATTCACCGGGCCGCCCCCACCCACGAACTGCGTGAAGCCCTGACGAACGATGGGGTGCTGACGCTTCGCGAAGAGGGAGTGCTGCTGGCCCTCGACGGGCGGACCTGCCTGGAAGAGGTGCTTGCCGTTACGCACAGCGAGGATACCGGCGCCGAGGCGGCCCGCCACAAGCGAGGTGTCCCGGAACCGGCGGAGGTCGTATGAAGTTAGCCTACAAGGCATACGATGAATTGGGGCAGGCCACCGCCGGCGTGGTAGACGCCGGCGACGCAGCAGCCGCGAGTGAGATGCTGCGCCGTAAGGGACTGTACGTCGCCGAGATCTCCGCGCAGGCAGCCGGCTCTTCCAGGGAATCACGCCCGCGCCGGCACTACCTTGGCGGAGGACAAAGACTCAAGAATATCGCGATGTTTTCGCGCCAGCTTTGCGTCCTGGTCTCATCCGGCACACAGCTCGTCGATGCGCTGGCGGCGGTGGAGCGACAGACGCGACCGGGACCATGGCGCGAGATTATCGCCGGCGTGCGCGGACGTCTCGAGCAGGGAGCCTCTCTCTCGGAGGCGATGGAGGGACATCCGGAGTACTTCGATCCGATCTATCGAAGCCTGATCACGGCGGGCGAATCGAGCGGGCACCTCCTGGAGATGTTCGACCGCCTGGCCGACTTGAAACGAAAACAACTGCGGGTCCGCAATTCCATCACGGGCGCGCTAATCTACCCCAGTATGCTGGTGACCGTCGGTCTGACGATCTTCGCGATGCTTTTGGTCTTCGTCGTTCCGCGTTTCTCGGCGCTGTTTGCCACGCTCGACGTCCCGCTACCGGCGAGCACCCAAGTCCTGGTGCACATCAGCGCGGTTTTTCGTCAGTTCTGGTGGCTGGCATTGCTGCTGGCGGCCGGGGGGATCGTGTCTCTGACCGCGTATCTGCGTGGACCGAAGGGCAGAGCGTTCCGCGACGCGGCCATCCTCCGCATGCCTTGCATCGGGCGGGTCGCCCGCAGCTTCGCCACGGCGCGCATCGTCCGCCTGCTGGGCCTGCTCGTGCAGGCGCACATACCGATTCTCGAGGCGCTGGGCCTCGTGAAAGATTCCGCCGGCAACGTGCGATACCGGGAACTGATCGTCAAAGCAGAGGATTACGTCTCCCGGGGCGAACCGATGAGCCTGGCCTTCTCCGACACAAGGCTCATCAGCCCCTCCATTCACGAGGCGATTCGCAGCGGCGAGGACAGCGGAGAGATCGACCGGTTGCTGCTGAACGTCTCGACCTTCCTGGACGAAGAGAACGAGGTGGTGATCCGCTCCTTGACGAGCATCATCGAGCCGGTGATTCTCATTTTCATGGGCATCCTGGTCGGTCTGATTTCCATTTGCATGTTCATGCCGCTGTTCGACCTGACGGCAATGACACAAGGAGGCGGGTGATGAATCGGCGGGCGCGAACGGCCATTGGAGTTGACATCGGCGGACGGACGATGACCGCCGCCCAACTGCTCGCTTGCGGACAGGAATACTGCGTGCAGGCGTTGTGCCTGCTGCCTCGGGCACAAGCGGAGGGGCCGATCGGTGCGGCCGATGCGATGGCGCTGCGGCGCGTGCTCAAGCGACAGGGTTTCAGCGGCAACCGCATCGTCATCGCGGCGCCGCAGGAGCACCTCTTGCGTGCGGCTCTGGAGCTGCCCGCCAAGGTCTCCGGCGCCCCGCTCGGACAGATTGCCCGCATGGAATTGTCCCGACTGCACAACGTCGAGCCGGACTCATTCGAGATGACCCATTGGGAGCTCAAAGCACCCGACAGCGCCAAGCCGGTGACGCAGACGCTTGCCGTCGGTTGCCCTCACGAGGCGGCGAACGCTCTTCTCGACGTCTTCGAGGGCGCGGGCTTGGATGTCACGGGTTTGGACGTCCCCGGTGCGGCCGCGGCGCGGGCCTGCAGTCCGCTGGTCCCGGCGCCGCCCGAGATCACGGCCATCGTCGATTTAGGATGGCACTCGACGTCCGTCCTGTTCGTGTGCGGCCCGACGCTGCTCTACGAGCGCTCTCTGGAAAAAGCCGCCATCGGCGCGCTGTCGCGCAAGCTGGCCGAGGCGTTTGGAATTCCCCTGGAATCCGCCCAGCATGTGATCGACACGGTGGGGCTGGTCTCCGAGGGCCCCACGAACGACTTCGACCGCCAGACCGCCGAGGCGATTCGCCGGCACGCCCGGGCCCATTTCGACAGGCTGGTGGAAGAGCTGAGGGTACCCCTGTCCTATGCGAACCATCAGTTTCCCGGGGCGGGGCTGCAACGACTGCTTTTCATCGGCGGTGGCGCCCGGGTCAACGAGCTTGGGTCGTACCTCGGGCCGCGTCTGCACGTCGAGGCCCGGGCGGCCGCTCCGAGCGACCTGATGGCCAGTCCGGCGGAATTGTTGGGCAAGGCAGGCAACCCGGCGCTGACGATGGCGGTCGGGCTGGCGCAATTTCAAGGAGGGCGATGATGAGCGATATGAACTTGATTCCCGCCGCCCGGCTGGCCCGCAAGCGCCTCCGGAAAAGACTGCGTCTCTGGGCGACGATCGGCGGAACGTATGCCCTGCTGCTGGCGACCGGTTCGCTGGCGGCGCACGTCTTGTGCCCGGCTGAGAGTCACAGCCTCGCGGCGCAGCTCGCCGAGGCGGCCCAACAGATCCAGCGGGCCGAGGGCCGGATGCAGGAGTTGAACCAGGAGCTTGCCGACGCCACGGCGGCCCGGGAAACGACGCAGGCCCTCGACGAGCTGCCGGACTGGAGTCGGCTGCTGATTGGGCTGTCATACGAAATGGGCCAAGAGGTCGTGCTGAGTCGTTTTGAGCTTGCGGCCCTCGGCGCCGACGAGCCGATTCTCACGGAGAAATGGAAGGAGTCGCTGGCGTCCGAGCCGTTGGGCGTTCTGCTGGTCGAGCGCCGGCATAAACTGGTGCTGCACGGTTTCGGCCGGACGCAGGAGTCCGTCTCCCAGTTTGTCTTGAGATTGGAGGCCCTCGGCGCCTTCGAGCTGGTCAGGCTGGCGAACAGTTGCCGACAAGCGTTTCTGGACGGCCGGGCCCTGGCGTTCACTGTCGAGTGTCATTTTTAGAGGGTCTCGTGGTGCGCAGGAGAAGTCTGCAAAAGCTGGCACGGTTCCACATCGACGTCGCGGGTGTGACGGTGTGCATTCTCGCTTCGCTGGCGTTCCATGCGGTGACGGTCCGGCCGCTTCTTCAGCGGCGTTCCGCAACGGCCCAACAACGGCGGGAGCTGCACGGCCTTGCACGCAAAGCCTCGGAACTGGATGCGGCCCTGGCGCAGGAGCAGGACCGCCTGGACACCCTCAAAGCGGAGCTGGCCGCCAGCAGCGTCACGTTGGATTCGACAACGCACATCAACAAGCGGATCGCCGGTCTGGCGAGCTTCTTTGCGGACTGCGAGCTCGAGGTTGACGACGTCCGCACGGGCAAAACGTGCCGCGGCCTGCACTGTGACGTCGTCCCCATGACCATCGTCGGCAGAGGCTCCTACGAGCGATACGGACGATTTCTGCACGGACTCTGCTCGGCGTTTCCCGACATGAGCGTGGTCAAAATCGAGCTGACCGGCAATCCCGCCCGAGCGTCAGAGTCCGAGAAGTTCCGATTCGAGCTGCTGTGGTATGCCGCTTCGGAGGCACAGGTGGCGGCGGCTCTGCGGACGAATTTTCCCGATTCTTTCATGTCCTTGCCTTAGGTCCGATTTGCGATGCGTTTTACCAGACGTCAAAAAATAATGTTGGCCATCTTCGCCGTGGGCCTGGTCGGCCTGGCTCTCGACCGCGTTTTGATTCGCCCGCAGGGCGGACCGGCGGCAGCCTCGGCCGGCTCGGTCACGCTGCCGGGGACGGATCTTCCCGAGGCGCCGGCGCCGCCGCAAGAGGCGCCCGTCACGCAATGCCTCAATCGTCTTTGGTCGGATAAAGAGGTGGATTTCGAGCGCGTGAGGAACCCCTTCGCTTTGCCGTCCTCGTGGTCGAATCTCAAGGAGAAACCCGCGCGGACGCCGTCCGACGCCGGGGAGGTGTTTGCCCGGCGGCATCAGCTCACAGCCGTCGTCCTGGACGGTCCGCGATCGTATGTTCTCATCGACGACCGTCTTCTGCGGCCCGGGGAGAAAATCGACGGTTTTCGGCTCGTCACGGTGGAAAACCGCGCGGCGCTCTTCGAGGGGGCCGGCATGCGCGTGAGACTCGAATTAGCGGACCTCTGACCGGTGATGCTTCAGATCGTACCGTACGGTTTGTTTCAGATAGTTGTTGCGTAGAATTACTTAATAGCCGCTCCTGTTTTGCCGATACCCCTGAAACGAGGACCGTTTCGGAGGAGAGGTTGGTGGATTTCGTAGGAGAGTATGTATGAGCACGCGCAGATGCACAACGAGAGGTGGATTCAGTTTGCTCGAAGTCGTAATCGTCGTAGCGATCATTGCCATCCTGGCGGCGATCGGCATTCCCCGGATGAGTCGGGGCTCGAAAGGCGCCAACGATGCGGCCCTGCAAGGCGATCTGGCGGTCCTGCGTAACGCCATCGACCTGTTTTCCGCCGAGCATGGAGGCAGCTTTCCGACGGCGGGCGGTATCGTGGAGGAGCTGACGCAATATACGGACGTTGCCGGAGCCGTGAGTGCGTCGAAGACCACCACGCACATCTACGGTCCGTATTTGCGCAGCGTTCCGCCGCTGCCCGTGGGTACGCGAAAAGGCGCCAGCGGCATCTCAGCGTTGGACGGAGCGGATATCGGCTGGATTTACACCGCGGCGACCGGAGACATTCGAGCCAACACAACGACCGAGGTGGACGACGCCAACAACCTGTACTCGGACTATTGAGCGGGTGCGGGACTCGCCCTCCGGCGACCTGCGCCGGGGTTGTCCCCGGGCCGGCGCCGAACGGGCCCCAACGAGCTTGATTCGGGCTGCTGCTGAAACCACCGCAGCGGCCCGATCTGCATTCCGTCACAATCGAGGTGTGTGCCGAGGTCAGGCATGAAAAGCCGCACGACGGACACAATCCGGGGTTTCACTTTGCTGGAGGTGGTCCTGGTGCTGGCGATCACGCTCACGTTCGCGAGCATCGCGCTGCCGCTCTACAGCCGCGCGGTGTTCCGCCACCAGGCCGACCTGGCGGTGCGGCGCGTGGCGGCCGATCTGCGCCAGGCGCAATCCTGCGCGCGGACCGCTTCGGCCTCCCGTACAGTGACGTTCTCGGCCGAGACGGAGACGTACGAGATCAGTGGCGTTGTCTCCTTCGACGGCGCGCCCGGCAACTACATCGTGGATCTCAGGGACGAGCCGTACGAGGCGCAGCTCGTCTCGGCCGACTTCGGCGGCAGCAGCCAGATCGTCTTCGATGGATGGGGCACGCCCAACAGCGGGGGCACCGTCGTCGTGGCGGTGGGGGCCGAGCAGAGAACCATCGTCGTGGACGGTGAAACGGGGCAGGTGACAATCCCATGATCCCGGAAAAGCGACAAGACACACGGATTCGCAGGTGCGTGCGGCGGGGCTTTACGCTGATCGAGATGGTCGTGGCCACCGCGGTTCTGTCCGTGATCATGCTGGGCGTGGGCTCGGCGATGATTATCGCGGGGCGCGCGATGCCCGACGCGGCCAACCCGGCGGCCGCCGCCATCACCGCCGGCCGGACCCTCGAACAAATCGCCACCGAGTTGCAATACGCCGTGGCCGTCATTGAAAACAGCGCCACCGCGATCGAGTTCACCGTCGCCGACCGCAACAACGACGACGTCCCCGAAACCATCCGCTACGCATGGTCCGGCACCCCCGGCGATCCCCTCACCCGACAATACAACGCCGGGGCCCTGGTCGAAACTGTGGGAAACGTCGAACTGCTCGACCTCGCCTATGACCTGGAAACGTCCAGCACCGAAATCCCACAAGCGAACGAGAGTGCTGAAACCACCCTGGCCGACTACAGCTCGACACAAGACCTGCACGACTACCCCATCAAGGACACCGAGTGGTACGCACAGTACTTCCTGCCGACGCTGCCGCCCGATACCACCAGTTGGAAAGTCACGCGCGTGGTGATCTACGCCAAGGTCGACGGATCGCTGGACGGACAGGCCCGCGTGCAGTTGCAACTTCCCACGGCCGGGAGATGCCCCAGCGGAGTCGTGCTGCAGCAGAATACGCTGCTGGAGTCCACGCTGTTGGAAGGCTATTCGGCCCGGGAATTCACATTCTCCAGCGCCGGCGGCCTGTCGCCTCAGCAAGGGCTGTGTCTTGTGGTCCAATGGGTCGCCAACGGCACGGCATGCAAGGTCCAGGGCCAAGACAAGGACGTGATGGGGCCCAACAACGACCTGGCGAAATCCGCCAACCGCGGCGCTTCCTGGTCGTTGCTCACCAACCAGTCGCTATTCTTCTCGGTCTACGGTACCATAGCTACGGCAAGCGATCCCCAGGTTCAGGAAACGCACTATCTTGGCGGAACCAACGTCACGCTTCGAGTGGGTAACGATACCCAGGCGACGGTGCAGACCGGCGTCCGACTCCTGAACCGGCCGGAGGCAAATCAATGAGAACCTTGAACGCCGGAGATATCGGCCGACCGACGCGCGGCTCCGCTTTCACGATTGTCGAGGCGGTGATCTCAACGATCATCGTCGCCTTCATGCTGGTGGCGGCGTTGAGTACGGTGGGAGCATCCCGGTTTGTTCAGCAGAAGACGTCTCGGGCGGACCGCGGGCGGCAGTTGGCCGAGTCGCTCCTGGCCGAGGTCCTGCGTCAGAGTTATCAAGATCCCGCCCAGCCCGTTGCATTCGGGCTCGAGGGGGACGAATCGACCGCAACGAGGGCGGCTTTCGACGATGTGGACGATTATGAGGGGTGGTCTGCGAGTCCACCCATCGGCAAAGACGGGACGGCTCTGGCCAACGCGTCGGGGTGGACCCGAACGGTTGCAGTGGTCTGGATCGATCCGCACCACCCGGCCGTGGTCAAGGCGTCTGAAACCCATGCCAAGCGCATCACCGTAACGGCCCAATACAACAACGTTCCGCACGCGACGCTGGCAGCCGTACGGACCGACTACCCGTAGCCAGGAGACCCGGAGATGCCGGCCGACAGAACGAAACCCGTGAGATGCCTCGGCAGCGTGTACCTGCACGTGCTGGCCTCGTCCGTCCTGGTCACGGTCATCGGCCTGGCGGCCCTGGCGACGGTTCGCATCCAGATGCGCTCCGCGCTGCGGGCGCAGGACGGCGCCGAGGCAAGGAACTGCGCCGTCTCGGCCGTCGAGTTGGGTCTGCTCTTCGTGACCCGGGACCCAAACTGGCGCACGACCTGGTCGAATGGCGTCTGGCTATCCGACAAACCGCTCGACGACGCCATGTTCACCCTGGAAGGCATCGATCCCCATGACAACGACCTGACCGACTCGAACTACGAGCCGCTCGTGTTGACGGGCATCGGAACCAAAGGCATCGCGCGGCACAAGACTCAAGTGACGTTGGTCCCGGTCATCCGGCCGCTCGAGGCCCTGAACACTTGTGTGCACGCCGGCGGAGACCTGCAGGTCAAGGGAGGAGATCGAATCATCGCCGTCGGAGCCCCCGTTTCCACAAACGGCATCCTGGATAACGACGAACTCATCGACGGTGACGCGCAAGCCGGCAGCATCGACTCGATGGTGACGATAACCGGAACGCTCACGGTTCCCGCGCCCGCCAAGGCGCTACCCTATCCCGGTGTGTTCTCACACTACGCGAGCCGGGCCACGGCCATCCCCGGGATCACCGCCATCGACAAGATGGTCTTGACCCCGACCTCGAATCCCTGGGGAGCGCCGGACCCGAACGGCCTCTATTTCATCGATACCGGCGGCAACGACATCACCATCAAAGACTCCCGCATCCACGGCACGCTCATGATACGGACGGGCAGCACCAGGAAGGTCCTTATCGATAACGCCGTCTTTATGCAGAGCTACCGGTCCAACTGCCCCGTGCTGATCGTGGACGGCAATCTGGAAATCAGAAACAACAGTTGCGATTATCCTCTGTCCGAGACTTCCTGCAGCACCAACTTCAACCCCCTCGGCGCGCCGTACGACGGCGAATCGGATGAGGATATGCTGGACGAGTATCCCAACGAAATCCGAGGGCTCGTACACGTCACGGGCTCTCTGCAACTGTTTGACAACGCTCGTGTCGAAGGCGCGGTCATTTGCGAGGGTCCCGCCACAATGGACGGGACGAACACGATCATCCACGACCCCGACCTCTACACCAGTCCACCGCAAGGCTACACCTACATCGAACGCATGGCCGTCTCCCCCGGTTCCTGGAAACAGGTCGTCGATTGACAACATCGCCGAGCCGCCGCACCGACGGATCGGCGACATCCTTGGCCAACAGCGAATCGAACACCTCGTTACTTCTTCAGTACATGAGTAGATGAGTAAATGGGTAGATGAGTAAATGAGTAAATGAGTGGGCCGATGCATGGGCGATTCTCCCGCCCCGGCCCGCGAAATAATAATCAATAGTCAATCATCGATAATCAATTCAAATGGGTTCTTAACCCACGCGTGAGATTACCGGGAAGACACAATGCTCTGCCACAAAGGTCTCAGAGAGCACCGAGGAAATGGAACCATAGATGAATGCAAATGGACGCGGACAACTTCGTTTCAGACGCAGATTTACACGAGGTTGACACGGATTCGGTCTTGCCGTTGCGAGCAGCGAAGCAACGCGGCAATGTCTCGGGTCACGGACCACGGATTTCAAACCGCGGAGGACGCCAAGGACGCAGAGGAATACATCTATCCGCGCTTCACGCTTCACGAACGCCATTTCACGCATGAAGAAACACAAATGAACGCCGGTGAGCGCGGAGAAATCATCAATTATCAATAATTTCATCAATTCAAAGTCACAGGGCACGGACCACGAGCCACGGATTCTTGCGTGCAATCCCCACATCGAGATGGTAGAATAACAATCGCAACGGAACGAAGTCGCCGGCGTGAGCCCGACGGCCGGAAACAGTACAACAAGTAGGATGGGCTTTAGCCCATGCGGACTGCGTGCGGTAGCGAGTTGTTGATGCGATGAGTACACCAACAAAGAGGCAAGATCCCGCCTTGCACACCCTGACCGCGCGGGCTGCGCCGTGAGGAAGATGGAATATCGGATACCCTGAATTGCCCTCAAGCAGAGGATGAAACAAGTATGGTGTCCGCAATGGCACTAAGTTAAGGGGGGATCCAGGCAGAAGAAACGGCTTGCTTGCCTACTCGATCCGCGATATTTCGATCCAAGGGGCACTTGATTCTGGCTCCGGGCCGGACGAACATGCCTAACTTAGTGCCATTATATGGTGTCCGCCGATTTCCCCCGATTTGGATTTCTCCGGGATACCGGAAAGAATAGAAAAATATCCCGGCCTATGGTATGCTTGCCATATGCTCGATAACAGGACTTACAAGGAGATTCGTCGGCGGACGCGGGAGGCCGTGGCGCACTATTGGGCAACGCGTGCAGCCCAACAGAATAAGCAAGCGGAGAGTGGCCGAGCGGACCAAGGACTGCGCAGTGCCGCGACCGGCGGAGCGCAAATGGATGGCTTTGTCGAATTCTTTGCCGATCTTGTTACGGATTCAGGCCTGTCCGCTGAATGCCTTCATTTCAGGAAGGCCCTGCAGTTGCCCGGTTTCTTTCGCCCCACCAAAGAGTGGGACCTGCTCGTTATTCGGGACGGGACTCTGATTGCGGCCATCGAGGCCAAATCTCAGGTGGGTCCATCTTTCGGCAACAACTTCAACAATCGAACGGAAGAGGCGATGGGTAGCGCTCTGGACCTTTGGACCGCCTATCGGGAGGGGGCCTTTCGCACCAGTCCGCAGCCTTTCCTGGGCTACTTCTTCATGTTGGAGGACTGCCCTGCGTCCCAGCGACCGGTCAAAGTGAAGGAACCTCACTTCCCGGTATTCCCCGAGTTTATGGGGCCTCCTATATGAAACGATACGAACTCTTCTGCCGCAAGCTCGTTCTCGAACGACACTATAGTAGCACCGCCTTTCTCACATCGAATCGTCAAACGGGCCTCCAAGGGGATCATCAAATCCCTGCCGACGATATTTCGCTGGACCAGTTCGCCCGCTCGCTGGTCGCCCATGTTTCCACCTTCTGACAGGACTTATGGCCAAGACACAACATACGCTTGTTCACGGAGATGCAAGAGACCTCTCATATCTCGCCGATGAGTCGGTTCATCTGGTTGTGACATCTCCTCCGTATTGGAACCTCAAGCAATACAACGATCACGAAGATCAACTGGGTCACATCAACGATTACGAGCAGTTCCTAGACGAGTTGGAGAAGGTGTGGAACCACGTCTTCCGCGTGCTCGTGCCCGGTGGACGACTCGTCTGCGTGGTTGGCGACGTCTGCGTATCGAGAAAACGTTATGGGCGGCATTTAGTCTTTCCGCTCCATTCCGATATATCAGTGCGCTGTCGAAAGATCGGCTTCGACAATCTCAACCCCATCATCTGGCACAAAATTGCCAACGCCTCCTACGAGGTAGCGAACGGGTCGAAGTTTCTCGGAAAGCCCTACGAGCCAAATGCCATCATCAAGAACGATATTGAATTCATCCTCATGCAGCGTAAGCCCGGCGGCTATCGTAAGCCCAGCGCCGAGCAGAGACGCGAGAGTATGATCGAGAAGAAGGACTTCAACGAGTGGTTCCAGCAAATCTGGAACATTCCTGGCGCTTCGACTCGCAAGCATCCGGCCCCGTTCCCGCTGGAACTGGCCAGTCGCCTAATACAGATGTTCTCGTTCACCGGTGACACAGTGCTCGACCCGTTCTGCGGTTCAGGGACGACGATGATCGCTGCGATGAAGTACGCCCGCAACAGCATGGGCGTCGAGATCGACCTCGACTACTCGAAAATGGCTGCGCGTCAACTCAAGACCGAGAGCAGTGCTCTCTTCGTCGATGCCGACCTGATCTTCCAGAGGGCGACCATCGAGGGAAGCCTGTGCCTCGTCGAGCAGGCCCCCGAACTCGCCCACACTCGCCGCGCAAAGGCTCGCCTCGAACACTCTCCCACCTGACTTCGACGACACGCCGATATCCGGCGCCATCTGCGGTACGCACGGGGATCAGAGTTTGTAATAGGACTCCCAGCCTTTGCGCGGGGCGGTGCGCAGCATTCGGTCGGCCACGTCATTGTTGGTGATGCGCCGGGTCTTGGGATCGAACTTGAGGGTTCCGCCGAGCCGCTGGGCGAGCACACCGAGCATGAACACCTGCGTCAATTCGCCGGAGACATGAAACGGCGAGTGCGTCTTCTCTTCGCCGCGGCAGGCGAGCAGGAAGTTTTGATGGTGATCGGATTGCCCGGGCCACTTCGGCAGCGAGGAAGAGATTTCCTTCATTTTGCTTTCGGGGATGACACGCAACACCGAGCCGTGCGATCCGCCGAGGAACGTGAGGTCCTGGCCGTAGATGACTTTGCCCGGTCGGTTGAGCTTGCGCTCCGCTTCGAGACAATCCGGGCGGGGCGGCAGGTTCCCCCTGCCGTCATACCAGGTCACCTCGCAGGCCGGCATGTTCTTGCGGGCGGGGAAGCGAAACGCGACCGTGGAGGCCTGCGGGAAGATGTAGTCGTTGGGCCCCTCGCGTTTGACCGCCTCGATCTCCGTGGGCAAACCGAGCTCGAGGAAGCGGTGGGCGGTATCGAGGATGTGCGGACCCCAGTCGCCGAACGCGCCGTTGCCGTAGATGTACCAGCTTCGCCAGTTGCCCGGATCGTAACGGCGGCTGTACGGATGCATCTCGGCGGCGGCGGTCCACGTGTCCCAGTCCATACCGGGCGGGCAGGGTTCGCCTTCGGGGTATCCGTCGATCTCCCAACCGTGCCAGCGTCGAGCGTTATTCATGAAGGCGTCGATCCGTTTGACGTTCTTGATGACCCCGGCTTCGACCCAGGCCTTGAACTGCATGGGATTGTTGCCGGAGTGCCCCTGGTTGCCCATCTGGCAGGCCACGCCGTACTTCTTCTCCGCGGCGATCATCAGTTCGCATTCTTCAAACGTATTGGCCAGAGGCTTCTCGACGTAAATGTGCTTGCCCTGTGACATGGCGAGCATCGCGATGGGAAAGTGCGCATGATCCGGCACGCCGATACTGCACGCGTCGATGTCATCGCTCATCTTGTCGAACATCTGTCGGAAGTCATGGAACGTGGCCGCATCGGGAAATACTTCGCGGGTTTTCTTCGCTCGCCCGTCCTCCATGGCCACATCACATAACGCCACGACGCGCGACATCTTGTTGCTGCCCATGTGCCGTCCGATTCCGCCGCCCTGGTTGCCACAACCAATGATGGCCATGCGAATCTTTTCGCTGGGCGCAACGTACCCGGTCCCGCCAAGCACGTGGCGGGGGACGATGGTAAACGCGGCGGCCGCGGCAGCTCCGGCGAGAAACTGGCGCCGATTGATCGAACGGGAAGATGACGAGTCGCGGTGCAATGATCGAATCATGGTGTTGTCCTTGCCTGCACAGAGATTGTCCATTTGATCTTCACCCGGTAACAGTGCCGAGCTCTTGCGATACCAATATAGCCTGCTTTTGTCCGACAGCCAAATGAAAATTCCGGCTGGGGATGATGCGCGGGGTCATCCGCCACTCGATGAGACAGCGAGCCCGGATTTCGGTCGTGGATCAGGTACGTTTTGCCCGCGAGCAAGCTGCATTGGTGTCATGACGTCCATTCGGCAGACAGGCTTTAGGGGATTGAGCGTTTACAACCGGCATGGATCGTTGTACGCTGACCTCTCCGGCTGCGGCGTGCCACGACGGACGTGATGCTTGAAGCCGCGACCGAGCAGTAGAACGAGTTGTGCATACAAGGAGAATGACCATGATGGAGTCTCGCTCATCGAACCAGGGCAGTACGCGACGCAGCTTTCTCAGGGGCGCGGCGTCGGCGGTTGCGGCCGCTTCCATTCTGCCGACGCTGGGTTGCACCAACGGTGTGATGCGCTCGTCGCGCGGCGCCGCCGGCGGCCTCATCAAAACCGGGGGCACCATTTTGTTTCAGGGCGACTCGATCACGGACGCCGGTCGCGACAGAAGGCGCGAGGACAAAGCCAATGACGTAGGGGCTTTGGGCCGGGGGTATGCGTTTCAAACAACCGCCCGCCTGCTGGCCGAGCATCCTGAGGCCGGCCTGAAGATCTACAATCGCGGCATCAGCGGGCACAAGGTCTTCCAGCTCGCCGACCGCTGGGACAAGGACTGCATCGCGCTGAAGCCCGACCTCGTGAGCATTCTCATCGGCGTCAACGATATTTGGCACGGGCTCAACGGCAAGTACGACGGCACCGTGGAGGTGTACGAGCGGGACTATCTGGCTCTCATGGAGCGCACGCGGCGGGAACTGCCGCAGGCGGCGCTGGTGGTGTGCGAGCCGTTCGTGCTGCGCTGCGGCGCCGTCAATGACAAGTGGTTTCCCGAGTTCGACGGATACCGGGCCTCCGCGAAGAAAGTAGCCGCCAAATTCGACGCGGTGTTCGTTCCGTTCCAGTCCATGTTCGACGAGGCCGTAAAGAAGGCGCCGCCGAACTACTGGGCCGGCGATGGCGTCCACCCCACCATGGCCGGCGCCAACCTGATGGCCACAACCTGGCTGGCCACCGTCGCCAAAGCATAACCGCGACCGATCGGGTACCCCAGAAGTCTACTGGACCTTTTTGCCGGTCAGGGTCATGCCGGCTTGTTTCAGGGTCAGGCTCGTGACGCGGCCGTCCGGGTCCTTGTTGAAGACGATCTCGGCCTGAACGATTTTGAGGAAGAACTCTGTCTCCGAGCGCGGGAACAGCTCGACTTTAGGCTGGTTGCCCAGCTTTCCGTAGAGCCGACCGTCCTCTCTGAGGATCTTCATCGTCCCGACGTTTGGAAGTTCGTAGTCGCCCACATAGGCGTCGTAGACGGCCGGATCGATCTCCGCGACCGGTTCGTCCTTGAGCTTGGGAACCTCCAGCCGGGCTCCGCCCTGCTGATGGACCGCGCCGGTGACCGTCCCCGCTTCGTCCCGAACGAACGTGACCTGCGCGTCGACGCCCTTCCAGAAGAACTCCGTCTCCGAGCGCGGGAAGATCTCGGCCTGCCCCTGGCCCGTCAACTGCGCCAGCAGCCGGTTGCCTTCCCGGGTCACCGTCATGACCATGCTGTTGCCGTAATCGTAGCGGCCCACATAGTCGTCGTAGACGTTCGGGTCCACCGTCGCATCCGTAGCGAAAGACGTCTGCTCGTCCATCTCTTCGTACAGGTAGATCTCGGCGATCTGACGGCCCAGGCTCGACGTACTCAGCTCGGGCACCGTGGGCAGGCAGTTGGCCAGCACCGTCACGGTGAGCTTCTCTTCGGGCAGACGCATGAGGTAGCTGATGAAACCGTGCAATCCGCCGCTGTGCGCGATGTGGGGCAGCCCGCGCAGCGCGCCGATACCCCAGCCGTAGCCGTACCCTTCGCTTCCGACTCCGGTCCCTTTGCCAACCTCCCCGTTGTTGAGCGTAGCCGGTGTGAAGGCTGCTTTCAGGCTCGCTTCGCTGAGAATCTTGCCGTTGAATACCGCTTCGTTCCAGCGATGGAGATCCCCCACGGTCGAGTACAGGGCCCCGGCGCCTCCGGCCCGGGACATGTCCCAATCCAGGGCCTTTTGCACCTTGCCGTTCCGGAAGGCGTAGCCCACTGCCTCGTGGTCCAGGACCAGGCTCCACTGATAGATCCCCGTGTCGGCCATGCCCAGCGGATCGAAGAAGGTCTCCTTGAGATACTCGCCGAAGGACTTGCCGCTGACCTTCGCGACGATGTGGCCCAGCAGGAAATAGCCCGAGTTGCAGTAGCTCTGGCTTTCGCCCGGCTCGAAATCGAACTTGTCGTCTTTGAACGAGTCGATCAGCTCTTTGGGGCTGGCCTCGGTCGCGACGGTCTTCAGGAAGTTCGGATCGTTCGTGTAGCTGTGAATCCCGGAGGTGTGCGTCAGCAGGTGATGCAGCGTCACCTCGTCGCCGCGCGGGAAGTCGGGCAGGAACTTCGACAGCTTGTCGTCGGTGCTGAGCTTGCCTTCTTCCTGCAGTTTCAGAATGGCCGCGGCGGTGAACTGCTTGCTGACCGAGCCGATGCGAAACTTCGTCTGCGGTGTGATCGCCACGCGATCGCCGATATTGGCGTAGCCGTACCCGTTCTGGTAGAGGATCTCACCATCCCGGGCGACGAGAACCGCCGCTCCCGGGTAATCCTCCTCGATCGAGCGCTCGAACAGCCAGTCGATCATCTCTTCCTTCGGAGGCATCGGGATGCCGGCGTCCGCTCCCTTCTCCATCAGCAGCTTCGCGGCCTCGGTCCGCCCTGCGATCCGGGCCATGTGCAGGGCGGTCAGACCCGGACCGACTTTGACATTCACGTCGATGCCGTGCTCCAGCAAGGTCGTTACGGGATCCAGGTGCCCCGACCCGACCGCAGAGATAAGCTTCAGCCTCAGTGCCTTTGCTCCCAGGACCCGGCAGGAGAACGCCCAGTCGCTGGTTCCGTTCTGGATCTTCAGGACGAGGTGGTTGCGGCCCTTGCGAAACGTGACGCCGACGAGATCGCTGTCGTTGGCGCAAGGGCGCTGCACCCAGTTGTCATGAACGAGTTCGCCGTTGAGCCAGACTTTCACGGCGTCGTCGCTGCCGATGCCGAGCAGGGCTTTTCTTTCTTTCGCCACGTTGACACGGGCGCAGGCGTAGGCGGTCGCGTACTCCTCCTGTCCCAGCGCCTCGTCCAGATCCACAATGTCGCCTTCGCAGGCCAGCGGGGTCCATTCGTACTGCTTCTCGCCGATCTTGACCCTTGCCCGAAAGCGCTCGACCGAAAACGGATCGGTTTCGAAGGCCTCTTTCTGCTCAGATTCCCCTTTGTCGGCGGCCTCGTCGGCGAAGACCGGGATCGGCCCCAGGACGAGCCATCGGGTCATAAACGTGCCCGGGCGCAGGCCGCGGTAGGAAGCCTTGCTCAAGAGGCCCTTCCCGCGCGGGCGGGTCTTCTTCTCTGCCGCCTGTGCGGGCAAGCACAACAAAGCTATGGCCAGGAACGTTAGTGCGTATTTCTTCAAAGACATGCCTTTGCCTACCATCTTCTGCCTCCCGATACAGGTTGAGGTCATGCGGGGCCGTACCGAACCACGCCGCAACGTTATGTGCCCGATGGCATAGCAGATTCCTGCGACGGAGGCAAGCCGCCTTTTTGCCCTCCCCGTGTGCGCGCGCAAAAAGTCTTGCGGCCGCCGGGGTGGCAGCGTCAAGGCCACAGGCCTTGGCGATAGCGCAACGCCAAAGAACCTTTAGCGCCATATGAAGCGAAAAAGCCCGCCATCGCCAAGCTGGCGCTTGACGCTGCCACGCGCACGCCGAGATATTTCCACAAACACGCGCGGGGAATATACACCTGTCGCAAAAAGGTGGATTTGAGGCAAGTGGAGAAGACTGTCGTTGTTGTCGCAAATTGTTGGCAAGAAGTGTTGAGGCAGCGACCGGGGCGGCTATAATGGTCCGGCTGACGTAGCCACACGAAAAAAAATGGGGCAGGTATATCGGGAGGATTCACAATGACGATGATGCGAAGAGCACTGTTGGCCGCCATATTCAGCGTTTTCGTGGTTGCCTTGATGAGCGGGCCGGCCGCCGGCGCCGACTGGCCCCACTACCGGGGGCCCAATTACGACGGCATTACGACCGAAACCGACTGGAACTGCAACTGGCCGGACGACGGACCCAAAATCCTCTGGGAAAAATCCGTGGGCATCGGCTTTACCTGCACCGCGGTAGCCGACGGCCGCGTCTACACCATGGGCAACACGGGCAAGAAGAGCAATACCGATATCGTCTACTGCTTCGATGCCAAAACCGGCGCCGAGCTCTGGAAGCATTCCTATCCGTGTCCGCTTCAACCGAAGTACTACGAAGGCGGCACCCTCTCGTCGCCCACGGTCGACGCCGGCAAGGTCTATACCCTCAGCAAGATGGGCGATTTGTTCTGCCTGGATGCAGCCACGGGAAACGTCGTCTGGCACAAGCAACTCAACAAAAAGATGGGCTTTGCTCTGCCGACGTGGCATCTTTCCAGCTCGCCGCTGATCGTCGGCGATATGCTGTACCTCAACGTCGGCTCGGCCGGGGCGGCGCTGAACAAGAAGACCGGGGATCTGGTCTGGGACAACGGCAAGGGCAAATGCGGATATGCCACTCCCATCCATTTCACGATGGACGGACAGGACGGCCTGGCCATCTTCGGCGAAGTGACGCTCTTTGCGGTCGACCCGGCCGACGGCAAAAAGCTCTGGGAGTTCCCCTGGAAAACCAAGTATGAGGTCAACGCCCCCGATCCGGTCGTCACCGGCAATCGCGTCTTCATCTGTTCGGGCTACGGCCGGGGTTGCGCGCTGCTCGAAGTCAACGCCGGCGCCGTTAAAAAGGTGTGGGAAAACAAGGCTATGGCCATGCAGCTCAATTGCCCCATCCTGCGCGACGGCTACCTCTACGGTTTCGATGAGAAGATCTTCACCTGCATCAAGCTCGACGACGGCAGCGAGCAATGGCGGGACAAGAGCATCGGCAAGGGCTCGCTCATCATGAGCACCGACGGCCGGATGATCCTCATGAGCGAAAAAGGCGAGCTCGTGGTCGCCAAGGCTGATCCGCAGCAGTTCAAGGCCACGGCCCGGGCCCAGATCCTGCCCAAGGGCCGTTGTTGGACCGCTCCGGTCCTCGCCGACGGCCGCATCTATGCCCGCAATGCAAAAGGCGCCTTTGTCTGTGTAGACGTCGGCGGTGCCGGGCGGTAAAATAGCCTTCCGCAGGGACGTTTCTCACGCGCAAGCTGCCGCGGCAAAGGCACGTTGCCGCGCCGGCAGGGGGGATGTTTTTTTTCGTGAAGATGGGATAGAGCATGAAGAGTTACGAACAGATTAACGACCGAATCGCCTCGGGCCAGGCCGTCGTGCTGACCGCCGACGAGATCGCCGACTACGTCGACCGCAAGGGGCTCGAGGCGACCGCCGAGGAAGTGGACGTCGTGACCACCGCCACGTTCGGGGCGATGTGCTCCTCGGGGTGCTTCCTGAACTTCGGACATTCCCAGCCCAAGATTCGCATGTCCGAGGCCTGGATCGAGGACGTGCTGGTCTACACGGGAATCGCGGCAGTGGACGTCTACCTCGGGGCCACGCAACTGCGTCACGGCGACCCGGCCAACATGTACTACCCGGGCGAGTTTCGCTACGGCGGCGGCCACGTCATCGAGGACCTCGTCGCCGGCAAGACGCTGCAGCTTTTCGCCCTGTCCTACGGGACCGACGATTACCCGCGCCGCGAGATGCGAACGTACTTCACCATCGACGACCTGAACCAGGCCGTCATGGTCAATCCGCGCAACTGCTACCAGAACTACAACGTGGCGGTCAACGATTCGGATCGCCCGATCTACACCTACATGGGATCGCTGGAGCCGAAGCGGGGCAACGCCAGCTACAGCTCGGCCGGCCAGTTGTCCCCGCTGCTGAACGATCCGTGTTATGAAACGATCGGCGTCGGGACCGCCGTCTGGCTGGCGGGCGCGCACGGGCACGTCTACGCCGAGGGGACCCAGCACGCCGGGATCTGCGAGCGGACCGAGGCGGGCGTTCCCAAGGAAGGAGCCGGCACGCTGGCCCTGACCGCCGACATGAAGCAGATGCGTCCGGAGTTTGTACGCGGGGTGAGCCTGCGCGGGTATGGCGTCTCGCTGGCGATGGGCGTCGGCATCCCCATTCCCATCCTGAACCCCGAGGTGCTCAAGCGCACCTGCGTCCGCGACCGCGACATCTTCGCCCCCGTGGTGGACTACGGGTCGGACTATCCCAAGAAGACGGGCCGGGTGCTTTGCCACGTCAGCTACGAACAGTTGCGCAGCGGCGAAATCGAGCTCGACGGCGACAAGGTGCCCGTCGGCTCGCTGTCATCCTACTACAAGGCGGTCGAGATCGCCCGCCTCCTGGCCGACGAGATCAAGCGCGGCGACTTCCAGTTGAGCCAGCCGATCGCGCCGCTGCCGAAAGATACGAGCATGAAATCGCTCGAGATAAGAGAGAAACCGGCATGAGCGAAACCGTTACCAAGAAACTGATGCTGTTCTTTCCGCGCTGCGAGTGCGAGAAGCCCATCATCTATCATCTGGTCAAGGACTACAATCTCGTCGTCAACGTGTACCGCGCGAAGGTCACGCCTGAAGAGGAGGGATACCTCGTGCTGGACGTGACCGGGACCGAAGCGGACATCGAGCGCGGCATGGACTTCGTCAGAACGTTCAACGTCACGATCAACACGACGGGCAAAGGCGTCACGCGCGACGAAGAGCGCTGCACGCACTGCGGCCAGTGCGTACCGCACTGCCCCACCGGAGCCCTGCACATCGGCGACCCGGCTACGCGCGAAGTCGTCTACGACGAGGCCAAGTGCATCGAGTGCATGGCGTGCCTGCGCGTCTGCCCGTTCGGCGCCTGCGCATCGGCCTTTTAATTTACTATTTTGAATTGACGATTTACTATTTGCGCTCGTGCGGGGCATGATCCGGTGTGGAGCGGTCACCGGGGCAGGGCTCTTTACGAACGATGCCTCACGCGCCACACGGCAGATACTATGGCTGGCAAACGAACCTATCGAACCTTCGCGTATCACGGGGCGGCTTTTCGGATCTGTTGTGAGCGCTTCAACGCCGTCACCGACGAGATCGTCCGCCAGCGAGAGACCCTGGAACAGTACATCGGCCGTCACCCAGCATTTGGCTCCTCTCTCGAACCCATTGACTTGCTGACCGACGCGCCGGAGGTAACCCATCGCATGGCGCGGGCCGCGGCGCTGGTCGGCGTCGGTCCGATGGCGGCCGTCGCCGGCGTGATGGCGCAGTACGCCGCTGAGGCGGGCCTGGCCGCCGGCGCCGATGAGGTGATCGTCGATAACGGAGGGGACATCTACCTCCGGGCCGTCGAGCCGGTCGTCGTCGGTCTCTATGCCGGAGGCGCCGCCGTGGGCGACAAGCTCGCTTTTTCGTTGCAACCGGACGAGACGCCCATCGCCATCTGCTCCTCGTCGAGCAGGATGGGACACTCGCTGAGCCTGGGCCGGTGCGACCTGGCCACGGTGGTGGCCAAAGACGCGGCCCTGGCCGACGCGGCCGCCACGCAAGCCGCCAATCTCGTCGAGACCGCTGCTGATGTGAACGCTGCGCTCAATCGCATCGCCGCTATCGAAGGCGTCAGAGGCGTGCTCATCGTCAAGGACGACCAGGTCGGCCTGGCCGGAAGGCTGCCGTCGCTGGTCCGGACGCCTCGGTAACAAGCTGCGCGAGGCGACCGGGACCTCTATTTGAGGACGTGCTCGAAGAAGATGTAGATTTGTTCGTTGGATTCAGGCGTGGGAGCGTGGGTGGTTCGGTTGGTCATGGCGACGCGGTTGTCGCAGCCCAAGAACTTGTTGACGGCGATGGTGTGGTTCAGAGCCCGCCAGCGCTGCGGCCGGTCTTCGGCGCCGCCCGAGACCAGAAACGGACGCGGCGCCATCAAGGCGTGCAATTCATGCAGGTCGTGACCCGATTCGAACAGCGCCTTGTAGGCGCCGGTTCTCGGATTGGCGTCGTTGGGGATGCCCCTGTCGCGCTGGCGGTCGCGTTCGTAGCCGAGGTACCACGGCTCCCAGTAGTTGACGTTGGCGCGGGTCTCGTCGAAGACGATGCCGGGGTCGGACCAGGCGGCGCAGGCGAATTTCTCATAGAGGCACGAGGCGAACATGGCCCATTTGCCGCCATAGGAATGGCCGACGATGCCGATGCGCTTGGCATCGACGTTGGGGAGACTGGCCAGGGCGTTGTGGCAGTTAGCCGCGACATAGGCCAGCGCCGATAGCGGTTGCAGCGGCCTCCTGCTTTCGGTGCCAAAGCCCTTCGGCGCGTATGGTGCTTGCAGATTGCAGAATTCGGGCGTGCCGATGGACAATGTCACGAATCCCCGCCTGGCCAACTGGTACGCGAAGTCGCGCAGTTCCCGGCCCTGCCCGATGCCCGTTTCGGCGTCGTAATAAACCACGATCACGGCCGGAAACGGACCCGCGCCGCCGGGCACGAGCAGGTAGCCGTCCACCGTCTGTTTCTGCGGAGCGGCCTCCACGCGGACGACGTACTGGACGAAGTTCTCGCGGGCCTCGCTGCTGAGGTACTCGACGTCGGGCTTCTCGATCAGCGCGGGCCACGGGCCCATGATTCCGTGCCAGAAAGCCAGGATCTCCCGACGGCGCTTCCGCCAGTCGGCCCGCGTGGCAACAGCGGCGCCGTCGTAAAACCTCAGCGCAGACCGGTAATCGCCGAAGTCGCTCGCGAACTCGCCCGGCGGTTCAAAAAACGGGGCGATCTCCGACGGCACGCACGCGACGGCCCCTCCCGCCGATGCATAACGGGTAGGGTGGGTTCTCAACCCACGCGCCTGCGGACACAAGGTCTCTACGCGTGGGTTGAGAACCCACCCTACCGGTCCGGCCGATACGAAAGCTGTAGGGTGGGTCCTTAACCCACGCGTTTGCGGACGCACGATCGTTGCGCGCGGGTTGAGAACCCACGCTGCGACTTGCGCCGAAGTAAAGGCAAGGCATAGCAGCGGAAGCGACCTCATGCGGTTCCTCTGGCTTCAGTGTCAGCGTCTGTTCTTGCGTTGGTCGAGCCGTTCTCCCCGCGGACGGCGGGCGGGAATAACGAGTCCGCCGCCTGCCTCAAGCTCGTCGAAGAGTTGCTTCTTCATCGCTTCGATCTGCTCGCGATAGGCCGGCACGTTGATCAGGTTATGCCGCTCGTGCGGGTCGGTCTGGAGATCGTAGAATCCGTCGTGGTCCCACACGCCGTGATAGTAGATGTACTTGTAGCGGTCGCCACGAATGGCGAACACGGTCGGCGTGGCGGGAAAATTCCACTCCCAGTGGTATTCGTAGAGGATGTGATCGCGCCACGGGATCGACTTGCCGGCAAGCAAAGGCAGGAAGGAGCGTCCGTCCATATTGGCCGACTCCGGCGCCGGGACACCGGCCGCATCCAGCAGCGTCGGGGCGATGTCGATGTTCTGCACCATCTGCGTGACTTTGGCTCCCGGCGCGATCAGACCCGGGGCACAGGCCAGCATGGGCACGCGGATCGATTCCTCGAACGCGTCGCGCTTGTCGTAGAAACCGTGCTCGCCCAGCTCGAAACCGTTGTCGCCCATGTAAACGACGAGCGTCGAGTCGCTGAGCCCAGCTTCGTCGAGATAGTCCAGCACGCGGCCGAGGTTCTCGTCGAGCCCGTGCACGGTCTCGCAGTATTGGCGGTAGAGATCGTCGAACGAAGGGACGGGATCGTTATCGTAGGGTCCGGTCTCCATGTGATCGACGCCGTGGATGCTGTACCGCCGCTCGCGCACCCAATGGGGCTGGGTTTGGTAGTTGCGCTCCGTGTTGGCCATCGTCTCGGGCCGCTTGACCGGCGCCTTCGCGTAACGGCCTTGATGCCGCGGGGCCGGCTGAAACGGATAATGCACCGCCTTGAACGACAGGTAGAGGAAAAAGGGGCTCCCGCTGTCGCGTCCGTCCTTGAGCCAGGCCAGCGCCTGGTCGGTCAGGACGTCGGTGGTGTATCCCCGCAGGGTCCGGCGCCGCCCGTTGATGTTGAGCGTGGGATCGGAGTAGGTGCCCTGGCCTTTGAAGCTGGCCCAGTGGTCGAAACCGGGCCGGGGCCGGTCGTGGTCGTGGCCCATGTGCCACTTGCCGATGAAGGCGGTTTGATAGCCGGCCTTCTGGAGGTATTGCGGGAAAAACACCGTGCCCTCGGGCTCGGGCCGCTGATTGTCCACGACGCGATGGTGGTGCATGTACTGGCCCGTCAGGATCGAGGCCCGGCTGGGCGAGCACAGCGACGTGCTGACGAACGCGTTGGCCAGGTGCGCCCCCTGCTGCGCCATGCGGTCCATGTTCGGGGTCTCCAGAAACTCGGGCCCCGTCGGCATGAAACCCATGAAGTCGTAGCGATGGTCGTCGCTGAGAACGAAGACAATGTTCCGCTTGCCCCTCCCGGCGCGCCGAGCCGCCCGAAGCGGCTGTCCGGCGACGGCGAGAAACGCCAGTCCGGCCGCACCGCAACCGGCCTTCTTCAAGAAACCACGTCGAGTGCAATTCGATTGTTCGTCCCTGGCATGTCGTGTCATATGCGTCGGCTCCTGCCGTGTTGTCTGCGGTATCACAGAAGTATCCTGTTTCCGTGCTCTACCGAAGAATCCTACCGGCTCGGCGAACCCGAGTCAACCGGCAGCCCGAAGGGCGTGCCGCCGGAATTGGGAGCATGGTTCATCGGGCCGACACGGGACGTACAAGATCCTGGCGCTGTATCGAGCGCAGCGCCGGCTCCCACGCCGTGATGTCTGTAGGAGCCCCGGCGCGCCGGGGTGCCTGCCCGGATGATTCGACAACGCGGGCGCTGCATCGTCACAGATGGGCAACCACAGGGGGTTGCCCCTACGGCATGGCGATGAGATGAGCAACGGCGTGGACGTTTCGCTGTCGGTCACCGTTTTCCGACCGCGCCCCCCGGAGGGTGTCTGTGAAAACATTCTGGCACGCGGGTGGCAGCGTCAAGCGCCAGCTTGACGATGGGGGACTTGTCTGCCGCGTGTGCGCGCTATACGAGCCCGGGGCGTTGCGCCATCGCCAAGTCCTTCGGACTTGACGCTGCCACCCTTAGCTGTCCGGGGTCCAAGACAATTATGCCCCAAAGAAAGATTGCACAGACACCCCGGAGGCGCGGCCGAAACGGCCGCTTGCGTCGGAGCGCCGCTGCCGGTAGCATGGCGGTTTGGATGTCACGTTTGGACAGTCGTTTCCCGGAGATCGATATGAACGAAACCACACGCGAAAAAGTGCGTGCCGCATGGCCCCTGCTGCTGTCTGTCTCAATGCTCTTTGCGAGCGCCGCAGGCGCGGATCGCAGTCCCTTTCCAGGCGAGAAGTCGTCCTTTCATTCGTACGACCGCTACGATTTCACCCGGGACGGCAGATCGTGCATCGTCGTCGCGCCGAAAGCCGCGGCGCAGGGAAGGCCGTGGATCTGGCGGGCCCGCTTCTTCGGCCACGAGCCTCAGACGGACCTGGCCCTGCTGGAACGGGGCTACCACGTGGCGTATGTGGACGTGGCCGGACTGTTCGGCGCGCCGGAAGCCGTGGCGATCTGGGACCGCTTCTACGGGTACCTGACGCAGGAGCACGGGTTCGCCAGGCGGGTTGCGCTGGAGGGGATGAGTCGCGGGGGGCTGATCGTCTACAACTGGGCCGCGAAGAACCCGGAGAAAGTGTGCTGCATCTATGCCGACGCCCCGGTCTGTGACATCAGGAGCTGGCCGGGCGGCAAGGGCGCCGGCGCCGGTCACGCGTCGAGCTGGGAACAATGCCTCGAGGCGTACGGCCTGACCGAATCGCAGGCCTTGACCGCCGCCTGCAGCCCCATCGACCAACTGGAACCGCTCGCCCGCGCGCAGGTGCCGTTGCTACACGTGGTCGGGGACGCCGACGAGGTCGTACCGGTCGCCGAAAATACCGCCGTGTTGGAGCAGCGCTACCGCGCTTTCGGCGGGTCCATCTTGGTGATTCACAAGAAAGGCGTCGGACATCACCCCCACAGCCTCAAGGACCCGGCGCCGATTGTGGACTTCATTTGCGCCCACGTCGGCAGCGAGCCGCCGGCCTCGGCGGTTGCAAACGCCGGCGAACTCGTGCGCGAGAGAATCGAGTGGTGTGACATCTGGATCACCAACGCCAACACGAACGACCTGCCGCGCGTGCTGATGATCGGCGATTCCATCACCCGGGGCTATTTCGGGGGCGTCGAGCAGGCCCTGCAGGGCAAGGCCAACTGCGCCCGGCTGACAACCTCGCGCTGCATCTGCGACCCCGTGTTCTTCGAGGAATTGCTGATGGTCCTGCGCCAGTACCGCTTTCGCGTCATCCACTTCAACAACGGCCTGCACGGCATGGGATACACCGACGCGCAATACCGCCAAGCCTTTGCCAGATTGATGGAGACGCTGCGGAAAAACCGACGCGGAGCCAAGCTTGTCTGGGCCACCTCCACGCCCGTCCGGGACCGCGCCGATCTGGCGGTGCTCTCGCAGACCACCGAAACCGTGCGCCGCAGGAATCGCATCGCCATGGAATTCCTCGCCAGCACCGACGTGCAGGTGGACGACCTTTTCGCGCTGGCCATCGATCACCCGGAGTACCACAGCTCCGACGGCGTCCACTTCAACGCCAAAGGCAAAGCCGTCCAGATCGAACAGGTCTCCCAACACTTGCTCAAACACTTCCCGGCCGACTGAGTACGGACCGCGCGGATTCCGCAAGGGTTTGCGGTTTCGGACTGACCCGGATTGTCACCGCTTGGCCCCAGGCTCGCGATCCACTCATACGGATTCGGGGAAGTTCATGGGTCTTTGAGCGTTTGTCATCCTGAGCCGCAGGCGAATCCCGCCGCGCCGGGATGGGCCGCGAACAAAGCGATCTCAAATCCGTATGCCAGATCCTTCACTCCGCTGCGCTCCGTTCAGGATGACACGCCGCGTAAGGATTCGTCAAAATTCATATCAGAAGAGCAGTTTGACGCTGGCGGAGACAACGTTGAGGTCGTCGCGGTCGATGCTTGAACTGTTGTTTTCGCGAATGTAGGAGATATCGCCCACGAGCCTGTCCGTGAAGACGATGGAGAAGCCGGCTTGAAAGCGGTGCCGGGTGATGGTGTCGTCAAGGGTATCGTAGAAGATCTCATAGCCTCCGTACGGTTTCAGCGTGTAGCGTCGGAAGATCAAACGCTCTCGGTCCGGCTCCAGCTCGAAGGGCGGATTGAGCATGATCCTGTTTCGAAACGTCCCGAAGTCTCCGAATCCTTCAAAATCGCTGTACTCCAGGCGAACGCGATCACTGAAGGCGATGCCCATCAGCCGGCTCCGTGCCGTTACGTTGAGGTATCCGCGGTTGGCGTTCTTCCATTCGTCGTCGGTAAGCTTGCTAAAGATCGCTCGATAGTTCACGCCGACGTCCAACCAGTCGGCGAAGCCCTTGTAGACGACGCCGAAATCCGAGTGATGCCGGACCAGACTGCCCCGGTCGTCGTACCGCGCCTGGGCGCCGAGCGTGGCCTTCCACCGTTCGGCCAGATCCACAGCCGTAGCGCCGCCAAGCCAGAACTGGAACTCATCGCTCGCGCGGGCCGTGCACGGAACAGATAACAGTATGAAGCCAAGAACAAAATCCCCGATGTACCGCCTTGGCCGACCGCTCTTTTGATATCCTACCATGTCCCCTCGATGAACAGTCATGAACGTGCCAGTTGCCCCGTCTCGTTACACAGCACGCACGCGGTCTATTTCGGAAACAGGAGCTGGATTTGCGCCCGCAACGTCCAATCCGCTCCCCTATGTGGCTTCTCCACATTGTAGTATCCCTGGATCGAGGCGTTCAGGGGCTGCTTGCCGACGGTGAAGATCTTGCCGATCCCGCCGCCCAGAGGGACGGTCCAGGCGTTGTCGCTGCTGGCCTCCCAGTTGGCCGTGATGACCGGGGCGCTGACGAGATACCAACCGTCCGGCATGTTGTAATTCACGAAGGGCTGGAGCAGCATCTGGTTGACATCAGCGCGGTCGTCGTCGCCGGCAAACGACCAGATGTTGTTCATCAACGCGCCGTAGACCCAGGGTCCATCCATCGTCAACAACACGCCGGTCGGCCCGGCGCCCCACTGCTCCGTTCCCAGGGCGTTGTCCGTAGCGGTTGGCAGCAGCAGTGAAGGACCGATGCCCCAGATCCACTTGCCCGGTTTGCGTGGCGAGAAAAAGGCTGAGAAGTTGACATCGCCCAAACCGAACTCGCTGCCGGCACCGGTCAGAGCGTCCGGCTGAGAAATGACCGGCACAATCGTCCGCGTGATCAGGTTCCACTGCTCGTTGAGCTTGACCGGCCAGACCGGCTGGATGTTGAGCACGTTTTGCGTGTCGTCACCGGGATCGATACCGAAGCCGGTATTATTCTGAAACGGCACGCTAATCAGATCGCTCACCGGATTCTGCGTTTGCTTGGCCAGGTCCGCTTCATCCTGCCCCAATCCGAACCCCACCCACAAGGCGACGAGCAGCACCACCGCGAATGCCTTCTTCATTCTCCCGCTCCCTTCTAACTCGCAGTTCATTTGACCTTCTCGATGTCCGGTAGTTGCCAGGTTCCATCAAAGTAAGGCTGAGTCGGCGCGTAAAAGCGGAAATAGGTAAACCAGCCTTCTCCCGCAACTGTTTTGACCCAGTTCTTCATCCCTTCCGCCGCGTCATCCGCACGAGTAGATCTGCAGCTTCATCGTTCGACAGCGTCGCCCTTGTCATCGATAGTTTGCGGCTGGAAGTTCCGGGACGGGAGCCGTCGCGTCCGTCAGCGTGATCGTCACCCGATCCAGCTCGCCGTGGAAGGGAAACGGGCTGCCGGCGTAAATCTTGGAGACCTGTGTGCCCGTGTCGCAACCGACGTCGAAGGTCTCCGCCAGCGAGTACGTGCTGATGTGCATTCGGGGCATGTTCTTCTCATCGACCTTCCTGCCGTTGACATAGAGTTGACCGAGACCGCCGAATTCGCGCGTCTTGGTGAATTTGAACTTCAGGTCTGTTTCGCCCTCGGGAAGCGGAGGAGAGACCATGGTGTAGTAGACGCCGTCGAGGAAGTTGTAGTCGTAGTAGAGCTTACCACCTTTGATGAACATGGTGAAACCGCCGGTCATGCCACCCACGGCCACGATGACACCTTCCTCTTGACCGGTAAGATCGATGGTCGTCTCGATCGTGTGGGACCGGTTTTTCACCGGCGCCGATGACTTCTCGGCGATGCGAACGGCGCCCGGCGCGAAGTAGACGAAATCCTTCTGATCGCCGAATAGGCGGTCTTGCTGCTTGGCCAGGCGCATGATCATGTCGTCGTACAGCGGGTAAACGTTGTACTTCCAGGCTTCCTCGTCGAAGATCTGTTTTAGCTCTTCGAGCTTCTCGGGGTATTTCTTGGCGAGGTTCGTGCTCTCGGAGAAATCCTCGGCCACGTGGTAGAGTTCCCACTCGTCCTGTTCGAAAGGAAGGACAACGTTCACGTTCCAGGGCATCCGCTTGGCGTGCAGCGTCACGGCCTTCCAGCCATCGACCCAAATGGCGCGGTTGCCAAACATCTCGTAGTACTGGCGCTTCTTGACGTTGGGAGCCTTCGCATTATTGAAAGAGTACATCATCGACTGGCCCTCCATCGGTTGCTGCTTGATGCCGTGATAGGTTTCGGGCACCTTCAGGCCGGCAGCCTCCATGATGGTGGGAGCGATGTCCGAGATGTGATGATACTGGTTGCGGATTTCACCTCGGGCCTTGATGCCGTTCGGCCAGTGGACTACGAGCGCATCGTGCTGACCGCCCCGGTGCTCGCTCTGCTTGAAATAGCGGAAGGGCGTATTACCCGCCATGGCCCACCCCGCGTGGTAGTGCGGATAGGTCGTCGCGTCACCCCAGACGGCGTAGTTTCTGAGGTTGGCTTCAAAGGGCGTCTGGAGACCGTTGAGCACGTAGGTCTCGTTGAACGTACCGGCCAGGCCGCCTTCCCCGCTGGCGCCGTTGTCTGCGGTGACAAAGATCAACGTGTTGTCGAGTTCGCCGATCCGTTCGAGGGCATCGAGAATGCGGCCGATCTGGAAATCGACGTGCTCCATCTGCGCGGCGAAGACCTCCATCTGCCGCGCGTACATCATCTTGTGTTCCTTATCGAGCGAGTCCCAGGCGGGGATATCGGGGATACGCTCGGTGAGCTTCGTGTTTTGGGGGACGACTCCCAGTCTCTTCTGCTCCGCCAGGATCATCTCCCGCGCCTTGTCCCAGCCCATGTCGAACCGGCCGCGATACTTCGCCCGGTATTCGGCCGGCGCCTGGTGAGGCGAATGCATGGAGCCCGAGGCCCACAACATCATAAAGGGCAGGTCCGGCTTGATCGACTTGTGGCCTGTGATCCACGAAATGGCGCGGTCAGCGAGGTCTTTGTCGAGGTGGTAGGTCTCCTTGTACTCTTCGGGCGTGTGGTCGTTCCACATCACCGGGATGAACTGATGCACATCGGCAGCCATGAAGCAGTAGGAATGCTGAAAGCCTTCGCCGCTCGGCCAGCGGTGAAACGGCCCGACCTGGGAGACTTCGTAGAGTGGCGTGTGGTCCCACTTGCCGATGGCGTAGTTTATGTAACCGGCCTGCTCGAGGTAGTTGGCCACGGATTTGGCGCTCTCGGGCATGATGGCGTTGTAGCCCGGGAAGCCCATGGCCGTCAGTGCGTGACTGCCCAATCCGATGGAGTGCGGATTGCGCCCCGCCATCAGCGTAGCCCGCGAGGGCGAACACAACGCCGTGGTGTGGAAATTATTGTACCGCAGGCCGTTGGCGGCCAGCCGATCGATATTCGGCGTCTCGATCAGCCCGCCGAACGACTGCCCAAGCTGTGCAAATCCCACATCGTCGAGAAGAAGAATAAGAACGTTGGGCGCTCCTTCCGGCGGCCGGACCTCCGGCGGCCACCACTCCTTGCTGTCCTCATAACGTTTGGCAATCTTGCCTTTGAACTCCGCCGCCTCGGCAAACGGCGCGGCGGTCGCCATCAGAACGACGATGGCAGTCAACCCGATCGTGGCAATTCGCTTGTTCATCGTCTTTCTCCTCTACATCAGCCTGCTGGCGTCCTTCGTCTATTGTTCCACCAAATCAGAATCACGTGCTCTCGATTAGAAGTAGATTGACAGTCCCAGGATCGGTCCCTTCATTTGCGCGTCGAGGCCGAAGGCACTGGTGCCGCTGCCGCGCTCGTAGTCGATGTCGAGGATGCGGTATCCGGCCTTGAGGGACATATTCTTCCGGAACTGCCAGTCGACGCCGGCCAGGAGATTCCACGTCAGATCCGAGGCCGAGCCGATGCCGAACCCGCCGATGTCCCCCCGGATCGCAGCAGCAAGGGTCTCGCTGATTGCCCACGTGAGTCGAACGCCGACGAATGGCTCCACCCACTCCTCGTCGCCTCCAATGGTCGTACCCGCGGCAAAAGGACCGGCGGCGACGTTCAGTTTCGCCTCCTGTTTGAGGTACTCATAGCGAACCCCACCCAGCGGCTCCAAGGCCAGGCTCTGGGTTCCGTCTCTGCCGACAGGTTTGTGGATAAGCCGATACGCCAAGCCGATATCCACGATCGTCTGCCTGAGGTCCACTTCGGTGTCGATCGCGGCAGGCCCGACCGAAGTGGTGTAATCGGCTCCCAGGTCCAGGTAGGAGGCATCGACAAGGAAGCCCCATTTGCCGTTCCAGGCCTCCAGGCGCCCGGAAGCCCCGAAATCCACGAAATCCCACAGTTCGCTAAACTCCAGTTCGGCCGATCCCATGATGCCGCTGAGGGTCGAATCGCCGTCAAGTTCCGCCAGCCAGAAGTAAGGCGTGAACTGGAAATCCCACGTATCGACGCCGAGATCGCTCTGTGCGGACGTGGGCTCCGCCATGCACAGAAAAACGACTCCGGCCAGAACAGTCCGCAGTGTGTTCGATTTGCGCATGCCAGAACCTCCCTGCGTACGTCCTTATGAGCCAACCGTTCTTCTTGAACACGTCTGCCGGCGCGGAGTTCGCTGGAAATGGAATTCTCTCACAGAATCTCGCTTACACCAGCAGGGGGCAGGCAAGGCGGTTAGAAGATACGGCGGTAGATGTGACAGTAGGGAGTCTTGCCCGTTTTGTTGTAGTAGTCCTGGTGGTATTTCTCGCCGGGCCAGAACTTGCCGGCCGGTGTGATTTCGGTCTTCACGTCAAAGCCCTTCTCGCGCAGCGTCCGCACCAGTTCTTCGGCCGTCTGTTTCTGTTCGTCGTTCAGGTAGAAGACGCCCGAGCGGTACTGCGTGCCGACGTCGGGGCCCTGGCGGTTGAGCTGCGTGAAGTCGTGCGTCTCAAAGAAGAGCTTGGCCAATTGCTCGTAGGTAATCTTGGCCGGGTCGTAGACCACTTCCACCGCTTCGGCGTGCCCGGTCTTGTCGGTGCAGACCTGCTTGTACGTCGGGTTGTCCACGTGCCCGCCGGTGTAACCGACGGTGGTGGAGAAGACGCCGTCGGCCCGCTGGAAGTGATACTCCGTGCCCCAGAAACACCCGGAGGCAAAAATCGCCCGCTCGGTCTCCTTCTCGGCGTTCACCGCGTTGGCTTGGCGCTGTTCGGGCGTGAGGAAGTCCATGGAGATCGAGTTGACACAATAGCGGGTATTCTTCGGCGTCAATTGCTCGCCCCGGAAGACGTGGACGAGGTGCCCGCCGCAGTTGGCGCAGATGATCTCGGTCCGCATCCCGTCTGCGTCGGGCTGCCACTTGACGGCGCCGGGGATCTGGTCGTCAAAGCTGGGCCAGCCGCAGTCCGACTTGAACTTGGACGAAGACTCGAACAACTCGGCCCCGCAGCGCCGGCAGGTATACACTCCGTTCTCGAAGTGCTTGTTGAACTTGCCGCTGAACGCCCGCTCGGTGCCCTTGTAGACAATCACCCGCTCTTCTTCCGGCGTGAGTTGGTTGTACATTTTTTCCTCTCGGTAAAATGAGATTTCATCGACGTGAACGTCCGCGTTGAATTCCTTCTCAATCGCAACGACCGCGACGCTGCGCAGGTTGCCCGCATCGAGCGGCTTCTTCAAGGACGCCAGCACGAACTTGCGGAACGGCAGCTTGATCTCCTGCCACTGCTCCGGCGCCCGGAACGTAGCGTGATAATACTGCCAGGGCATCCGCGTGTCCTTCGTGCGCAGGTGGATGGCGTACGATTCGCCGTTTCCCTTGACTGTCACCTGCACGCCATCGTAAGCGGCTGCGTTGAAGTTCCGCCGCCTCGGGTTCAGAGGCAACCGGGCCTGGACGAACCCGCCGTTGTTCTTGAGCGACACCGACCCCGTCATGTGCATGGCGGTGCGGCCGTCGCCGGTTTCAATGCCCATCTTCCCGGTCGAAACCCCGCCCATCACCCGGTCGGTCAGAAGCTCCCACCGGGTGCCGAGCCGGCTTTTTCCGTCGCTCGCAGAAAAATCGTCGATCAGCAGTTTTGTGCCCGTCACAGCGTCCGGCCCCGCATTTCTCGCTCGCGGGGCGCCCCACACCGCCAGGACCGCCACGCCCAGTACGACCGTGAAAAACGCCGCTTTTAGCGTATTACTATGCCATTTTGTCTTCATGGCGTATCCTTTCCATCGCACTACTTTACCCTGTTATACCGTCGGGGCGAGCCAATTGTTTTGTGATTCTGCGGTTTCGCCGGAACCTGCGCGGGCGCCCGCCCGTCGCCAGCAGTCTCTGTGCATTCAGGGACGCTCCTGCCAATGGTCGCGGGTAGAACGAGCTGAAACTGCAATGACGCGTGCGTTTGCAGCGGCGATTGACACACTGCAACGATGGGATCACGCGCCCTTGATCGTATCGCCCAGGGCCGCGATGCGCAGCTCCAAACGCTTGATCTCCCGACTGACGGCGTTCTTGACGATCATCTGCCATGCGAAGATCTTCATCAGCGCGACGCCCTCGACAAACACGATGAAGAGGGAGGCGTGCATGATCTGGGATTTGGTCTCGTCGGCGTGCACGAACTGGACACCGCAATAGACCGCCCCCGCCATGAAGAGAATCGCCCAGACCCAAACGAGAATGACGATCGAGAGCATCTTCCTGCTGTAGAAATCCTTGATCATCGAGAGGACCCCGTTCTCTCGCGAGGGCTCGTAATCGTCATCGAGTATCTTTCTGATCTGTTCGTCGGTCATTTTCTGTCTCCTTCTTGAAATGCAGGCAACTCGGCCGGCTGGGCCTGGTCCCTGCGCTGCCACAACTTCTTGAACTCGGCCCGCGCCGCGTGCAAGCGGGACTTGACGGTGCCCCGGGGAATGCGCAGGATCCGCGCCACATCGGCCAAAGCGAACTCCTCCAGGTAATAGAGCGTCAGAACGGTCCGGCTCTTCTCCGGCAGGCGCCGCAAAATCGTGTGCAGATCGTCGGTAATCTCGCTATCCGGCTGCCGGGCGGCACCGGCCGGGTCCGCGGCACGTTGCCGGGTGCAGGCGTTCTTGCGAATCCAATCCCTGGCCTTGTTGGTCGCGATGCGGAAGGCCCAGGGCCGGAACCGCGCCGGGTCGTTGAGACGCGTGATGCCTCGAACGATCGCCAGCCAGGCTTCCTGCGTCACGTCCCAGGCGGCCTCGCCATCTCCCGTGATCCGGCACGAATAACGCCACAGCCTCTTTTGCCAGCGAGAGACCAGGATCTCCATAGCCTGGACGCGGCCACTCTGGGCATCCATCACCAGCAGCTCATCAATGAGTTGTTCGCTGTGATCGGCCATCTTTCCAAGTGTAGTCTGCTTTGGCTCTCCGGCGGTTCACTATTTTGAGGTCTCGACGCGAATAATTCCACTCGACCCCGCGAAATCGGCGCAACGAAGGGCCGCCAGGGCGGTTCTATAGCCGTTCTTGCCATTTCCGCTTGCCTTTCGGGCGGTTTTCGTTACAATCAACCTTGCCCTGCGGCAAAAACCGTAGCTATCGGAGAGGTGTCGGAGTGGCTTATCGAGCAGCCTTGGAAAGGCTGTGTAGGGCTTGTCCCTACCGCGGGTTCGAATCCCGCCCTCTCCGTTCATTTTCTGCGGTCTGTTGTAAGTGGTTATCAGGGAGGAGGTTGCGAGGGGGTTGAAAAGTTACACCCTAGCTACTGTCCTACTTCTGTCCTATTTTTCCTCTCCGCCTCGCTGTCGAAGCTCATGCTGTTCATCGCGGCCTGAGCGTGGCGGTCGTTCATCGTGAAGTACAGGTCCAAAATGGCACTGGAGGAGTGGCCCATCCATTCCAGGACGTACTTATAGGACAGGTTTTGCTGGGCGCAGTAGCTGGCGAAGAAGTGCCGGAAGGTGTGGAGCTTGTACTGCCAGGGGCAGGCAAAGCCGCATTGGCCACATAGTGACTTAAGATATCGTCGGAGTTTCTTGTCGTCGACGGGCTTGCCGTTCGGCATGAGAAAGACGAGCGTAGACGTGCGCGGCAGAGCCTGTAAAGTCGGCCGGAGCTTACGGAGGTGGATGGGGATGAAGCGGTCCTCCTTGTCTTTGGGTGTGCTACCGCTGCCGCCGCGATGCACGTGAATGACATCGTGGTCGAGGTCCACATCGTCCCAGGTAAGCTGTCTCAGTTCCCCGATGCGTATGCCGGTGAAGGCCAGGGTCGTGAACATGGGGGCGGCCCAGGACTTCGCACGAACCAACAGCAACTCAACCTGATGGATCGTAAAGCAGGGTTGTTTGGGCGACTTGACCTTCTCGAAGCGGACCGGCGCCAGCAGGTTCCGGGAGATGTAGCCGTTCCTGGCCCCCCATTTGAAGAGCTGTTTGATCACGATAGTCTCGTTGTAGATGCTCTTGTCCGATAGCCGACACTCCTGTGCCAGATAAGTGCGGTAGGCAAACAAGTCATCCGGGGCGAATTGCTTGGCCCTGCGAATGTTCCGGGCGCGGCACCATTCCTTGAACCGGTTCAATTGGCCGCGATACTTGACCACCGTTTTGGGTGCCCGCCCGAGGTGCTCGCAGCGCGCTTGGTAAGCGTCAGCCACTTCGTCGATGGTGCGCCGGCTGTCACGCGCGCTTTGTTGCCCCCGCTCCAAGCGTTCCGCCAGGGCATAGGCGCGACGCAAGGCCGCCGCTTTGTTGGACGTTTTGAGGGACTCCTGATACTGCCGGCCGTGGATGAAATACTCGGCCCAATAGGGTCGGGCTACCCGTACGACCTTGGTCTTCTTATCTTTGTAGGTTCGCTTTCCGATGTAGATCGTCGGGCTGGTCGCCGCGACGACCTCCTTGCGAAGCAGTTTCATGGGAACGGTCCTCCTTTCGTGACGTTCGCTTCTTGGCAGCGCGGGTCTTGTCCAAGTCCATGACTTCCATCACGAATCGATCGCGCCAGAACGCTAAGGGTTTGCGTCTCCGGACACTGTGTTTGAAGCATCCTTCGGAGGTCAGTCTCTTGATCGTGCTCGGGGCCAGATGGGCCAGGGTGGCTGCCTGGTCAAGCGACAGAATGGGGGGAAATTGATGATCGTCCCGGAACGCGGAGCGGACCTCCCTGAGGGTCAGAGGTCTACGTCGCCCGCGGCAAGCCGCACGGGACGCTTTTGACGGGGAGCCCTGAGGTTGTGATGGTGAATCGTTCATCGTCTTGCCAGGATCAAAAACATGGCCGCAAGATCGACGAGCGGATGCGCGCGCCTCGCCCGGCCACGAACTTCCACGAACCACCCTGTCCTCCATGATGGTGTTCGTGTTGTGGACACCGGAGCCCTGCTCTACGGGCCGCAAAGGCCCGTCTCATCGGAGCCAGATCACCCCGGCGTCGTCGACTTCGATCTTGCTTCGGTCCTGAGGCAGTAAGCCGGAGGGATAGAGCAAGAGCCGCAGCTTGGAGATCTCTGCATGCGTTCGGATTGCCCGTTGGGTCTTGCCGATCAGCTCAGCCACATAATGGGACCAATTGGCTCGGCGGCGAATCTGCCGGACGGCGTCGGCCTCCGCGTGGCGGCCGTTGCGCTCCAGGGCCTCCTGGCAGAGGCGCAAACCGGGTCCGCGCGGGTTTACGGGCTCGACGAAGATCTCTTCGGCCCGACAGTCGACGGCGTACTGGACGAGCCGATCGAGATCGGCCTGCGAATCGGCGATCGACGGCAACACGGGACAGAACATCGCATAGGTCCGCAGGCCCCGGGCGGCGGCTTCTGCCATCACCAGCATGCGCTCCTGGATGGAGGAGGCATACGGCTCAAGGAATCCAACGGTTTCGCCCTTCTCCGGCGGGGCCGTTATGCTTAGCCCGATGAGGACGCGGTCCCGGTACTTCTCAACGACGTCCAGGTCGTCCCGTACAGAGGCGTTCTTGGTCAAGATTCGCACGGTCCAGTCGGGCTGGGACAGGATCGCTTCCAGGCAACGACGCCCCAGCTGGTGCGCGTGAGCTTCCGGCGCCCAGGCGTCGGTCAAGGTGCACAGTTGGACGAGGCCGCGTTGGCGGAGGCGAGCGGCGTCCCGGGCTACTCGCGTCGGCGTTTGTGGATCGACGATTGCATAGCCCCTCGCGAACGGGCTCTCACCACAAGCCCGAAAGGACGCATGCGTGCGGAGAACGGCGCCGGAGCTGCAGTAGCAGCAATTGTGGCCGCATTTGGTGCCAACATTGACGGCGTGCGTGGCGAGACGCTTCTTCTCAAATTCCGGTGTGCGGGTGATCCCGGTTTTCAACGGCCAGTCGTGTATCCGAATCGATGGCGGGTCTGTCCGCGCCGTACTACGCCCGCTGATGTCGTTGACGCTCATAGGCCCATCCTCCCCAATGTCTCGACCTCTTATCGGTTCGTAATGACCTGTGTTTGTCCCCGGCCCGCGTCAAGGAACTTACTCATCGTGCACGCGTCGGTTTCTTCCGTGTCTTGCGGGTCGAGGCGGACGCCTTGGCCTGTTTGTCACGCGTGGCCGTGGGCATCTTCGGACCACGGGCCGCGTCCGACGTTTCGGGTAGCTTCTCAACAGTAGTCTTTCCGCCGATCAGAAGCAGTTGCGATAGGATCACGGCCGCCGCTACCGAGAGCGCCACGTACGGCAATAACTCGTACCCGCCGCTCGACTTGATCTTCTGGCCTGCGTCCCGCCCGTCGTATGATACTCGCGGCTCGACCAATAACTGGGCCAGACCCACGATGCAGAGGACGGCCACACACGAGGCCATGATGACGGCCGTACGGCCGCCAAACAACGAGACGTTCTTGAGGATCTTGAGCACCGCCAAAAAGACCACCACGAAGATGGCGGCCAAGGTGACCAGCAGCGCCATCGTCGGTAAAAATGAGATCACAGCGTTCATTTTCACATCCTTTCAAAATCCTTGCTTCGATTCAACTCATTGGCCTTCCGCTGTTAACCGGCAGGTCAGACACTTGTAGAGTCGTGTACTCGTATTCATTGGAGGGCAGGAAGCAACGGTGCCTTACGAGGATACGTATTATGGAGTCCGTTTTCTTGCCCTCTCGCATCATCCTCCTATCCTCAGTTGTATTGAGCTTTTGCCTGTTAGTCTGTTTTGTCTTCAGCGGCCTTCTCGACATCCAAAAACATGCTCAACGTCATGAAGGCCACTTTCTCTGTCTGGAACACCTGGGTCCCGAACCTCCTGGCAATTTGGTTCTTTAGTTCGTTGAGTTCTTTGGTGCTCAGCGCGGCGAAGACGATCTGGTCCCATCCGCTTTCCATATCTTTAACGAGGTTGCTCATCTCTTTTTCCATATCCTCCAGGGCCACCTCGACAGCAACCTTCTTCTCGTCCCATTCGATGGCAACGTCGACGCTCTTGCCGTTGTGCCACTTCTCGATCTCGGCGGGATAGCCGTGGGCGAGCGCCCAACGGTAAATAGCGTGCTGCCAGAAGGAGTGGTCGACGCCCCCGTGGCCCGCAGGGCGCTGGCAGGCGACGTCCAGTTTGTTCAAGAGGTGATAGCCAGCCTCGGTGATCTCTACAATTGAAAGCGGCCCACCTCTTCTGCCCGTCGATATACGGTGGATTCGGATCAAGCCCGGACCAGTATCTTCAAGCCGTTGGCGAATCTGGTGAGCCATGTATTGGGAGAGATTGTCCGCCTCATCCAAATCAGTGATCGGCAAGAGGGTAGTCACACCTTGGGCCAAAAACTGGAGGTAATCGAGGCAGCGCTTGTCTAAGTCGTAATAGCCAAACAACGTCTCTGCCTGCTCAGGCGTAGGCGTCTCAGAGAATAGCTCGAGCTGATCGGATTCGGGCTCAGGCTCAAGAAGGAAGTCCAGCACCTTTTGTGTGTATTCCGTGCGTTCGGCGATTTCCTCTTCACTGGCCAGAGTGGGCGTGATCTCGCCGACACTGCCGAGGAAAGGCTTGGGGTAGTCGGCCGTTTTGCAAAGAACGTGACGTGGGGGCAGTTCCATCGTGTACTCCATTTGGTCACGCTCGAGCATCATATTGTCGGAGATGATACGCGCTGAGTAGCCATCAGCAGGTCGAAATACCATCCAGAAGCCGTCGATGTTGGACAAGATGGGTCTGGGTATCGAGTGCAACTCTTGAATTCCGACGACCAGGGAGATACCTCTCTTGCGGTACTTGCGAAACGCCTCTACGAGGTAGGGCTCCTGGATATCAGCCCGTTTCAGTCGCTGCAGATTGCAGATGTCTCGCAGCTCATCGAGGAACAGCGTGAGCAACAAGGTCGGACTGCGGAGAACAGGCATTGTCTCTAAGAGTAGGAGGATAAGATCCCCGATGAGCATGGCATAATGATCAGGGGCAAGGTCATGCAAGTCCCAGATAATCGATCGTTTGCTCAGAGCACGGATGTCATGACTTCGCATCGTGTCGTAGATCGAGCCCATATACTCCAGCGAGTCGCGCTGCCGGACGACGTTGGATTCTTGGGCCTGGAACTCGCGTCCTCCGACCTTGAACTTCTTGGCGCAGATGTGATCCAGCAGTTGCCTCTCGTTGAAGACCCTCTGTCGGTTCAGCAGTTCGAAAGCAGCGTCTCGGATCATCAGCATCATGTTGTCCCGCGCGTGGCGATTCTCGCGGTCCTGAACAGACAGCTTGGCGATGTGCTGTTTCGGACATACACCAGAGGGGGCCTTCCAGCGATTGAGTTTGAACATGGTCTTGACGTGGATGATCAGTATATCGGGATACTTGGCCAGCAAGGACGGTATTTGGCCGCCCTCGGTGTCGAAGACCCAGACCGCCGGGCATCGCTCCTCGTTTGCCGAATGGGTTGCACTTTTGTGCATTTCAGCCGCCAGCATAGCCAGGAAAGTCGTTTTGCCACAGTTGATTGGACCGGAGATGACAGCATGTTCCAGCATACGGCGCGCCGGGATGGTCGCCGGATATGCCGGTCCCATGCCGTCGACAACATCGCAGAGTAGGTAGTCCCCCTGACCGATCACCTCCTGCGGAGGGCACGGCAGAAAAGGATGGTCGTTCTTCACCCGCTGTTGGATCCTGAATAGGGCATACTTCTCCAGCTTCTGCCGGTGTTTTGCATTCCGCAATAGCAGAGGGGACTGAATGATCTGCTGGACCCACCCTACATGGAGTATGCCTGCCTTGGCGGCAAGCTCCTCAAAGTACCGCCGGTCCCTGTACATTCCGCGAGTCATTTTCCGGCCTCTCTTGGCAAAAAAAAACTGGATATCGCGTCGCTGACGGGCTTGATCGTCACGAGTGCTCCTATCAGAGCGAACGCAAGCTTGATCGCGAACGCTGGCACGCCCATTTGTAGAACGCAGTCAAAGGCTTGGCCCGAATCCATCAGAAACGTGGCATAGGACCAGCCCGGAATGCCCCCGACAGCCAGACCCACACCGATAGGCCAGAGAGGGCAGAGAGATTTGAGTAGACGCCAATGGCGACGCAGCAGGATCGCAACAACGACGCCGATAACGAGTTTGACGATCATCACGCTGTCCTCCTCAACCAAAGAGTAGATAAAACACGCCAGCCGCTACGGCCACATACCGCGCGACTGCGGTGATGAACTGCCAGCGGACGCGGGTACGGAGACACGCGCGACAGACGTTCCTGAGCTCACCGTCCATCCAGCGCTGCTGGCGGCACTCGTGACAGACGACGCAATTGCACACCGAGCAGGTGTTCCGGTCGTCGTTGGCGCACTCGGTACAGAGGATATTCGACTCCGGCCGGCGCAGGCGAATGCACGAGGTACACTGCAGACCCATTTCCTGGGCATTGTGAAGAACGTGTCCACAGCCGGTCGCTGTCTTCATCTGGAATGTGGTGGTTTCCACGAGTCCATTTTCGTCGGCTGTAGTCGCCTCCGTTCGGTTCACGACCGGATCGTCGGGTGCACCTCCAAAACGTCCCTGTAAAAAGATGAGTGTGCGTACGCATAGTCCTTCGGAACCGGAGTCATCGTCAGCGCCGACGTCCACGCGGGTGTCCAGAGCTCGATCCAGGTCCGCGTCGCCATTATGGAGTTCATGCTTTGCCATGGTTTCTGTTCGTTTGGTTTACAACGGTTCCGGGCCGATCACATCCGTATCGATGTCAAAACCGATTGGGTCGTAATCGATTGGGGGATCAAGCGGATCTCGGGCGCCGATCACATCGGTATCGATGGTCCCGGTCGTATCAGGACCACCGCCAGGTATCTCCGACGACAACCCGGCCCCCGGCGGGTCGGCCCATGCCAGGGAATCATCTACGCTGCGGTCGAACGGTAGACCGTCCAAATCGATGGGTGTTTGGTCATCGGGACGGCCGAGTTCGTAAACGCCGTCGTCGCCGTCGGCCAGAGAAAAGTCACCCGTGAGATGGTGCCGCTCAAACAGGCGGTCGAACACCTCCTCGCTATCGGCGGGGAACTCCATGTCGGCGAAGGCCCGTGTCTCATGCAGTGGCCGGGGCTCTCGGTAGTTGGCTCTCGAGGCGTCCTCATCCAGGGTCAGATCCGGCCCGAATTCCGGGCCCAGGGTGATCGTGATATCGTCACCGCTATCCAACACCGTCTCACCGTAGGTTGCGGGAGTATCCGGCGTCTCCGGAATGGCCAATTCGGGCTCCTTGGGGCGACGGTGCAGGGATTCCGGCGTCGGTATGGGAACGCCGTCACCCTGCGGCCAGGGTGATACCGGAGTGCCCGGCGGTAACAGCAGGGCACGCGGCGGACGTCGGCGTCCGCCACCGCCGGATTTCGGCTTGGAGGGGATCGGTGAATACCGCGACCGTCGCGGCCGCTTGGGGGGCCGGCCGGTGGGCTTGATCTTGCCGCGGCCACCGCATACCGGACAGGTCTGTTCGTGCCCGTAGACATCATCTTCGTCACGCTGGCAAACGATCTTGCCGCGCCCTTTGCAGCGGGGGCAAGTCACGAGGTCGTCTTGAAGTCCTTTGTTCTTTTTGTCCGTCATGATCGGTTCCTCTGCCAAAGCTTCGAATCCTGGGAAAAGAGGAGGCCTCCCTGCCTCCTCCTCGGCCCGTCAGTCGAAGATCTGCGTGAGCGTCCCCGGCTCAATGGCTCCGGCGGGCTCCATGTCGTCTTCGTCGTCGATGGGCTCGACCTGCTGCAGGGGCCCCGGCCGGCGGACCGTGAGGGCATTTATCCGCTGGTTCAGAGAGTCCATTTTGGCCAGAAGCATCTGCAGAAGCAGGCTGTCCGATCCCGGCGTGCCGACGGTCGTGGCCGGCAGGTTGGACCGTTGGATGGGGTCCCGGCGGCGCACCGCCACAAGGGCACTACTTCCAGTGAACATGATGCG
>Ga0272441_10001175_pt1 | contig 56065 bp, 51 predicted proteins | sample SSMProp6N_FD_193582 | JGI IMG/M metagenome (GOLD analysis project Ga0272441, IMG submission 193582) | Marine sediment archaeal communities from Little Sippewissett salt marsh, Falmouth, MA, United States - SSM-Prop-6N | ecosystem: Environmental > Aquatic > Marine > Wetlands > Sediment ...
GCCGGCCATCTGTAGTGTTCCAAGGTTGACAGTGAGATCTCCGGATGCCGTATCGGACCATTTCATGTTCAGACCCCGTCCGTCCGTTTCGGGCGCGATCCGGCGTAGTAGCTGCGCGAGACTGGACGATTCTCCTGCCTGCGGATCAAGCTGGATCAACAGTTCCAGTAGCGGATGGATCGCGTTCTGCCCGGTCGATGGGGTCATGGCGTGAGTGGTAAGTCCGGTGGAGGTTATCCGCGTATGGCCTTCGCTCTCGGAGAGATCGATTCGTGCCCATGGATAGGCAGCCAGGACGGTGGATTGGACCGAGGCAAGCGCGCGCTGGGCCGGTTGAGCGAGGATCAGGTCGGCGATTGCAACGTCGGCTACGGAATTGGGGTTCTTTCCGCCGGAGATGTGAAGTAGGCGGAACGGCTCGTCGCCAGCAGCATATGGTGCTGGCAACGACAGCCGCGCGGACAAGATGCCCTTCTCTCGATTGGCTACCGTGAACATACCGTCCGCGGCGAAGCCACAGGTGGGGGTCTCATCGTGATCAAGGTAGTACGAAATCCCCCCCCATCCTGATTCTTCGTTCGTCCCGAGCATCAAGCGGAACCGACGTTTCGGCAGATCCTCAAGCGCTGCGACGGCGCGTAGTCCATATAGGACCGACAGGACGGGCCCCTTGTCATCGGTGGCTCCGCGGCCGACGATTCGACCGTCGGAGACGATGCCCGCAAATGGATCGACACTCCAGTCTGCGCGACTGCCTTCCGGTACGACGTCGACATGACCGAGGGCTCCGACGAGTTCCTTGCCCTCGCCGAACTCGGCATAGCCGAAATAGCCGTCGAGGGATGTCGTCGCGAAGCCGTGGGATGTGGCGAGATCCAGTGCAAACTGAAGTGCGCGGTCGATGGGTTCCCCGAACGGTTGTCTTGGTTGGGGAGGTCGCTGCACGCTCGGAATCCGGATGAAGCGGCGGAGATCTTCGACAATCTCCGTGCGCCACGTATCGATCAGTTCGGACATCTGCGCATTTCGATCTGCCATCATGCCTATCTCCATTCTCCCGATCAGGCTAGAGTTCCCTACAGAAGTTTTCCTGTGCCTTTGGCAGCTGGGTCGAGTACGGCGTCCCGGACGACCACGCGTCCGCCCTTGATTACGAGACGAGGCCAGCCACGAAGCGATCTGCCGTCATACAGGGAGAAGTCCGATCGAGAACCGAGGTCCTCAGCGCGGACCCTACGGGGATGGTCGAGATCGAGCACGACCACATCGGCATCGCTTCCGGGAAGCAGGGCTCCCTTGCGAGGATACAGGCCGAAGATGCGCGCGGGGGCTTCGGTGAGAAGCGGAACAAGCTTGGCCAGTGGCAGGTTGCGCTGGTGGACGCCTTCCTCAATGAGGGCAGGAAGATGGGTGCCCAGGACGGGGTAGCCGGGCATGGCCTTCCAAACGCTCTGATCGACTCCCTTCTCGGCTCGCGTCAGCGTTGTGTTGTCTGTTCCGATGGTATCGATCACGCCCGCTTCGATGGCGGACCAGAGAGCCGATTGATCCTCTGGCTGTCTGAGTGGGGGAACCATCTTCCCGAGAACGCCATCACGTTCATTTGCAGTGAGGGTCAAGTACGGAGAGGTGGTCTCTGCCGCGGCGTAGACAGGCTTGCGGCCTCGCAGCACGGCGACGGTCTCGTGCGATGAAACATGCACGAAGTAGACCAGGGTCTCCATCATCTCCGCCAGGAAAAGTGCTCGCGTGACAGCCTCGGCTTCACAGACTCCGGGGTGCGTGTTCTCCCAATCGAGCAGCGTGCCGTACTGGCTTGTGACCTGCGCGCCAAGTCGGGCGGTCGCCCGCTCGATGATCTGTGGGTTCTCCGCATGAATACAGATACGGGGCGGGATGGGACAATTGGCCGAGCTCCGGAAGACATCGAGAAGGAATCCATCGTCCACAGAGTCGAGCAGCCCGGGAATCCCGGTCATGTACACTTTGAACGAGCGTACGCCCAACCGCTCGACGGCCTGTGGCATCTCGTTCAATTGGCGCTCGGTTCCGATCACCGGATGCACGAAGCAATCGGTGTACAACTCGTCGGAGACGGTCTCCCGCCAGGCTGGGATACTCGTGAGGTGTGGATTCGGCCCACCGACGTAGCACCCAATGGTTGTGATCCCGGAGGCTAGTCCCGAGCGGGATTCCGTAGCGGCCTCGGTTCGAAGATCGCCGAATATGCCAAGGTGCACGTGTGGATCGATGATTCCAGGGATGACTGCAGATCCATTGACGTCGATCTCCTCACGTGCGGCAACATCGATCTGGTTTGCCCATGCCGCCACACGGCCATCGCAGATTGCGAGATCGGCCTCGACTTGCTGTCCACCGGGCAGCATCAGCGAAGCGTTTTTCAATACGATGTCGGCGTTCATGGCGAGTCTACCCTGTTGACGGTCAACCTAGGCGTCGTCGACGACAGCTTCACTGTCGTCAAGGATTCCGACGATGGCTGCGTCACACGATGAGCTTGGATCTCCAGTTGCCACACGTGCCGCAGTACCCCGCGAGACAAGCACATGCTGTCCTTTGCCAGCCCCAACGACATCTGCGGCAACGAAGGTCGCCTGGTTGCCGCCGATTTCACGCACCAGCAGAAGTCGATGCGCCCTGAGGTCGGGCCGCTTGATCGTTGCTACGACGGTACCTACTACTTCGCACAGCTTCATGGCTGGCCTCCTTTGGCGCTCACGCTCCACGCACGAGTTGCTCGATCATCTGGACAGTGCGATCCAGCTCTTCCTCTGTGTTGTAGAAGTGATGCGCAATGCGTAGCACATCGCCACGGGACGTGCACACGATATTGTGTTTCCGCAGCTCCATCTCCAGATCGTGTGAACGGGGAACCCTTACTGCGGTGTTCGGCGCCTTGTGTGCGAGGTCAAAGTCACTGACCAGCTCGAGCTTCGTCTTCTTGATGCGCTCGATGCAGAACGCGGATAGCGCGTCGGTTCTCTCCCTGATACGATCGAGACCGATATCGAGCAGCATTTCCATCGATACCTTCGATGGGAAGGCGGCAAGAGCCGGCGGCGTTCCGGTTTCCAATCGGCGGCCGTCGAGCGCATACTGCAGGTGGTAGTCAAACGCAAACGGATCGACCTGTCCGAACCAACCGGTAGATGCCGGAGTGAGCTTCTCGACAATGTCCGGCTTGGTGTACGCGAAGGCGATGCCCGGGACTCCAAGGAGGTACTTGAGATTGCCGCTCACCAGGATATCGATGTCCTGGGCGCGCACATCGATGGGAGCTGACCCGAGTCCTTGATACGCATCAACCAGGAGGAGAGATCCGCTTGCATGTGCAATCCGAGCGATCGCTGCCAAGTCCTGTTTGAAGCCGTTCATGTAGTACACATACGGGACCGATGTGATCACCGTCTTGCCGTCGATGTGTCGTTCGTAGCTTTCCAGAGCGATCGTTCCATCCGATGCGACCGGGATGAGGTCGACGACAGCGCCGAACTTTTCGTGTGCATACCAGATGTTGGGGACCGTCGGGAAGTCGATCTCCGTCGTGACAACCTTGTTTCGCATACCTTGATAGTCCAATGCACTTGCTACGGTACCGACCAGCGAGGAGACCGAGAAGGACACCGCGATATCCTTTGTCTCGGCGTGGATCAACCGAGCGAAGGCGGACTTGGCTCCTTCGACGACGCCGAGCCAGTACTCCCAATCCATGCCCTCTTCTTGCCAGTTGCGAACGAAGTCCGCGATAGATTCTCGGGCCCGTGCTGGCTGCGCCCCCTGGGAGCAGTTGGAGAGGTGGGCTCGTGTTAGATCGGGGAATTCCCGCCGGCGAATCGCTTCCCAGTCACTCTCGCGAGATGCCCTCGTCGTGGGAGCAAGCCTTGCGGCCGATTCCGGGAGCGAACGGTTGTCACTCGTCTCGTCCACAGCGCTCCGGCGGATATCCACGTGAAGTCGTTCCGCCAGGTCCAGCGCCTCGTCGGTTACGACATCTTGCTCGTGGATGAGCAGCTCCCGATGGCCGTCTGCTGCGGCTCTCCGTATGTCCGATGCTGTGTAGAACTGCCTCATCTCTACTCCTTCTCAGTGCTGCCTTCAGTGATCGCAGTGATCGTTTCCTCCGCCACCTTCTGGGCGGACTTGACCGCTTCTACGCTGCCGGAAACGTACAGTCTTCCGAATGCGCCAATGCAGTCGAAGTGGATCAGTTTGACGTCACTGTGCTTCTCGACCTCGTTGGCCGCCAATGCGATATAGGCAGCAGGTTCGACCTCCATCAGGAAAAGGTTCTCGTGCGGGATGATCAAGGATCCCTGTCGGTGGCGATCAAGGAGCTGGGCGACGTATGGCGACACGTTTGTGACGATCGTCGAGGCCGCGACACAGGGCGCCTGACGGGATCGTTCGGTGAGCTCTAGCTGTTCGAGGATCCTCCGCCCTGCCGTACGGACTTCTTCAACTGACTCAGAGTGAAGTTCCAGCGTCCCGAATTCGCGTTCGAGAATCTGAAACGCGGGAGCGACTGTGGTCGACTTCACCGCACGATCCAGAAGCTCATACGTTCGGCTCGCCGGCGCCACTTCAATAATCAGCTCAGCCATACCGGGAAGCGGCACGCTTCCGCGGGCGACCGTTCCGACGAATGCCGCATACTGTGGTTGCATTCGATCAATCAACACATATGCACGAAGCGCTGACTCCAGACGACTCATTGCGTCGTACCCATGAATCTCATCTCTAGATCCTAGCCTGGCTACAGGCTACTACTTCTTCGGTTTGTCGATGGACAGTTCAGGGAAGACTCCGCTCAACCCTTCATGCGGGCGGGGGATGATGTTGACGGAAACCAGTTCGCCGGCCTGTTTTGCTGCGTCGGCGCCAGCATCGAGGGCAGCCTTCACTGCGCCAACATCTCCGACCACTGTTACGCTGACGTAGCCTCCTCCGATGGTCTCTCGGGAGACCAAGTCAACGTTTGCAGCCTTCAGCATTGCGTCCGCTGCCTGAATTGCAGCAACCAATCCTTTGGTTTCAACCTGTCCGATTGCGGCCATGTACACCATCTCCTTTGTTGCAGAACATGTCACGAACCTTGCATGCGTAATATACTACTCGGTCCTCAGGATCAGGTCAACGCGTTGCGGTGTCTTGAGTTTCAATGATTGTGTCCAGGTGATAGCGCAACGCGGTTTGCGGCAAGGTTGAGGTATGAGACGTTGCCGCACAGAGTTGCGATCGATCCAGGGCTTCATTGCCGTCTGTCTCACACAAAGGTGGATCCTTCTCATCCGCGATAATATACTACCGGTATCGGGCTACCCCTGCGATGACATGATCGCGGAGCGATCCAGCCCGGTCGGGAGGGGAGAAATTCGATGCGAAGCCAATACATCGTACCGATCGGCCCGGACGGTATCTACGAGATCAAGACGGGAACGTGGCGAACAGCGGATCCTCGGATTGACGAGGATGCCTGCATACGGTGCGGAATCTGTCTGATGCACTGTCCGGTTGGCGCTGTGACGCGAGAAGGCGAGAGGTTCACGATCAATCTCGACTACTGCAAGGGGTGTGGCATCTGTGCCCACGAATGTCCGAAGGGCGCGATCACGATGGAAGGAAGGGATACCGCATGAGCCAAGTCGAAGTCATGAATGGCAACCGCGCTGCAGGCATCGCTGCTTGTTTGGCACGTCCCGACGTCATCGCGGCGTATCCGATTACACCTCAGTCGTCTGTGGTCGAGTTCATCTCGCGCATGATAGCCGAGGACAAGCTCGATGCGAAGATCTGCGAGGTCGAGTCCGAGCACTCCGCAATGAGCGTTCTCGAGGGGGCCTCGCTGGCTGGTGGACGTACGTTCAGTGCGACCAGCTCCCAGGGATTGGCGCTGATGTACGAGCCCTATTTCCGTGCATCGACGCTGCGACTGCCGATCGTCATGGCGATTGCCAACCGAGAGATGATTTCGCCGCAGACACTCTGGGCATCCGCCCAAGACTCCCTGTCCGTGCGAGACGCAGGATGGATGCAGTTCTACGTGGAAGACAACCAGGAGATCCTTGATACGCTCCTCCAAGCGTTCCGGATTGCCGAGGATTCGCGTGTTCTTCTTCCGATCAACGTCTGCTACGATGGTTTCTACCTTTCGCACATGTCGGAGCGTGTTGTGGTCCCCGACCCTGAGGAAGTGGATGCCTTTCTGCCGGATGGATACCACCCTCAGCACATCCTGCTTGACCCGGATCGTCCGATGGCTGTCGATCCATTGACCAATGGTGACTTGCTCACTGAGTATCGGGCCAAGCATCTGGCTGCCCAGCAGGCTGCCCTTGAAGTGATCGAACAGGTGGATGCCAAGTTCTCGGCTGCATTCGGCCGCTCTTGGGATGGCGCGGTCGAAGCGTACCGTATCGATGGGGACTGCGAAGCGGTCGTCGTGACGCTCGGTTCGATGACAGGTGCTGGAAGAGAAGCCGTTGACCGAATGCGTGAGTCCGGAGCGTCGGTGGGGCTGTTGAAGCTTCGGGTGGTGCGACCGTTCCCCGCGAAGGAAGTTCGCGAGCTGTTGCGCGGGATTCCCGCGGTGGGTGTTGTCGATCGCAACGTCTCTTTCGGATGGGATACGGGGATCATCTATCAGGAGGTGTCCTCCGCACTGTACGGTGTGCAAGGAACGGCGCGGGTTCCGATGATCGCGGGCCTTGGCGGCCAGGACATCACCGTGGAGATGTTCGAGGACGCGCTGCGAACGCTCCTTGAGCGGGGCCGTGCAGGGAGCGCATGCAGCCCCGAGTTTCCGGAGACGATCTGGCTGAGTCAGGATGGAGAGGAGGAGACGAGATGAGTATCCTCAATAGGCTTAGCGCGCCAGACATGATCTCGCCTGGGATCTCGGCCTGTGTCGGGTGCAACGTGGAGCTGACGCTGCGAACGGTGATGCGGATTGTCGGCCCGAATAGTGTGCTCGCCATTCCCCCCGGGTGCATGGGGGGGGTTGGTGTTGTAGGTTGGGACAAGCTCTCGGGAGCTCGTGTCCCGGTCTTCTTCCCCCTACTCACCAACACCGCGTCGATGCTTTCGGGAATCCGATTGGCCTACGATCGCCAAGGGAAGGTCAATACACATGTGGTTGCCTTTGCGGGCGACGGCGCCTCGGTCGATGCCGGATTTCAAGCCCTGAGCGGCGCGGCGGAGCGGAATGACCGCATTCTGTATGTCTGCTACGACAACGAAGGGTACATGAACACAGGGTATCAGCGAAGTGCCGCTACACCGAAGGGCGCCTGGACCAGTACGACACCGCATGGGAAGCTGCAGATCAAGAAGGATACGCCGAGGATCATGGCTGACCATCGAATCCCCTATGTTGCGACATGCTCGCCAGCGTACATCCCAGACCTGGTAACGAAGGTCGAAAAGGCGATGGCGAACCGCGATGGCTTCTCGTACTTGCATGTGTTGACGCCGTGCGTCAGCGGCTGGGGTTTCCCGCCTGAAGAGAGTATCGAGGTCTGTCGTTCATCGGTTCAGACGAGGTACTTCCCACTGTACGAAGTCGATCACGGGAGGTACCGAATTACCGTGGACGTTCCGAAGCCGCGGCCGCTCTCAGAGTATGTCGGTAGGCTCAAGAAGTTCAGTCGAACGACCGAAGCGGAGTTGGCGGAGATGGAACTGCTTGTGAAGCAACAGTGGCAGGAGTTGCGGGCCTTGGAGCGCGTGGGTGGTGAGCATATCGATGGATGATCGATCGGATCTCGCCGAGTCTTTCGCGTCGATCGATCCTGAGTTCAGACAGCGCGCGAAGGACCTGGCCTCGTTGTTCGATGCCCGAAACGTGGCCGTTGTAGGGGCATCGAACAATCCGAGGAAGGCATCCCACCACGTCATTCACACGATGCTTGAGGAAGGTTTCATCGGGAACATCTATCCGGTGCACCCTTCTGAGGACACAGTGCTTGGATTGACCTCCTTCGCATCGCTTGGCGATATCGATGAGCCGGTTGACCTTGTCGTGATCAGCGTTCCTACGCCGATTGTGCTGCCGTTGGTCAAGGAAGCGGCAGCCCGGGGGGATGTCTCCAATGTGGTCATCCTTACTGCGGGGTTTGGCGAAACGGCGGTCGCGGAGAACGTTGCCTTGGAGAGGGAGATTGTTGAGGTTGGCCGCGCTGCTGGGATGCGGATTGTCGGGCCCAACTGTATCGGCGTGATCAACACTCGAACGAAGCTGTGCACCGGTTTCGCTCCCGGTCTGACTCTGGCGGCGGGAGGGGTTGGGTTCATCTCTCAGAGCGGTGCGTTGGGCGGAGCGTTTCTGATGTCCTGTGCCTCCCAGCCTGCCCCTTTGGGGTTCAGCAAGTTCGGGCATGTTGGCAACATGTCCGACGTGGATGTGCTCGAACTCCTGCTGTACTTGGCGGATGATGAAGAGACCCGCGCGATTAGCATGTACATGGAAGGCGTGCGCGACGGTCGCCTCCTGATGCAGGTTGCCTTGGAAGTGACCCGGACGAAGCCGGTGTTCGCCCTCAAGGTTGGCCGAACTGAGCTTGGATCGCACGCGGCCTTGTCGCACACTGGTGCGCTGGCGGGATCAGATCGGATCTATGATGCAGCATTACGACAAGCGGGGATAGAGCGGGTCGCTTCATTGGTTGACCTCGTTGCTGTATCCAAGGCGGCGGCATACCTTCCTTCGCCCACAGGTCGACGAGTCTGCGTGCTGACGCAGGCGGGTGGTCCTGGGATCATTGCGATGGATGAGACTGCACAGACGGACTACCTGCAACTGGCGGCATTGCATGCATCGACGCAAGACGACCTGATGGAGATCCTTCCTCCGATGGCGATGATCTGCAAGCCGAACGGCTACATCGACATGACAGCGGCTGCCTTGGAGGAGATGCACATCCGATCGCTTGAGACAGTCCTCAAGGATCCGAGCGTCGACTCAGTTGTTCTGATCACACTTCCCCCGACATTCCTGCCCGCGATCGATCTCGCGCGCGCGATCGCACCCACACTACGGGCCGCGAGCAAGCCCGTTGTGACTTGTCTCATGCATGGCGATGCAATGGACGAAGCCCGTTCGCATCTTGAAGCGCAAGGAGTACCCACGTTTGACACGCCTGATCTCGCGGTACGGGCGCTGACGCACTTGACCCGCGCAACGCTCGGGACATCTGCCAACAAGGAGGATTCGAGATGAGCCAGCAGGGCAGCCGCTTCCTTTCCGAACCCGAAGCTGTTCGCCTGATTGGCGAATACGGCATCGAGTACCCTGAACACCGACTGGCGTCGACTCACGAGGAGGCTGTAGCTGCTGCCAACGCCATCGGGTACCCGGTGGTCTTGAAGGCCGTGTCGCCGGGCTTAACCCACAAGAGTGATGTGGGAGGCGTGGTGCTCCATCTGAACGATGCCGCAGAAGTACGCCATGCATGCGAGCAGCTGCAGCGCTCGCTATCCAACTGTGTCCCTCCGGCTGCCGCCGAGGGTGTGCTGGTGTGCCGTCAAGCGGTGCCGGGAGCCGAGGTGATCGTTGGTGGCTTGCGGGATTCGACGTTTGGCCCGGTTGTGATGTTCGGGTGGGGAGGGATCTTCGCCGAGATTCTCGATGATGTTGCGTTTCGAGTTGCGCCGGTCACGCGCAGCGAGGCGAAACGCCTGGTGCATGACACCCGGGCTTGGATGCTGGTGCAGGGGAGTCGTGGGATGGAGCGGGGCAACATGGAGAGGTTAGTGGACGTGTTGACTTCCGCGTCTCAATTGATGATTGACCATCCTGAGGTCAGTGCTCTTGACCTCAATCCCGTCCGGGTGACTTCGGGCGCTGCGATTGCACTTGATGCAAGAGTCGAGGTGTCCGAGGCGACTGGTGTGGGCGATCTGAAAGAGGGTTAGCAGGAAAGGGATAAGCGCTTCACGGCATGGCCAGCGATCGTGCTGCAAGCGACAAGCGCTTCACGGCATGTCCCCAGGGCGCAATGCCCGATGACCGGATTGTGAGCCAGCCTCTTGGACGGAGCGTTGGCTGGCCGAGTTGCTGTCCTGAGTTGGAGAGAAGCATGGTGGGTGCAGGAGAGCTTGACTCTGACCGTTGTGAGGCAATCGACGAATAGCTGCTACATTCATTCGTCCAGTCCCCAGTGAAATCCGATCATCGCGCCGATCGCCGGACAGATCGGAAGGAACAGCAGGCCAAGGAACTCCGTGACCTCTTCGGGGACCCCAAGCACATATAGAAGCGGCTCGGTGAAGGCGCTGAGCAACCCTCCAGCGCTTGCGCCGACGAGACATCCAAGCGCATTCCCTTCGGCTCCAAGAAGCTTCCCGGTTGCGAGAACCCCCGTTGCGGCACCGAGTCCTCCGCCCAAAGTGACTCCCGAAATCACGGTCACCACCCGCGCGGCACGCAGCTCAAGCTTTGGGGTGATCTCACCGATTGCGACGATTCCGATGGCTGCACCGGCGAGGCCTCCTAGTGTGCCACCAAGCACCTCGGCGGCCAGTGCTCCGCTGGAAGTGGTGGCCAGCACAGGCTGAACTGCGCCGGCGACCATCAGTGCTGCCGTAAGGACGATGAGTACGTTTCGCAACAGATCCACCTCCGAGTCGATTCTCCGAATCTGGGCTGCCGCGGGCAACCGCTAGGTGATGGAACGCCCTGTTTGGCATCGCCGACGGAAGTTCCTACGATGGTCGAACGCGGTAGAGAAAGGGGGGGATGGTGAGGATGAAAGCAATCAAGGCGGGTTTGCTTCTCGGGGCGATGGTGGCGATTGTGCTTGCGTCGGCGATCGAGGCAAACGCCGGAGGGCGCTACGAGTTTGGTATTGCGGTTCCGATGTCGACATCATTCGGCTTTTCGTCGTTGAGTTTCGGGTTGGAGGCGTATGTGCGGTTTCTCGGAGCAATGTTCGTGTGGGAGACTGCGATTAAGACCTACACATCGTTTGACGCACTGTACATCCGCAATACCATTGCGACGGCCGCGGCACTTCATCTCTGCTTTGGGCATGTGACAAACCTTTTGCCACAGTTTGGATCTACCTACCTGACCGCCGGCCTTGGATGGACGGTCGGTCGTCTGCTCGTTGCGAGGTTCGCTGCGAATCTTGCCGTCTCCATTGGGGGAGGGATGTTTTACCCGTTCTTGGAGTTTCGATTCCAGATGGGTGTGGACCCGTAGCAGGGGCTCCCGCGAATGCTTCGCTTTGGGACGTCTGCGGTGGACTGGGAGGTGAGGTATTGAGTGACACGTTCTTGATTGGATTGTCCGCGTTGCTGGTCCTGATGATTGGCACTGCGCTGCTGTTCCCTGAGCAGATTACCACCGAAGCGCCGCTCGAACTGGAGCCTTCTGCTTCGACGCCCCTTGAGGAGTCATCGGCTGGAGAGGCTGTGCCGGAGATCGGCTCGGAGTCGGCGGCTGCCCCTTCGGTTGTGCCCGAGGAGTCCGCTGCTCCAGTTCCTGTTGCGATCGATGGCATCGTTTTTGACGGTGAGTACGCTCACCGAACGAACGCGGGCGGGTTCGAGGTGCATTGGTCGAATGATATCAACTACCTTCGTGTGGGACTGGTCAGTCCCGGAGCCGGATATGTGGCGATCGGCTTCGATCCGGAGTATCGGATGAAGGGAGCCAACGTCATTCTCGGTGCGGTGGAAAATGGGCGTGTGATGGTTCGCGATGACTACGGCGATGCACCGGTCAGCCATTCTGCCGACGTGCTTCTCGGAGGAACGAACGACATCCTCGAGGCCGCGGGGACGGAGCGAAACGGGCGCACCACCGTGGAGTTTGTCATCCCATTGATCACGCGTGATCCAAACGACAAGACGCTCGTTCCGGGAGAGACGTACGACATCCTTATCGCATATCACGAGTCAAGCGATAGCTTCGCGGTGCGTCACAGTCGGCGAGGAGCCGGAACGATGCGGCTCGATGCAGCACCCTAGTAAGTCCTTGGCACGCTTGATCGGAGGCAGTGTCGGGGTTGCGGGGAAGCCGACGACAGGAAGGAGGGGAAAATGGACAAGACATGGTGGGTTGTTATAGGGATCTTGGCCGCTGGGGCCGTAGTACTGTTGTTGCTGCCCCTTCTGGTTCCGGGCGGGGAGTCGGCACCGGCGGTCGCCGATATCGAATCGGCTCCTGCAATCGTGGCGCCGGGGGTCGAGGTGGACTCGCGACCCGATGTGGAGGACGAAGAACCGGCAGCGCAAACCGATCCGGCGCCAGAGACGGCGACCGTGGAGGATGAGCCAAGATTGCCGATGACCTACTCGATCGACGGCACGATCACGGTGGACGAGTATCGGCATAGCGCCGAGATTGCCGGGGTCGAAGTCCACTGGGCGAACGATGCGACGTATCTACGGATCGGGTTGGTTGCGCCGGGCACGGGCTACGTATCGATCGGATTCGGGTCCAGTCCGAGGATGGAAGGCGCGAACATGATTCTCGGATACGTTTCCGACGGGAAGAGCTTCTTCCGGGACGATTATGGTATCGAAGCACGAAGCCACATGGCGGATGTGGATCGTGGCGGTACAGACAACATCATCGCATCGTCCGGAGCCGAGTGGACGGATCAGACGATCCTCGAGTTCATCATTCCGCTCGATTCGGGGGATGCAATGGATCTGGCGATGAAGCCGGGAGATCGCTACGCGATGATGGTCGCGTATCATGACCTGCAGGACGGATACACGGTACGTCACAGCCGACGTGGAGCGGGCGAAATCGACCTCGATCCTGTGCCGTAGAGGGGAACCGTGCTAGTGAACTACGCAGAGTGTGGCTTCGAGATTCACGGCTGCGATGGGGAATTCGTGCTAGCCAACCGGCGGACCTGGTGGCTTGGCTACGGGATGGGGATGTTCGCCGTGGCCGCGGCGGTGCTGGCTGTCGTTGGCATCCTTGATCTTGCCGGCGTTGTGGATCTGCGCTCGGAGATTCCGGCGTCGATTCTTGTTGCCGTTGGTGCCGCGAGCGGTTTGGCGGCGGTCGCAATGCTACCGACGTACAGACGTCGGCGAACGCTTTCGTTGGAGGAGATCGGAAGTGCGGTCGTTATCGACATGAAGGTTGGCGTGCTCCGCACAAGGAGTGGCACAGTTGTCGCTGCACTCGATTCCGTGGGCGTTCTGGAGCGTATCGATTGGTGGACGCGTGGCTGGATGCGTCTGGTGTTCCTTGCATGGCCCGGGGGGCGCCGGATCGTCTTCCGAACCCCTCGACGCGAGCGAGCTCAAGATGTCGCGGAATCCCTGCGCGGCATTCTGCGCGCACCGTGAGACGACCGGCTACATGTCGACACACACATGCTCTGCGCTCAGATCGCCAACGCACACGGGATACTCCAATGCCATCCATTGCTGGATTCCGCCCTGCAGGTCGTAGACCCTGCCGAATCCCATCTGCAGCATCATGGAGAACGCTTGACCGGTACGGTTGGCGGTGCGACAGTAGATCACGTAGATCGCCTCACGATCCAGCCGATCGAGCGCATCATGGAACCCCTCGGCGCGGAAGTCCAGGTTGATGGCCCCGGGAAGATGGCCAGCTGCAACCTCGGCCGGCGTCCTGATGTCGAGTAACACGAACATTGGATCATCCTGGAGTTGCGAGATCACGTCGCGCGCTTGTTGCGGGCCAATCCCACCGTACGGTGGAAGGTTCGCTATCGGTGGATCGAGAAGACCGATTGCCGGATCTCCGAGGCATCCCCCCACGAGCAGTCCTACAAGAACCATGGAAGCACCCATTGCAGCCATCCGTCTTGTCTCTAGCATCGTCGACTCCTTGGGAAAAGACTCATGGAGTGAATCTGCCAGAAAGCTGTGAAGGAAGTGGAGGAGAGTCGTGAGCGACGAGTGAATCCGGATGTTCGCACAGACCGTCGCCGATGCGGCAACGCGTGCCGCATCGGCCTGCGACTGTTACGGAGCGAATCGAACGAACGTCGAATAGGTCGGAATCACGAGAAGACTGTCGTTGATCCGTCCGATCGGATTCTCAAACACTGTTGTGTCGAGGATCACCGGTTGCATGGTGATCCTTCCTTGGATTACGGAAGCGGGCCATCCGTTCCACTCGCCCGCAAGGTGAACCGCTGGGAGCTCTGCCAGCGGGAGGATCTTCCAGCCCTCCCCCCCTCTTGCGAACGAAACGAGCGGGAGAGAGAGGCCTGCCTCTCCGGTTAAGTCTGCGAGCAACGGCTGCCTGGCCGCCAGATGTGCGAAGCTACCGGTCACCGTTTGCACCAGCGTATCCTCGGTTTCGAACCGCCAGAGGATGTTGAGTCCTGCACCGATGGTGAATGGTTCCGTGAGTGCTTGGGCGTAGGAGAAGGTGGCCCCAAGGCTCGACAGGATCGAATCGACGACAGCGGACAGCTCGAAACTACTTGAGCCGCCAACGTCGAAACGTACACCGGCGGAGATGGACAGGTCCCATGCCCGGCGGCCATCATCCACGTCCAAGGCAGGGTTCAGATGAAACCCGAGTGAGATCGATCCAAGCTCCACACCATGCACTACGGGCACGGCAAGAAGCAGTATGGCTAGAAGCGCGAGCAAGGTTCTTCTCATGATTCCCCCTTCATCACGAATCTGACTGCTCCGCGGCAAGCAGTGGCTCATCTCCATCTTAGCGAGGTTTGTCCGAATTCCAACACGATGCCGGGCTAGCGTGGTCTTCCATGTGCGAGACAAGCATCGTGTTCCCCTGTGTGAGGACGATCCGGACAACGCTGTCCCGGGCGATCGCCTTGCCGTCCATGCTGCGCGCGGGCCACAACTCGCCGCGTACCTTGACCTGCCCTGTTGGGCGAAGTGAAGTGACCGTCGTGGCCTCCTTGCCGATCAGAGCTGCTGTGCCATGAGACGCCGGGCGGCGTAGGGACTTCCGGAAGAACGCGGCGTACGCCACGGTAGATATCGCGACCTTGGTCGACGGAAGCGCGAGCAGGATCCAGGTTGGAACGCTGACAAACACCGCGACGATTGCCAAAGCTGCGAGCAGCAACGCGAGCTCCGCGGCTTCCCGCGCGACATAGGCGGCAACCCCTCCAGAGCGATGCGGGCCGTGTCGCTGTTCTTCAGACGGTTTGGGCACCCGTTGTATCGTCATGCCTGGATCGTCGGGCAAGAGGCGTGATGGATGCAACCGGCAGGTGCATTCCGCCCGGCCGGAAGGGGATGCTCGACCACGCGGAGGCCCCGTGAGCAGGTCGATACGAGGACGCATGCCCTGATGATCCGATCGTTCGGAGTCCCGAGCATTGTCTGCCGCTGTGACCTCAGGGCGGATCCGGTGTAGGTATGCTATATGTAGTGGGGTTGCTCCGCGCGCGTTGCGTGTGGTGTAATGGTCGATGGGAAGGAGCTACGAGGTGATCGGAGTGACAAGAGCAGTGAGATGGCTGGCTTGGACGGCGATGATTCTGATCGCAATGGGGCTCGTGGGGTTTGCCCAACAGAAGGTGAGCTTCGCCGATAGGGGGCTCGAAGACGCGGTGCGAGATGCGGTGTACCGATCGTCTGGCACACTCTATGACTACGACGTGTCATGGTTGAGCGTGTTGGACGCAAGCGAGCGGGGGATCAGCGACCTGAGCGGGATTGGGGTTTGCAGTTCGCTGCGTGATGTCGATCTTCGGGGCAATGCGATCGACGATCTATCGCCACTGACGGATCTGGATATCCTGCAACGCGTGTATTTGGATGACAACCAGATCGACGACCTCTCGACGCTACGTCGATTGCCCCAACTGATTGAGCTCACACTGGGCGGGAACGAGATTGTCGACATCGGGGCGTTGACGCAGTTGGTGTTCTTGGAGAAGTTGCATCTTGACGATGCCGCCCTCGGGGATCTCGAGCCGCTACGAGGCATGACCCGACTGGAGGATCTGATCGTCCAGTGTGCGGCGAATACCGACCTCTCGCCGATTCAGGCGCTGGAGAGCCTGCAGCATTTGGATGTGACATGCGATGGACCGTTCGATCTCTCAGCGCTCGGTCGGATGGAATCGTTGGAGTCGGTCGGGCTATCCTCCACGAAGGTCGATGATTTCAGCCCGCTTCGTTGGGTCGATTCCCTTACGAGCCTCCGCCTGGACGACATGTTGGTGGATAGCTTGGTTCCTTTGGTTGCCGCAGCACCACAGCTTCTTCGGTTCGGGATGGAGGATATGACGCTGCCTGACCTCGGACCGCTGCGTGAACTCTCGGAGCTTCGCGCCCTGGGGTTCGCCAGGGTTGATATCGAGGATTTGGGGATCTTCCTCGCATTCCCGCACCTGATTGAGGTTGAGGTGAAGGGCTGCGGTTTGGAGGACATCGGAGCGATCTCCGCGATCGACGAGCTGACTTCGTTGAATGTGGCCGAGAACGAGATTGACAACCTGGCGGCGATCGCGACGCTGCGTAATCTCGAACGGCTCGATGTTTCTGGCAATCCGATCGCCGAGATCGGGCTGCTTCGTGGATTGCGTGAACTCAAGGTCCTAGACTTGTCTGGAACCGAGGTAACAGACATCTCCGTTCTTCTGGATCTCTTGCACCTTGAGGATGTCGATCTGCGAGACACGCCGCTGGCCGTAGGGGCTGGTTCGGCGGCCTCCGTGGTGATTGAGCGACTGAGGGGGCGCGGCGTCCAGGTAACCTTGTAGGACGCACGTGCCAAAGCGGACGGGGGAGGAGGCGTGGTGAACGGGCAGATCGTCCTACTCTTCGTTGTGGGTGCGATTGTGATCGCCGTGTTCGCCTGGTTCAGTGCGAAGCGGCGCAAGGAATTGGCGGCCTGGGCAGCGGCGAAGGGCCTTGCGTTTCGTCCGGGCCGAGATGCGGGATTCGATGAGAGGTACCGCAGCTTCGGATGCCTGCGGCGAGGGCACAGCCGATCGGCGTACAACATCGCCGAAGGGGATTGGGGCGGTCGACGCGTGACGGCGTTTGACTATCGCTACGTCACAGGGTCCGGGAAGAACAGGCAAACACACCGGTTCTCGGCGATCATCATCCGAAGCGATATCCCACTGGAGCCGCTTCGGATCCGTTCAGAGAACGTCTTCGATCGCGTGACGGAGTTCTTCGGCGTTGACGACATCGATTTCGAGTCGGCGGAGTTCAGTCGCGCGTTTCATGTGAAGGCGTCGGACAAGCGGTGGGCGTACGATCTACTGCACCAGCGGACGATCGAGTTCTTGCTGTCGAAACCGAAGTACTCGCTGGAGTTCGACCAGAACCATGTGATCGCATGGCGAAACAGGCGGTTCGACCCGGAGACATTCGAGTCGGCGATCGCCGTGGTGGAGGGGATCCTTGACGGGATTCCCGAGTACTTGGCTCGCCAGCAGAAGGGAGAAGTGAAACCGTAATGGTCAGCGTATACGTCATACTAGCAATTGCCGGAGCTATCCTGCTGTATGGGATGGGCACGTACAACAAGCTCGTCCGCCTGCGCCAGCATGTCAGAGAGAGCTGGTCGGCGATCGATACGGAGCTGAAGCGTCGCTACGACCTGATTCCGAACCTGGTGGAAACGGTCAAGGGGTACGCTTCCCACGAGCGCGAGACGCTTCAAGCGGTGATCGACGCCCGCGCGCGGGCCGTGGCATCGACGGGATCCCCTGAAGAACAGGCACGCGACGAGAACATGCTGGTCGGTGCACTTCGGCAGTTGTTTGCTGTTGTCGAGGCGTATCCCGATTTGAAGGCGAATCAGAACTTCCTTCGGCTGCAGGAGGAGCTGACGGTAACCGAGGATCGGATCCAGGCGTCACGCAGGTTCTACAACGCCAACGTCCGTGACCTGAATACGCGGATCGAAGTCTTTCCATCGAACCTGATCGCCTCGATGTTCGGATTCCGTCAGGCGACGTTCTTCGAGATTGCGGATGCGGAGCGGGCCGTCCCACAGGTGCGGTTCGGGGAAGAAGCTTAGACGGGTCGATTGGCTCGAGAGGGAATGTCGCTGTGAGATCATGGCTTCGCGAGCGTCGCAGGTCGCGCTTTCAAGCGCTTCCGTTTCCGCGTGAATGGCGCGAAATCATTGAGCGGACCGTCCCAATCTACCATCGACTGAACGCAACTGATCGCGCCGAGCTGTGCGGACACATCCGGGTGTTGCTTCGTGAGAAACGGTTCGAGGGAGGCGCTGGACTGGAGATCACCGACGAGATTCGAGTTACGATTGCCGCCTTTGCGTGTGTCCTCCTTCTCCATCGCAAGACAGACTACTACCCTCGTCTGTATGCGATCATCGTCTATCCAGGGGCATACGTCGCTGAGCGGTCCGAGCGAGGGGCGTTTGGGGTGATCACCGAACGGCCCGAGGCGCGTCTAGGTGAATCGTCGACTCGAGGGGTGGTTGTGTTGGCGTGGGACGCCGTCCGTGAGGCATCGTCCAACGCGGGCGGGTGCCGCAACGTTGTCTATCACGAGTTCGCGCATCAGCTGGATGCCGAGGACGGCGCGGTCGAGGGGGCGCCCATATTGCCGGATCGATCCCGCTACGATGCCTGGGCTCGGATTCTCGGTCGGGAGTACGCACGGTTGCGGTACGAGAGTTCCCGCGGTCGACAGACAACCCTTGATCGATACGGCGCGACGAGTCCGGCCGAATTCTTCGCGGTGGCTACGGAATGCTTCTTCACCCAACCCGGGCTGCTGAAGGCGGATCATCCCGAGTTGTACGACGAACTTCAGAACTACTATTGTCAGGATCCGATCGAGCGCTGGCAGCCTGTGTGAAGCTCCCTTGTGCGACCGGTTCACCCACAAAGGGGAATCTGACAAGAATCGAGCGTCTGTTTCCTCACGACCTGCGGGACTGCGGACAGGGCAAGACGGCACGCATCGTTTCCTGCCTCGGTTCGGCTCTCACCTCCCAACCGGGTACGCTCCGCGTGCTTTGGGGAGTAGCTGCCAATGGGCTTCGCCAAGTGGCAGCTACTCTTGATCTGCATCCTATCCAGACGGGGAAGGAGTTCCAATCTGGTTCTCACACAGGCCGTGAGACGATGTGCCTACCTGGTTGGCGTCCGCGGATCGATTCCGGGGTGTGTCTCCTCCCATGAAGCGTAGGCTTCGTCCATCTCGGAGAACGTGGCCCACTCGATCCAGCCCGCGGCAACGAGTGGATCGACGACCTCAGACAGGAAGCGATCCAGCGCCTCGTACGGTGCATCGGGGCGCCCGATGAACTCTCCGGGATGTGCCGTGAAGTGAAACACGTTAACGCGGTCCGGATGGACGTTCTCCAGGGATGCCTGCAGCGCGTCTTCGATCACATCGAGCCACGCAGCTAGGCCGCCTTCCTCCTTGATTTGCTGCTTGCTCTGGAAGAGCGCCGTGTCGAACTGTCCGCCGGGAAGAAAAACGATGGTCCCCTCTGGATCGTGTCGCGCAAACGCCAAGACGTCCTCACCGGTCGTCCCGGCGCTTGGACGCCATGGGTGAATCCCAGTCAGAAGATCCGGCGTGCTCTGAGTACCAGGATTCTTCCAGTCGCTGTGGATGGTCAACCCGGCCGCCGTCGCGGCCTCGTACAGATCGGGATACAAGTTCCCGCCGCTCCAGTAGCGGATGGATCCTACCACTCCGGCGGCGTGGATCCGTTCGATCTCTTCCGTCATCACAGCGGCCCAAACCGTCGGCGAGAGCGCTTCGGCGCCCTGACCAAGATGTGCATCCTCGTGGAAGTGCAGGCCGATCTCGTGGCCGCGTTGCTCGAGGGCGGAGAGGATGGGATGGTCGAATGCAACGGCCGATGCAGTGAAGGGGGTCTGGGCCTGAACAGTCAGAACGCCGCCGTATGATTCAACGATATCGGCGAGCTGCATCAGATCGTCGACATGACGTTCGAAGTCGGGACGACGATGGTAATCCATCCGATTTCGCCCTGCACCGATCGGGCTAGCTCCTGCATTGAGCGCGATCTGGCTGACCTGTGCACCGAACGGCTCGATATGGACGCCGATTCCGAATTTCAGGACGGCGTCTTCAGTTCGGGGAGGAGATGAGCCGGTCAGCAACAGGGTGACTGCGAGGCAGATCGCCGCACCCCCCAAGGAGCGTTTGTTGGAGCGCTGAGCATTGGCGCAAAGCATCGGGTCCTTCCTTGTTCATAGGATCTCCCCATCTACGATTGCGGGCGGACCTGGTTCCATGGCAGCTGGGTCTCCGTTGACAGTCGGCAGCGGATGCAAGATCCTATGGTGGATTTTACCGACACAGTGAACGCTTCGAGTAGGGAGGCCCATGATGTCTGGACATGCGTATCGACTCGAGTTCGATCCATCGTTGATGCCGGTCCCGGTTCTGCCCGCGTTGGTCTGGGGCGAGGGTATCGACATGTCGATATCGCAGGACAGGCTAGGTGATGTCCTGGAGAAGCTGCTCCATCGCGTTCAGGACGCCGGCGAAGAGTTTGTTCCGGCCGAGATGCGCCAGCGGGTTCGACAGATGCTTCGACACGGGAAGTACAAGCCAAGCGGGCGGAGCAAGCCGGCGAGCGAGTTTCTCCTCCGGGCGGCCCTTGGCGACACGTTTCCACGAGTCAACGGACCGGTGGATGTGAACAACATCATCAGCCTCGAATCCGGGCTTCCTGGCTCGATCTTCGACACGGAGCTCTCCGGATCGCACCTCCTGTTGCGTCGTGGGGCTCCCGAAGAGTCGTACGTGTTCAACCCGTCCGGCCAATCGATCGATCTTCAGGATCTCCTGCTCGTGTGTCGCAGGACCGAGGACGGGTGGCGGCCGTGTGGCAATCCGGTGAAAGATTCAATGTCCACGAAGACCCGGCCGGAGACGCGTGACGTGATCGCGATTCTCTTTGCACCGATCAATGTGTCGCCAGACTCGCTCGAGCGATGGGCAAGCCTGTACGCTGAGCTGCTACACGATCGGTGCGGCGCGGAGAACGTCGGGTATCGCGTTGGATTCGACGTGCCGAAAGAGCCGTAGAGCCGGCCTCTCCGTCGTGCGTTGCGCGACGGCGATGCTGTTTATTGACTCCATAGTGTGTGTGCGCCGGCCGGGATCTCGCGGTTTGCGTGCCAACGGTGGTTGACATCGCCGTGGTCGAAGCTACACTTCGCCGAACTCCGGGGTCGCAAGACGGCGAGATGTGGATTGCGATGTCGTCTTTGGTAGGAACGTGAAGATGAGACGAACGCTTCAGATGTGGTGGCGAGAAGGGGAACGATGGTATTGGGCGGTTGGCCTGGCCAACTTGGTGTTGGGGACGTCTTCGGTCTTGATTCCTCTGTCGGTGTCGGATCTCTTTGGCCGATCGGTCGGTGCGCTCGGCTTGCTCACGAGCTTGGTCAGTTTGGTCGGCGTGGCAGGCAGTCTCGTGTGGGGCAGGCTGTCTGACGCGGCGCACCGGCGGAAGCCGTTTGTCATCCTCAGCTACACGCTTGTCGGCCTCTGCTTTCTCGCCATTCCGCTTGGCTCGGCATTCCGTCATCTTGTTTTTCTCAACATGCTGATGAACTTCTTCTGGATGGCCAACGCTTCGGTGACTGTGCTGATCGTGATCGAGAACCGGGACCGTTCGGTGTGGGAGAGGAAGATCGGCTATCTGAACCAGATCGGCGCAATCGGCTGGGTGATCGGACTGGCATTGGGCAGCGCGTGGATGGCGGTCGTATCCCAGTTTATCAGCCAGGCGTTGACGATCCGCTACCTGTTCGTACTGATCGGTCTTGGCAGCCTTGCAGCCGCGTTAGTGGCGATCCGGACCGTCCCGCGGACCGTCCCAAGGTTCACGCGGCGCAGGTTTCGTGGCGTGATCCTTGCGATGGGGAGTTTCATCGCTGAGCGTGCACGCTTCGCGCCGCTACACTTGTATCATCGCCTGCATCCGCGGCGCATCCTGCATTTGTTAACTCGTCCCGAGGGGTTTCGCCCCGGTACACGTCGTTTCTTGTTGGCGACGCTGATCTCGTTTACGGCGCTTGGCTTCTTCGGTATTCCGCTTCCACTGTTGCTCTCGGAACGGTTTGGATTCGCATCGTCGCTTGTCTTCCTGTTCTTCGTGATTCAGCACGTGGCGATCGTCTTCGCATATCCACTGGCTGCCAGGCGGATCCGGAGGCTTGGGAACCGTTCGGTACAAATGGCATCACTCGCGGTCCGGTTGCTGTTGTTCGGGGGATTCGGGGCATACCTACTGCTTTCGTCCACCGCACCGCCGATGTTGCTGTTGGTGGTTGCTTTTGTGGCGTACGGTGTGACGTGGTCATACTTCCAGCTGTCTGGTGTGGCACTGATCTCGCGGCTTGCCCGCGATGAGAACCGCGGCGCAGCACTTGGCCTGTACAACGCATTGGCCGGGTTGGGATGGATTCTTGCTGGCACCGGAAGCAGCCTTGTCGCCGAGCGGTTCGGATATGCGTTTGCGTTTAGCGTTGCAGCCGGTCTGCTTGTTCTCAGTCTGGCAATCCTTCATTTCGTCCCAGATCCGACGTCGACGTGCGGTGAGGAATCTGCGGAAACGCCGCCGACCGTGCACAAGAAACGAGACCGCGTGCCTCACTCACTAGCGAAGCGGACAACCGGCTGACGTCCACTGAAGCGACTGTGGATCGGTTGATCAGACGGTCGTCAATCAGTTGTCAACAACCCAACAGAGGTGCCAGTGGCCCTCGAGCCCGTAGTACCAGTACCATCCCGCCAGCGGCACGCCAATCGACCAGCTGCCGTTTGTCTCATGCCATGCGTCGCCGGGCGTGGAGATGAACGGCGGCGGCAGGGGAATTGCGGGAATGGTTCCTGGGATCTCCGATGCCGTCGGTTCCGGGGTCGTGTCTGGTTCATCTGCTGGACCTGCGATCTGGATTGCGGTCCAGCCAACGCCCCATGATGAGACCGAGTCCATCGTCGCGATGAGACTCACCAATCGATCGATCGCTTCCTCCGGGCTTGCGGCGAACAGAGGAAAGGGATCGGTTGGCGCCGTGGCTTGGAACGGCAGCGGCAGGCTCGTGGCGAACACAAGGAGTTCATCGATTCCTGTCGGGGGAAGGGCGATTAGATCGTAGTTGGCGTCCGGGAGTTGGTGCGTTGACACAACATAGTTGTCAGCGGAGAACGCATTCGGGAACAGTAGTCGAACGACACCATCCGGCTGCAGATCGAACAAATATACAAACGCCGGGCGGCTCACGCGGAGTTGGATGACAATCGGATCCCCGATGTGAAACAAGGACTCCATCGTCCAAACGAAAGCATCGAGTGGCTCATCCGATGATGAGAGAAGCCCCAAAGGAAACCCTTGTGTGAAGCCGACCAACCCAGAGATCAACAGAACGCCGAGGACTGCGAGGGAAGCTATCGTGCGTCGCATGGTTCTCACCTCGTCCAACATACGCGCTGCTGGCCATTCGGTTCCAGAACTGTCGGGAGATTGAGATGCTGATGCTTGGACTCAATACGCAGATCCGCGTCACGAGGATGATCGACGGGGTCTTCACGTACCGTCGGAGGGTTTGACGATTGGGGTTCGGTATACTCCGACGACCGGATAGGGAGGGAACCGATGAATGAACTGCGCATGGCACGCTATGAGAGGTTATATGGGCAGTTGCGAGAGTTGATCGAAGGGAAGTCTCCTACCTTGATTGCGGCGATGGCGACGATCTGCGCTGTGGTTCACGCGAAGATGCCCCATCATTTTTGGACCGGTTTCTACTTCGTGGCCGGCGAACAGCTTTTTGCTGGACCGTATCAGGGGGCCGTTGCCTGCCAGATCCTCGAACGGCGCGGCGTGTGCGTCGAGAGCGTGCGCGCGAAGAGACCGGTTGTCGTCGATGATGTCGAGGCGTTCCCCGGGCACATCGCGTGCGATGCGCGATCAAAGAGCGAGATCGTCGTTCCAATCCTCAAGAACGGCGATGTGGTGGCTGTCCTTGACATCGACTCGGACAAACGAGACCAGTTCAGCGATGCGGATATCGAGCCGTTGCAGAAGATCGTCTCATTGCTGAATCCGTATCTGTAGCCGACGCTCCATACTGCTCAATCAGCGAGAACAGCACATCGGCCCCGAATGCGACGGCGGTGGCGGGGATTCTCTCATTGGCGGCATGGATGGTCTGGAAGAAGTGGAACTCCTCGCAAAGATTCATCGGTGTGAACCCGTAGGTCTGGATTCCCAGCCGCGAGAAGTGGCGACTGTCGGAGCTCCCTGGCAGCAGGTAAGGGATGGCGGTTGCATTCGGATCGGCTTGATGGAGCAATCCGCGGAGCAGATCGAGCAAGCCGAAGTCGGGGTCAGCCGTGGATACGTCGTGATACTGCACGACGATGTCGAGATCAGTCCCAACGTGCGGTCGCAGTTCGTGGAGCAGATCGTCCGGCGTCGCGCCGGGGAGGAGCCGCGCGTCGAGGCCAACGACAATCTCGCTTGGGATGACATTCGGCCGCTCGCCCCCCTGCACGATCGTTGCATTGACGGTGTTTCGGAAGAGCGGCTCAAGATTCCGGCCCGTCTCACCGAGAAGCGTCAGGATACGATCGGTCCACAGTGGATTCAGGAGACGGCGCAAGATGGCTCGTTTGGGCAAAGGCAACGAAACCGCAACAGATTCGATCATCTCACGTACGATCGGGGTGATGTGAATCGGTAGACGCAGGTGGTTGAGGCGGGAAAGCAGCCGCCCGAGCGCGGCCATCGCGCCGTCGCGCATCGGCCGTGCGCCATGCCCTGCGGGTCCCTTGACCGTTGCCTCGAGCCAGCATGGTGCCTTCTCCCCGACCTGGATCAGGTAAAACGTCTGTCCGGCGATCCTCAAAGGGAACCCCCCAAACTCCCCGATAGCGTAGCGGACTCCTTCGAACAGCCTAGGGTGTTGCTCGACAAGGAAGCGGGCGCCGTGGGATCCGCCGGCTTCCTCATCGGCAACCACGGCAAGCACCACGTCTCCTGCAGGGATGATCTGTCGCGTCGCGGCGCGGAGCAGCGCCGTGATCATCATCGCCAACCCGCCCTTCATGTCGAGCGCGCCTCTTCCCCACACATATCCTTCGATGAGCTGGCCGGCGAACGGCGGATGCGTCCACGTTTGGTGTGCGGTGGGAACAACGTCGGCGTGGCCGTACAGCAGGAGCGGCGGCGCGTGGCCGGAGCCCGGCAGGCGAGCGATCAGGTTCGGGCGTTGTTCAGACTGTGCGATGGTCTCGGTCTGTATCCCCGCGGTGGTGAGAAGCTGCTCGATGAACTCAATGCACGCGCGCTCATTGCCTGGGGGGTTGGTCGTATCAAAGCGGATCAGCTGCTGAAGGATCTCCACAGGTCGGTGCTGTTTCGGTTCGTTCATTATGCCAATTATAGTGAAAGGAAGATCGCTGGCCCCGGAAGACGAAGCAGCTCTGCCTGGATCGGTTCCCAGTTCCCAGGCGAAGGTTTGCGCGGAGCAGTTGAATCGCGTCTAGCATGCGGTGTCTAATGGTTCGGAGGTGACCATGATGCGATCGAGAGTAGGGTGCGGCGCGTTGCTTCTTCTTGCGTTGTTCGGATCGGTGGCCGCGGCAAGCGACATCACGATTTCATACTTGGGACACTCTTGTTTCACGGTCCAACCCGAGGACGGGCCGCTGGTGATGCTCGATCCGTATGGATCGTATGTCGCGTATCCCGGACTGCCGGCTCCGGCGGATATCGTGCTGATGACCCACGGACACATCGACCATTGCCCGGATTGCTATGGCGAGCGGGAACGCGTGGAGGGAGACCCGGTCAAGGTCTTCCTGCTGGACAAGGACGGGAGATGCCAGGAGAAGCGTCCTCCTTCAGCGTGGAAGATCACACCGGAGTTCAGGCTCCATGCGATCGAAGGGGATCACACGACGGCGAGTGGCGGTGGACAGGGGTGGACCTGTATGTTCGTCTTCGAGATCGACGGGATCCGGTTCGCGCATCTCGGAGATCTCGGGAGGACACTCACAGCGGATCAGATCGAGGCGTTCGACGGTGTGGAGGTCGTATTCCTCCCGGTGGGCGGGGCGTTTACCATCGGTGCGGCGGAGGCGATGACGGTGATCGGTCAGCTGCCGTCGGTGCGCGTTGTCTTCCCGATGCACTACTACGTCGAGGGCATCACGCCCGTTTCATGGGCTCAGATGGCGCCGCTCGGCGAATTCACGACGGTTGCAGCCGAGACGCACGTTGTGCGGGAAATCGAAGGGTATCAGGTCGAGATGAACAGAGAAACGCTACCAGACGCAGTCGAGGTCTGGATCCTCGAGTACAAGCCAGACTAGTCTTCGGGGACTCGATCTAGGAGCCGCTCGTACTCTTGGCGAACGAGAATCTCCTCCGGCTCGAACAGGGAGGAGAGCACACGGGCGAGGAACGTGCGGGCAAGCAGCAAGCGCGGATAGCCGGCGATGGATGCAGCGAGGACGAGGCGCGATTCCGTTTCGAGGACGCGAGGCGCGCGGGACGAACAGGAGCAGGTTGAGCGGTAGGCTGTTTCGAAGCCAAACGATCCGTTGAGCCTTCCTCATGGTGTGGGCGAAGAGCGAATCAGCTTCTGTGGGCCGGGGAACCGAAACGCCGCGTCCGGCACGGATCCGCTCTCGCTGGTCCTGCTGCATCTCGGACAGGAACGAGATGCGTCTTGCGGTCATGTCGTCCTCTCACGTGCCTTTGGGCTCGTCTCGAGCGATCGGATGCGTAGGCGAATTGCACGATCGGCGTGCCGCCCTCAGACCGGAGCTGCCTATTCCTCGGCCTCGTCGAGCGCCTCGTCGATCTCTTCGGCGATATTCTCGATCTCCTCGCAAAGATCGTTGATCTCCTCCTGGAGTCGTGACAAGCGCTCGATCAACGGTCGGATCCCTTCAATTAGATCCTGCTTGGATACGAAAGCCATCAGTCCCTCCCTTTCCGGTGATGCAAACGACGATCCGATTCTAAGCCAGCGGCTCTCAGAGACAAGTGAGCGCAACGGATCGCAGCGTATGCGGGCTCGGGATGGGGCCCGCGATTCGGGTTGAGACACCGGCATGCTGTGGCTTCGATCGGTTCGCAAGGACGTTGCGACTGTTGGGGTTGCGGCGATGGGGCGCAGTGGGGAGGCCCGAGGACTTCTATCTTGCAGGGGCTACGGCGCATGTTTCGGGGGACGACGCGCTTGCGTCGCGGACTCGAACGCATAGGCGAATCGGATCAGCTTTGCGTCTTCCCACGCTGTACCCAAGAACGAGATGCCGACAGGAAGGTCATCGATGAATCCTGCAGGAACGGTTACATGCGGGTATCCGGCTACCGCCGCAGGAGAAGAGCAGCCGCTGATTCCGTAGTCGCCATGCACCGTGTCAATCAACCAGGCAGGGCCGCCCGTCGGCGCCACGATGGCATCGAGACGATCTCTTGCGAGTGTTGCATCGATCCCATCGGCTCCTGCCAGTCGGCGGCTCTTCTCGAGTGCTTCGACGTACGTCCTGTCGGTCAGCGGTCCCTTGGCCTGTGCTAGCTCAAGCAGCTCTTGGCCGAAGTAGGGCATGACCTCATCAGTATGCGCAGAGTTGTAGGCGATGATCTCTCGGAGTGAGGACGCCGGCGCGTCGTGTCCCAATCTGGCAAGATACGCCTCAAGATCATGCTTGAATTCGTAGAGGAGAACCTCCATCTCGCTATCGTGCCATGCGCCGGCTGTCTCGATATTCGCCGGATCGATGAGAATTGCGCCAAGGCTTTCCAGCTGCTTGATGCAGAGTTCCATCAAGCGATCGACCTCACGATGCGCACCGAAGTAATTGCGGGCGATCCCAATCCGGGCTCCACGCAGTGCGTTGGGGTTGAGCAGATCCGCGCAATCGACAGGCAGCCCGCGGGCTGCTTCCGTGCTCGGATCCTGCGGATCGACTCCGGCGATCGCGTTGAGAACGATCGCTGCATCCTCAACCGTTCGAGCCATAGGGCCTGCGGTGTCCTGGCTGTGCGCAATCGGGATGATACCGGCGCGGCTGACCTGTCCGACTGTGGGCTTGATTCCGACGATGCCGCAAGTCTGCGCAGGGCAGACGATCGATCCATCGGTCTCGGTCCCGATCGACACCGTGCACAGGTTCGCGGCGACGGCTACAGCCGATCCGGAGCTTGACCCACACGGGCTTCGGGCCGGATCGTATGGATTGCGCGTTTGGCCACCTTGGCTGCTCCACCCGCTAATCGAGTTCTTGCCGCGGAAGTTCGCCCACTCGCTGAGGTTCGCCTTCCCTAGGATCAAGGCACCGGCCTGCCGAAGTCTCGTCGCGACAAACGCATCCCGCTTCGGGATCGATCCGGCGAGCGCGAGAGAGCCCGCGGTGGTTGTCATCCGATCGGCTGTGGCGATGTTGCCCTTCAGCAAGATGGGGATGCCATGCAGTGGGCTTCGCGGGCCGCGTGTTTCGCGCTCTGCATCCAGCTGTTCTGCGAGCGAGAGCGCGTCGGGGTTCAACTCAAGGATCGAGCCTAACTGTGGACCATGCCGATCGATCGCATCGATCCGGTCGAGATAGCCGGAGACCAGTTGACGGGCCGTGGCGCGGCCGGACTTCATGGCGTCCTGAAGGGCACGAATACAGGGCTCGCGGATCATTGACGGGACCCCCTTTTCCCGGCCCAGGCGGGGCGGAGGATCTTGCGTAGCTCGATCAGCAGAGCCGGGGCAACTCCCAAGGCGAGAATCGGTCCCCACAACGGGATCCGAAGCGATGCGACATCGAACAGCGGCTGCAGAAGCGGAACGTGCAGCACGGCCAGCATCAACCCGAATGAAGCAAGAACGGCGGATTGCATCCACCGATTCGAGAAGATGCCGACCCGCCACAACGGTGTGCTCTCCGACCGGGCGGCGTATGCGCGGAACAGCTCGGCGACCGCTAGGGTGGCAAACGCTACCGTTCCGGCTGCGTCAGGGTTCGCGGAGCGAAGCATGAGGCCAAAGGCGGTCAACACGGCAGCCGTGAGCGCTGTGGCTTGGAAGGCGATCCGCTTCGCCATCGTTCCACTAACCATCCGAGCATTCGCGGCACGAGGCGGTCGATCCATGATTCCAGGCTCGCCGTTCTCCATCGCGAGCGCCAACGCAGGCGCGCCATCTGTGACCAGATTCAGCCATAACAGCTGAATCGCGGTAAGCGGCGGCGGCCATCCAAGGAGCGTCGAGACCAACAGAATGGCGATCTCGGCGAAGTTGCATGAGAGGAGGTAGAAGACGGTCTTGCGGATGTTTGCATAGATGATCCGGCCGTGCTCGACTGCGGCGACGATTGTCGCGTAGTTGTCGTCGGTCAGAACGATGTCGGCAGTTTGCTTTGCGACGTCGGTACCGGTAATTCCCATCGCAATCCCGACATCGGCCCGTCTCAGCGCGGGGGCATCGTTGACGCCGTCTCCGGTCATCGCGACAACTTCACCGTTGGCCTTCAGTGCTTCGACGATCTGGACTTTGTGTTGTGGAGATACCCGCGCAAACACGTCGGTGTCCGTGATTGCCTGCTGCAGCTCGGCCGAATTCATGTGGTTGAGCTCGTCTCCGGTTGCCACGCGGTGCCCCTCCCGAAGAATCCCGATCTGCTCGGCGATCGATCGAGCGGTTGTCGCGTGGTCCCCGGTGATCATGATGCTTCGGAGTCCGGCTCGGCGAGCCTTCTCCACGGCGGCGGCGACTTCAGGACGCGGTGGGTCGTGCAATGCGGCCAACCCAAGGAATGTGAGATCCTGTTCGACATCTTCGGGCGACGGCTCTTCGGCGATCTCCAGCAGTGGGCGGTACGCGAAGGCGAGGAGGCGGAGGCCGCGTTCTCCCATCGTTCGGTTCAGGTCAACCCAGTCGGCCCGCGCGGTGTGTGAGAGCTCCTCAGGACCGTTCTCGGTCTCGATGCTTGTGCACAGTGCCAGGAGCTCGTCCGGTGCTCCCTTGACGAACGCCACGTACATCGTCTTGCTGGAAGCCTCAATCATTCCATCGGGCATGCGGTGGATCGTCGCCATTCGCTTCCTGTCGGAATCGAACGGAACGTCGGCGATACGTGCGGAATCTGTCTCGATCGGGCCGAGTCCGAGCGCATCGGCGGCAACGAGCAGCGCACCCTCTGTGGGATCCCCAATGAACGGTGTTCCTGCGGCGCCGTGTTCGATGAGCTGTGCGTCGTTGCACAGCTGGCCGGCAAGAAGCGTGAGATGAACCGTTCGATGGGCATGAAGATCGATGATGGAACCCTCGAGGCTCAATGCCGAACCGTGCCCATCCGTCTGTGATCGGATCTCGTATTCGCCTTGTGTTGTCCGGATCGAGCGAACCGTCATTCTGTTCTGCGTCAGGGTTCCTGTCTTGTCGGTGCAGATCACCGTGGTCGAGCCGAGTGTTTCGACCGAAGGAAGTCTGCGTACCAGAGCGTTGCGGCGGAGCATCGCTCTGGTTCCAAGCGCGAGGCTCATTGTCACAACGGCCGGAAGACCCTCCGGAACGGCAGCAATCGCGAGTCCGATTGCGACAACGAACAGGGCGGCAATCGTCGATCGAGCTGCGGTGATGTAGGCGCCGATCCCGTCTTGAAAGAGGATCCGGGCTGCCGGATCGCGCAATAGACCGGCGATGAAGACCAACGCGCAAACTGCAAGGACCGCTGCTCCCAAGATGCGACCGAACTCGTCCAGCTTCTTCTGAAGAGGCGTCGGCTCGTCGGTGACCCGTCCAACCTCGGCGGCGATCTTCCCGAATTCCGTGTCTGTTCCGGTTGCAACCACAAGTCCGCTGCCCCGCCCATAGGTGACCGTGGTGCCGGCGAACGCACAGTTGACGCGATCCGCAACGGCGGCTGTCGAGTCGAGAACCGCGTTGGCCGTCTTCGCAATCGGAGCCGACTCCCCGGTGAGTGAAGATTCATCGATCCGGAGATGGGAAGACCCTGCCAGTCGGAGATCCGTCGGAACAACCGCTCCGGTCTCAAGGACTACGACGTCTCCTGGGACCAGCTCCTTGGCGGCGATGTCGATGATCTGACCCTCTCGTATCACGCGGGCGGTTGGCGCGGACATCTCTTGTAGCGACTCGATTGCGCTTTCGGCGCGAGCTTCCTGTAGTGCACCAACAACCGCATTGAGGATGACAATCGCGAGGATCACCCCGGCTTCGATCCAGTCTCCCAAAGCGATCGAGAGAGCGATCGCGGCAAGCAGAATCAGAACGATAGCTCCACGAAGCTGGGCGAGCAGCCGCCTCCCAAACGGTGTTCTCCGTGGTTTGGGAAGCTCATTCAGCCCATGGGTTGCGAGCCGGGTTTGCACAGCATCTGTAGAGAGTCCCGACTGGAGATGGACATCCAACGCGGCGGCGACACGTTCGATCGCCAGGCTGTGGGGCGAGGTCTGCGGGAGGTGCATCTGTCTGTTTCCAGCCATGTCTCACCGGGCCATCGTAGGACGCGCGAGATCGTGTCTATTCGCTTTGTCCTACTGCCAACAACACAAACGCTCCACCACGCAAAACGCAGAGGAACGCTCCGTGTTCTGGGACTTCATTCACGTCATCTGGGCCGCGGTTGGAAGCTTGACCTAGTTCTGGTGTTCCTCGCGATCCAAGTACTGAATGATTGCCTCGACAACGAGGTAGTTGACAGAACGATCTCGATTCTCCCCCAGCTTCATCAATCGTTCGACAGGTTTCTCTTCCATCTTCCGCTGCGGGATGTAGATGGAGAGCTTGTCCATGACTTCCTTGTCTGCCATCGTTCTCACCTCCCTATCCGTCGGTAGCTTATCTTGAACTGCCTTCTCGATGCAAGCGGGTCCGTAGGCCAGCTGATTCGGTTCAATGATCGTCTATTTGCCGAAAAGCGCTTCCTGCTTAGATATTCGTGTTTGGGGAAGCGGTCTTATGGATTGCTGGCGACGAGCCACACGACACGGGATGCGAACCTCGGTGTATAGTGAACAACTGGCTCGGAGGTGAGTGTTATGCGAAGAAGATGGATTGCAGTTGGTGTCGGTCTGCTGGCGGGCATGCTGTTGGTTTCATCTGTGGGGTTCGCTGCGGTATCGACGCGGTTCAGGGCTGGCGAAGAGATTCAGTTCAAGATCGAAGACTCCACCACGTGGTTTTGGAATTGCGGATGCTGCAGCTGCGACGATACGCTTGTGCTTGGCTGGCGGGTTGTGAGTCTCTCAGAGCAAGTTGTCTACTCTGTCGTTCACGACGCTCCGGTCGCCGCATCGGTGTGGCGTGGAAGTTGGGGACAGGTTGACTCCTTGGGAAGCAACGTTGCGGCCGGCCAATACAAGCTCTACGTTGACACATCGGTTGGAACGATGTCACGTTGCTTCAGCGTCTACGATCCTTGTGGATGCTCTTGGTGCAATCCTTGCAATACGTGTATCTGCGAAGACACGTCGACGATTTCCAGCTGTTCTTGCCGGACCGCTCTTGTATTCGTTGACTCCTGCCGAACCGGCTGCTTCCCATTTCCGCTGTTCTGGGGATGGGGGTGCTGTGGGTGTTCGAGCTGTCCGTAGGACACGCTGAATCGCAAACCCGAAATAGGCTGGCCGGTCTTCCCATGGACCCCAGTGTGTATTCAAGGAGGTTGGTGCGATGAAGGCGATGAAGGCGCTTGCCATTGCTGTAGGGATTGTCCTTGCAATCCTCATGCCGGCATGGGCGCAAACACAGACAGAAACACCGGTCCTTCCTGATCTTATCGCCATGGCGAATGCCGCCGCTGCTTCTGCAGCAACGGCGGCGGCCGAGGCGAAGTCGATCGTTGAGGACGCTGAGGCGCTCCTCAATGATCTGAATCTCACGACGCTAATCTCGAAAGCGGAATCGGCGAGTGCGACAGCGGACGACATCGCCGAGGCGATTGCCAGCGCAAATGCAGCCGCTCAAGCGTCTGCTTCGAGCTTCTCGGAAACATGTGTCAATGCCGTCGCCTCGGCGGCGGCGAGCGCTGAAGCGACGGCAACCGCTGTGGCCGAAGCGAGAGCTCAAGCGAGTGCATTTGCGCTCGCCTGTGCCGACGCACAAGCCAGAGCTCAGGCCAGCGCGCAGGCATGCGCTTCGGCGGCGGCTCGTGCCGAGGCAAGCGCCGAAGCGTTTGCGGTTGCTTGTGCTGGCGCTGCGGCGAATGCGTCTGCATCGGCCACGGCGTGCGCCGCAGCTCGCGCATCGGCAAGTGCAGCAATTGCAGAGATTGCCATTGCGATCGCCGACGCGGAAGCCGAGGCGGAGGCGAGCGCTGCCGCATGTGCGGCGGCTGCAGCCGATGTCAGGATGTATGCCGAAGCGGTAGCCGAGGCATTGGCGGAGGCTGTCGCCATCGCTGAGACGCGGGTGGCTGCGGCTGCGGCGTCGTTCGCAAGTGCGGAAGCCGAGGTCGAGGCTGCGGCTGAAGTCGCAGCTAGCGCGGCCGCACGTGCAGCCGCGGTTGCTGAAGCGGCTTCAAGCGCTGCGGCATATGCAAGCTCAACAGCTACGGCGTACTCGCAGGCCCAGGATGTCGCGGAACTCGTGAGTCAGAGTGTTCAGACCCAGGTTCCGTGTGGAACAGTTGTGACCGAAGTCAGCGGTGTGGTGCAGGCGATTGCAACGGCGGTCGCGCAGGCGGATGCTGCGGCCAAGGCTGCCGCACAGGCGACTGCATTGGCGAGCGCATCAGCGAACGCGGAAGCCGAAGCGGCCGCGTCGGCCTACGCAAGAGCCGAGGCACGTGCTGAGGCGGCAGCTGTGGCATATGCCGAGGCCGAAGCCGCGGCAGTGGCCGTGGCTCAGGCTAGGGCTACGGCGCAGGCGGAAGCTGCTGCGGCTGCGAGCGCGATCGCCCAGTCGTTCGCAATGGCCACAGCACAGGCAGAAGCGATTGCGACGGCGGCCGCCGAGGCGACGGCAGCCGCCGAGGCTGCTGCGACAGCGATTGGCGTTGCCTACAGCAGCGCGCAAGCAGAGGCCAGCGCAGTCGCGCAAGCGTGCGCATTGGCCGGGGCGAAGGCCGACGCGATGGCGTCTGCCCTAGCAAGCTCCACGGCGAGTGCGGAGGCGAACGCAACTGCGATCGCGCAGTCATGCGCATCGGCATCAGCCGCGGCAGATGCAATGGCACTAGCTGTAGCGTCGGCACATGCAAGTGCTCGCGCCAGTGCGTCGGCTGCTTCCGAAGCTTGTGCCACAGCGCGTGCGTCCGCGGAGGCTTGGGCGAATGCGTTTGCAAGCGCCGAGGCACAGGCTGCGGCAAGCGCTTCCGCTGCTGCATCGGCGTACGCACGTGCTCAAAGCGCTGCTTCATCTGCGGCCCAAGCGGTCGCAGCGGCGGTAGCGATCGCACAGGCGGAGGCGACCGCAGCGGCCAACGCTTCAGCCGCAGCACAGGCTGCAGCAACAGCGTGTGCCGCGGCAGCGAGCTCCGCAACTGCTGAAGCAGAGGCAAATGCATCGGCTGCTGGGACAGGTGAGGCGTACGCGCAAGCGTTCGCCGCCGCAGTGGCGACAAGTTCGGCAAGTGCGTTTGCCCAAGCGCGAGCGGCGGCTACAGCCGCAGCTCAAGCTCAAGCCGCGGCACAGGCGTGCGCAGCAGCGTACGCAAACGCGCAGGCGGCTGCAGCAAGTGGTGCATCTGCGGTTGGAATCGCTGTAGCAGAAGCTGAGGCCGCAGCGCGAGCCTGTGCGGTAGCCCAAGCCACGGCGGAAGCTCAGGCAAGCGCGAGTGCAACAGCGACAGCTGTTGCGACCGGCGAAGCCCAGGCAGCTGCTTTGGCGGCTGCGGAGGCGCTGGCAACGGCGCAGACGCAGGTTGCTGTCGGTGTTGAAGCGATGGCCGAAGCGCAGGCAAGTGCCGAAGCCTACGCGCACGCCGCAGCACTGGCTCAGGCTCAGGCAGAGGCGGAAGTCGCTGTTGGCGTTGAAGCGATCGCATTGGCTCAAGCCCAGGCCTATGCCGCGGCACATGCTGCGGCGCTGGCTGCAGCGGCGGCCGAAGCAGAAGTGGCGGTAGGTGTCGAAGCGGCGGCTGCTGCATTCGCGGATGCGGCAGCGTATGCCTATGCCGCGGCTGCAGCGCAAGCGATCGCTCAAGCAGAGGCGTTTGCTGCAGCTCAGGCGTCTGCAGAGGCGGAAGCCAATGCCTACGCCTCGGCACAGGCTTGTGCACTTGCGGCAGCACATGCTCAGGCGAACGCATCGGCTGCTGCCGAGGCTACCGCGCGTGCTGTGGTTGCCGCGCAAGCAACGGCCGAAGCCTTGGCACAGGCGTTGACCATGGCGAATGCTGCGGCACAAGCTGCCGCGACGGCGCGGACCTCGGTTGAGGTCGTTCCGGACATTCAGACATCCGTTGAAGCGTTGATCGATCCCGACTGTCTGACGCCGGTTTGCGAGGACGTGAGGCCAATTCGGTGCCCCGACTGTCCTCCATGCGACTCGTGTTGTGAGGATGTTCGGGAAACGCCGACGCCGAGAGGGTGCCCTGAGCCCGAGGTCATCGATTGGGAGTTCGCGCGAGTGCAGGTGGGCGCCTACTCAAGCTCGACTCGCTCGATTCCAACGGAGATCGCTGCAGCGCTTGAGCAATCCGGTTTTGTCGAACACTACGAGGTGAGCAGCTCGCTTCCGTCATCGGCGGCGTTCACGCTGGATCTCGGATCAAACCGAGGTTCGCTAACCGGGAGCTTCCCTCGTGCCGGCAACTACACGGTCCGATATCTGTTCATCGATCGAATGCAATGCCCTGTGGTCGAGCTGATTGTGCTAATCACGGCGAGCGGCGGGCGTCCGGATACTACGCCGGAAACCCCGGAGACTCCGGAAACGCCACAGACGCCACAGACGCCACAGACGCCACAAGCATGCATGACTGTTCGGGCAGCGCATGAGACGCCCGGGTTCCTGTTCTTCCCAGGGACGATCAGCGATATCGCGGCTCAGATTGTTGTGGACAACGAGGAAACTCGCACGACATCGTTCCAGCTATGTGGGCAGCGAGGGCATCAATACCTGCTGCGTGCGCGCGACGAGGTTGTCGTCAATGATGAGACAGTTCCGTTCGACCGCTGGGAACAGTACGATCCCGGGACGGACGAGTGGGAAACGATCTCAACGGAACTTGTGCTGGGAGTCGTCGTACAGCAAGGGTTGAGCATTCGAGCCGTCTACACCGGTGAAGGCGCGAGGATTACCATCCAACCGACACAACCGACAACGCCATGCGTGACGGTCAGCGCGGTCCACCAGTACACGAGGATTGGTACAGCGACAACGTACGCACAACCTCGGACGCAGGCGGATCCGATCACAGTGAACATCGTCGTCAATCGTAGTCAGGAGCAACGGACGACGTTCGAGCTGTGCGGCAGAGCGGGAAGTCAGTATCTCCTGCAGCCGGATCTCGAAGCCTGGACCGCCCAGCAACGTGAGCTGATCTTCTCTCATTGGGAGCGCTACGATGCACAGGAAGAAGTATGGGTCCCGTTCTCGGAGGCGGAGCTGCTGCTGGTGACCATTCAGCAGAACGTGCAGATCCGCGCCGTGTATCAGGAGACGACAGAAGTCTACTAGGCAAACTGCACGAGTTGTCGGGGCGTCGGAGTCTCTCCGGCGCCCCGCTCTCTTGACGCGTTTTTGTTGCCCGGGTACGCTTCTTGGCCCACGAGCGAAGGTGGCGGAATTGGCAGACGCGCTAGCCTTAGGAGCTAGTGCCTTCGGGCGTGCGGGTTCGAGTCCCGCCCTTCGCAGTAGTTGAACGCGAAAACCCAGACCTGTATAATGCGGGGGCTCTGCGGGAATAGCTCAGCGGTAGAGCACTGCCTTGCCAAGGCAGGGGTCGCGGGTTCAAATCCCGTTTCCCGCTCCAAGAGTCACCGGGACGTCGACAAACGCCGGGATGGCGGAATTGGCAGACGCAAGGGACTTAAAATCCTTTGAGGGTATCCTCGTGTGGGTTCGACTCCCGCTCCCGGCAGAGGGAACAGGAAAAAGAAGAGGAAATAAGCGATACTTAAGACATATCGCGGGGTGGAGCAATCTGGAAGCTCGTCGGGCTCATAACCCGGAGGTTGTCGGTTCGAATCCGGCCCCCGCAACCAGCAGGGCGGCGTAGCTCAACTGGTTAGAGCGCTCGGCTCATATCCGAGAGGTTTGGGGTTCGAGTCCCTACGCCGCTAGTGTTGTTTTTTTGGGTCCTGGGGGCGTAGCTCTAACCGGGAGAGCGCTGCGTTCGCAACGCAGAGGTTGGCGGTTCGAATCCGCTCGCCTCCACCAGAACACGTCATGATGTCCTTCTATCTGTAGGATCCATTCTCGATCCAATATATTCGAGGTGTACGATTCACGAGTCGACGAGCATGCGGTGGATCGTTTGCCTGGGATTGCGTGCCGCGACAGCGAACTACCCTTCAACCGATAGGTCTCCGAGGGTCGGCGTGTGGTTGCAGAGGATGCAACGAGCATGGTGCGGTCGTTTGGATGGCATCCTCGGGATGTCCGAGAGGCCAGGCTGTTCTGTGTCCGCTTTCGGGGCTAGAACGACACCTTGAACGCCAGCGTCCATTCGGTGAAGCCTGTGGTATCGACGGTGATCGTGCTTGACGTCGAGATGGATGATCCGAGTGCCAGGGTGATCCCCATGGTGCTTTGCGCCCAATCGAACAGCAGCCCGGTAGATGTGCTGAAGAACGTGTCGACCGAGAACGAGAACCCGCATCCGACCGGCGGGACATCGACGACGAGCGAGATGATCTCCCAGTAGTCCTGAGGGTAGTACAGGTGTCCCTCGGCGGTTGCGGTGGCAAGCGACTCCACAACGAAGCCGAACTCAGGTGTCGTGATGACGTACTCGGTCGTATTGAGGTTCGAGATGTTGATCAATGTCGCCCCTGCCAGAGAACACTCGAAGGCGATGCCGTAGATGTCGACGCCGGTAATCGTGCCGCCGCTTCCGAGGAGATGGGTGTAGATGCTCAGGCAGCCGTACTCCGACTCAAGCGATGGCGTGAAAACGTAGCTCTTGGTCTGTAGCGAGTAGATGAAATCTAGCGTGAAGTTGAGTGGGAGTCCGAACATCTGGATGAAGGATAGCTCGATCTGTTGGCTATCGAACCCCAGCTTGTCAAACGTTGTGACACTCTCCAGTTCGATGCAGCAGAATGCGGAAGCCGTGAACGTCATCTCCTGACCCGAGAATCCAACCGGAAGCGGGTCGATCGTCGGGTCCGTGAGGAAGGTCTTCTTCGCTAAGCCGGTTGGAGGCGTGGTCGACGCGGTGAACGTGATCCCACTCAAATCGGCGCCCATGTAGGTTGCACTCTCGAAGGTCAAAAGGCCACTGAGGATCTCCCCATAGATATCGAACACGTAGCCGTAGTTCAGCGGTTGGAGCAGCGTCTCGCCGACCGCGGCGCCGTAGAAGGTGACCGTTACGGGAGCGAAGTCGACGGCGAGGATCCCCTGGGCATAGACGAACGAACCGGTCTGCGGCTCAAACAGGATCAAGCCATCGAACCGAACACTTCCCAGGGTCACCGACAGGTCGAACTCCTGCCACAGCCAACCGTCGAACAGGAAATTGGAGACGCTGGAGACCTCGAGAAAGCTGATGCTGAGTCCAACATCGAGTGTCGACTGAAATGTCGAGAACGGCTGGATGTTCTGCGGCGAAAGCCCGATTTCTGCTTCCCAGCTTCCTGTGAACCCGTCGCTTCCCAGTGCGCATACCGCGCTAAACAGGACGACTACAATGAATAGTGCATATCGACTGTTCACGATCCACTCCCCCTCGCCGTGAAGCGATCTGTCGCTTCCCGCGATTCAACCCACGTTGTATAGATGAAGTCGTTCTCATGCATCGTGTATGACCGTACTTCGTTCCGCTAGGGAGCCCCACGGGGAACGACCGCATGGCAAGGGAAATGGATCACCTGAACGCTCATCGAACGTCCTGAGAATCCCCGACAGAGGGCATGGGTGACAACGAGGGGATTGCTGAAAAGCCTCTCGGGGAGTAGACTTTGGCAAATGAGACGATTCTTGATTCTTGGACACAGTGCGCCGGTCCATCCCGACTTCCATCTCAACGATCTGCCCGGCGGCGCAGGGCGACTCGATGTCCTCTGCCGAGCGATTGGGGCAACGCTCATGCTGTCTCACGGGATCCGCCGCGATGTCGAGACGATCCTGCTGTTGCAGGACTCGGTGCGGATCGGGATTGCCGGCGACCGTGTGAAACGCTTGAACCCAGATGAGCGCTCGACGGCTGCGCTGATCCGGCGGGCGCTCTCGATGCTTGCAGATGAAGAGATTCAAAGCACGCCGGGCATCTACGTGTCTCGGTGTACGACGGAGGAAGCGATCCGGCGGACGGTCGAAGAGGGCGCGTCACCGGTGGTGCTCGATGAGGCAGGACAGTCGTTCGAGTCGTTCGACTGTCCGTTGGATCCGCTGTTCATCCTGTCGGATCACACCGACTTCACCGAGCAGGAGATCGCGCTGCAAGAAGGGATGCCGCGCGTGTCGCTGGGGCCGACGCCGTTGCATGCGAGTCAGGCAATCACGATTACGCATTACCTTCTCGATCGCGACGAACAGGCTCGGGCCGACCAGGTCCGGAGCGAGGATCTCGTGCTTGCACACAAGGTTTGGGGCGAACCGAAAGCGCTGATGATCAAGGGATTGCTCGAAGATTTTGGGGTCCCGGTGAACCTTGTGACCCATGCCACGCCGTCGGTCTACCCGATGGTGATCGATGGGCTTGCGGAGGTCCGGCTCATGGTTCGTTCACAGGATGTGGACAGGGTTCGCCAGATCATCGCAGACTACTACGAACCGACCTGCGAGACGTGATGAATGCCTTCCCCGGTCGAAGCCGACAGAGGTTGGATGCGTCGGCCGACCGCGGGATGTCCATCCGCCGCGAACAGATGGTCGAGCGGCAGTTGCGCCGACGCGGCATCCATGATGCCTCAGTTCTTGACGCGATGCGCCGTGTTCCAAGACACCGGTTTGTTCCCCCGGATCTAGCCGAAGAGGCGTACTTGGATCGACCGTTGTCGATCGGCGAGGGGCAGACGATCTCTCAACCGTACATCGTGGCCCTAATGACCGAGGCGCTCGAGCTGGAAGAGGGCATGACGGTCCTCGAGATTGGCACGGGATCAGGCTACCAAACGGCGGTCCTGGCGGAGTGCGGTGCGCGCGTATGGACGATCGAACGATCGGCCGTGTTGGCGAAGCGGGCGCAGCAACTGCTGGTGAGTCTTGGCTACGAGAGCGTCCAATGCACGGTGGGCGACGGGACGGTCGGGGTTCCGGATCGGGCGCCGTTGGATCGGATCCTCGCCACGGGAAGCCTGCCCGAAGTGCCGGAACGGCTGCTTGATCAGCTGTGCGACGGCGGGATCTTCGTCGGTCCGATCGGCACGATGCATGGACAACAACTCGTGAAGATTGTGTATCATCCGCGGCAGATGGACCGCGAGAACCTGGGATCCTGTCGGTTCGTCCCGCTGTACGGAGCGAACGGGTGGGATCAACGAGGCGTCTGAACCGGATACGATCGGCCGGCGCCCGCGAACGAGGAGAGGGGAAGGGACAGATGAACTGGATCGATCTGCGGAGCGACACGGTCACCCGGCCGACAGAGGGCATGCGGCAAGCGATTGCCATGGCTGAAGTGGGAGACGATGTATTCGGAGAGGATCCCACGATCATCCAACTCGAGGAGCGTACAGCGGCCGCTCTGGGGAAACAGGCCGGCCTGTTCGTTGCCAGCGGGACGATGGGAAACCTCGTGGCGCTTCTGGTCCATGCCGGGCGTGGTGATGAGATCATTCTGGGAGATCAGTCCCATACTTTCCTGTACGAGGTCGGCGGATGCGCCGGGCTTGGCGGCATCCATCCGCATGTGATTCCCAACCGCGACGACGGAACGCTTGATCTTGCGAAGGTGGAGGTGGCGATTCGTGACACGTCGAACGTGCACTTCCCTCGAACGCGAACGATCTGCCTCGAGAACACGCACAACCGCTGCGGCGGGATCGTCCTCTCACCAGAGTACGGCGATGCCGTCGGTGCACTGGCCAAGCGGCACGGCCTCACGGTGCATCTTGATGGCGCGCGGCTGTTCAATGCGGCCGTCGCCCTAGGGGTGGATCCGGAGGTGTTCGCTCGCAGTGCGGACTCTGTCACGATTTGTCTCTCCAAGGGGCTTGGCGCGCCGGTTGGGGCCGTCCTCTGTGGCGAGGAACCGTTCATCGCCGAAGCCCGACGCATGCGCAAGGCGGTCGGGGGCGGCATGCGCCAGGCTGGGATCCTCGCGGCGGCGGGGCTGTACGCCTTGGAGCATCACATCGATCGGTTGGCGGACGATCATGCTCATGCGGCAACGTTGGCCGCCGGGATCGATGAGATCGAAGGGCTGTCCTGTGCGCAGGCCGGAGATGGCGTATGGTCCAACCTGGTCTACTTCAGCATCGACTCGGACGACCTGGATGCACACGAACTCATCGAGCGGCTCGGGACGCAAGGAATCCTCGCGATTCCGCTGGGAGCGGACAAGCCCAAGGTCCGGATGGTCACACACCTCGACGTTACTTCGTCAGATGTCCACAAGGCACTCGATGCCCTCAGGTCATCTCTTCGGGGGACGTAGGTCCCTCTTCGTTCCGAAACAGGTCGTTCTCCGACATCCTCAATGAGCTTCAAGCTCGAGAACGTAGCCCCTACCATCACCCTACCGGGTGGTGCGAGCGGCGATCCCATCGAGGGACGCCTCTCGTACCGAATTCATCGGCCTTGGCAAAGGGGGAACGATGAAGGGGCTAGCAACTGCACTGCTGTTCGTAGGATTGATCCACGCCGCAGTCATTGCCGGGCCGTTGGAACTGTCATTCGGCGGGGGACCGTCGGTGATCTCGCTCGATGCGATCAACGAGTCAATCGGCATCTTCAATACGCTCATCACGCATCTTAATGAGACATTCGCGGTACATCCTGATGTGATAGGCGCGATAGATCCCATCTCGACGATGGGGGGAGGAACGTATCTCCACGCAGCCGAGCGGTACTGGCTGACGGATTGGTTCGCGCTTGGCGGCCAGATCGGATACGTGGCCTCATCGACAGCGACGGCCGGCATCTACGAAGGCAGCGAGGTTTCGAAGATCGGTGTCGATCTTGGATTCCACTCTGTGGGAGGGGCCATCGGAGGCGAGGCGACGCTGGTCGATGTCGGACTCCGTCTCGGCCTGTTCGGCGGCGTGGGATACTACTACGCCATCTTGGATTGCGATACTGCGTTTGAGATTCCTATCGAGTATCCCGACATCATTGCCGGCGTGCCGCCGGACTGCAAGGGGCGCTACACCGGCGGATCCATCGGCTTCGAGGCCGGGATCGCCTTGACGTATCCCGTGGCGCCATGGTTCATGATTGGCAGTCGTCTCGCCTATCGCTCGGCAAGGATCGCGGAGCTCACCGATGCGACAGCGCATGTTCTCGATCTTGATGGAGATGGAACGGCTGAGCCGGTCAACCTCAGCGGGCTCACGGTTCAATTGACGGTCTCGATCAATATCGATCTCTCCCTCGATGGGAGGAAGGAGTAGCATCATCATGAAGAGGGGGAAGTGCATTCTGTGCCTGGTGGCGATGGGGTTCGTTGCTGCATCGATTTCCGGCTGCTTGAAGCTGCAACCGACCCATCCACAGGCGTTGTTTACTGCGTCACTTGTTGAGCATGTGGTGCCATTTACGACGAGCTTCGACGCCACGTTGGCGTATGCGCCGAGTGGCGAGATTGTCTCGTATCTGTGGACGTTTGGCGATGGAGCGGCGGACGAAGGGCCCGTTGCCGATCATACCTACAAGGAAGATGGGGTCTACGTCGTACGACTCACGGTGATCAACGATGCGGGGGAATCCTCATCGAGAACGATGACCGTGCAGGCATTGAATCCTCCGCCGGAAGCGGGTTTCTCCTACACGCCGACGAGCAATCTGGAAGGTGTCGATTTCGTCTCGTGCAGCGAGACGATCACGTTCAATGCTGCGGACATGTGCCACGATGATGGTGAGATCGTGCTGTACGAGTGGTACTTCGGGTACCGGGACTCGGACGGCGAGGCGGCCACGGCACAGGGGGCAACGGTTACACATGAGTTCCTCTACGCCGGCACGTACAGCGTCTCGCTGACCGTCACCGACAACGATGGCGATCAGTCGACGTACATCGAGCAGGTGGTCGTCAAGGGCGGTCCGCCCTGCAATGCAGACGTGACCGGCGATGTGCCGTGGACCTGCGGGAGCGTGGACCGATGATCAAGCGTCTGCTCGTGTTGGCGGTGTTGCTGGCGCCGATTCTCCTCTCCGGATGCGTGCTGAACAAGATCATGGACGACATGGTCAATCGCGCGCCGCGCGCAGTGATCGACGCGACCCCAAGAGAAGGAACAGGTCCGCTGACCGTCCTTCTTGACGGTCATTATTCACACGATGATGATGGATCGATCGTCGAGTACCGCTGGGATTTCGGCGATCCGGCAAGCATGGGAACCCAGGTTGCGGATGCCTGCGAGCACACGTTCGAGCAACCGGGAACGTATCTCGTCAAGCTGACCGTGATCGATGACGAAGGGTCCATCGACTGTCAACAGATTGCGATCGTCGTGACGAATGCGCCCCCGGTCGCGATTGCGTCGGTCAACAATGAGAATCCGTTGCCGGGCGTCACGGTCATCTTCAACGCCTCTGCATCGTACGATGCGCAGGATGCGATCATCGGCTACGACTGGGACTTCGGCGACGGGGATTCGGGATCCGGCGAGATCACAAACCACACGTACACGCTGGGCGGCTACTACGTGGCAACGTTGACTGTGACCGACGCGGAAGGTGCCGTCGGTCGGACACACATCGGAATCAGTGTCCAGCCGGGCCAGAGCCGATGCGGCGATGACGATCGGACGTGCGGCGCCGACGACAAGCCGTATGCGATCATCACCAGCAACTGGTCGTGCTCCGGCGGCCAGGTGGGCCAGGCGATCCGATTCGATGGGACTGCGTCACGTGCCGGCATCGGGCGGATCATCAGCTATCACTGGGATTTCGGCGATGGATCGACCGCATCCGGCCCGGAAGTGGCGCACGCCTACGACAGCCAGAATACCTACATTGTGACCCTTACGGTGATCGATGAAGGGGGCGGAGTCAGCACCGCAAAGGGATCGATCAACATCGATTCGACCTGCTACTAGTCGGACTTCACAGCATCTGCACGACGCGCCGGGGACTGGGATCGCAGTCCCGGCGCGTCGTCGCTATTCCGGATTGCGGAGTCCGATCCCGTACGGCCGGTCAACGACGTCGACATCGATGAGGTATCCATCTGCATCGAAATAGCCGCAGACGAGAAGGATCGGGCGATCGACATCTACGCGGATCGTTCCCCAGACATCTTTGCCGACCGGATAGACCTCCTCGAGATCGACATAGACCGGACGACGCGCGGCCAGCGGCAGCTGAATGTGGTACTGAAGCACCCCGTTGGCATCGTGCATCCAGAGTGTGCTGAACGCGAGGCGATCGTGCGGGTTGAGAAGCGTCACAGTGGTGCGCCGGCCTGCAGTGTTGGCGTAGTTCAGCCCGTACAGGTAGGACCCTGCCGTGATGTCGGGCGGTGGCGTGTACGCCTCACCGTAGTTCTCGACGAACAGCCAGCCGTTGCCCGTTCCGACCCACACACCCACTTGAATGCGAAGATCGGTCTCGATCTCCACCAACCCCCACATCGACTTGTCCGACTCGGGAAGAAGATCGTTGACGAACACGGCGGTCGACCTGTACGAAGCGAGGTGGTGGACCGATTCGGAGATCAGCTCGCCAGTGTCGTCATAAAGTCTTAGCTGCACAGCATCCTCCGTTGCCGAGCCGCCCGTCTCGGTGAGCACGATCGCCGTCGACAAGCCCGGCGCAGCGTCGTAGTACGCCCAAGTGGTTCGAGCAACTGCGACCGTCGCGATGCTCGCCAGGAACGCGGTGCAAATCCACAGTGTGGTCCGGATTCGGTTCACTGTGCCTCCTTCGAAACGTAGGCGAAGCCTATCCATCGCTCGATGCCGGATACGCGACCGGTTGCTCCAACACGGTCCGGAGGTAGTCGGCGGTATGTGAAGCCTCCACCTCGATGATCTGCTCGGGGGTGCCGGTGGCCACCACCTGTCCTCCGCCGTCGCCGCCTTCCGGGCCGAGATCGATGATCCAGTCAGCCGTCTTCACGACGTCCAAGTTGTGCTCGATCACCACGACGGTGTTCCCCTTGTCGACGAGGCGGTGAAGCACATCGAGCAGCTTGCTGACGTCCGCTGCGTGCAGTCCGGTGGTTGGCTCATCGAGGATGTATAGCGTCTTGCCGGTCGAGCGCTTCGAGAGCTCCTTTGCCAGCTTAATCCGCTGTGCCTCGCCACCGGAGAGCTCTGTGGCGGGCTGTCCGAGCTTGATGTAGGTCAGCCCCACGTCATGCAACGTCTGCAGCCTGCGCTTGATCTGAGGCACGTTCTCGAAGAACTCGAGCGCCTCCTCGACGGACATCGCCAAGACATCGGCGATCGACTTGGACTTGTAGCGAACCTGCAGCGTCTCCCGGTTGTATCTCGTCCCCTTGCACACCTCGCAAGGCACGTAGATGTCAGGAAGGAAGTGCATCTCGATCTTTTCCTGCCCTTGCCCCTGGCACGACTCGCATCGGCCGCCCTTAACGTTGAAGCTGAATCGTCCCGTGGCGTACCCGCGCAGCTTGGCGTCCGGGGTTCGGGCGAACAGCCCGCGGATGTCGTCGAACAGCTTCGTGTACGTCGCTGGATTCGATCGCGGCGTCCGGCCGATCGGCGACTGATCGATCTCGATGACCTTGTCGATATGTTCGATGCCGAGGATCTCGTCGTGTGGGCCGGCACGTCGTGCTGCCATATGAAGCTCGTGGGCCACGCCGCGATACAGGACCTCGTCGACCAGTGAGCTCTTCCCCGATCCGGAGACGCCGGTAACGCAGACGAACCGACCGAGAGGGAACGTGACATCGATCCCTCGTAGATTGTGAACCGCGGCCCCGAGCACCTTGAGCGACTTCCCGTTTCCCTTCCGACGCGACGTGGGGACTTCGATCCGCAATGCGCCGGAGAGGAACTGGCCGGTGATCGACTCGCGACAGGTTGTGACCTCGTCTGGTGTGCCCGAGGCGACGACGTTCCCGCCGTGCAGGCCGGCGCCGGGGCCGAGATCGAGGATATGGTCGCTCTCGCGCATCGTCTCTTCGTCGTGCTCGACGACGATCACGGTGTTCCCGAGGTCGCGCAGCCCCTTCAACGTCTCCAACAGGCGACGGTTGTCGCGCTGGTGGAGTCCGATCGAAGGCTCGTCGAGCACGTAGAGTACGCCGGTCAGCTGGCTTCCGATCTGTGTGGCCAATCGAATCCGTTGCGCCTCGCCGCCGGCGAGCGTCCCCGCCTGTCGATCGAGCGTCAGGTAGTCGAGGCCGACGGCGACCATGAACCCGAGTCGAGCCTTGATCTCCTTGAGGATCTGCACCGCGATGATCTCTTCTCTGGAAGAGAGCGACAGGTTCTCGAAGAAGGTCAATGCGCTGCGGATCGACAGCGCGGTGACCTCGTGGATGTTCAGCCCGTTGATCGTCACCGCGAGGATCTCCGGTTTCAGTCGGGCTCCTTGGCATGTCGGGCACGGAAGCGTCGCGAGGTACTGATCGAGTTCCTGCCGCCAATGATCCGACGTGGTGTCTCGATACCAGCGCTCGAGCGATACGACCACCCCGCGGAACGGACGCTTAACCGTCCGCGAGTATCCCGACTGCGACGTGTAGTCGAAGCTGATCTCCTTCCCTCCGGTGCCGTACAGAATGACATCGCGCTTCTTCTTCGGGATCTCGCCGAGCGGCTGATGCGGGTCGATCTTCAGCATCTTGGCCAGCGCGGTCATCTGGGATTCGTACCACTTGCTCGACGTCCTGGCGAACGGGATCAGGCCGCCGTTGAGAAGGCCGAATCGGGGATCGATCACCAGTGCGGGATCGATCTCCTTCCGATAGCCAAGCCCGCTGCAATCGGGGCAGGCGCCGAACGGACTGTTGAACGAGAACATCCGTGGCGACAGCTCCTCGTAGCTGACCCCACAGCGGATGCAGGCGTAGTGTTCGCTGTACAGGTGCTCTTCCCCGTCGCCCGCAACCAGGTTCACCAGCCCGCCGCCGTGCTTCAGCGCCGTTTCGATCGAATCCGCAATCCGCGAGCGCTTCTCCGGCTTGACCACCACGCGGTCGACGACGATGTCGATCGTGTGCTTCTGCTGCTTGACGAGCTCGATCTCCTCGTACAGCGTACGGACGACCCCGTCGACGCGGACGCGGGTGAACCCTTCCTGACGGATCTCATCGAACGTCTTCTTGTACTCGCCCTTCCGTCCGCGGACCACCGGGGAGAGAATCTGCAACTGCGTGCCGTTGGGGAGCCCCATGACCGCATCGACGATCTGCTCGGCCGACTGCTGGGTGATCGGTTCGCCGCACGTCGGACAGTGCGGATGCCCGATCCGTGCATACAGGAGGCGCAGGTAGTCGTAGATCTCGGTCACCGTTCCGACGGTCGACCGCGGGTTATGGCTGCGGGTCTTCTGGTCGATCGAGATCGCCGGGGACAGCCCCTCGATGAAGTCTACGTCCGGCTTGTCCATCTGCCCGAGGAACTGCCGTGCATAGGCGGACAACGACTCGACGTAGCGACGCTGCCCTTCGGCGTAGATCGTATCGAACGCCAGCGAACTCTTGCCGGAGCCGGAGATCCCGGTGATGACGATCAGCTTGTCCCGCGGGAGGACGACATCGATATTCTTCAGGTTGTGCTCGCGGGCACCCTTGACGTGAATGACGCTCATAACCCCTTCTTCAATTCCCGGATCTCATCGCGCAGTGTGGCTGCCAACTCGAACTCGAGCCGGTCGGCCGCTTGCAGCATCTGCTTCTCGATCTCCTTGATCGTCGCGAGCAGGTCCTGTCGTGACTGCGGCGCCGGGCGCTCCCGGACCTGCCGTGGCTGAGACGATGTCGAGCGCAACGTTTGAACGATGTCGGTGATCTCGCGCTTCACCGTCTGTGGTGTGATGTCGTGGGTTTCGTTGTAGGCGATCTGGATCACGCGACGCCGGTTCGTCTCGTCGACGGCATGGCGGATCGAATCGGTCATTCGATCGGCGTACATCAACACCTTGCCCTGGACATTCCGCGCAGCGCGTCCGATCGTCTGGATCAACGACGTACCGGACCGAAGGAACCCCTCCTTGTCGGCATCGAGGATCGCCACCAAGGCGACCTCGGGAAGATCGAGCCCCTCGCGCAGCAGGTTGATCCCGACCAGTACGTCGAAGCTGCCGAGCCGCAGCTCGCGGAGGATGTCGATCCGGTCGAGCGTGTCGATCTCGGAGTGCAGGTATCGGGAGCGGATCCCCAGCTCGACCAGATACTCGGTGAGGTCTTCGGCCATCCGCTTGGTCAGCGTCGTCACCAGGACGCGCTCGCCGCGCGAGATGACCTCGCGAACCTCGCCGATCAGATGATCGACCTGCCCCTTGACCGGGTGCACCTGAACCTCGGGGTCGATCAGACCGGTCGGACGGATCAACTGCTCGACGATCTGCTCGCTGTGTTCGTGCTCGAACGGCCCCGGCGTTGCGGACATGAGGATCGCCTGGTGGACCCTTTCCTCGAACTCGTCGAACATCAGCGGACGGTTGTCCAGCGCCGACGGGAGACGGAATCCGAAGTCGATCAACGTGGTCTTCCGCGATCGGTCTCCGTGGTACATCCCGCGGATCTGAGGGACGGTCTGGTGCGATTCGTCGACGACCAGCAGGAAGTCGCTCGGGAAGTAGTCGATCAGGACCGATGGCGGCTGGCCGGCGCGGCGGCCGTCGAGGTGGCGCGAGTAGTTCTCGATCCCGGTGCAGTAGCCCATCTCCTGCAGCATCTCCACGTCGTAGCGCGTTCTCTGTTGGAGGCGTTGGGCTTCGAGCAATCGGCCCTCCTTGCGCAGATGCTCGAGGCGGCCTTCAAGCTCCTCGGCGATGTCATCGACCGCAATGCGCACGCGCTCCTCGGGTGTGATGAAGTGCGATGCGGGATAGATGATGATCTCCTGCTCCTCGCGGATCGGGTGCCCCGAAATCGGATCGAGGACAGTGATCCGGTCGATCTCATCGCCGAAGAACTCGATCCGAACGATCTTCTCCTCGTAGGCGGGGATGATCTCCACCGTATCGCCGCGGGCACGGAACGTCCCTCGCTCGAAGCCGATCTCGTTTCGCGTGTACTGAAGCTGAACCATCGAGCGCATCACGTCGTCGCGATCCCGGCGCTCCCCCTGCGTTAGGTGGATCGACATGTCGTAGTAGTTGACCGGCGAACCGAGGCCGTAGATGCAGGAGACCGATGCGACGATGATCACATCGCGCCGCTCGAACAGCGCAGAGGTCGCTGCATGACGAAGCCGATCGATCTCCTCGTTGATCGACGAATCCTTTTCGATGTAGGTGTCGGTTTGCGGCAGGTACGCCTCGGGCTGGTAGTAGTCGTAGTACGAGACGAAGTAGTGCACGGCGTTGTCCGGGAACAGCTCGCGGAACTCGCTGCACAGCTGCGCGGTCAGCGTCTTGTTGTGGGCAATGACGAGCGTCGGCCGTTGGACCTGCTGGATCACATTGGCGATCGTGAACGTCTTGCCGGTTCCGGTGGCGCCGAGCAGCGTCTGGTATCGGTATCCCGCCTCCACGCCGTCCACCAGCGAGGCAATCGCGCTTGGCTGATCCCCGCATGGCGTGAGGTGATCAGAAATCTGGAATCCCGCTCTTTCACCAACCTTTGGCAGTTTCATCCTAGTGTAGGATAGTACGGGCGCCTGTCGAAACGATCAACGGAAACCCGTCACCGTTCCGGGAAAGGCATGGGGAGGGGGGGCAACCACGCAATCCTTGCTCTGCCAACACATGTAGGTTCGCCGAGCTTCGCAACTGAAGGCGGATGCATGTTGCAGGATTTCGCTCCATGGTTCCCTGGGGATCCAACAACCGGAGGAGTTGATATGATGGCTAGATCGAACTGCGGGGCATTTGGATGCTCAATACCTACTGCAACCCACAGGGAAGTCAGCTAGGCCGAGAGAACTGAATTGCGTCAATGACCCAGTGAACGCAGGCCCCGACGTCGCCAGTCCCACTCTGGATATTGTTGAGTGTCTGCCTGATGCCATTGACGCAGTAGTAGTTGCTATTCCTGAGCTTGAAGTACAGCGTCAACGGACTTCCATGGGGCGCAAGCCATCCCGTATTGATGCTAGAGGATGTGGTTTCAGTTTGCTTGAGTGAGTCGATCTCACTACATCCACTGGATGAGAGCTGGAAGAAGGAATGGGAAACCTCCATTGAGCCGGTAGCGCTCCCAGTGGTCCCGCGGAGAAGCTGCATGACAAAGGGACCGCCCGCACATAGCATGTCCGCGGTGTACCCGATATTGGCAATGATTCCCGTGTCGTCACTACTGCGACCATGCAGGCGCTCCCGGTCTACGTAGAAATACAGGCCCGCGATCTCTGCAAGCGGAGGGGGGCCCACGGCGATCGTCCATGTACCTCTCTCCGCGACATCGATCTCAATCCCATAGTAGAGAGAGAGAACGGGAGGGGCAGATAGAACGTCTGCCATTGCCACAGTTGCAATGGCCTTCGGAGCTGGAGCTGCACTAGCTCGATTGTCTGTCCCCGCAATCCAAATGCCGTGGTACGAAGCCCACGGATGTGTGTAGATTGGAAGAAGAAGGGAACCGTAGGAGACGGGGGCCTCTTCATCGGTTGTAGGCTCCAGCGATCCGCCCGTGTAGTATTCCCCAATGCTCGCCTCACTCAGGCAAGTCCGATCCCCTCGGGAAAACGGATCGAGGACATAATAGACATCCATATAGGAGACGTTTGAATCTACGGCTTTTGTCACGTAGACAGCGCTCTCGAAGCCAAAGTGACACACCGCATCGAGCCACTCATCCTGGATCTCCAAATCCAGGTCCTTGTAGGCTGGATCTCTAAGCCAGAACCCCGGATACCAAACGCAGTATTCCCCGCCGGCTGCCGGGTAGGCCTCCATGCGATCGATATCTCCCTGAGTTATGGTCATTGGCTGGCCGGCTTGAAATGCCGTCTTGTGCACGCTTGGGTGCGCCCACTGCCCGATTGTCCGCAGCACCAATCCGAACGGGTAGCTGGAACTACCAACGGCCATTCCCAACTCGCTTGCTATGAAGTCCGCCCTAGCGAAGACCTTCGCAATTGCATCAAGGTCAGCGAAGTCGGACGGTGCCCAGCCAGGGTGAGTTGACGCCACAACAAGCCTCTCCGTTGCCGCGAGGAACGCTTCGATTTCTTTCTCTATCAATGGTCGGAAGACGTATTCAAGGTAGTCCTCTGGGTTCGTGATCAGCCCTGGGCCCGCGAACTCGCTGTCTGCAACATCAGCAGACATGTCCTCTACGTTGAAAGTCATCGCATTGATAAGCAACGTATAGGCTTTGGCCTGTACGCGTGCGTATTTGAGGAATTTCTGTTCGAGATAGTTGTACGATTCCAAAACGTCAGCAGCTGCAGCCCCCTTTTGGATTAGATGGTCCGTAATGAGCCCAAGCAGTGGATCGCATAGGGTCTCGCCAATGTGAGTGACAAGCCCCTTGAAGTCATATGCTCTAGCATCAATGATATCATCCAGCCACAACCTTACTTTCTGCCATTCTGTTGGATTCTGCAGGGCCTGCAATTCGTCCACGTCCATCTGCTTGCAGTACACCAAGAACTCATTCTGGAACTGGCCCTCGATGGTATGGTAATCCTCATCCAGATCGACGAACCGACTGTCCGCTTTCAAATCAGTAATTGCTGCGCCGATCAGACCCACGATGCGCTTTTCTACCTCATCAAGCCGTCTGTCTAGCGCTTTGATTTCCGCCAGGATGACGTCTAGCTTCTCGCTCATCTCGTCAAGTTTTCCGCTGATCTCGTCAAGCTTCTCAAGCGTTGGATCCGGTCCTGGCGGGAAGATCAAATTGAACAACATCCCTATCCCAGTGCCTACTGCACCCGAAAGGATGTTGTTAGTAACCTCGCCGGCGATTGACTTGAACGAACCGCTCCCAATGGCTCCGACGAGCCCGCCAATTGGCGAACTTTCACCCGTGCCTCCTGATGCCGCAGGTGCAAACGGAAAGAACAGACATCCCGAATTGAGCAGTTGAGCAGCAATGACCACAACCAATAACACATGGCGAAGACACAAGCGCTGCATTCTATTCATTCTACTCCTACGCCGCAATCAGTTGGGTGATGGATAATAATAAGAATATAGGGATCTAGATTATCTATGTCAAGTCTTGCATGTGTTGCGATCTTTCAGCTTCCAGACTGAAAGATTCGCATCTTCTCATCGATTGGCTCGCAGTTGGGCTCGACGTTCACGCAGATCGCAAGTATGCCCGCTCCGTGATAAGTGAGACTCCCCAAGTGAATCACAACCACGGAACACAAGGCGGGAGATCCCTCTGCCAAGTACAGGAGGAGTCACAGTACGAGGCTTTGGAGACCCAGATGCTGGTTGCCAGATTTTTGGCAGTGAAACCGCCGTAGTAGCCAAACGGTTGAGTTCCTGAAACCGATCAAGAGTTCCGCCATTCCTCTTCCATGTGTCGAGGGGCGAGTCGCGTCTTGTATCGCACATTCCTAAGGAGATTGCCTGAGGCAGGTTCCGGGGGCGCCTTTGAGAGAGTGCTGGGTCACGTCCAGTCAAGTAGCATACGGATGACGACGCAGCGCACCATCCATCAATCTGCCAGTTGAGCTATTAGTTCCTTTGCCTCTGAGGCCGCTCTGCGAGCGGCGGCGAGTTCGCTAACCAAGGATCGGCAAACGTCGCGGCGATGACGTGTCTGATGTGATGGGAAGTTCGGCGTGAAGGATTGCGCGGGAGGTTTGGGGGCGCGTCTTGCATTGCCACAATGTCCTGCAACCCAGCGCCAAGGAACTTGCGCATCGATCTGGTGAGATTGCCAGTGACGTAGCCCAATACGCCTCCTTGCCAGTGGCGGGACTTGTCTGCGTCGCGACTGCGACAAACGGGAGCAGCCTGAGAGAAAGCCGATGTCTTCGAGTCGCTCGTTGATTTGATCTTCTGACCTAGGCTGGTATGGCCTCATCAGACGCGATCTCTCGGAGGGGCTGTTTGCCGCGCCCAGCACAGGTGTTGTAGAAGATGTGTTCTAGGTGCTTCCTCGCGATGCTCGATGCTCGCGTACCGCCGGAGGTCGTGACAGCCTATCGAACGAGCAAGGTCGAGAAGTACTGGAGGGACAAGGCATGAAGACAACCTACGATCGTCAAACCGATACGCTAACGGTCATTCTGCGTGATGGCGTCCACGTAGCGGAGAGCGACGAGGACAAACCGGGTGTGATCCTCGACTACGATGATCGAGGGAACCTTGTGTCGATAGAAGTTCTGGACGCTTCAGAACGTGTCAGCGAGGCGAGCAAGATGGAGTTCCAAACGACGGGGTGATGGGGTTTCGGGAACGCCTTTGAGAGTGGGCTGTCTTGCCGCTCTGCGAGCGGCGACGAGTTTGCATCCAACACGTTGGCAAACGTCGCGTGTGTAATGCTGCAGAACAGCGGCGGGCTTGCTTCGGTGGAAGACATCAAACTTATCGCGTCAGGTTCGAAGAGTTTGGGAACTAAGAATAAGGGAGGGTGACAGGATTCTGAATTTCGGGAGTGCGGTGGAAAAGCTGCACCACCTGGAGAGCCAAGTTCGGGACGCTGAGATGGTGGAATCACCTCAGGAGAACGAGAGGTGATCATGTTGGGCAAGAAAGAGGCTCCAAGTTCAGCTCATTTCATCCACGTATGGCCTCCATGGAGAGCGTTTGTGCAAGCTGATAAGGGATTGTCTTCCATGGTTGATCTTGCTCGAAGATCGCGCTGTAAGCTTCTTCCTTGTGTGCTCTAGCGATCGTGCTGTTGGAAGACAAGTCCCTGAACTCGTTGGCAACGGCCTGGACACACTTCAACTCTAGTTCGCCAAGCTGGCACTCCGGAGCGTTCTTACCGGGTAAGTACAAATCCTTTGTGAAGCTTTCACCATCGCGCGCCACAAACTCCACCTCTTCGATCCGAAGCACTCCGCTCTCGACCATCTCGTCAAACAGCAAGGAGAATCTTTGTGGGACTGGGCCGTACGTTGCCGCAACGTATTCACAGCCTGTGATCGACTGGGACAGGGTCTTGTATGCCAGGAAGTCTGCATACCAGAGCAGCTTTGTGGCTTTCGATTTGAAGAAGTGCTTTACGTTGCCCGCTAGAAACGTACTGAGCTGGTGCACCGCACTCAGGTCGAATCGCCGAAAACCATTCTCCATACTCGGTTTGCCGGAATCCAGCAAGGCTGATACGCAAGCTCCGATAGAGTGGCACTCCTCAGCGTCATGCAATCCCTGCAGATGGTGTTCCAGCTTCCGCATTAATGACTCGGGGAGCCGCTCTCGTGCTTCTTCTAGGAAGTGGAGTGCCGTGCCGGCATTCCGTATCAGCTTGAGCGTTTGATCATGCCCCGTGCTCTGAATGGAGTTGTTCTCGTAGCGGTTGATCGTTGCGCGCCCCCATCCTAGGAGTTGGGCAAACTCTCCTTGGGACAGGCCGTAACCAATCCGAATCTGACGAATCTCCGACGGAGATAGCATTCCGTGCATCTCCCGATAGGCGTCGTAGGCTCTCGCAAGGTTTGCATCATCCAACTCATTCACGAAGATCTCCTCTCCGCATGTGTTGCAGATGGCGACCTGCGATTCAACATTGATCTTCTCGCCTCGAACCTTGAACACCTCGATGCGCGGATCAATGTGGTACTCTTTCTCCTCTTGGTAATTCACGCAATACACCATGGACATGGCCACCTCCCTAGCCCTCGCCATTTGCAAATGGATACTCAATGCTTCTCTCAGCCTTATGGAATGAGAAGCAAATCGCGCGGCGCGACTCGGTATTCATCAGCAGTTTGATGTATATCTCCTCTTCCCCAATTCGAGTGCCGAATTCACAGACTCGCTCGTTCTCTCGATGGCCTGGCCCCAGTCCTTTGTAGTAGTTTTGTGGTGTTAGCTGAAGGATTCGCTCGGTCACGTCCTGACGGTTGATTCCAAGATCCGCCAGAGTGTTCAAGAAGTTCCGTCTCGGAAAGATGCTGATCCCCGTCTCGTTGGCATAGGTCTTAAACTCCCTGAGGAAGAGCGATACCGCATAGCGATCCATGTCCTCAGCGGTGATGACCACGCAAGAAGGTATCATTTGATACAGGCGATGTCAAGGACGCGTCTCTCAGACACCCGCTTCGATCAATGATGAGGGCTGTTCTTGCCACTCTTGCTGCTCAGAGAGCAGCGGCACGTTTGCATCCAATGTGGCTGCAAACGTCGCGTGGATGCCGTGTCCGATGTGATGGGGCATCGATTGTGTGTGATGCAAGCGACAGTACGTTTGCATCCGACGTGCTTACGGGCTTTGAGAGCGCTAGAAATGCGCATGCCCATGGGATTTACCCATGGGCCCCGACAGGATTCTGAACCTTGACCGCCCTTCGGGCGGGGGGGAGTTTGCAACGATACGTCTGCAAACGGCCGTTCGGATGTTCCGAACAGCTTTCGAGTTTGACTCGACGGAAGACGTCAAACTCGTGGCGTCAGGTTCGAAGCGTCCGGGAACGTAGAGAAGGGGGTGCGACAGGATTCTGAACCTTGCTGTTCGGCTTCGAGAGACGTTGCCGAACAGCGGGGAGTTTGCGTCAATACGTCTGCAAACTCGTCAGGTTCATCCTGGGTGTTGACAACGATTGGTTAATGAGCCATTCGACGTTTGGTAATTGAGCCACCTTTCGCCTCCGCAGTGTACGATGGTGTACACCTCCAAG
>Ga0272441_10001176_pt1 | contig 56045 bp, 47 predicted proteins | sample SSMProp6N_FD_193582 | JGI IMG/M metagenome (GOLD analysis project Ga0272441, IMG submission 193582) | Marine sediment archaeal communities from Little Sippewissett salt marsh, Falmouth, MA, United States - SSM-Prop-6N | ecosystem: Environmental > Aquatic > Marine > Wetlands > Sediment ...
GTTGTGAACCCTAGGTACGGCTCACCTTCGGTGATCCTTAACCTCGGGTTCGAATCCCGACGTCGTGAGCAAGCCGAAGGATTGCGAAGGACTAGGGCAGCGAGCATGCGAGTTGCCCATGGGAGCATTTCTCTTTTTTTTATAGCTGCTGATTGGGGATTCGAACCCTTGGCCCCCGCGCCCTACCCCACCCTCATCGCTCGCCTTTGGCGATCGATAACCTCGGGCGAATCCCGACGTCGTGAGCAAGCCGAAGGATTGCGAAGGACTAGGGCAGCGAGCATGCGAGTTGCCCATGGGAGCACTTGTTTGCTTTTTCAAGCATCTGGCTACAGAGTTAGTAGGGATCTGAACATGGGTAGTACCCTTGGCATTGCTCAGTATTTGAAAGCCACTACCGCTGTTCGAATCCCGAGGTGGGCTGAATCCTAATGCAGCGCCCCGGATTACTCAAGTAGTGCAAATAATTATTAAACAGTAACGGCCATTACCGTAACCATGGTTACCCAGACGGTAGTTGTCCGATACGAGACAGAAAAGGTCAAATCGGCCAAAGGATGGGTGTTGATATATGGCCGCAGGAAGGTGGGAAAGACCTTTCTTGTCAGAAATCACATTGACCACGATCTGTATATGCTTGTGAAAAGGGGCGGTGGGGCACTGATTGATGGGGGACCCCTTGCAAGTACCGATGATTACCACCAGGTTATGGAGATGGTGTCAAAGGGGCTTGTTGAGGGAAAAACCGTCGTGGTGGACGAGTTTCATCGACTTCCCGAGGAATTCATTGAATCCCTTCAGATGGTCTACCCCAAAGGGAAGCTCTATCTTCTCGGTTCTTCAATGCATGTGGCTAGGGAACTCATGTCTAAAAACTCACCCCTGCTTGGACTTTTGAGCGAGGTGAAAATCTCCCTGTTGTCTCCAGTTGATATATTATCAGCCCTCTCGGAGAACATGTCTGTGGAGGATGCGATCACCCTTGGACCCTACCTGCGGGACCCGTGGGCCATCAAACACCTCGACAGCTCACCAGAGAGGACGATCCGAAGTATCCTGGAATATTCGAGGAATGCCATTCCAGCTCTTATGGGTGAAGTTTTTCTGGACGAGGACAGGTTCCTCTCGGATGTCTATGAGGCCATTGTAAGGTCAATAGCCTCGGGAAGAAACACATTAAAAGAGGTTAGCGATCAGCTATTCTCTCGAGGTTTGATAGATGCCAACGATCCCTCACGGATCAGACCCTATGTGAAGAACATGGAGAGAATGGATATTATCGAGATGGTACCATTTTTTAACAGACGGGGGTACCACTATTCCATTCGGCCAAAGATAATGGAGTTATACTATTATCTGGAGGAAAGATATGGCCTGGAAAGTGAAGAGGATGCAGTGATAAGGGCCGTCATTGAAGACCGTGTACCCATACACGTCGAATCTTTTTTAGGAGAGCTGATGGCCGATCTCCTGGGAGGAGTTAACAGGTATCATGTCACCAAGGACTTCGATATCGATATACTGATCACCAAAAGGAATACACCCATTTTTGTGGGTGAGGTGAAGTGGAAAAAGAAGGTGGGCAAGGGCGAGGTGTTCAAGTTTTTAAACCGCGTACAGGATTATTCGTGCCCTAAGGCCATAATTTCAAAGACCCCCATCGAAACGGAGGATGTGGATATCTACACCCCAGAACGCATACTTGCAATGGTTCGAGATAGGAACTGACAGTTTGATGACAGGAACATATATGTTCAGGTTTGGACTGGGGCCGGGTTCAAATGGGACCGGATGGTGGGAACACTTGGGCGTCTTGTTACCACGAGTGTAAATCCCGAATTTCATATTTAGGGGCATGTTTCCATCCCGACGGGAGCACTTCTCTTAATATCGTTATTTCTGATTTGGGCTTCTATTTCTGGGCCCGTTTTCACATGAGGATGATCCCGATCCTTGGGTATAAAGAATGGATGAGGTTTTCCTTATTTGTTAAATCAAAATCTTAAATATCAACATGGAATTGCATCTAAAAGGTAGTTTTTCTCAAATATCAACACGAGAAGGAGACTTATTCATGAGTGAAGAAAGCAGATGTCCGGTAACTGGAAGAACGCACAATCCAACGGCTGGAGGGGGAACATCGAACCGAGACTGGTGGCCGAACCAATTGAACCTTAGAATACTTCATCAGCACTCATCAAAGAGTGATCCGATGGGGAAGGATTTCAATTACGCCGAGGAGTTTAAAAAACTCGATCTGAAGGCGGTCAAAGAAGACCTTTACAAGTTGATGACAGACTCACAGGACTGGTGGCCTGCAGATTACGGCCACTATGGCGGGCTCTTCATCAGGATGGCGTGGCACAGTGCGGGCACATACCGAATGGGGGACGGTCGCGGCGGGGCGGGATCGGGGAACCAGCGCCTGGCGCCTCTCAACAGCTGGCCCGACAATGTGAACCTTGACAAGGCCCGCCGGCTGCTGTGGCCCATCAAGAAAAAATACGGGAAAAAGATATCCTGGGCCGACCTGATGATACTGGCAGGGAACTGTGCGCTGGAGTCGATGGGATTCAAGACTTTCGGATTCGCCGGCGGACGTGAGGATATCTGGGAACCCGAAGAGGATATTTACTGGGGCAGCGAGGATGAATGGCTGGGGGACAAACGATACAGCGGTGAGCGCGACTTGGAAAATCCATTGGCTGCCGTGCAGATGGGCTTGATCTATGTAAACCCTGAAGGTCCCAACGGCGAGCCGGATGCATTGGCCTCCGGCCGTGATGTCCGGGAGACCTTCGCCCGCATGGCCATGAACGACGAGGAGACCGTTGCACTGGTTGCCGGAGGGCATACTTTTGGAAAATGTCACGGCGCCGGTGATGCGGCGCGGGTTGGTCCCGAACCAGAGAGTGCCCCAATCGAACAACAGGGTCTCGGCTGGAAAAGCAACCATGGCAGCGGAAAAGGGGACGACACCATCTCCAGCGGCATAGAAGGCGCCTGGACACCGAACCCGATCAAGTGGGACAATGGATATTTCGATCTTCTGTTCGGCTATGACTGGAATCTGGAGAAAAGCCCTGCCGGTGCCCAGCAATGGGTCCCTGTCAATCCGGATGAAAGGCATCTGGCTCCTGCTGCTCATGATCCATCGAAGCGGGTGAAGACCATCATGACCACGGCAGATCTTTCACTGCGTTTCGATCCGATCTATAACAGGATTGCAAAGAGGTACCATGAGAACCCCGAGGAATTTGCGGATGCCTTCGCACGGGCATGGTTCAAGCTGACCCACCGGGACATGGGCCCCCGCTCGCGGTATCTCGGCCCGGAGGTCCCTGATGAGGAGCTAATCTGGCAGGACCCGGTTCCCAATGTGGATCACGAGCTGATCGACCCGCAGGATATTGCCGACCTTAAAGGAAAGATACTCGCATCTGGCCTGTCAGTCTCCCAGCTGGTCTCAACTGCCTGGGCTTCGGCATCAACCTTCCGCGGATCCGATAAAAGGGGCGGTGCCAACGGAGCAAGAATTCGTCTTGCACCGCAAAAGGACTGGGAGGTCAACCAGCCTGACAAACTAGGTACGGTCCTGGAGACCTTGGAAGGTATCCAAAAGGAGTTCAACGACGCCCAGTCCGGCGGGAAGAAGGTTTCACTGGCGGACCTGATCGTCCTCGGCGGATGCGCTGGTGTTGAACAGGCCGCAAAGAATGCCGGTCACGACGTGACCGTTCCCTTCTCCCCGGGACGCACCGATGCATCCCAGGAGCAAACGGATGTGGATTCATTCGCAGTGCTAGAACCCAAGGCCGACGGTTTCCGTAACTACCTGAAGACCAAATACGCCGTTTCAGCCGAAGAAATGCTTGTAGATAAGGCACAGCTTTTGACATTGACGGCTCCTGAGATGACAGTTCTAATCGGCGGCATGCGGGTTCTGAACACAAACCTAGGACTGTCCCGGCATGGGGTCTTCACAGAACGGCCGGAAACGCTCACAAATGACTTCTTTGTGAATCTTCTCGATATGAGCACCGAGTGGAAACCGACCTCGGAGGACGGTGATGTGTTCGAGGGAAAGGATCGTGGAACAGGTGAACAGAAATGGACAGGCACCCGTGTCGATCTCATCTTTGGGGCGAACTCCCAGCTCCGGGCCATCGCAGAGGTGTACGCCTGCGAGGACTCTGAAGAAAAGTTCGTACAAGATTTCGTGGCGGCCTGGGACAAGGTGATGAACGCGGATCGTTTTGACCTTTTGTGAATAATCTACTGAGGATGAATGGTGCCACGATGATAGGCAGTGCCCATGGGGAATATAAAAACGCCAAAGACCACAAAATAGGTTTCCATGAAATGGTTATCAGGAGCCTTCTGATCATCGGAGGAACCTTCTTTCTTCTGCTGGGGATTGTAGGTATATTTATACCCATCCTCCCCACAACTCCCTTTCTTCTTCTCGCAGCCGCTTGCTATTCCAGGGGGTCAAAGTGGTTCTACCGCTGGCTGGTAAATAACAGGGTCTTTGGAAGCTATATCAAAAACTACAGGGAGGGGAGGGGAATGGCACTTAGGGCGAAGGTGATTACCATTACCCTGCTGTGGATAATGATACTCGTATCGGCGCTGGTATTCATCACATCTCTATGGGTCAGGGTGCTCCTGCTGGCAGTGGCAGTGGGTGTAACTGTACACATTTTACTGATAAAGAATTATAAACCGGATACAAATTGAAAGAGGCGGTATACGGACCTTATGCTGGGCAACTAACCTGTTATCATCCATAATTGGTAACTATGAGCATGTATCCCGATTGTGGTTTTATGAGGATTTACTAGTAAACTCGTGTCAGTATCCCGACGTCGTGAGCAAGCCGAAGGATTGCGAAGGACTAGATTTCAGGGCCCTGTTTTTTTTCCCCAGAGGTTTGGACCAACAGCTCTTATAAACGGGAACCTTTTTCCCGGCTGAACCGTTGGGAGAGTTCACATGGCAGACCCAGGCACGGACAAACGTCCAAAGGACTTCATCCGGGAGATAATCGATGAGGATAACCGTACCGGCAAGCACGATGGCCGGGTCCATACCCGGTTCCCGCCGGAACCCAACGGGCTACTTCACATAGGACACGCAAAGCATATCTGCCTCAACTTCGACATAGCAAGTGAGTACGGCGGATTGTGCAACCTCCGGTTTGATGACACCAACCCCACCACCGAGGAGGATGAATACGTTGAGGCCATCAAGGAGGATATACGATGGCTGGGCTATGACTGGGGGGACCGGCTGTATTTCGCCTCAGATTACTTCGATCAGATGTACGACCATGCGGTTGATCTGATAAACAAGGGCAAGGCCTACGTGGACGATCAGACCGCCGAGGAGATTTCCTCCACCAGGGGGGATTTCGAAACCCCCGGCACCCCCAGCCCGTTCCGGGACAGGACAGCAGAAGAGAACCTGGACCTTTTTGGGAGAATGAAGGAAGGGGAATTCGGCAACGGCGAGAAGGTGCTCCGGGCAAAGATCGACATGGCCCACCCCAACATGAACATGCGGGATCCGGTGATGTACCGCATCGTCCATGCGCCCCATCACAACACCGGCGACCGCTGGTGTATCTACCCCATGTACGACTGGGCCCACGGCCTGGAAGACACAATTGAACGGATCACCCATTCACTGTGCACTCTCGAGTTCGAGAACCACAGACCGCTGTACGACTGGTTCTTAATCGAACTGGGCACCTACCGGGCCCGGCAGATCGAGTACGCCCGCCTTAACGTGTCCTATACCGTCCTTTCCAAGAGATGGCTAAAAAAACTGGTGGACGAAGGATTCGTCAGCGGATGGGACGATCCCAGGATGCCCACCATCTGCGGCATGCGCCGCAGGGGATATCCGCCCGAGGGTATCAAGGATTTCTGCAACCAGGTGTCGGTGGCAAAAAAGGACCATGTCATCGCCCTGGAACTGCTGGAACACTGCATCAGGGGCGAGCTTAACCGGACATCTCCCAGGTACATGGGAGTCCTCAAACCCCTGAAGGTGATTATCGAGAACCTTCCCGAGGATCACCAGGAGGAAATGGAGGCAGTCATCAATCCGGAGGATCCCGAGGCGGGAACCCGGAAGGTGCCCTTCTCCCGGGAACTGTATATCGAAAGGGACGATTTCATGGAGGACCCTCCCAAGAAGTTCTACAGGCTCGCTCCGGGAAGGGAGGTCCGGTTCCGGTACGCCTACCTGGTAACTTGCACCGATGTGGTGAAAGACGATGGGGGGGAAGTGGTGGAACTCCGTTGCAGGGTGGACCCGGATTCGAGGGGCGGCAACGCCCCTGACGGGCGAAAGGTGAGATCCACCATCCACTGGGTATCCGCAGAACACGCGGCGGACGCCGAGGTAAGGCTCTACGACAAGCTGTTTACGGTGGAGGACCCCATGGGCGGCGAGGGAGAGTTCACGGATCATCTCAACCCCGATTCACTGGAGGTGGTGCGGGCCAGGGTGGATCCGATCGTTCGGGGACTCGGTATCGGGGAGCGGTTCCAGTTCGAACGGCTGGGATATTTTACGGTGGACCGGGATACCACCGATGAAAAACTGGTGATCAACCGGACGGTGACATTGAGGGACAGCTGGGCCAAGATGCAAAAGACCGACCAGCGGTGAGAGCATAACAATCCATTTCCCACCTCACAAGAGACTTTCCGGGAAAATGTATTAAATCACATCAGGACCTTCGGGAAATCCATGCCTGTGAAGGTGGAAGATCCCCGGGTTCTCCGGCCCGCTTTGGAACGGGACTGGCTCATAAACGCCACCACCATAGCCAGGCTGTTCTACCCCACCGACAGCGTCTGGGACGCCTACGTGGACAACCTGGAAAGTCCGAAAGGCATTATGCTCCGCACCCGGGATAAAAACCTCAGCGGCAAGGTGGGGTTGGAGTTCCGTGTCTGGGAAGACGAGGTCCACGACGAACTTGGGAAGGTGCTTAACAGGGGCGAGACCTGCGATATAGGTGCTTCCCGATCCAACACAATTCGCTGGGCGGAGGACCGGTTCAGACTGGATCGGAACGAACCCTGCGTCTTTGTGGCACTCAAGGACCCATCGGCTCTTGAGAGGACATCCGGTGTCGATGTGGAGCCCCTGGTCGAGAAGGATGCGGACAAGGTGGACAGGCACTGGGGGCTTGCCACAAACCGCCGGGACTTCTTCGCCAACCGGATCAGGAACGGTCCTGCAATGGGCGTGAGGCGCGATGACGAACTGGTGGCATGGATGGGCACCTATTTCATCACCGACAAGGTGGCCCAGCTGGGGTACCTCCACGTCATGGAAGACCACCGGCGAAAAGGGCTCGCCCGCTCCGTAGTAACTGCCATGTGCCTAGATATGGCGGATAGGGATCTAATGCCTACAGCATACGTGTTCGAGGACAACCACCCGTCTCTTGGTCTCTTTCTATCCCTGGGTTTTGAAAAGGTGGATCGGCAGGCCTGGATGGGCGGGACCTTCAACGGATGACCCGCTGGAAACGTTGGGCAAACATTTTCTCCCCCGTTCCCGTTCACCGTGACAATGCCGGCGGATCGGAGCATCGCTAGGTTCCTTCGGGAGCGGTTCGCAGATTATTACCGAAACGCGGAGCTCTTTCTCCCACCCCGATTCGGCCGCAGGGAGTTCGGGTTCATATTCATTGGTGAGGACTTCTTCCAGCGTCATTTGGGGTTTCAAAAGGAGTCAGAGTTGCGCTCCAAGCTGACCGGCGCGGGCAGGATGCAGATACCCGCCCACGCATACCACTCGTCCGCCTACTATGCCCACCCAAATCGACACACCATGGTTGAAAAGGAGTGGCTGGGAGCGGACCTGATATTCGATCTTGACGCGGACCATCTCCAGGGCTCAGAAGGGGTTGGATACAAGGAGATGCTGGAAATGGTCAAAGATCAGACCCGTAAGCTCCTGGACGATTTCGTGCTCTCGGATTTCGGGTTCGATCCCCAAGATGTCCACATTGCCTTCTCAGGCGGCAGGGGGTACCATATACACGTCACCGAACAGTCCATACTGTCCATAGGCGCAGCCGAGCGAAGGGAGCTGGTGGACTACATAACCGGCAGGGGGGTCGAGTGGGACCGGCTGCTTCTGTCCCAGAAGGTGGTGGGCAAGCAGTACGGCGACCGGATGTTCTCCACCGGTGACGAGACCACATTTTACCCGACAGAGACCGGCGGATGGCGGGGCAAGATGGGCAAGGGCATAGTGGACCTGGTGCATCGGCTCGAGGGCATGGAACGGGACGAGGTCATAGAGGACATACGCAACTCAACCACCAGTCGCAAGGTGGGTAGAAAGGAAGCGGGACAGCTCTTTGACGTGCTGTTTGAAGGGGAGAGGGGCAAACGGCAGGCGGACAGGCTGATCAAGAGCCGCAACCTGGAGGTGTTCCCCAACAACAAGCTCCGCAACATCTTTCTCTCCTACATACTGGACACCCAGAGGATCGATCTGAGCGGGGAGACGGACGAACCGGTGACCGCCGATGTGAAACGCCTCATCAGGCTGGGGGGATCGCTCCACGGTAAAACGGGTTTCAAGGTCGTTTCATTGAACCGGGACGAACTGGATGATTTCGAACCCCTCCGGGACGCCCTGGCCTTCGGCGACCGGCCGATCAAGGTCAACCTTGCGCGGCCCATGGACGTTGAACTGGGAGGGGCAAGGTTCAGGGAAAAGGAGGGAGAAACGGAACTCCCCGAATACGCCGCGGTCTTCGGTGTTTGCCAGAAGATGGTCGATCGGGTGGGATGACACACTTTTCCCTACACATTCCCAAACCCCGCTGCCGCTTCACTTTTGGTGATCGTTTCTGGTGAATTCGTTTTGTGACCGGGAACAAACTTTTACCTATCAAGCCATATGCGGGAAGGATGGTCAGGGAAGAGCCCCTCAGCTACACCAAACTTCAAGAGATGGTCCGGCAGGAGCGCAAGGCCTCCTACATCGAGAAACTTGAAGCTGACTTTTACCCCCAGGTCATGAAATTTTTGGAAAGGACCCGGGAGGAATACGACCGCTGGCAGTCCCAGGATCCCTACGCAATGGAGACACGCAGCCTGGGCAAGGAGGTGTCCGACATTCCTCTCCTGTACCGGCAGCTTTACAATATCCGGGAGGAAAAGGTCCTCAAGATGGCCCGGGACATGAGCCGGGGTATCAAGCACGAGATCAAGAACCTCACCGCCAACGAGAAAGGGCTTCTGCAGGAGCTGCTGACCACCCTGCGCCATCACCGGGAGGATACCCTTTCCCTGGGCCGCAACGGTAACAACGGGAACGGCACCGGGGCCACCGCCGATGCCGCGGGTGAGGGAGAGGATTGGAAGAGTGGCCCCGGTGAACAGGACAGGTCCTCGGCAAATGCAGGGAACGTTGCTTCAGGAGACGTTCCGGATAGGAAAATATCATCGGATACGGATAACCACGGGAATGGGGAAAACGGGTCCATAACAGCATCCGACCCGTTATCCGACCCGTCGGATGAGGGGCGTGATCAGGAACCGGACACGGTGGATGATAGCCCCGACCCCGGAGAGGCCGCGTCCGCACAATCCGGGATTGTTGAGGAGGATTCCTTATCGGTGGAACCGGCATTGGTCCAGGTTCCCGGTAACTTCTCGGGACCTCCCGAAGGAAGGATGCTGGTCCGCATCCTCATTGACGATCTGGGTGTCATCAAGGGCACCGATGATCACGAGTACAATCTCAAAAAGGAGGACCTGGTGGAACTTCCCGAGGAAATGGCCAGCATGCTGATTGCCAGGGAGGCGGCACTCCGTGTCGAACCCGGCTGAAGCCGATCAACCCCTGCCCCATGAACTGGTTACGGAGGTCATGGCGCACCTGGACACCCTGAACAGGATAACCTCGGAGGATTTTCACCGCTTCAAGATCGGGCTGTCCAAGAAATACTCCCTTCCCAAGGTCCCCCCCAACTCCCAGATACTGGCAGCCCTGCCACAGGATTACAGGACCCGGTGGACCAGACTTCTTCGGAAAAAACCTTCCCGAACGGTTTCAGGTGTCGCCCCGGTGGCGGTCATGACGTCCCCGGCGCCCTGCCCCCATGGAAGGTGCAGATTCTGTCCCGGCGGACCCGATTCCGGAACCCCCCAGAGTTACACCGGCAAAGAGCCCGCGGCCCTTCGAGGAGCCCAGCACGATTTTGACCCCGCCCGGCAGGTTATGTCAAGGATAGAACAACTCGAGGCCATGGGACACTCGGCGGAAAAGGTGGACCTGATAGTCATGGGCGGAACCTTCCCGGCCCGGGAAGTGGATTATCAAACAAACTTCCTGCTCGGCTGTTTCAACGCCCTGAACGGAGAGGCGTCCAGCACTTTAGAACAGGCGCACCTGCTCAACGAAAGGGCCAGGTACAGATGCATCGGCCTCACCTTGGAGACGAGACCGGACTGCGTATGTCCTGAGACCGTGGAAAGGATGCTCAGCCAGGGGGTGACCCGCATAGAGCTGGGTGTCCAGCTGCTTGACGATGATATCCTGGCATCCGTGGAACGGGGACACGGAGTGGATGCGGTGGTGGAGGCCACCAGGCTGCTCAAGGACGCCGGGATGAAGGTTTGCTACCATCTAATGCCCGGGCTGCCAGGAGTGACCGCAGAGAGGGACCTGAAGCTGTTTTCCAGGGTATTTGACGAATCCCCGTTCAGACCCGACATGATCAAGATATATCCCATGCTGGTGATGGAGGGCACAGAGATTTACAGGGACTGGGTCGACGGGCGGGTGGAACCGCTCTACGAGGAAGAGGCGGTGGAAATGGTGGCCCGCATGAAGGAGCGGGTTCCCCGCTGGGTCCGCATACAACGTATCGAGCGGGATATCCCCTCACACTGTATCGGCGCGGGCATAACCAAAAGCAACCTCCGGCAGATGGCCCGGGACAGACTGGTGGAGAATGACGGTCATTGCAACTGCATTAGATGTCGGGAGTCCGGGAGGTCCCAGGACGATGGGTCGGAGAGGGGAAAGTACCGATTGGAGGAAACCACTTACAAGGCCTCCGGTGGGACCGAGGTTTTCATTGAGGCCCTCAGGGGAACGGACAGGCTTATGGGCTACTGCAGGCTCAGGTTCCACACCCACATCACCGGCGAGGACAGGGCAACTGTCAGGGAGCTCAAGGTGGTGGGACGGGCAGTGCCGCTGAACCGGCGGGAGGATCGCACCCAGCAGCACCGGGGCATGGGATCCGCCCTTCTGGCCAGGGCCGAAGAACTGTCAAAAGACAGGGGAGTTCAACGTCTCCACGTGCTCAGCGGGGTGGGCGTAAGGTCCTATTACACCGATCGAGGATACACCCGGGTTGGTCCGTTCATGATCAAATCGCTTTGACCCATTTTCAGATTCACGAGGTGTACACACCCAACAAGCAAATTTTTAAACACACAATTCCATTGATGGCCGATCACGATGGAAAATCACCATGCCAAACAATCTTCCAGGGGTTCAACGGAGAAAGAAAGATCATCTGCACCCGATGCCGAGGAGGTCAGCCTGAATTCGGATTTCATCCAAACGCTCCAGGACAGGTTCTTCCAGGTGTCCAGCAACGTGGAGAAGGACCTTCTGGAGGATGAGATGGTGGAGGACTGGATAAACGATATGGTGGACTCATCACTGGCAGCGGCCATCGTGGAGGAATCCCTCAGCCACCAGCGCCCGTCGACCCGTTCCAGGGGGAAAGACTGATGTCACGGCAGCGCAAGAGACAATCCGGTCCCGACATGTCCCGTTACCACGATGACATCGAGATGGCCGGTGCGGGTATCAAGGACGTGGCCAACGCTGACCCCAACCACGGCACATCGGATGTCAAGGACTACGGCAGCAACCTGAAAGAGAGCTTTTTCGATGCGGTGAAACAGCCGCCTCCCCCCCAGAGGCCACCTCCCAGGGTCCAGGGCCGTCCCCGACGGGCTCCCCAGTACCGGGCAAGGCCAGCAGCCCGACCGCAGACTGCCGCTCCCCCGGCTGGCAGGTCGCCCCAGCACAAATCCCGAAGGCCCCCCGCTCGCCAGGCATCTCCAGCCAGCGATCCCAGGGAAGCTACTATACGTAAATACAAACTGCTTAAGGAAAAGTACAAATCCGGTGAGATAAACGCCGCCCAGTACAGGACCCTGGAGGACCGTTACCGGAAACAGCTCGGCCTTCCCCCCAGGATCGATAAAAAACAAAAAGCCGAGATACTGAAAAAGAAGCTCAAGATACTGGACGATCGGTTCCTCAACGACGAGATCGCAATGGAGCCCTACGACAGGAAGAAGGCGGAGCTGGAAGCGGAGATCCGCAAGCTCGGCGGTTGAATGATCCCGCCACGGACTGCCATCACGCATTTTTCACAAGTTCCGCGTCCATAACCCCGTGCACCACCGAGGGTGCGTAGGATTTTATCTTCCGAATGACCGTCCTGATGGGAACATATCCCCGAAAACTCGCCGCATTTTCCATCCGTTGTTCCATCAGACCGGGGTAGTTCCCCACCGACACGGTATCATGGTAGTGGACCGTTCCCCCTTCGGGGCCCAGAACGTCCACGGCCAGTTTAAGGAACTCCTCGGTGTTTTGCATGTACCCCATCACCACCCGGTCTGCAAGGTTTCTGGGCGCCATATCCCGGCAATCGCCCTGAAGGGCCTTGACCTTCCCATCCACCCTGTTCTCCTCCATATTGCGCTTCAGGAACGCGAATGCTTCCGGGTTCTTCTCCACTGAAATTATCCGACGGGCCCGGGAATGAACGGCCATGGGTATGGTGAAGTATCCTATCCCGGCGAACAGGTCAACTACCGTTTCCCCCCTGCCGGGAAGTGTGGCCATCCGTATCCTCTCGTCAATGTTTCCGGAACTGAACATTAATCGGGACACGTCCAGGTGGAACCGGACCCCGTTCTCCCTGTGAACGGTTTTTGTGTCCGTTCCCCACAGAAGCTCCAGGTCCGGTCGTCTCAGCTCCCCGGATATGCCCCTTGTATCTCTGAGGACCGATTTTGCCCCCAGCTCTTTTGCATAGGCCTCTGCCACCTGTTCCCTCCAATCATCAAGGGCCGCATCCATCTTGAGTACCAGCACGTCTCCCAGCATCTCCCACTTCCGGGGCAGGAGCACCTTAATGTCCCCGGGAATATCCAGTGAGGACGCCACCCGCTCCAGGGGACGGGGGGCGGTGTTCTGGGGGGAGGGGTCCCGGTCCTCCACCAGCTCTGCATTGAAATTACTGAACCCCTCCAGCTGGATCGAATCCGGTCGGTTACGTAGCGGGATCATTATCTTTCCGCTCTTTACCTTCAACTTGATGGTCCTGTCTAAAAGCCCCATTTCCATGACAAGGCACCGGGCATCCTCGGCATGGGACTTGGGCACCGCCAGGTACAGACCGGGGATATCTCCAACGGGTACTGTCTCGTCCACGGTCCCGCAAACATGTCCTGGATGTCTTGTATCTTTCGTAGCTTGCACCAGGAGGCGGGGAATATCATCTCCCAACAATGTTTAAATAATCCAGTTCCGATGTTTTTTTGAGGGCGCTTGATGGGCGGTCAAGATTTAATCGGAAGGTCTCACATATCAGGCTGGTCCATCCTGGGTCTTGCTCTCCTGCTGACGGTGATTGCCCTCTGCTCCGATGATTCCGATGCCCAGAGCGTTCCTCTGCCCCGGAGCGCTTCCCTGGATGATCAGGTCATGCAGACCACAACCTTCCATTTCACATCTCCGGAGACCGTCACGGTTTCTGTGAGATACGATATCTACCGGGCGAACATGACCGACACCCCTTTTGGGGCATCCTACGCCGCCGGGGAGCTGAGGGACCTGGCGGAAATGGACAGCGAATCGGACGTGCTGATCGTTCTCAAGAACCGGATATGGGACTGGTCCCGGGACCTGGGCAACGGGCTGTTCGACGGTGAATATTACCAGATATCCATGGGATACAGCGGGTGGGACCTGTCCTCTCTTGACCCGGGATTGGACCAGGGTGCCCTGGGGTTGCCCGTGAGCTACAACCTGACCGTGGAAGCGGAGTTACCCGGTTCATTCTACCTGAAAACATCGGACCAGGCAACATGGAATGAAAGTGACGCGTTCGGGCTTCTCAGGGCTGTGACCGTGCAGGGAGGATACGTGGAGACGGACATGGTTTGCCCTGTACCCCCGGGCCATCTGGTCAACCTGACAATACTGGAAGGTCCCGGCACCCCCGGCACCCTTGGGGATTGGCTTTTCTCCCCCCCGGAGGATCCCATGGCCCTGGAGGACCGGGTGACTCTCTTGTTCGACAACCGGGGAGGCAACGGGACTTCGGAAGAGGTGGTTACCTTCTTCATCCGGTCGTCCAGCCCGCATATACCGCCGGATCCGTCTTCTGCCGAGCCCGATATCCAGCTTGACCTGGTGCTCGGAATGGAAAGGTTGGACCACATAGACCTGGAAGGATCGATCATGAGGATGTTCTGGTGCCCCACCACGGAGGTCAACCTGTCCCTTCCATCCAACTTCCACATGGAGGACGGTACGCTGCTGTCCAACGGTGCCATCCACTTCATCAACAGCGGGATCGTTGATCCTGGGGACCTGGAAAGAGAGCTGGAGGACCGGATAGCCCACCTCTCCGGGGATCTGGCCGATGTCTTCGATTGCCCCCAAATCCCCACCCTGGAGGTTAGCCTGTCCGTACCCTCCGGCCTGGACGCGGCTGATCTTTTCGGGGAGACCTACGTTCCCCAACCGCTGCTGGCCACGGTGAACAGCGGCTCTGACATCCCAGTTGGCCTGTACCGGGACATGGACCCGGAGGTGGTCATCGGATTTCTCAACGCCGGCGCGGTGGTTTTTCTGGACACGAACATCGACCAGACCATCCCGGGACTGTCCCTCACCCTTATCCCACCGCCCGGTTTGATACTCTTGCAGGTAAACGACAACAATCCCCTGTCACCGGACAGTGACATGATGTACCTGGCATCCGAGACCGCTCCCCAGCACGTGTCGGGTCTGGCGCAACTGGATGTGGATGTCGATTTCGATGATCTCAGGGTGGAGGACCTGACGGTGTTCTCCACCCGCATAGCCGTTCGGGGGTACGGTGAGGTCCACAGCCACAGGTTGACCGACAGCCTCACCCGAAACCTACCGGGGTCCATCATAATTGATGTTGTCAACGCCGACGCCCTGCGCCTGGCTTACCGGGAGGGCCTGATAGATCGGGAAGATATCACGTACGATGTGGAAACCACCCTGGCAAACTTCATCGGACAGACGTTCTCCACAGACGGTGACCTGGTCATCGAGCTGGATGACGATTCCTGGGAGTTCGACGGTGACATGACCAACATGTCCGATCACGATCCGGTTAAGATCGGTTTTCAACTGAAGGGTGAAAAACGGTTTTCCACAAACCAGAAGATCACCCGGGGTCTGGCCGCCCAGACCGTCAGTTTTCCCCTGCCGGCTCTACGAAACTGGGACGTCAGCTACACCTTCACCCTGCCCAACCATGTATTTATCGAGGGCGAGCCCAGGCTGGACGGGACCGGGGTGCGGCATTCCACTCCCGAAACAGGCATCGATAATGGCCGGAGCTGGGTTTCGGTCCAGCTCTTCGGGGACGAGAACATCACCCGGAACGCAACCCTGGAGATCACCCTGGACGTTTCTGCGGGTTTCATTTTGCAGAAGTTCGCACCCCCGCTACTCATTTTTTCGATCTTGTGCCTGGTAACCGTGGTGGTGTACCGCAAACGCAGGAAGCTGGAGATTGAGGCAGAGGATTATGCCAAGTTGCTCAATAACACCAGACCCAGCGACCGGTTGGCATTCGCCTACTATTCACAGGAGGACGAGGAGGACATGCGATCCGACGGTATAGACGATGTGATGTACAGGGATCGAGGGCAGCCCCGGGGGACCACTGACGGTACGGAACGGAGGAGGAAGGCCAAGAGGAGATCGGGGAAGGGGAGATCGGGGAAGGGGAGATCGGGGAAGGGGAGATCGGGGAAGGGGAGATCGGGGAAGGGGAGATCGGGGAACGAAAGGCCAAAGAGGGGTAAAGGCGCAACGTCAAAAGAAAAGGGTACACGCATCAGGGGAAGGGCCAAATCCGCATCGAGGTCCGGGGAAAGACTGAAAATGCCGGTGGAGGAACTGGAGATCGAATGGGAAGGTTGATCCCACCGCTGCAGTTCCCCGTTTTTCGATCAGGGTAACGTGAAAAGGCCCCAACTCCCCGCCTGCTTCCATCCACAAAACCACCCGATATCAACAATAAGACCATACCTTTTCAATTCAGAAACATTCATATCGAGATAGCCGGGATACGTTGTCAGCCGAAATTTCGCCTAAGGAGGCCGAATCGATAATCAGAATCACTCCAACATTGCCCGGACCCGTCCCCTCCATTGTGGTGGCGATCATGCTGGTGGCCACATCCCTATGCGCCGCTGGCGCGGATGCCGAACGGGTGAGCCAGCCCAACAAGGTCCCCAACCTGGACAATTTCAAAACGCCCTACATCAAACCCGGTGACTCGGACGAGATGGAATTCACCGTCACCAACCGATACCAGGTACCCATCACCAACGTGAACCTGGAACTGGAGATATACCTCCGCTCCACCCTCAAGGAGGACGATCCGGTCCAGGACCTCAAACACCCACCCAGGTTCACAGATGTGGAGATGGACGGTGGCCGACAGATCGGACAGAGCTACCTGATACAGTCTCCCCAAAGTGTGATCCTTCACTACGACGTTCTGGAACAGAGCTACCTGCGTCCCATATCGTATATCATCAACACCCCGCCGGATACGGTGCTACCGGGAGAGGGAACGGTGGATGTGGATTTTTTTGGAAAGTACCCGCTGGAATCGGCCTGGTACAGGGTGGGCACCACCGGTAACTGGACACCGGTGTTCAAGGATCACGGTTCCACAAGCTACACCGCCAATTTCACAGTTGAGGGACTGAATACCGGGGACAACACCGTCTATTTCGCCTGCAAGGATTCCATGAACAACACCTACTCTCCCAGTTCCCATGACCAGGTCCTGGTGGTGGGATCGTCCATTGACGGTGAACCCGCAGTGGGTCAGGAGGACTTGCTCCTGTGGACCCATTACGACACATTCAACATGTGGACCAACCACACGGTGGCGCTTAAGATAGACACCCGAAAGGACTGCCCGGACGGCACCTATCTTGTCAGGAGCCGAATAAGCTTCGATTACCTGGGAACCACCCACCTCATGATGTCCCGGGGACATTTCACCCTGGAGGCATGGAAGAGCGCAACTGACGATGCGGACATATCTGCCAACATTACCGGGAACATCGATCTTCCCAAGCTGAACCGGACCGTCAATAGCGAGGATGTCAACATATCGGGAATCGTTGTGGACACAGCATTCTCCGTGGGCGACCCGTTCCCCGAATGGGGGAGATGGCTCCTTTACGGCCTGGCCGGGTTCTTTGCGGTCCTGGCGGTGGTGTTCTATGCCATGGACGAGTACGACAGGTTCCCGATCATGAGTTCACGGTTCGACGATCTTTCAGGCAGATGGAGGAATATAAAGAGAAAACGATTAAGAGAGGTGGCGGAACGGGACAGGGCAAGGTGGCAGAAGAAGAAAGAAAACGAGGAGGAGTGAGGACTGGCCCGGACCCAAGGCAGGAGCGGAAAGGAACGGTGTCCCGAATGCGGCGCCAGGTTAACACCGGACCGTCTGGACCAGCACATGAAAAGGGTGCATGGAAAGGAGTATGTTGGAGAAAAACAGGCCCGCGGACCTTCCAAACAGTCCCTGGCCGCGGTGGTCATAGTGATCATCATGATCATTTCATCCCTGGGCTTACTGGTGGCATTTGCCAAGGACGACGACAGGGGGGACGACGGGGATGTCGACGGAGGTGCGGGAGACGGTGGGGAGCCGGACCCTGACAGGGTGAGTTTTGCAACATCCGACGGTTTTACCATAGTGGGGACCCTTAAACTTCCAGAGAATGATCCGGTGGGAGCGGTTGTCCTGGTCCATGGGATGTGGGAGACCAGGGCCGCCTGGAACGGACTGGTCCCGCTCCTGCTGGATCGGGGATATGCTACCCTGGCCATTGACGTTCGGATGTTCGGGGAGTCCACCAACCAGAACGGCGGCACTTTCCGATTATCCAGGGACCTGTCTGCGGAGGAATACGGGGCCCTCATGGAAAAACTGGCGGACATGGACAGGGATATTACGGCCTCCGTGAACACACTCAAAGAGAAGCTGGGCCCGGGAGTTTCCGTGACGGTCATCGGAGCATCCATCGGGGCAAACGCAGCCCTCAACTGCGCGGATGGAAACCCGGATGTTGCCTCAATCGTCCTGCTCTCACCGGGCGAAGGATATGCCGTGGAGGTGGAGGATCCTTCTCTGGGAAGCTACGGCGATCGGCCGCTTTTCGTAGCTGCGGCCCAGGGGGACGTAAACGCCCTGGGATTCTCATCAGAGCTGAGCGACCGGGCAATGGGTCCGGTGATGTTCAGGGAGGTCCCGGGATCGCTGCACGGCACCAACCTGCTCACCGACCCCGATCTGATTGCTCAGCTTCTGGATTTTCTTCCCAATTAGTCATTCAATATGATCCATCATGATCATCCTCCCGAGGAATCCTCCGTAGCTTTTTATAGACCGGGCCCTTTGGTTCATCTTACCGGGTGACGGTCCATGGAGAACTACATAGACCTTCTTATCGAACATGCCAGATTGGTCCGTGACTGCACCGAGGTCCTCAAAGAGGAACTGGAAAATTTTTCAATGGGTAAATTTGACCAGTTGCCGGGCATGACCGCGGAGGTCTGCATGCTGGAGCACGATTCGGATGTTTTGAAGAGATCCATCTGGGACCGTCTCCACAAGACCAAGGCCGCTGCCAATTTGCAGTTCCAGATACTCGACATAGTATACGAACAGGACATGATCGCGGATTATGCCGAGGAGGTTGCCCTGCTCCTGGAGATGCGTAATTCGGCGTTTCCCGATGAATACAACACCACCTTCCTGAAACTGGTGAACGCCATGATGGAATCGGTGGAACTTTACAAGTCCGCGGTGGAACACGTCAAGACCCGGAAATCAAAGATATGCAGGGACTGCCCGGACTTTGAACGGATGTACGAGGGGTCCAACGTGGGAAGGTGCCTGAAGCTGGACACCGGTGAGTACTCCGGTGGGTTCCGCTCCGAGAGTTCCGCCTGCGAGGTTGTCAAATCCATGTCGGTCTTCGATCTCATAGACAGGGTGAACGACAAGGAGGAAGAGGCCGACGAACTGGATCGGAGGCTCCGAAAGGCATGTTTTCAGGGCAAGGTGACCTCGGACCCCTTCGAGGCCATGCACCTTATTCGAGTGATAGAGAACATCGACATGCTCATCAACTCGGCGGAGGACGCCGCTCACCGTCTCAGAAGTTTCGTGTGACGGGCCAACCCCACATACCGTGACCGGTCATCTCAACCGTACATCTCTTCAGGCGCTTCATCGTTGAGCTCTGCGGACAGATTCACCCACATCCTCCTGTAAACCGCCAGCAGGAGTCGCTCTTTTTCCTCCTCATCCTCCACATCGTCCAAACGTCTGAAAAGGGTCCTGTACATGTCGTAGACCACCTCGTCCACCATCAGCTCGCATCCATCATCGATATCTTCCTCGTCCATGAAAGGTTACTTTGTAGATTTGAGTATATAAGATTTCTCGGGCACGGGCATATAACTCGGGCACGGGCATATAACTCGGGCACGGGCATATAACTCGGGCACGGGCATATAACTCGGGCACGGGCAAATAACCCAAGGATAGGGCACATGATCCGCTAGGGCTGGGCGGTGCGGGTGGATTGGCCGAAAAATGGGGTGATGCCCTTTCACTTTTGGCTTCGCCTCAACGTCCCATGGCCCTCTTGAACATGGGAACGGCCACCACCAGCATCACCGTACCGAACACCGCCAGTATTGTCACTTCCGTCAGGATAGCCTGTGGGCCGGCACCCAGCACCACCACCTTCCGCATGGCCTGGGCGGCGTAGGTGAGGGGTAGTACACTGGAGATGTACTGCATGAAACCGGGCATCTGCTGGATGGGGAAGAACACACCTGATAGGAACATCATTGGGAACATCAGTGTCATCATCACCATGGAGGCGGTCTCCTCCCTGTCTGAAAAAGATGTGATGAGAATGCCGAGACCCACGAAACTATAAACCGTCAGCAGGACCAGCAGGATCACCATAAGTATGCTACCCTGGACAACCACCCCGAATATTAGCACCGCCAGCAGGAAAATAAGAAATCCCTGGACCATGCCACGTACGGTCTGGGCCATGACCTTTCCCAGGATGATGGACATCCGGTTTATGGGAGCAATAAGCATGCCGTCCAGGGTGCCTATGTCCTTTTCGTATGAGATGGCGTGGGGAAGACCGGTCATGAGAGACATCATGACCACCATGGTCATGATACCCGGAGCGACGAACTGGAAGTAGTTTGGGTCCCCCGGCACCGTGCCCCTGACCTCCACGGTGTAGGGCATGACCGATGCCAGGGACTCGTTGGCCGGCAATCCCATGGTCATGTTGACGTTCATGGCCGCCGCCCGGGTACCCATGGACTCCACTGTTCTGGACAGCACCTGCTGTATCATGGATGATATCTGGGGGTTTGACTGGTCGGTCACGATTACCACAACGCCCTGCCTCCCCGATTGAATATCCTTGGTGAAGTTGGCGGGAACTATCAACCCGCCGCTGATGTCACCCTTCTGGATCATGTCCTTGATATCGTCAAAGCCCGAGGCGGGGTGCAGTTCGAACATTCCGGTCTGCTCGTTTACAGTTTCCAGCTGGGTGACGAAAGCGTTCCCCAGTGATCCCTTGTCCCCTCCAAGGTCCTGATTGGCCAGGGCGATGGGGGTATCCTGAAGGCTGTCCTCGGAGGGAAAGATGAATCCCACCATCACCATCATGAAAAGGGGCATCACCACCAGCATGACGAGCCTGATCTTGCTGCGGGAGAACTCCAGCAGGTCCTTCCAGCAGATCCACCCGCTGTGCGCAAATATCCTTCCTACGCCCATCTTCACCACCTACCTTATTCGCGATCCACCGCCCCGACCGTGGGGGCCCCTGCCGGGTCCCCCGTGTCCTCTCCGATTCACCTCTGCCCTGTTGGAGACCTCGTCCCGTACCTTTCTTCCCGTCAGCTTGAGGAACACATCTTCCAACGTGGGTTCCTGACTACTCACCGCCCGGATCCGACCTTTCTTTGCCCTTATGGAATCCACGATGGCATCGAAAGCGGTGTCTCCCCGGGAGTGGACCTTCAATATAGTGGTGTCCTCCTGGATTGCAGACTCCACCTGCTCAAGAGAGGCAACCTTCTTCAACATCCCCGGAGAAAGGTTGGGTATCTCGAAGGTCATCACCGTGGTGTCCGTACCGGATACCAACCGCCTCAACCCCCGAGGAGTGTCCAGGGCCACGATGCGGCCCCTATCTATTATACCGATACGGTCACAGAGCATGTCCGCTTCAACCATCATGTGAGTGGTGAGGATCATGGTTGTCCCCTGCTCCCGGTTGATCCGGCGTATCAGGTCCCTTATCTCCGCTGTGGACTGGGGGTCCAGTCCCAGGGTTGGTTCGTCCAAAAACAGTATCTTGGGGTCGCTCACCATGGCCCGTATGACGTTTATCCGCTGTTTCATGCCGGTGGAGAAGGTTCCTATCTGACTGTCCCCCCACTTCTCCATGTGAACCCTGGAGAGGAGTTCATCGATCCGCCGGTCCAGACTGCCCGAGGGGATGTCGTAGAGTTTCCCGAACAGTTTCAGGTTCTCCCGGGCGGTCAGTTCGTTGTACATGATGAGCTTCTCCGCCACCAGTCCAATGTTCTCCCGGACCTTCCCGTCATCCCTCATAATGTCATACCCGGCCACGGTTGCTGACCCGCCGGTGGGTCTGGTGAGGGTGCAAAGCATCCGTATTGTGGTGGATTTGCCTGCGCCATTTGGGCCCAGAAAACCGAATATCTCACCTTCCTCAACTTCAAAGGATACCCTGTCCACAGCAACGGTGCTGCCGAATTTCTTGACAAGTCTTTGGGTTTGGATGGCTAGTTCGGACATTGGGTCACCCCATGCTCCTGCGGACATGTTTGGGCTGCGATGATGTAGTCTGGATATATATTTTATGTATAAACTGTTTTCCAAAAATAACCATCGATACCACGTCATACTGGGAAATATGTTTTATACATGAAACTTATAGTGCGATTACCATGAACACGGGCGAAAGTCCTTCTGAGAAGTCGAGGGGTCCGGACCCGGAGGACCTGGAAGAGACCTTCAACACCTTCAGGCGGGTCATGGGTTCCATGCACAGACGATTCCGTTCCAACATGACCGATCACGGGGTGACACCGTCACAATTCCTGGTGATGAAGATGCTCGGGTCCAGGGGGAGGATGGGAACCAAGGAGATCGCAGAACTCCTGGACGTCACCCCGGGTAACGTCACGGGTATCATCGACCGACTGGAACGGGATGGGCTGGTCTACAGAAACCGCGGTAGCCAGGACCGCCGGACCATTCACATAAGACTCACCGAGGCCGGCAGCGAGAAGATGGAGGAGCTTATCCGGTCGGGCACCGCCTGTTTCTCCGAGATGTTTGAAGGATGGTCTGACGAGGACCTCAAACAGCTTCGAAATCTCCTCAATAACATCAGAGGCGTTGGGGATGAGTACGCTCACCCGTAGCGATCGGTGCTGCCCCGCCTGCCGGATTTGACTGGTTTGATTTCCCAAAGGGTCCGCATGTCTTTGGAACTCTTGGGGCTGTACCCATCTTCCAGACAATCTCGCAAGAGGCAAAACGAGTAAGAACGGAACGGGTAAGAAATGAACGATAAAAACAAGTATGTCAAAAATAATGGCATCATTATGCAAGGGGATGGGAACTCTGCACCAGTTTACGGTCACGCAGGGACCGAAGGTCCACCGATCCACCCAGACCCCGGAAGCGGTCCCGCCCCCGGCGGGCCGGGGAGGGACGGGTAGAACATGGCCCTGGAAAGTTTTGATTTTCTACAACAGATCACCCTCATTCTGGTACTGGCCGCACTGGTGGTGGTGGTGTTCCACCGTTTCCACCAACCGGTGATTCTGGGATACATACTCTCCGGCGTTCTTTTCTACCAGCTCATGAGCTGGCAGTTTCCCCATGTCCTTCCCGACCTGGACGTGTTCACCCAGATATCGGAACTGGGCCTGGTGATGCTGATCTTCTCCATAGGTCTTCACTTCAACCTTTCCAAGTTCAAACCTGTGGCCCTGCTGGCCACCTTCACCGGGATAATGGCCATCATGGGACTGCTGGTCACGGGTTTCATCCTGGGAGAGGTATTCGGCTTCAGCCAGGTGGATTCCCTCTTTCTGGGCGGCATGATATCCATTGCGTCCTCGGGAATAATAATCAAGAACCTGATGGACGCCCGGAGGATGGACACGGAGGAGGGGCACATCATCATCGGGATCCTCATAGTCGAGGACGTCCTGGCGGTTCTGCTTATCACCGGTCTGTCCGGGTTTTCCACGGCCCAGGGGATGTCCACCCGGGAAATGGCCGAACTGGCCATCAAGTTCCTGCTGTTCTTCGTCATCACCGTTGGACTCGGCACCCTGACAGTACCCAGGTTGATCAGGTATCTCAACATTCAAGGGTCCAGGGAGATCCTCCTCCTGACTGTCCTGGGGTTCTGTTTCACCGCGGCCATGGTGAGCCATTACCTGGTGGGTTCCACCATATTCGGGGCGTTCGTCATGGGCCTGGTGATCGCCGAGTGTCCCCTGGTGAACCGTGTCCAGGTGATAATCGCCCCGGTGCGGGACATGTTCCTGGCCCTTTTCTTCATATCCATCGGTTTCATCATCGACCTGTCCGCCCTGCGGTGGGAGCACCTGCTACCCATCGTGGTCATAGCCCTGGTCTTCGTGGTTGCCAAGACCATGCTGATCGGCTGGGGAACCTTCTTCTGGGGAAGGCCGGCCGGAAAGGCCTTCACCATCGGTCTGGGTCTCACCACCATCGGAGAGTTCTCCTATATCATAGCCAGAGAAGGTCTCAATGCCGGATTGATATCCGATTTCCTCTTTCCCATGATACTCATGGTCTCGGTGGTGACCATCTTCATCAACTCCTTTTTGATAGCCCATTCCGATCGGATAATTTCAATGCTTGGCGGCATGGCCCCTGAGAGGTTCAAAACCTACCTCCAATCAACCACCGACAGTATCCAGTCCTTCCGGGACCGCCTTGCCAGCTCACGTAAGCTCTCGGAAAGGGTGGAGGAGAACGTGGGTGTCGTGCAGGTGTACGGGTTCCTGTTCATACTCACCCTCACCGTATACTGGATAGTGATCCGGGTTCTGCCAAGCGTCATGGATGCCTTCAACGTGGAGGCGGGGTTCGGCAACCTGCTGATATTCGGCGTTCTGGCCGGAACGCTGTGTTTTCTAATACTGTCCATGTTCTTCATCACCAGGGCCGCCTTCGATATCATAGATATCACTTCCGTGGTCACCATGACCCGGATCGGTCCCGGAACAGACAGGAGATTCGATCACAGGCGGACACTGAAGACACTGGTGCTGGTGAACGTGGTGTTCATGATGATTATCATCATGGGATTCCTCTACGATGACCTGAGGAGGTTCTGGGTGTTCTTCGGTGGGGCCTTCTTGAGCCTGGTGATCATCGGGACCTTCGTTCTGCGCCGGGAGCTCACCACGGTACACAACAACGTCATGGAAACATTCCGTCACCGGCCTCTGCCGAAACAGAAGGGCAGGAAGGTCCGCAAATCGGTCCCCCGCATCCAGAAGGTATTCGGCAATTTGATGACCATCCGGGAAACCAGGGTGTCACGGGGATCTCCATTCATTGACAAACAGCTGAAAGACACCAGGATCCGAGACGAGCTTGGCTCCATGGTCCTGGCCATCGAACGGGAGGGCAAACTGGTGGCATCCCCCTCTGCTGACGAGGTTATCCAGAAGGGTGATATCCTGTTTCTTGTAAGCAGCGATTCATCCGAGGGAGAACCCGATCTGGAACCCATGCCGGAAGGGGCCCAGGACAGGCGCCTGATCTGTTCCCTGGGCGAGGCGCCTCCGGATTTTTAACATCGGTATCTGACCTCCATCTCCCCTGACAAAAAGGCATAGGGTTACCCGGGCGGACACATGAATATTTGGACATCCGCAACCGGACAGTGAGCTCAAAACTCAACATTCCAGATGCTGTTTTTATTAATCTTTAATAAAAATGCCGATTCATTCTTAATAAGAATGTTTATCATCTTGCCATATATTATTAATAATGGTGGTATTTTTGATAAACGAACGGGGCCAGAGAAAACCCGTGATATCCTTTCTCACCCTGGCAATGCTGGCAATTGCCATCCTGGCGGCGGGAGCCCTCTCGGGATGTTCCGAGGACGGGGAGGGGGACCATGGAAAGATCGGAGTGGTGGTCACCCTTCTTCCCCAAATTGAGATGGTTGAAAGGATCGGCGGGGACCGGATCGATCTGACCGTTCTGGTTCCCAAGGGAGCCTCGCCCCATTCCCATGAACTTGGGACCCGGGAGCTGAAGGCGGTATCCGATGCGGACATCTATCTCACCGTGGGTTCGGGGGTCGAGTTCGAGATTAACTATCTCTCAAAGATCGCCGAGCAGAACCCGGACATGGAACTGGTGGACTGTTCATCGGGCATAGATCTGCTGGAAGTTGGCGAGGACCATGATCAACATGATGGAGAGGATGAGGGGGATGGAGAGGATGGTGAAGAAAGCCATGATGATCACGAGGTGACCGAGGGCATGGACCCTCACATCTGGATGTCACCGTCCAACATGCGAATCATGGCAAACAACGTCTTCGACGCCCTGGTGGAGGTGGACCCCGAAGGAAAAGCGGAGTACCGCGACTTTCTCAGAGAGTACCTTGAGGATCTGGACGATCTGATATCCTACATGCACGGGCAGCTGGACAGCCATTCAAACTCAACTTTCCTGGTGTACCACCCGGCCTTCAACTACCTGGCCAGGGAGTTCAACCTGACCCAGCTGGCAGTGGAGGAGGACGGCAAGGAACCGGGCACCGACGGGCTTGCAACGGTGATCGGTCTGGCCAAACGACTGGATATCAAGGTGGTCTTCGCCGAGCCCCAGTTCGACCAGAGCAACGCCCGGGTGATCGCCGACGAGATCGGAGGAGAGGTGGTCCTGGTCGATCCCCTGCCGGAAGACTATCTCGATGAGATGATGAATACCGCGGATCGTATGAAGGAAGGGTTTGAGAAGTGATGACTAAGCCTGCAATCGAGGTTAGGGACCTCCATCTAAGCTACGGGGACAACCCGGTGCTCAAAGACGTGAACCTTACGGTAAAGGAAGGAGATTTCTTTGGAATAATCGGTCCCAACGGCGGCGGGAAGTCAACCCTTCTCAAGGCGATTTTGGGGCTGGAAAAACCAAGCAGGGGGGAAATCCAGATATTCGGGGAGGGTCCATCCACGGGAAGAAGGCACGTGGGATACGTTCCCCAATACGCCCAGTTCGACAGGGATTTTCCCATCAGCGTGTGGGAAGTGGTCCTCATGGGAAGGCTGCCCAGCACCGGCAGAGGAAGGTGGTACACATCCAGGGACCGGAAAATGGCCGAGGAGGCACTTCGCCGGGTGGACATGCACGGTCTCCGCAACAGGCAGATAGATTCCCTTTCCGGCGGGCAGAAACAGCGGGTGTTCATCGCCCGGGCCCTGGCGGGCAACCCCCGGATACTTCTCCTGGACGAACCCACCGCCAGTATAGACAGGGCCATGCAGGAGAGCATATACTCCCTGCTGGGCAGGCTGTCGGAAAAGGTAACCATCGTGCTTGTTACCCACGACATTGGGGTGGTGTCCACCCACATAAACCGGGTGGGTTGCATGAACCAGAGGCTCATAGCCCACGACGATCCCACAATCACCCCGGAGATGCTGGAAGAGACCTACCACTGTCCCGTGGACATAATCGCCCACGGTATACCCCACCGGGTGTTCCACGAGCATGACCGCATCCATCTTCACGAGGAAAGAGGTGGCAGATGATGTTCGATCTGTCGGTTCTGGAATACGAATTCTTCCAGCGGGCGCTCCTGGCGGGCATCCTGGCCGCCGTGGCCTGCGGGATCATCGGGACCTATGTGGTGGTGAAACGGATAGTGTTCATATCCGGCGGGATCGCCCACACGGCCTTCGGCGGGATCGGCATGGGTTTTTATCTGGGGCTGTCCCAACCCATCCTGGGAGGGGTTGCATTCTCCCTGGCCGCGGCTGTGGCCATGGGCGCTGCCGGGTTGAGAAGACGGGTCAGAGAGGATTCCACCATAGGCATACTGTGGGTCATGGGCATGGCCCTTGGTGCCCTGTTCATCTACAAGGCCGATCCCGAGAACATGCAAATGGTTTCCATGGAAAGCGTGCTGTTCGGGAACATCATACTCATCAGTGAGATCGATCTCAAACTGATGGCTTTGCTCATAATCATCATTGTGTCCCTGGTAGTGCTCTTCTACAAGGAATTTTTGGCCCTGTGCTTCGACGAGGAGTTTGCCCGGATATCCGGGGTCAACACAGGACTGCTCTACACGGTGCTGCTGTGCCTGGTGGCCCTGACTGTGGTCCTGGTGATCAACGTGGTGGGGGTGGTGCTGGTAATAGCATTGCTGACCATACCGGCCACCATCGCGTCCCTCTTCACATACAACATGAAACGGATAATGGTGATATCGATCATACTGGGGGTTGTGTTTTGCACGGTGGGGCTGTTCCTTTCAGACTGGTACGACCTTCCCCCGGGGGCCACCATAGTCCTGCTGGCCGGCGGGGTGTTCGTGTCCGCCCTGATACTTAATCGGGTGCTGGGGAGGTTCATGGGGAGGGTTAATACGGCGGAAGACCCTTCCACCCCCTGATCCTCCGGATAGTGTTAACATGGCCAAGAAAAGCGACCTGGAGATCATTTCCATAAGTCTCACCAAGGATATCCTCCACGAACTTGACCGGATGGGAGACCGGGCGGGTTACACCAGTCGTTCCGAGATCGTCCGGGACAGCATACGCACGTTCCTCAAGTCAAAAGAGGAAATTGACAAGGTGGAAGGCAGGGTGGAGGGGGTGCTGCTACTGCTCTACGATCACAAGGCAGGTCACACTGTTTCGGAGGTCCGGCACAGGCACATGGAGGTGTTCCGATCCTTCATGCACTGCGATTTCGTGGAGAAGGAGAGCAAGTGCTGCGAGGTGCTCATGTTCTCCGGGGAAGCGGACAAGGTGCGGGAGGCGCACCAGTCACTGCAGGCCATAAAGCACGTGGAGGACGCCCGGCTTTTCATGGCGTGACGGTCACGGGTGACATTTCTTTGAGGCCGTGCTCTGGGAATCCTGCATCAGGGAGTGAATGAACCATTTCCCCCACGCCAGTGCCAGAAGGCTGGCCATCACAAAGGCGATCACAAGTCCCGCCCATACCCCCACCAGGCCCCAGTCCATGGCGATGCCGAACACCCACGCCAGGGGAAATGCAAGAATTATTGTCCTGAGAAGTGTAATTAGCAGGGCCTCCATGCCCCTCCCGGCACCCTGGAACATTGCCCCTGACAGCATTCCCAGGGACGTGGCCGGTAGGATGAAACAGGCGATGCGCAGAAATATCACGATGTCATCGGCTATCCTATCGGTATCACCGGACCAGGTGAACACCCTAACTATCCACGGGGCGAAAAAGAACACCAGCGGCACCAGAGCCATCTCCACTGCAAACCCGGTCCTGATGGCGTAGGTGTAGGCGATGTCCATCTTGTCGTAGGCCTTCTCACCGAAACTGGCTCCGCACACCGATACCACCGCCGTTCCCATGCCCAGAAGCGGGAGTATGCCCATGGTGATGATGCGCCAACCCGTGGTGAAGACGGCCACTCCGTCCTCTCCCCCCGCCTTGACTATAATGATGGTCATGAAGAACATCATAATGGCCATGGACATCTGGGACACCATGGCGGGCAGTCCCACCTTGAATATGTCCCGCAGGTCCCGACCCACGAACCGGAAGTTGCTAAAAACCAGTGAAATGTAGGTGTCCCTGTCGAAGAACAGCCATTTGGTGAGGACAGCGGAAACCAGCAAAAGGGATATCACGGTGGCCCAGGCAGCCCCGGCAACCCCCATGTCGAGGGTGTAGATGAATACCGGGTCCAGGACTATGTTCAACACCCCCCCGGCCAGCATGGCGTACATGGCCCGTTTTGCGTCCCCCTCCGCCCGAAGCAGGGCGTTGGCCACGTTGCTGTAGAAGAGGAAGGTTATGCCTAAAAACATCACCTGTCCGTAGGACACAGCCATGGAAAGTGATCCTGTTGCGCCCATGGCACTGAACATCCTCTCTGCCAGGGGTATCATGCATACCGTGAAGGCCACGGACAGAATGAGCACCATCACCATTGTATGGACGGCCACGGAATCCGCCCCCTTTCTATCCCGGGCACCGATGCGCTGGGATATGGCGGCCCCTCCCCCTATTCCCAATCCCACCCCCACGGATATGAACATCATGAAGAACGGGAAGAAGAATCCCACCGCCGAGAGGGCCTCGGTGCCCAGTCCCGACACCCAGATGGCGTCTGCCAGGTTGTAGATGGACTGGACCGACATGGCCAGTATCATGGGGATGGACAACTTGATGATGGCCTTCCTTGGATCGCCCAGAAGGGTCTTCACCCCTTCGGTATGGCCCTCCCCGCCATCCGATCCCGCTCCGTTTTCGGCAACAGGTTTACCGGTCCCGGTATCCACTTCTCTGATGCGTTTCACGTTGGCTCTTAACGTGACGCCCTATTTCTAAGTATGGTCAACCACCAGACACGACATCCCCATATACCGGCCCCGGAACATGGCAGGTTTCCATTCGATCCATGTCAATAATGCCAGCCTCAACATATCCAGCCTCAATAATGCCATACTCAATAATGCCATACTCAATAATGCCATACTCAATAATGCCATACTCAATAATGCCATACTCAATAATGCCATACTCAATAATGCCATACTCAATAATGCCATACTCAATAATGCCAGCCTCAATAATGCCAGCCTCAATAATGCCAGCCTCAATAATGCCAGCCTCAATAATGCCATACTCAATAATGCCAGCCTCAATAATGCCAGCCTCAATAATGCCATACTCAACATGACCATCCCTTCCACCCTCAACCTTATTAGGATTTGCACATTCATACAGGTCCGGTTGCATCATGGTGTCTCATGAAAAACTCCCTCTCTGGGACCACGTTCTCAGCCTGGGATTGAAGATCGTCCTGGCCGCATTTGCGACAATGACGTTCCTCAGGGGCGAATATGTGTGGTTCATCGGGATTTCATTCTCCCTGTTCTTGACCCTGATACCCACCATACTGGCCCGGGATTTCAACGTCAAGCTGCCCTGGGTGTTCGACGTGGTCATCACGGTCTCCGTGTTCTTTCACGTGGTGGGGGGCTACACCGATTGGTATGCAAACGTTCCCTACTACGACCACTTCACCCATTTCATTTCCTCTGCAACGGTTTCACTGATAGGTGTTACCTTCCTCTACATCCTCAACTTCCACACCAAGATCGTGTCCCTGCCTCCGTTGGGGTTTGGCATCTTCACGGTGCTATTTTCCATGAGCATGGGGGTTATCTGGGAGTTTATGGAGTGGGGATTCGACCTGGCATTCGACACGGGACTCCAGCTGGGACTCCAGGACACCATGTGGGATTTCGTGTTCGATACGGTTGCGGGGGTGCTTGTTGCGGTTGTGGCCACGGTCAAGTTGAACCGGGGGAAACGGTTCCATGATCAGGACGAGATCGTCATCGGTGATATCAAGAGGAGCACCGGATACATAAGGTGGAAGATGCTCACAGATGCTGACCGCGACCTTCAGGAAAAGATACGATTGGCGTTCAAGGACCCCATAGTACTTGAGGGGTTCTTCGATTACATCGTGGCCGAGTCGAAGCACATCTCAAAGGAGGAGGAGAGGCTGTGGAGTGAGCTGAAGAAGCGCATTGGGAAGAGGATGGACGACCTGGATGATCAACTGGAAAAGATCAGGGGCAAATAGGCGGAAAGCATGCTCAATTGGATATCGGGAAAGGCCAGGTCAAGGACATAAGCCTCCTTCTGTTTCGGGGGACCGTTGCCGGTGGACCCCTTGACGGCATTCGACTAAGCACCCTACCCGGCGATCGGCGAGCGCCTCACTTCGCACAGTTTGGGCTTGCTCCGGTGGGGATGGCCGTTTCATCAAATCCCGCGCCGGCGTCCGGGGCAACCCCCTTCATTCCCAATTGCGCGGGCTGTGTCGTTTCTGCTCCAGAGCCGGGACTCTCGCCCCCCCGCCTTGCGACGGGCCACCTACTCGAGGGAGGGAGGACTTTCCTCAGCTGCCCGATGTAAACCGGGCTACCGTCGGCCGTCCGCCTTCTCCTGGCCTGGGAACGACCATATCCATACGTAATAAAAAGATTGCCATTTGTACAGGTCCAGGGCGGGTCTACGTTACTGTTGAATATTAGTTTCGGGTTTTACCCGGCCATGGACATAGCCGCCTTTCGCTCCCGCATCCCGCTTCTCCAGACCCACACCCACCTAAACTGCGCCCGGGGATCGCCCCTTCACCTGGACGTGAAGGAGAAACTGGAATATCTGCTGGAGAGGGATGTGGGGGATCCCGCAGGGTTCTGCCAAGAGAACGTCCAGGCCCTGGAGGATGCCCAGAAGGCGGTGGCGAGTGTCATCGGGTCGGGACCGGACGAGGTCACCTTCCGCACCAACACCACGGACGCCATCGCCACCGCCATAGACACCGTCCCCATGGAAAAAGGTGACAACGCCGTGATCATGGATATGGAATACCCATCTGTGGTCTATCCCCTGAGGACCAGGGAACTTAGGGACGGCACCGAAACCCGGTTTGTCCACAATAAAGATGGAAGGATCACCCCGGATATGGTCGAGGAGGCAATTGACAGCCGCACCAGGCTGGTGGCCCTCTCCCACGTATCTTTCATGAACGGTTACCGGCTGGATATAGAAGAGATCGGGAAGGTGTGCCGTGATCGGGACGTTTACTTCCTGGTGGACGCCGCCCAGTCCCTGGGAACAACACCCATAGACGTGAGGGAAATGAACATCGATTTCCTGGCGTCCACGGCCTTCAAGTGGCAACTGGGGGTACCGGGGATAGCTCCCCTGTACGTGAACAAGGACATCATGGACCGCATAAAGGCTCCCTACTGGGGCACATTCGCCCTAAAAGAGATGGACCTCAACCGTTCAGCCCGGCAGGAACGGTTCGACTATCCCGAAGAGCTTCTAAACGGCGCCAACCGTTTCCTTCAAGGTGTCCCCAACTTCAGCGGGGCGGCCGCCCTGAGCACCGGGTTGAACCTTCTGCTGGAACAGGGAATGGACCGGATAGCCAAACGACATGATAAACTCCTCTCGATCCCCCTGGAAGAGTACGAAAATCACGTCACCACCCCTCAGGAGTCCAGGGCGGGGATCATGACCTTCCGCTGCGACGATCTGCAATCGGTTCAAAACAGGCTTGAGGACAGCAATTTCGTGGTCACATTCAACGAATCTGTACGCATCTCGCCCCATTTCTACAATACCGAAGAAGAGATTCAATCCTTTTTGGACATATTGTTCAAGCACCAGTCAAGCACTAGTAAACAGTAAATAAAAAAGATACCATACGACAGGGTAATGGACCAACCGCGTTTCCCGGGAAAACACATCTACGGCGGAGGCTTTCTGGCCCGTCTGGATTACGCTAAATCGAAACACGGCAGCGAAGGGTGGGACCGGCTCATGTCCACCATGGTGGAACGGGGCTACAACGGACCCAAAAACCCCCAGGAGTTCAAGCTCAAGGATAAATACCCACTGGACAGCCTGATAATCTTTTACGAGAGTTACCGGGATATCTTCGGCCAGGATGCCTTCTTCCGCATGAGCCGCAGCGCCCCCAAGAAAAAGGGTATCGTGGGTTGGTTCATGCGCTGGGCGGCGACACCGGACATCGTTTTAAATAAAGCGGGCGAGTACTGGGGACACTTTTACGATTTCGGTCGACTCGAAGGGGAACTTACTGGCAAGAACTCGGGGATGCTGACCGGTCACGACACCTTCACCACGCCCCTGTTCTGCCAGGGGCTCACCCATTACTACCTGGGAGTGTTCGATTCCATTAACGTATCCAACGGCACCTGCATGCACACCGATTGCGTGGGCAACGGGGACAGATTCTGCCGGTGGGAGGTCGGTTGGTGAGTTCCCTTACTGGGGCTTTGTCGCCTGGACGGTAATGCTCTCCAGTGGCATGCCCCGGTACTGCTCCTTGGAAATATCTCTGTTCTCCTTGAGCACCGAAACCACAAATCCCAATTTTTCGATCAGGGAAAGGTACTCATCCCGTGGCAGGGCACCGGAAACGCAGGATGTGAGCAGTTCCGGGTCGTTACGCTGCTCCTCGGTGAGCTCTCCCAGGAGCACCATGTCCGACACCACCATCCGGCCACCGGGCCTCAGCACCCTGAACACCTCGGAGAAAACCCTTTCCTTGTCGGGTGCCAGGTTGATAACGCAGTTGGATATCACCAGGTCCACCGACCCGTCGTCCACGGGCAGGGCCTCGATGTCCCCCAGCCGGAACTCCACGTTGGAAAAACCGTGCTCGATGGCATTATCCCGGGCCCGCTGGACCATATCCTCGGTCATGTCCACCCCGATCACGCGACCTGTATCCCCCACCTCCCGGGATGCCAGGAAGGCGTCCAGGCCTGCCCCGGACCCCAGATCAAGCACGGTATCACCCGCCGCTATACCGCAGTGGGACAGGGGGTTGCCGCATCCCAGGCCCATGTTGGCGTCCGGAACGTTACCGAGATCGTCATCCGAATAACCGATCTGCTTTGAAATATCCTGCCCGTCACCGCCGCTGGACTGGCAGCAGCATCTCCGGGCCGTGGCCAGCTTGGAATACTTGTCCTTCACGGCTTTCTTTATCTCGTCATTGTCCATGAAATCACCTTACCCGTATATCCCGGACATCCGAGTGCCGGGCAGCCATCTCCTTTGCCAAATTGAGGTTCCGCCTGCCCTTGCCGATGGCACGGCCCCGGTCCTTGGCATCCACCGTGACAGTTGCCAGCAGCCCGTCGGGCAGGGTGTCAAGGCTGACGGATTTCACGCCGTAACGGAAAAACAGGCTCCGAACGAACTGCTCGGTATCCGGTGAGTAACCCACCACGTCCACGTCCTTTTTGAGGACATTGCGCAGCTTGTGGATCTTCTCCCTGCCCTTGCCCACGGCCTTCCTTACCTCGTCGGCGTTGACCAGGAATATTATCTTTGAATCTCCTTCCACGCAGTCCTTCACGGGGACCCTGGTGAGCCGCTCGAAAGCAGCGATCAACCGCAGGGTTTCCTGGGTGAGCAGAACCTCGGCCATGACATGGACCGCCGTATCACTCTGCCTTCTTCTTGGCGGCTTTCTTGGCGGTCTTGGTGGTTTTTGTGGTCTTCTTGACCGCTTTTTTTGCGGATTCGGTCACAACGGCTTCCTTCTCCAGGACAAGTATATCGGATGCCCCGGGGTCCATAATTGAAAGGATCGATATGGGGAAGGGTTTGCCGCAGGCGGCTCCCAGTTCCATGTTGGTACCGTCGAACCGGTACACGGGCGTGCCCTTCTTGCGCCCGATCTTCTTGATGGTAGACTCGGGGCAGTTACGGGTAAGGATCACCAGCTTGACCGATCCTTTCTTTACCGCTTTGACAGTCTCATTTGTCCCCACTGCAACCTTTCCGGTTCCGATGGCCGATCGCAGCTCCCTGTTCAAATCCATGTGATCTCAACCTCCTGTTTTGATCATTTCTTTTTTTCAGTTACCGTTTCCGGGCTATAGATCAGATTGACCGCTCCGGTGCCCAGTGTAACGGGCTGTCCCACAATGATATTCTCGGCAACACCGGCCAGATCGTCCACCTCTCCGGTGATACCGGCGTTGAGAAGATGCTGGGTGGTGATCTCGAACGCGGCCCGGGCCAGGACAGATGATTTTCGTCCGGATATTCCGTGTCGGCCGATGGCCTTCACGTCCCCGTCCGCGGTCATCACGTCCGACACCAGCATGATGTGACGGATGTCCACGGTCAGACCCTGTTCGGACAGTGTCTTGTGGGCCTCGTTTATTATGGAATTGCGGGCCGCTTCCACGCCCAGGACGTCGTATATCTCCACCAGGCTGTTGGTCTGGGTACGGGTGAAGTCCACCCCTTCGATCTCCAGGACCTTGGCCAGGTTGGACCCTTCCGTGTACAGAACGAATCCCTCGTCCTCATCCCGCACGATGACCCGCTTGATACCGTCGAGTCCCTTGATCTTCAGGTTCCGAAGGTTCTCCACCAGGTTCTGAAGCTGTTTGTAAGAAGGATCCGGGCAGGTGATCTCGACTTTGTTCCCCTCCACCGACATGGGGGTGGAGAACTTCTTGATCTTGGCCTGGATATCTTCCATGGTGATTATCTTCTTCTCCAGCAGGACGGGGTCCGCGTTTATGGTAACCTTCAAATGGGCCAGGTCCACCTCCAGCTCCGCTATGCCCGAAACCCTGGTTACCTCGATCTCCGAGACCACCTCCAGCACCTTCTTCCGGTTGTGGCGGATGTCCTTTTCCAGGTGTATCTCCATCATGGGGGTGGAGGGGCTCCTGCGGGCATCAACGATCTCGATCAACCGGGGCAGACCCAGGGTAACGTTTATCTCAGCCACGCCCGCGTAGTGGAACGTACGCATGGTCATCTGGGTGCCGGGTTCACCGATGGACTGGGCCGCCAGGATACCGGCGGACTCGTGGGGGTCCATCTGGTTTTGAAGGAACCGTTGCCAGGTGGTGTCGACGATTTTGCTGAGCGTGGGTTTTTTGACCGTCAGATTGGCTGTCTTGGCGGCCAGATTGTCCAGAAGTGACGGTGAGAACTGATAACCCCGCTCGTCTATTATTTCCAGCAACTTATGATAGGACTTGAGCAACGTGACCAATTCGTCCCCGGACATCTTCGTGTCGGCCAGAGTGAATCCCAGTCTGGTAAACAGCTCATCGGATAGTTTCACCTTTGCTGCGGCGGCGGCCTTGACAAGCTTCGGTTTGCAGGTGGGCCTGTCCACGGACTTGACCGGGCCGAGATCCGGTGGTAGTTCCGGTTCGGGTCCACTGGCCTTCTCACCGGGCTTGACCTCCTCAAGGTATGTCACCTGTATCTGGGTATAGTTCCGGGCGCTCTGGACCGGCTTGCCCTTCAGGTTAATGAAGGTATTTAGGGGTCGGGCCCCGTCAAGCTTGTCGATCTTGGATATGGTCATGTAGGTGAGGAACTCCTGCTTGCGCATGTCCTTGGGAAGAAGTTTCTTGGAGGCCGCGCTGGGAGGGAAGGCCTCCAGCTTTGAATCGATGGCCTCCAGCTCTACCTCGTAAAACACCGACTCCCCTTTCAGATATATGTACCCCGTCATGGGAAAGGAGAACTTGGTGGTGTTCATGGGAAACTGGGTGCCCCAAACCACCTTTCCGTCCTTTTCCAGCACTGCAAGGTGAGCGTCCACCTCTTCCATGGAGGCAACGGACCATATGATACCCAGACCCTTGGTCTCCTTCATTTCCGGGGCGGGCGCCTTTTTTGACTTGTCCTCCTTTTTACCCTTGGCAGCGCCCTTTGCCGCCTCGGGGGCCGGGGCTCCCATTATTTCCAGAATAAGCCTGGCGTTCTTCTCGGAAACGTAGGGAAGCAGTTTCTCCAGGGTCGCCTTCTTCAGATTGGTGACCGTGAAATTGGCATCCGCAAGTGACATCGCTATGGATTCCTTGATCCCCCTGTCAACCAGGGCCCTGATTGTGTCCTTCTTTGCCATTTCACTCACCTCCACTATCGCCCGGATCGTCATCCAAATCCGCCACCTGCGGGTCATCTTCCTTCTGGCCGTAGCTTGCGGAATGTTCCAACTTCCTGGAGGCATCTGCATAAGCGCCTGATTTGAGGGTCTCGGCGATGATATCATCGATATCAACGGGCTCGCCGTGGGCGCTCCGGGTGGGATCAACGCCGTCCTCGCCGTACCTGAACTGAATAATGGTGTCCGCGGTGTTGCGCAGGGTCTTGTCGGGCTTGACCTTAAGATCCTCCAGGGCGTTGATGAGCCTTCTCTGCATGTAACCGGACCGTGATGTCCGCACCGCAGTGTCCACCAGACCCTCCCGACCTCCCATGGAGTGGAAGAAGTATTCGGTGGGAGTGAGTCCTTTCTTGTAGGATGACTTCACGAACCCCTTGGCCTCGGCGCCCAGATCATTTCGGGCAAAATGGGGCAGGGTCCTGTGGTAGTAACCCCGGGATATCCGCTCGCCCCGCACCGCCTGCTGTCCGATGGACCCGGACATCTGGGACAGGTTAAGCATGGAACCCCTGGCCCCGGATCGGGCCATGATAACCGCCGAGTTCTCCAGTCCCATGTGCTTGCCAGCTATCTCGCCGGCCTGGTCACGGGACCTGCCCAGCACCCGCATGGCCTCCACCTCCAGGGTTTCTTCCAGGGAACGTCCAGGCAACTGGTCCAGGGTACCGTTCAGATACGCGTTCACCAACTTGTCCACATCCTTTTCCGCCTTGGCCAGAACAGCCTGAATCTGATGACTGGCTTCCTCGGGAATGTCCTCATCGTCTATCCCGGTGGAGAATCCCTTTATGGTAATGGCGCTGACACATAGCCTGGTCATCTGGTCCATGAATGACCTTCCCATGTCATTGCCGTACTCCCGGACTATCTTTGAGAGTATCTTACCCTTGAATGCCCCCACGGACTTTTCATCTATGGTACCCGAGAGCACCTCGCCGTTCTCCACCCGAACGAAGGCCTCGTTGGGACATTCGTCCCTTTTACACACTGCACAGTTCTGGCAGATGGACGCTGTGAATGTCAAATTGAGGTCATCGGGAAGCAGCATGCTGAATATCTGCCTGCCTGAGTAGTACTTGATCCCGCCTTTTACCTCAAAGGGCTCCGGCAGATCGTCATGGAAATAGGTCTTGGATAGAATGTACAGGGTCTGATCCTCGGTGAAGAGGGGGTTTTTGTACGTCAGCAGGAAGGAACCGGATATGTGGTCGTGTATGGCACCCATCACCGGGCCGCCGAAACGGGGTGAGAGGATGTGTTCCTGGACCTTCATGAGTACCTTGGCCTCTGCCATGGCCTCCTCGCCCTGGAGGACGTGAAGGTTCATTTCGTCACCATCGAAATCCGCGTTGTAGGGCGGGCACACCGACAGGTTCATGCGGAAGGTCTTGAAGGGAACGACCCGGACGATGTGGGCCATCATGGACATACGGTGAAGGGACGGTTGCCGGTTGAACAGAACGATATCGCCGTCCATCAGGTGACGCTCGGCGATGTATCCGATCTCGATGCGTTCCAGCACGTTCTCCACGTTGTTCTCGGTGACCTTGATACGGTGCCCATCGGGACGGATTATGTAATTGACACCGGGATAGTTGTCCGGTCCCCGGGCGATCATCTCCTTGACCTTCTCCATGTTGTAACTGTTGATCCGGATCGGTATTGTAAGCTCCATGGCGGCGGTCTGGGGAACACCCACCTCGTTTATGGAGAGCAGGGGATCCGGCGATATTACCGTTCGGGCCGAGAAGTTGACCCGCTTACCCGACAGGTTGGACCTGAACCTACCTTCCTTACCCTTCAATCGCTGGGTCAGGGTCTTGAGGGGTCTGCCCGAGCGGTGCCGGGCCGGGGGTATTCCGGATGTCTGGTTGTCGAAATAGGTAGTAATGTGGTACTGGAGCAGCTCCCAAAGGTCCTCCACGATCAACTGGGGAGCGCCGGCGTCGCGGTTCTCCTGTAAACGTTGATTGATACGTAGCACGTCCACCAGTTTGTGGGTGAGATCGTCCTCTGAACGGTCGCCGGACTCCAACGTGATTGAGGGCCTGACCGTCACCGGGGGAACCGGAAGGGCGGTGAGCACCATCCATTCGGGGCGGACCACCCTGGGATTGAGGCCCAGTATCTCCAGATCGGAGTCGATTATCCTCTCCAGCCGTTCCCGGACCTCCTTGGGGGTCAGTTTGTGGCCGTTCTCCCTAAAAGACGTGGGCTTGTCCAGGGTTATCTTTCGCTGCTCCTCGTTACAGTGGGGGCACACCTTGGAAACGGACGATGTCTTGATGGTGTCGTCCCAGATGGTGCGGATGTCCAGGGGATCCATTCCCGAGGTATCGTATGCATCCAGCTTCTGCCTGAACTCGCCTATCCGCTTCTCGCTGAGCAGTACCCGGCCGCATATGCGGCACGTGGCCCTGAGCAGGGATTTGACCACCTTGGTGAAACCCACATGGATCACAGGAAGGGCCAGATCAATGTGCCCGAAGTGTCCCGGACACTCGTCCACCTTTCGTCCACAGGTCTTGCACCGAAGACCAGGTTCAATCACCCCGAGCCTGGGATCGATGAGACCCATGTCGATGGGGAACCCGTCATCATCATAGGTGTCCGCCGTGATTATCTTGGTGGCGGACATCTTCCGGATCTCCTGGGGAGAGAGGAAGCCGAACCCTATCTGCTTGATCCTTTTTGGTATGGTAGTGTACAGCATTTCAATCCCTCCTTATTTGAGATCCTCCAGCTCAAGCCGCATGGCCACTCCCATGGACTTCAGCTCGTCAAGCAACAGTTTGAATGCATAGCTCGTCTGGACCGGGTGTATGTTACCCGTGTCACCGCAAACGGGACATTGGAGGAAACCTCTCCTGTCCAGCATGGCCACGTGGCCGCATTTTGTGTTGCCGCAAACGTACTGGATTGTACCGTCGGATTCGTCCAGGAGACGGTCCTTGATGACCATTGATGCGCCGTGGGCAATGAGACAGTCGCGCTCCATCTCACCGAAACGGAGACCGCCCTGGCGGGCACGTCCCTCGGTGGGCTGCCGGGTCAGGATCTGCACGGGACCCCGGGACCGGACATGAAGCTTGCCGGACACCATGTGGTGCAGTTTCTGGTAGTAGATGACGCCCGTGAATATCTCCGCCTCCAGCTTCTCCCCGGTCTGGGCATCGTAGAATATCTCCTTGCCGTTGTTTTTGAATCCGTTCCTTATCAACCCGTCCCGCAGGGACTCCTCCTCCTCTCCCGAGAAAACCGTGCCGTCTATGAAACGCCCCTCCATGGAACCCACCTTGCCCCCTATCATCTCCAGAACGTGGGCAACGGTCATCCTTGACGGGATAGCGTGGGGGTTTGCAACCAGGTCAGGAACTATGCCGGATGCGGAGTAGGGCAGCTCCTCCTGGTTGGCCACTATTCCAATGACACCCTTCTGGCCGTGCCTGGACGCGAACTTGTCCCCGACCTCGGGTATCCTCTGGTCCCTCACCTTCACCTTGACCATCTTCGAGCCGTTCTCGGACTCGGTGAACATGACGTTGTCCACATACCCGCTCTCGCCGTGGCGCACCGTCACGGATGTCTCACGGCGTTTCTGGGGTATCATGAAATCCGTCTGTTCCTCCAAGAACCTGGGAGGAGAGGTCTTGCCTATGAGAACGTCACCGCCCTTGACAAATACCTCGGGGCTTATGAGCCCGTCCTCGCCCAGGTTGCTGTATGCCGTATCCGCCCGGGCGCCCCGCACCTCGGGGCTGGGTATCTCGAAGTGATCCTCCTGACCGCCGGGGTAACGTCTCTCCTCTGCGGAATAGGTCCGCATGAAGGTGGAACGTCCCAGGGCCCGCTCGATGGACGCCTTGTTAAATATCAATGCATCTTCCATGTTGTATCCATGGTAGGACATCACGGCCACAACCAGGTTCTGCCCGGCGGGCCTTTTCTTGAAATTGACGAAATCCATGGTCTTGGTCTGTGTCATGGGTACCTGAGGGTAGTGTAGCAGGTGCTGGCGGGTATCGGGCCTCATCCGGAAGTTGGAAGCGCCCATCCCCAGGGACTGTTTGGACATCCCCGCACCCATGGTATTACGGGGGGATGAGTTGTGCTCCGAGTATGGGACCAGACCCGCGCAAACACCCAGAATGACCATGGGATCGACCTCCATGTGGGTGTGTTCGGGTGTCAGATCTTTGTCATCTATCCCGATCAGACAGTCCTCTTCCTCCTCCGCATCCACCCATTCCAGGAGACCTTCTTGAAGAAGGGTATCCTTGGACATCTTCCCGTTCCTCAAGTTTTCCATGTGCTTCTTGGACATCTTGAGCTTTCCCTTCTCGACCGTCAGGAGGGGACGTCTGAGTCTTCCCTCGTCACAGTTGATGATCACATCGTTCATCTCCTGGTTGAGATGAACGTTCACCTCGTGGGATCGCTCGGATGGCACGCAGAGGCTACCGGCCCGGCGACGTTCCCTTATCTCATGGATCAACCTATTGGGGTCATCGTGGAAACCTATCAGGTTCCCGTTTATGTAGACCCTGGCGGTGGAATGTTCCTCCTTGACAATGGGCCTGACACCCATGTCGATGAGCAGGTCAACCAGGCTGTCCGGATCGGCGCCCTCGGAGATGTTGATCAGTAGGGCGCAGTTCTTCACCAGACCGCAGTTCTGACCCTCGGGGGTCTCGTTGGGACACAATCTTCCCCACTGGGTCGGGTGAAGGTCCCTTGCCTCGAAGTGGGGCTGGCTACGGGTCAGGGGCGATGTCACCCTCCGAAGATGGCTCAGCACCGACATGCCGCAGGTGCGGTCCAGCAGCTGTGAGACACCGGCCCTGCCGCCAACCCAGTTACCGGTGGCCAGGGCGTGTAGAAGCCGCTGGGACAGGACATCCGGGCGGATGGCCGAGGTTATCTTGAGATTGCGTTTCCTGGCCAGGCCCCTCTCCAGCTGGTACTTGAGGTCCTTGGACAGGTTGGTGAAGGCCACCCGGAACAGGTTCTCCATCAGGTCCCCTGACAGCTTGATCCTCTTGTTGGCGTAATGGTCCTTGTCATCCGGGGAACGCATCCCCAGGGACAGCTCCAGAACGGACCGGGCGATCCTCCCCAGGAACATGGCCTTCTTGAGCCTGTCCTGGCGGGTGTCGCCCAGGTGGGGCAGAAGGGACCGGTCGATGATGGATTCCACCTTCTTCTTGCGGTACTCCTTTGCCTGACCGGTGGCGAACTTCTTTTCCAGGTAGGCGATGGCCTCCTCCTCGTTGGTGACCCCGTACTCGTTCATGGCCTCCTCGATGTTGGCATAAACGATGTTCTCCATCTTCCGGTTGGACACAATGGCCTCGAATATCTCCTTGGGGTTCTCCATCCCCAGGGCCATCATCAGAATAACCAGTGGGATGGTGCCGGCCGCGGCGGGCACGGATACAACCAGCATCCCGTCCCGTTTCTTCTCTATGAAGGTCAGGGCCCGGTACCCTTCCCGTTGTGAGAACACCTTGGCCACCTCGATCTTGCGGCCGTAGCGTTCGTTGAACTCCACCATAACCCGATTCGGCGCCAGGTCCTCCAGGGATATGAGCACCCGCTCGGAACCGTTGATTATGAAGTAACCGCCGGGGTCCAGGGGGTCCTCTCCCATCTCCTTGAGCTTCTGGTGGTACTCATCAGGGGTAAGCTCATGGTCGGACTTGATGTTGCCACGGTGGATGTTGCACTTCTTGGACTTGATCATCACCGGAACGGAACCTATGTTGACCTTCTCCGGCTCCCGGTCGATCCCGTTCTCCACCACGGTGAACTCCAGAAAAATGGGGGCCTTGTAGGTGAGGTTGCGAAGCCTGGCCTCCATGGGCGTCAGCTCGTGGGTGGACCCGTTGGCCTCCTTGACTATGGGGTTTCCCACGGTTATCCGTCCCAACCTGACATCGATTGTCTCATCCTCCAGCTTGTCTACGTCAAGCCGGATGATCCCTCTCTCATCCTCCACGTCCCCTATGCGGATGGAATCTATTATCTTCTGCATCCGGCTGTTGGGGTTATCGTGGGTGGGAAGGAAATCATTGAAGGATGCGATATGGTGGTTCACGATACTATGCTCTCGGAAGAATGCATCAACGATGTCTTTCAATTTCTCACCCCTCGATCACCAAACGGTAGGCCACCGAGCTTCCTGCGGTGTGGCTGTCCCTTTCAATTCTCACCACATCCCCCACGTTCCCCCCTATGGCCCGTATGACGGGATCCCTGATGAGTATCTTCGGTAACTGGTCCTTTCTTATTCCGTACCCGTTCATCAATTCCTCGACCTCTTCAGGTGTCATGAGGACGTGCCTGGGTACCAGCGTGTGGCTCTGGACATCTATTCTGACCAATCAATCATCTCCACTTTGGTCCGATCTCCGGTCTTTACGACAGGGTCTGTTTTTCTGGTTGCGAATGGTTTGACAGGAGCAGGCGGGCCTGAAGGGATTCGAACCCTTGACCACCTGGTTTCTTCCATGAAAAACGACCATTCTCGGTTCGTTGATCCCAGTTAAAAGCCAGATGCTCTACCGAGCTGAGCTACAGACCCGCGTAATTTTGTCCCCTGACGCATTTTGCGTAGTCCCCCGCCATTCACGGTTACATATTTAAACCTTTTGTAGAATAAATATTATTTACTAATATTTGAGAATGGAGTGATCTTTGATGAGAGTCTTTGGGCCATCGAATCATCGCATTTCACATAATTATAAATAGAAGTTGTTTCAGGGAAGTCGGGAAGTGGTTCCAACAACGGTTCAAACCTTCAACTGACCCTCCAACGACCCAAAGTGTACACTCAGATATAAATGGCGATCGTCCCGGGGAACTGAAATAGGGGCAGGAGGCCAATCTTACATGGGCCAGACCCATCGGGCAACCGTAACTATAACGATAGATGCAGTGCAAAGACCTATGACGATCCAGGGATTCACCCGGAGAGCCGTCTCCTCCTCTGCATCGAAATACCGGATCAGACCTGCAGCTGAATGGAATCCCTCGCCTTTCTTGCCTTTCTTCGGGGGGGCCATGTATTCATACCTCCGTGTTGATGATCCTTGCTCGGTTGTATGTCGACATGCAGCTATAATGAAGGATTGTAAAAACCTTGCGGTCCCGCCCGGTAAGGTAAAGGGCCTTGAGGACCACAGGGCCAACAGTGTTTTTAGGAGTTATGCTGTAAAGGAATTGGGTTAGAGGGGTAAATGGGTCCTATTTATCATTAGAGAAATATTTAAATGACCTTTCCTTTATGAGGATGATTCATCATAAGACCGCAGCATGGATCACATCATGGTTTAAGGTGGGTTTTTACCGATGGAAGGAGAAGGTTTCACGGTCCTGGGTGTGGAGGATGACGGGTTGTCACCGACAAGGTGTCTAGCAACAACGGTTATCTTTGTTTTACTGGTTCTGACGGCCCTACCGAACATAGCGGATGACGCCCGGGCCCAGGCCGCCAACGACAGCACCAATACCATCATCGACCTTCAGGTGGCCGGCAACGATTTCCGCATCCTGGAGGTGGGCGCCCCTGGCGATATATCCTGCTCCATCCGGGTGGACTCGGGCACCCAGCCCGTTACCCGGGTGGTTTTGAAGCTCCCTCCCGGTTTCAACCTGGACACATCGGATTTCTTCAACTCCAAGAGCAACTGGACCGTCACCAGGGACCAGTCCATCATTACACTGGAAGCCGACATGGACAGTGTGGCCATAAAAGACGATGATACCATGGAGCTGGGCTTCAGGGCATCGGCACAATCGGCCTCCATGGTGGATGCCACCGTAACCGTGGACAACCCGTCCCTGGGTTCGTTTGCCCATTCCATGGACTTCACGTTCCTGTGCGTGGATGCCGATTCGGTATATGAGACCGTGGTGCTTGAGGGGAAGGGATACACCCTGGCCGTGGGAGAGTTCTCCCCGGACCCCGCATCCACCCGAAACCCCAGGGACACCTACGCCACCAAGACCGGTACCGATATTAACGGCAACACCGTGTCGGGTGCCGGCTATTCCACCACGGTTTCCGACACAGATAATATCAAAAAAATGGTCCTGCTAAATCCCCCGACACCCGAACTGTCATCCGTAGAGACCCAGGGGCCGGAGTACACCGTTCATAGATCGGGGGAAAATACGGACGATATTAGTTATACTCTTACAGTCACCAGATACGAACCCGCGGGCTCGGAATGGAACGAGCAGCGGGTCATGTTGACTGACATTCAAATCCCCGAACCCGCCACGGAAGACAACACCGGGACCCAGTACTCCCTGGTCCAGACACTCACCGTGAACTGGAAAAACCTTCTAAACACCCGCCTAAAACCCCTGGTAATATATCTTGATACCAACGCCAACGGAGAGGCGGATCAGGCCGTGGGATTCTCCTGGGAACCCGACAGCTCCGGCACCACCACCATTGACTGGAGTGACCTATCGGAGCAATTCAATAGCAACGAGGAAACTGACAAGGATGGTCTGGATGACCGCAGGATAGACGATGATGACGACAACGATTACATGTCGGACATGTTCGAAAGGTCCTTCGGCCTGTGTCCAGTGCACAGAGGGGATGCCATGGCAAAGGGTGTCCTGGACAATACCAATGACACTGTTCTGGAGATTCACAACATATCCTCCGACGAAGGATCCACCTGGCTGGATTCACGGGACGGGGACAAGTTGCCCAACGAAGTGGATTTCGACGACGATGAGGACGGGGTAATGGACGAGGTGGAGGTGTCCCATGGGACCGATCCTTTGGACCCGCTGAGCTACAACGAGGAGGACAAGAATCCCGTGGACGATTCCGATTCCAATGATGACGATGGTGATGATGACCAGGAGGATACGGCACAGGAAAACAAGGAATGGTACCAGCAGAAGCTTTTCGGATTCCTTCCATTCATCTACCTGATCTGGATCATAATTGGGGCCATACTCATCGGGCTCATCGTATTCCAGCGCAGACGCAGCCGCATCGAACCCCAGCTTCTCCCGGAAGATGATGAGGGGGAGGGGGACAGCAAGAGGAGAAAGAGAAGCCTGTCCTACTCCAGCGAGGACATCCCGGAGGAGATCGTACTTCCGGACTGGAACTTCATTAAAACCGAATGGTTCGATAAAGGAGGCACCGATGAGGAATGGGAGGCCTACACCAAAGCAGTGCGGGAATACAACATCATTATCATAGAAAATTATTTAGAGAAATAGATAAAATATACGTGAACTGAATGAACTGAAGTGCAAGGTTACCTGGAACAAAAAAACAAGGGTGAAGGTTTTGCCGAATTGGAAAGTGCTCAAAAACATAATGATAAACGCCGGGGTGAAGGCGGACAACGTCGGGTTTCTCCTTAAACTGACCCGAGAACACCACGATATTGCCGCGCCTGAATCCATCATCGAGGGCATGGAAAGAATGGAGGGGGAGACGGATTATGAGTGCCCCATCTGCGGCGCCACCGTGTCCATCATGGACAAGGAATGTCCGGAGTGCGGCGTGGTGTTCATCGACGAGCAATCGGAATTTTCGGAAGCCTACAAGGACGGCGTGTTCCAGTTGCGCTGTCCCCGCTGCGGAAGCTACAAGATCCTTCCCACCGGGGATATATTCATAAACGATGAGGGTAAAGAACAGGTGGAGTTCCAGTGCGAGGCCTGTGGTGGAGGAGGCGGGGAAGCTCTGGAGGTATGACCTGGGTACAGCTACCCTCCCAGAATGGAGATATTTCAACAAGAGACAGGAGGAATGGAAATGGCATTCAAGTTCAAGGTCGACCGGGCAAAGCTTCCCAAGGACTTCAAGGTGTCCCAGAAGGTCCAGGTCACTCGAATGGCCCCGGGTGAGAGCGGTCCCGGTGGGCCCACAGGGCCAGGCCCTGGTCCCCTGGAGGTGCGGATACTCCCCAGGGATGAGGAGGAACGGGAAAAGAGGAAGATCCACTACGTCCGGATAATCCCGGACGAGGGGAAACCAAAAAAACCTCCCATCGAACTTCTGGACAATTCACAGGTCGACATGGACGCCATAGAGGTGGACTACGATATCGATCTCGACTATGTCCTCAAGTACATGTCCATAGATGTCCGGACCGTAAACGAGGTGGTGATCAACCTCAAATCCGGCCGGAACGTGATCCTCTACGGACCCCCGGGCACCGGGAAGACCAAACTTACCTCCTTGGTATGTGACCAGCTCTGCGGTAAGGTCCCGGACCCCATCACCGGCAAGGACAAGGAGAACTACTCCATTGTCACCGCCAACGCTGAATGGTCCAACTTCGAGTTGATAGGCGGCATCCAGCCCACTGCGGACGACAAGGGCAACATGACATACCAGTTCAAGGACGGGTACCTGACAGAAGCCGCCAAGATGTGCCACAACTCCGTCATCCAGTACCAGAAACCCCATTACCTGATCATCGACGAGTTCAACCGCGCCAACATCGACGAGGCGTTCGGCAAGATATTCACTGTCACGGAATACCGGGACAAGCAACCGCTGCTCAACAAGGAAGAGAACGAAGGAAAGGAGTTCATGCTGCCCCGTGATTTTCGAATGATCGGCACCATGAACACCGATGACAAGAACACCCTTTTCGAAATAGGTCACGCCCTGATGAGACGTTTCGCCTTTCTGGAGGTGGGTCTTGCAGACCCCAAGGACGAGTACGATCGTCTCCATGAATTCGTCATGCACAAGTTCATCACCCTTGGTACGGACCCGGAGACCACCAAGGCTTCCGGCAAGCCGGTGGATCCCGGTGCCAAGAAGTTCGACTACTATGACTCCGATGGAGAGATCCAGAAGGTGTTCGACAAGCTTATCCGCTTCCTGGAAGAGGAAAAAAGGCCCGAGGCTCACAAGGAGATCCCCAGGGGAGTTAGGACCTATCGGAAGCTGGGGACCGCCATTCTAATAGACTCCATGATATACGTCATCAACTCCCGGGGGATCATACCCCTGGAAGAGGCTCTGGAGGATGTCATATTCGCCAACGTGTTCCCCCAGCTGGACGGGCTGGAGAAGGAGGACCTGATCAACATCAAGCTCAAGGCAGTGGAGGTACTGGGAACCCAGTCCAGGGTCACCAGGACCATGGAAGAGATGATCTCCAGGCCGTCCCTATCGGTGTTCGGCTGAGGCCGGCATCGCCAACGGGAGGGAATTAAAATAACCAGTATGTCCCCGGGGACCGCTCCCACCTTAATGGTGTACAGGGGCAGCAAACCGGTGGTGGAGGCCGAGGAAAAGGACTCCGTCAGACTGGTGGTTGAGAACCCGGGGGACCGTCTGAGCGAGATCACCCTGCTTTTCGGGGAATCCATAGTTCACATGTGGCCGGAATTACCCGCCGGGGCCAAGGAGGAAGTGGAATACCATCTTCCGGGTTTTGTGGGCGAGAACATATTCAGCCTCAATGATGAGGATGGTGCCATAATCGCCATGGCACCGCTGTTCGTCTCTCCATCCATAATCAGCCTGGAAGAGTTCAAGGAGATCAAGCACAAACGACTTCCGGAGCTGATGGAGATTCTCCAGGCCGATAACATCATGGACTACATGGACATCGGAGGCTCCAAGACCCTGGACGCCACCCTGATGCACTTTCCCATGGACGAACTTATCGATCGGAGCACCACCCTGCTGGAACTGTCCGGGGAGCTTTACAACCTCATGACCTACCACATCAAGGAGCTGAGACGGAACTACAAGGGCATGATCAAGGGCACGGTGAACTGGAGGAAGACCATGATCCTCCGGGCCAACAAGGGCACCGCCTACGAGATAGTGCATCACTGCCAGCAGAGAAAACGGGCTTTCGACACCCAACCCAACCTGCTGATGGTCCGTTTCCACCTGGAACTCTACAAGGAAGGCCTTTACATCTTCGAGACACTGGACCGCCGTGAGAGAGAAAAGATAGCGTGGCGGAAGATATGGGGACTCGAGGAACGGGCATACAACGTTCACATCCGGGAACTCATCGACAAACTGGGGATGCGACTCAACCTGCACAAGGAGTTCTTGATGTCAAAGAAGATCAAGGCCCTGGTCAAACCCGCTACCCGGGCCAGGGTGTTCGACAAGACATTCTTGCGAGAGGTCGAGGAGGAATGCAGGGATGCCCGGAACCGGGAGTACCGAAAACTGCGTCCCATGTGGGAGGACTGGATCCTCAATTACACCCCCAGGGTGGACAGGGACGAGGTTGTCCAGACCCAGCGCATCCAGGACGTTTACCAGATATGGTGCGTTTGCGAGATGGCCAGATCGCTTGGTATGCTCTCAGAGGGACGTTCCCTGCGTCAGTTCAACGACCGGGAGGGGACCATGCAGCTCTTCTGTGACGACCTCACCAACGTCAAACGGTCCTGGTCCCGCGGGATATATGATCTTTTGGAGAGCGACGGGGTGTCCAAGATACCAGTAAAACAGCCTGGTATACTTCTTCGTACCGAGAAGGCGGATGTGCTCATTATCACTTTATACGAGCTTGATGATACCAATTCCCTGCCAAAATCCGCAATCCAGAGACTTTTAGCTGAGATGAACGAATACGATGTGCAGGCAGGTATAATGTTCTACCCCGGGACAGAGTTCCGGATGGTACACGATGACACCGACAGGCAATCCGGCAAACTGGTTATCAAGGCCCCCATGCTGCCCAAGATATCCCAATCGGAGGACGGATACGATCACAACATAATCCAGGACTACCTTTCCAGCCTGGTGGACAAGATCGTGGAATACACGGATGCCCTGGAAAAGGGGGTGGACATATCAGACAACATAAAGGCCTTCTCCAAGAGGGTTTACATCAACTATCTCAAAAACTTAACAGAAACAGGACAAGTGGTAACCGCCTGAAGAAGTGACCGGCATGCCCCGACAAGACCACGATGACGATGACATTCTAAACGTTGATGACGAGCTGGTGGTGCTTCTGGAAAGGGCCACCCAGGCCTACAAAGATGGCAAGTATTCACTTTCCCTGAGGATTTTTACCAAGGTGCTGGATACCGACCCGTTCCACAAACAGGCCCTGTTCTTCAAAAAGAAGATCGACCGCCTGGCCGGCACCGGTGAGATAGAGCTGCGTACCATGTCCGATGAGGATGTGTGTTCATGGTGCGATGGAGAAGGGCTCTGCGTTCGTTGCGGCGGCTCAGGGAGATGTCCCAAATGTCTCGGCGAGGGCTTTTTAGAGAACCTGGGCAAATCCTGCCGACATTGCCGGGGAACCGGACAGTGTCAACGTTGTTTCGGCACGGGTTCCTGTTTTCGCTGCGAGGGATCCGGAGAAGAGCCGGACGTGGAGGAGCGTCCCTGTCCCGTGTGCGACGCCACCGGAGATTGCTCGGTGTGCTATGGAAACGGAAAGTGCCGCAACTGCATGGGCGAAGGGTGGAACAACCTGCTGGACGAACCATGCTCCCACTGCCAGGGAGAGGGCACCTGCACAGCATGCGACGGAAATCTGAAATGCCAGGTATGTTCGGGCAAGGGGAAAATATCCTTTTCGGATATGGAATGATCCCTGATAACAAGGGCCGGATAACAAGGGCCGGGTAACAAGGGTCGGGTAACAGGGCCGGGTAACAGGGCCGGGTAACAAGGGCCGGATAACAAGGGCCGGGTAACAGGGCCGGGTAACAGGGCCGGGTAACAAGGGCCGGGTAACAAGGGCCGGGTAACAAGGGCCGGGTAACAAGGGCCGGGTAACAAGGGCCGGGTAACAAGGGCCGGGTAACAAGGGCCGGGCGCACCTTTCGTCCGACCTGCCCGGTTCACTCGAAGAGACGGTTCACCATCCACTCGGCGTTGAAGGGGATCAGATCCAGATATTTCTGTCCGATCCCCACAAATATTATGGGCTTGCCCACGGAATGGGCGATGGAAAGGGCGGCGCCTCCCTTGGCATCCGCGTCGATCTTGGTAAGTATGGCCGCGTCTATCCCCACGGTCTCGTTGAACTTGACGGCCTGTTCAGTGGTGTCGTTTCCCGCCAGGGAGTCTCCCACGAAGATTATCATGTGGGGCTTGGACACCCTTTTGATCTTCTTCATCTCGTCCATGAGGTTCGCGTTGGAATGCATACGGCCCGCTGTGTCTATCAAGACCACGTCCTTGTGCCTGGCCTTTGCATGCTCCACGGCGTCAAAGGCTATGGCAGCCGGGTCGGACCCGGCGCTCTGCTTGATGATCCTGACCCCGATGCGTTTGGAATGACGTTCGAGCTGTTCGATTGCCCCGGCACGGAAGGTGTCACAGGCAGCCATGACAGATGAGATACCCATTTTCTTAAGCCGGTAGGCGATCCGGGCGATGGCGGTGGTCTTCCCGGTGCCATTGACCCCCACGAACATGAGCACCAGCGGTCTATCATGGTTCTTCACGAATTCATCAAAATCCACCTGTTCGGTGATCAGCACGTTGATTATGGCGTTGCGCAAGGCCTTTTCAATGAACGCTCCAGGGTCCGCTCCCCAGTTGAGCTTTGCATCTCCGAGCTCCTTTTGAAGATGGTCCTTGATCTCTTCTATAACCGGCATGGCGACGTCCGATTCCAGAAGACCCATCTCCAGATCCCACAATATCTCCTCCATCTTCTTGTCTGAAATCTTCTTGGAAAACAACCCTTCGCCGGAACCCTCGGAAACGTCCCTCTTTTCCACCTGAACGAAGTCCGATCCCCGCAAGCCCTTGAGCTCCCTCTTCTTCTGCCTTACCCTCTCCTTCCTGGATAGTTTTGCCTTGGACGGGGCCCGGGGTTCAACTGCCTTGGACTCTTTTGGTACCTTGCCCGTTTCCGGGACCTGTTCGGTACTGTCCACCTCCTCGGACGCCTTCTTCTTCAGGCCCCGGAGCTTTTCCTTCAGATTCTTGAACATAAACCATCGGGTCTCCTTTGAAAAAGAATGAAAGACCGGAGAACTTGCTGCGTTCAGGGCGCCTGGATCAAACGCCCACCGCCCTGACCCTGATCGTCAGGGGCGCCGCCCTCGATTATGGATCGGTGTTTCTGATAAAGTTGAGATATTCGCTGGTCCAGTGCCATGGCCTGATTCTGCAGTCCCTGGATGTTCTGATTGAGGTTGGAACGGATGTCCTCTATCTCCTTTATACGACCTTCCAGCGATCCCAGGGCATCGGGTATGGGCTTCTGGATGGACACGTTGGCTCCGCACCCGACTATGGCCTGGGCGTTGTCAGACACCTTTGTGAACATGAAGGAATCGGCACCGATGGGTACCAGCATTTCAGAGCCCTCGGGAAGGTCCTTGAGGGATTCCAGGGTGGAATGGGCCCGGGCATAATCCTCCAGGGTCTTTTCCATCAGGTCCGCCTGGGCGGCCAGGGATTCCACCTGGGACTTGATCACTTCCATGTACTGGACGGACTGCTGCAGCTCCTGGAGTTCCTTTTGGGTCTCCAAAGGCACCTGGGGGGGGATCATGGATCACCCCTCCAGCTGCTGTGAGATTATCAGGCTCTTGACCTGGTCCGGAGGCACTTCCTCCATATTATCGATCTTTATAAACCGACGCTGGACCTTGTGTTTGGAGCCCAGCTCAGAGAGCAACCGCTCCCGTCCTTCGATCTTGTTTTTGCACAGGACCTCCTTTGAAAAGGGCTGGGTCCGTTCCCCCATTTTGAATCTACCTGAGATGAGGAATACCTTCATTTCCACTCCCCCGTGAGTCTGGAGTTTGGGTCAATTGGGCTTTTTGCATTTTAATATTGTGACAGGAGCGGGGCATCGGTATACTTTTTTGAAGGAGAATATCACAGATACTCGTCCGACTGGATCCGTTCGAAGGCTACGGCCCCCCAACGGATACCCCACAGCAGGGCGGTGTACCCCCACCCTATCCCCACCGCCGCAGCCACCACCCCGGCCCATGTATCCAGCCGCATTACAGCCGCCGGGATGCCCAGCAGGACAAGGGCGATGAACAGACACAGGAAGACTATGGTGAACTGGGCCATCAGGTCCGGCAGGTATTTCATGGTCTCGTCGAAGTTGGGCAGTCTGGCACCGCTCCATATGCCGATCCCGGTGAACGCCAGGGACAGGCTCACGGAAGACAGCAAGAAAAACAGTGTAACAGGCAGGGGCATGCCGTCCAACAGGGGCAGTGGAAGGGCTACCAGCAACATCACTGGCAGACCCACGGCAAGTATCAACCGGGCCTTTCCCCGCACCACCGTGACAGCCTCCACGGGCTGGGTCTTCAGTATCCACAGCGACCTTCCCTCCATCCCCACGGACGAAAGGCCCAGCAGGGCGAACTGGAGCACCCCGGCCAGATAAATGCTGAGGGCCAAAAACAGCGGGTAGACGTACTTTGAATACTCCGGCTCCACGTTCTCAAAACCACTGTGGGGTCCCATGAACATGTAAAGCCCGACCTGGACTGCCATGATCATTACGGATGAGAACAAAACGGCCATCATGTCCCGCTGGCGCAGAAGCACCAGGTAATCCTTCCTGGACACGAACCTTTCCCCGGACCATCGTCCGCTGCCCGTAATCAGGCCGCCTCTCCTATCCACCCTCCGATCCAGCCAAAGGACCCTGAATGGCTTGGACTGCTGCCACAGCCAACCCGGAATTATGTCACCGTCCAAAAGGGGCATCCAGACCACGAAGGATACTGCCAGAAGTCCCAGGGTCGGATAGTACAACAATCCCCGGTATGCTCCCTGGACCAGTACCATGGATATCAGAAGCAGGGTCCCGGCCAGGGCCAGCGACCTGTTTTTTCGGGTACGGTTTCTGATTTGAAGGATAAGTGGAAAGACAAAGCCCATGGCGTTGGCCAGCACCAGCAGCAGTATTCCCTCGAGCAATATACCCGGGGGTATCCACACCCAGTGACCCAAAGCTCCCATCATGGCCAGGGTCATCAAGAAAAGAGTCCCGTATAGAACAACGGAATACACAAGGTTCCCCAGGAACTTGGCCTTGACTATCTCCCGGGGTCTGATGGGCATGGAGAACGGGACCAGCAGCTCCCGGGCCTCGAAGAGTTTTCTGTAGGTGTTCATCATTCCCCTGGCCAGCACCACGGAGAAGAACAGCACCGCCGTGAGAGGTCGGTCGAGCTGCAATCCGGAATCTGTCCAGTCCATCCGGTTAAGAAAATACAGTATCTGAATGGCCATTGTAAGGGTCACCAGGGTGGTGAAGAAGAACATGATGGATACGAAGGGATGGGTTTTGAACCTGTGCCAAAGGTGACGCCGGGCGGTGATCAGGTCCGCCCCCAGTATCATCCTCCAGGTCTCCAAATATTCACCCCCGGTCACCGGTATGTATCGGGCCCCCGGTCAGCTCTATGAAAGCGTGTGCCAGGTCAACGGTTCCGGATTTTGCAAGCATGTCCTCGACGGTTCCCCGGCCCACTACCCCTCCCCTGTGTATCACCGCCACCCTGGTGCAGACATTTTGGGCAAAACTGGTGTAATGGGTGGATAGAAAGACCGTGCCCCCCTTTTTCGAATAGCCTCTGATAAAGTCCTTCATGTACTCGCTGTAACGGGGATCGAGGCCGGAGGTGGGCTCGTCCAAAAACAGGATGTCCGGACGGTGGAACACCGCCGCCATGAAGGATATCTTCTGTTTCATACCCTTTGAATACGCCCCCATGCGCAGGTGAAGGTGACGTGTCATGTCCAGGTTCTCTGAAAACCTCCCGATCCTTCCGTCGATGGATCGGGGATCCATGCCCCGGAGACCGGCTATCAACTGCAGGTATTCCATGCCCGTCAGACGGTCGTACAGGGCGGGGGTCTCCGGGAGATAACCTATCCTTCTCTTTACCTCCAGGGGATCTCTCACCACGTCCACCCCCGCCACCCGTGCGGTCCCCTCCGTGGGCGTAAGTATTCCCGTGAGAACGTGTATCATGGTGGTCTTGCCTGCACCGTTGGAACCCAGCAACCCGAACACCTCCCCCCTGTTCACCACCAGGCTGACACCGCCCAGAGCAACCAGGTCATCGTAGCGTTTAACAAGCCCTGAAACCTCAATTGCCTTCTTCCGCTCACCCATTGGCTTTGGATCGTTCTGGACACTAATAAACGTACCCGACATCCCCCAGGTGGGATCAGGTGGTTTTAAATGTCCAGCGGGGAATGAAAGACCGTGAAACCGAAAACGACGGCCGCCGTGGCAACTGCAGTGGTCCTGCTTTTTCTGGTGGCAGGGTGGGCACTCCTGGTCATACAACAGGATGATCCGGGCGACGGCACCCTCAAGGACGAACCACTGGAGGATTACCTTGAACGGCTTGACACCCAAGATACAGATGGCCTTGAGATCATGCACATGGAAAAAGGATGGGTGGTGAGGTTCGGCTCGGGCAATCGCGATGACCCGGGAATCATCCTGAAGGCAGCGGGGGAAAGGACCCATGACGGCGGGATTCCTATCCTGCTGGGTATGCTGGAAAACCTGACCCGGGATGCCTTGGATGATCCTGAGGTGGGGAGGATTGCAAAGGAACGCAACATCTGGTTCGTCATGGGGGAGCTGCTGGCTCTGGACGGGCTGGTGGAATCCGTGAAGGGGGGTTTCATGGGGGAGGTGGATGAGGGGGCGGAAAGGGGTGCGGATGAGGGTGCGGATGAAGGAGTGGATGAAGGAGTGGATGAAGGGGTGGATGAAGGGGTGGATGAAGGAGTGGAGGAAGGGGTGGATGAAGGGGTGGATGAAGGAGTGGATGAAGGAGTGGATGAAG
>Ga0272441_10001178_pt1 | contig 56021 bp, 44 predicted proteins | sample SSMProp6N_FD_193582 | JGI IMG/M metagenome (GOLD analysis project Ga0272441, IMG submission 193582) | Marine sediment archaeal communities from Little Sippewissett salt marsh, Falmouth, MA, United States - SSM-Prop-6N | ecosystem: Environmental > Aquatic > Marine > Wetlands > Sediment ...
AAGGAGCACTTAATGAAGACGACCCGGACAATGCAAGAAAGCTCGCACATACGATAAAGGGTGTTGCCGGCAACATATCTGCAACCCGGTTATACGAGGCTGCATCAGAGCTGGAGCAGGCTATCGGCCGGAAAGATAAATCCGGGTATGATATGCTCATGACCGGATTCGTAGATGCACTCGGGGTTGTCATGAAATCGATAGAAAGCCTCCGTGCAATCCCTGCAGAAGACCCTGATACCATTGCCGACAACCAAGATGCAGCACCAGATTTTGATGTTCTTATCCCCATGATGAAGAGACTGAAAGGGCTCATGCAGACCAACAACATCGAGTCGGAGGCGTGTCTGGAAGAGATCAAGGCCGAACTCGGCAGCCTCGGGGACAAAGAAGATATAAAGGACCTGGAAAAACGACTCTCCATATTCGATTTCAAGGGCGCCGTCAAAAGCCTGGAGAAGTTTATGGATAACATCATCTCTGATCGGTAAAAAGATATCACGGTCACAGCAATCCCTCCGTGTGCGCTAGGGGAATCACTTTGTCATTATTTCACCTGGCCTTGATGTCTGTCCAGCTTTTAGGCTTTATAGATATTCTCGAACCCTTGGTGATATAGATACGCAGCTGGGTCTTGCCGTCAGGCCGCAGGTCAGTGATTATGGGTTCATCCCTTCCGCTCGTATGCCCGTCGGGATATTCAATGCTGTGTACAGTGCCGTTGCGGGCATCTTTTATATTTAAAGTACGCGCATCACCAGCATCTTTTTTCATATCATCATTTAACCGATTCGCTGATATACCGAGTCTTTTGCTCTGGGGAGCATCATCCTTTTTCGATCCGTTCTCGTGCTGGCTTTTTATATTCTTATCGGTCTTCATGGTTTTACATGTACTGACGTTTAAACCTACAGGGCTGCTTATAGAGGAAAGATAGCTATCATTGACAGGTTCCATGGCCCACAAACTCACTGAGATAATCAGCAGTAAAAAAACCTTCCACTCGTTCATTTATCAGATACCATCCTGAATATATGATTATGTTCAATATCTGCTTATCATATGAAATTGAAGCTTATTCAAAGGTGTATGCAGAAATATAGTTTGTATTGTGTTTAACAGAGGATTGTAAGATTGTAAATAAAAAAGTCAAGAAACATTGTTATTCCAGAACCTGCCTTATATTAATAGACAACGTCTTCATATCAAAGGGTTTCTGGATAAAACTACTGCACCCTCGCTTCAAGATGGCGGATGCCTTGCCATTAGCACTGTATCCGCTTGAAAGGATGACCTTTATGTCAGGGTTGATCTCTCTGAGTATATCAAAGGTCTCAGCCCCTCCCAGGTTGGGCATAATCATGTCCAGTATGACAAGATCGATGGATTCCATGTTTTCTCTGTAGATATCCACTGCCTCTTGACCGTTTGCCGCTGTCAATACCTTATATCCGAAACTCTTGAGCATGGATAAACCCACATCAATTATTATCTCTTCATCATCGACAAGCAGTATGGTGCCCTCTCCATGCTGAACCTTTTTTTCACTGATCGCATAGTTTTGAACTGCTGTATCTGATGCAGGCAGATAGATGCTGAAGGTTGTGCCGTGGTCCTTCTCGGAATAGACGTTTATTATACCCTTATGGTACCTGACAATCCCGTATGCACTAGCAAGGCCCAGCCCGGTTCCTCTTCCCATCTCCTTGGTGGTAAAAAACGGTTCGAATATCCTGGACTTTATTGACTCTTCCATGCCCACCCCAGTGTCTGTCACGGAAAGCTTTGCATACCTGCCGGGTATTGTCTCATATACCCTCACATAGTCTTCATCGAGCTCTACATTTTCCGTCTGTAGATACAGATCACCTCCTGCAGGCATGGCCTGCCAGGCATTGACATAAAGGTTCAACAGTACCTGCTCTATCTGGGTGGAATCCGCCTCTACAGGCCACAGGTCTTCGGCAAAACTTGTGTGTATGGATATCTCCTTCTTTGTCCTGCCGAACATCTCAGCAGTCCTGTCCACAAGATCGCCAAGATCCATGGGCCTGACATCATACGTGCCGCTCCTTGCAAAACCCAGAAGCTGTCTGGTCAGAGCTGATCCGCTGTCTACACACTGCTCGATGTTCTTTAGTCTGGTATATTCTTCATCACCGGGTGCGTGATGTATGAGCATCAGAGATGTATTGCCCTGCACGGCTGTAAGCAGATTGTTGAAATCATGTGCAATACCGCCTGCAAGCGTCCCTATAGCCTCCATCTTCTGTGCATGTATAAGCTGTATCTCCAGACGCTTCCTTTCGGTTTCGTCCCTGATAATACCCTGATATGCCTTAATATTCCCATCAGAATCTTTCACTGAAACAGCGGTAATGGTTGCCGGGAAGATTGTCCCGTCCATCATCTTGAGATCGACCTCGTAAGATGTCACGTATCCATCTTCTCTTAAACTCTCTGTAAATGCTTCCCTGTCAGCCGGATGCGCGTATATATCCCATGCCGCTTTTATCTTATGGAGCTCATCTCTTTTTATGCCGAAAAGATTGAGACCGGCATCATTCATGTCAAGGAATTCGCCATCTGCACTTGTTATATAAACAACATCTTTCGACGTCTCGAAAAATCTCCTGTACTTTTCCTCGCTCTGACGCATGGCTTCCTCGGCGAGTTTAAGTGGTGTTATGTCTGTAAGTGCAGCAATCCTTTTGCCGGTTCCGGGGATCAGGTCTACTTTAACCAATATATCCTTTATGTTCAGATGTATATCTATAAATCTAAAGGTATATTCCGAGGGGGCATTGAACCTGCCGTTTTTCCTTTCAGCGGCATACTCCTTCATCCTTTCAAGGTCCTGCTCAAACACATACTCGGCCCACTTTTTTTTGCCCTCTATTTCTCCCCTGGGAAGCCCGCATAGTTTCTCGAATCCGGCGTTTACCATAGAGATAGTAGAATCTTCCTCAATGATAACATTGGCTGTTCCTGTGTTCTCAAAAACACTGCGGTAGCGTTCCTCGCTTTTTTGCAGCTCTTTGTTTGCGAGATGGAGTTCAGAGATATCTGTGACCGTAACTATCTGTCCCCTGGATGGATTCGCTGGATACAGAGAATTCATCCTGAGAACACAATCAAAAAGAGAGCCGTCCTTGCGAATCCATACTGTCTTTACCTCACATGTCTTATGTTTCTCGGTGCAGGCATTAAATTCACGGCCTACCCGTTCATATTCCTCCCGGTCAGAATATAAAATACGTGCGCTTTTTCCCATGAGAGATCCTTCTTCGCAACCGACCATGCTGTACATGGCCGTATTTGCCCACTCCAGTTTCCGGTCTACGACCAGACCGATCCCTATAGGTGACACGTCGAGGATTGTCCTTAATCTCTTTTGTTCATCAACCAGTTTTTCCTCTATAATCTTTCGATCGGTGATGTCCATAAATGTAACGAGGACCTGTTTTATTTTTCCATTGTCATCAAGCACAGGATCGGCATTTACCAACACCCACACCACAGAACCTTTGTCGGGACGGTAAATACCTGCGGTCAGATTTCTAAGCGGTTGCTGCGTGGTCAATACACGATTGGTTGGATACATCTTGGGGGACAATCTTTCTCCTTCATCGCTGATAAACTTCAATCCCGGATCTAGCCCCGCCTTCCCCAGCATCTGGTCTTTTGTCACCCCCAACAACTTCTGCGCCTTGGGATTACTGTCTATGATCTTTGCATCAGCGTCGCAGACCACAACTGCAGAGGGAATCCTGTAAATGAGTAATCTGTAGCGCTCTTCGCTCTCTCGCAGAGCCTCGTTATTGATCTTTAGTTCTTTTGTCTTTTTTCTTACCTGTATCCTTGATATGACTATTACAAGGACAAAAACGGCAAATAGAACGGCAACGGCATCAGGATAAGCACCGACCCTTAGCAAAAATGTCTCCTCGCCGTAGGCGACAGTGGAAAAAAAAGAGCCAATCAAGATAAAGACAAGAGAAAGAACCAAGAATCTCTTATTATTACGCGCTCTTTCAAGAAGCCGTACGCCCGCAAACCGCTTCTCAACATAATGTTGAGTCCAAAGCACCTTCACTGTTATTAAACCTGTTGATAATCAAGGGATTGCTTGTATACATGTTCCCTAAAATCTGCACCGGTTTTCAGTATATGTTTCATGTCCGATCTCCTCAGCCACCTTGTGTGCAACCAGAAGTACTGATAGTCACATACAGTCACAACATGGCACATCCATGCTTGCATAACCTGACTCAGCTTCTCAACTGACTGCGATTTCCAGCTATCCTTTAGTCTTTTCACCTGATGGTAATCATCGCCGAATTCACGGCTGTCAATCGGTTTGTCGAATCGAAGTATATATGTATCTCCGCGTTTTATCCCCCATGACGGCTGGATAAAGGCATCACCTCTTAATGCGATCAACGCCGGCACAGGACTTGTTGGTGCAGGCATGCCGAAAAAATCACAGAAAAGTCGGTTCTCACGCCTGCCGCGTTGATCAACAGCTATACCCACAATACGTCCGTTTTGAAGTTCATGGGTTAGCCTGGAGACCATACCGCCCTTTGGAGGGAGTATAGTAAAACCGTATCGCAAACGTACATCTTTGATAATGGATTGAATTCTCGGGTTTTTAATTACATCCGCCATGATACTCATCTTGAACCCGCAGATTCTGGGGGCCTGAGCTAGGACCTCACCATTTGTGTGGCCTGCAATCACCATAATGCCTCGTCCTGATGCAATGGCAGCCTCCATGTGTTCCCATCCCTCTATCACAACCTTTCTTCTGATTTCAGCATCATCCATATAGGCATATCTTATTGCATCTATGATGTGTTCACCCTGATGGATAAACATCCTGAAGGTCATGTATCTTTCGTTCACATCGCCTAGGGCATGACGGATTTGTGTCTGTGTTATTTTCTTGTGCATCGAAAGAGACATCCAAGACAGTAATCCCAGGAATCTTCCTATTGTGATTGCTACTCGATAAGGCAGTATCCGTATTGCAGATACTACCCAAGGAAAAAGAAGGGATTGAATATCCCCGGCTATCCTTGCCAATATTCTCATGATGTTATAAAGCCTTCTATAGTTGAAAAATATTTAACAAAGAGATTACAATAATTGAGGTCAAAATCAAAGCGTTTTCTTTGCAAACAATACGAATATCCGGACCGGGGTCTTGCCGACTTGAAGATAAAATGTCTTGCTTACATTGTCACAGGGAGTCCCATCCGACAGCACACCATAGAGTATATTTTGCAAGTCCTCAGATATAAAAATCTATATTATCCGGCTCCGGGTGGCGACATCAGGATTGTCTTCGCCAAAATTCTTCAGCAGGTTCTTTATGATATCAGCCCTGGAGAGGCCTTGCTCCTCCTGTGATTTGATCAGTTGATAGGCGGCAAACAGCTGCGAAGGCCCGATCTCCGATGCAAAATGGCCCGCGCCCTGGTTCCATACAAAAAGGGTAAACAGCTCATCGAGCTGAGCAACAGTGGTTCCGGCTGCATACGCCTTGATCTGTTCCCTGGTTGCCTGTCTGTAACGGCCGGCACCAACAGCATTTGCAAGCGAAAGCAGATATTTTGTTTTCTGATCGATGGCCGGTTCTTCGCTGGCCCATACCAATTTCCAAAAATTACCTACAATACCTGCAAGCCGGCTGTCTGTCTTCTTGAAATTCATCAGGGCCAGGGGCCTTAATGGCGTTTTTTTCATACCATATTCTCCTTTCAGCCTTTTAGATAGTGCACTGCCGAGAGCACAGGGTGCCTAAAAGGCATGCGCGGGCCGGAATATCTCATCACAGCCCTTATCCTTTCTGACATGTCCGGTTTATAACAATGGACCGGACACTCTGAACACCTGGGTTTATGCTCTTTAAAGGGGCATCTTTCAAGGCGCTCACATGCATATTCCAGTAGATCCCTACATTCCGGACAGAGTCCGGATCTTCTGCCGTGGTGTGCGCGGCAGTAGATCCGGATCATGGCCTTGATGGTCCTTTGTTGTGTTGTCATGTTTGCTATTATCCGGTTTCCGCTTTTACAGATTTAAAAATCAGCGAGTTACTTTCCTTCCATAATGGCCTCGATGTCTGACTTGACATCGCCTATGGGCTTTATATCGAAGTTTTTCACCAGCACCTTGATAACGTTTGGCGATACAAATGCCGGAAGCGTTGGACCCAGGCGGATACCCTTTACCCCGAGGTGCAAAAGGGCAAGCAGGACCGTCACGGCCTTCTGTTCGTACCAGGATATGTCATACGAGATTGGCAGATCATTTATGTCATCGAGTCCGAAGGCCTCTTTGAGTTTCAGGGCGATGACCGCCAGGGAGTAGGAATCATTGCACTGTCCGGCGTCGAGCACCCGCGGAATCCCGTCTATATCACCGAGTTCCAGTTTGTTGTATCGGTATTTAGCACAGCCGGCGGTCAGGATAACCGCATCCCCGGGGAGTTCCCGGGCCAGGTCCGTGTAATAGTCCCTGCTCTTGTGACGGCCGTCACAGCCTGCCATGACCACAAAACGCCTGATCGCGCCGGATTTTACCGCCTCTACGACCTTGTCAGCAAGGGCAAGGACCTGGTTGTGGGCAAACCCTGCCACGATCTCACCGGTCTCTATCTCGACAGGCGGCGCACACTTCTTTGCCAGCTCGACAAGCTCGGAAAAATCCTTTACCCCGTCAGCAGCCCTGTCTGCAATATGTTTCACCCCGGGATACCCGGCCATTCCGGTTGTGAATATCCGGTCTTTATAGGAATCTTTGACCGGGATGATGCAGTTTGTAGTCATGAGTATGGGTCCGTTGAAGGACTCAAACTCATGGGCCTGCTGCCACCATGAATTCCCGTAATTACCCACGAAATGTTCGTATTTTTTGAAAGCGGGATATGCATTCGCCGGGAGCATCTCTCCATGGGTGTACACATCCACACCTGTGCCTTTGGTCTGATCCAGGAGTTCCTGCATATCCTTGAGGTCATGTCCTGATATCAGGATCCCCGGCCTGGTCCCTACTCCGATATTGATCTTCGAGATCTCCGGATTTCCATATTCCGATGTATTTGCCTTGTCGAGCAGGGCCATTGTGCTGACAGCACATTCCCCGGCCCTCATGACCATTGCCACCATCTCGTCTACACTCAAATCCTTTATGGTAGAGACCAGCCCCTCCATCAGGAAGTCATATATCTTCTCATCTTCAAACCCCAAAATGGCTGCATGATCCGCATAGGCGGCAATGCCCTTGAGCCCGTAGATCAGAAGCTCTCTGAGCGAACGGACGTCTTCATCCTCGCTTGAGAGTACGCCCACCTCAGCAGCCTTTTTCTCAAACTCAGCCCGGGTTTCTGCAGACCACACGGCAGAGTCGTGCAGGTCATCAGGCAAACAACCTTTACACCCTGCCCCGAGTTCATCCCTGAGCTGCAAACCCTCGCGGATTAGTTCTATCAACCTGTCATTGTCGAAATTCACGTTCGTTATGGTCGCGAACAGTGCCTTAGTAACAAACAACCCGGCCTTATTATCTGCATCTCCGTTTTGCCTTGCAATGATCCCATAGATCGATATCCCCTTCAGGACGTATACCAGCAGATCCTGGAGATTTGACGTTTCTTCTGTCTTGCCGCAGGCCCCTTTTATAGTACAACCCGTATTCTTTACAGTTTCCTGACATTGATAACAAAACATGTGCTTTCTCCTTTTATCATTTTTTCCGTTTCTTTTTATATGCACATGACGCTACCCGGATTCATGGTGGAGTGCCTTGACTTATGTTAAAAAATAAAATCTTACAGAAAAAAAGCAATTCAGCTTCAGAAAACGATCATTGATACACGCCTTGGTCTGCGAAATTTCGTTGCCCTGTCCCTGGCCTATCTGCTAGGTTCATTTTCACATTTCAAATTTTCAGGGAGGTATAATGGCAGAAGAGCGGTTGGTTTACAGGGGAAAATCCAAGGATGTTTATGAAATTGCAGAAGGTCCCTACAAGGGCAAATACCGTTTTGTATTTACAGACAGGGGTACCGGCTATATCGAGAACGACGGTAAAGTGGTCTTTGACCCCGGATATGATGTGGTAGTAGGTGAGATACCCGGCAAGGGCTCTGTTGCCTGCAAATTTGCCACCTATTTTTTCAAGATGCTCAAGGACAAGGGTATTCCTACACACTATCTTGAAACCGTGAGCGATAATGTCATGATCGTTGAACCGGCAGTCCCGCTCGGCATGCCCAATGAGGCATCTGAATTCGAAGGGTCCGAGGCATTGAGCAACCTGGAGTTCACATGGCGCAATAATGCCCAGGGGAGTTTCTGGCGGCGCTACCCCTTTGTCCGGCCCGGCAAAAATCTCCACAAGGTGGTGGAGACATGGACAAAGGGTGATGCCGACATACTGATAACCTTTGAGGCAATGGAGGAGGCCGGAGTGATGACCAAAGACGAGATCAATTATGTTCAGGATCTGGTCAAGGATATCGCAAAGGTCGTCTCTGATGAATTCACCTCAAAGGGACTGCATGTGGTAGACGGAAAGTTCGAACTGGGAAGGCTCAGAGACGGCGACGGCAAGATCGTGCTTATCGACGAGATCTCCCCTGACGTGCTTCGTGTATGCAGGGGCTATACCCCTGACGATGCCGGCAACTGTACTGTGTACAAAGATTGCATCTACACATCGAGCTCAGCAGACAAGCGCACCATCAAGGCCAGAAATCAGCTCAAGGCCGCTGCCTTAGAAGAGATCTTTCTATCCTGAGCAGACAAGGCTTATGCACTCACTGTTTGGATCGAGTTCCGGAAATACCGGGTGCAGTACAGTTGATCTTATAAGATAATATGGAGCACTGGAATAACGAAAGTCAAGAGGCCGCCTCCAGATGAAGGCGGCCTCTGTCATGTCTTATTTCGGGATACCTTTCATAAAGGTATAGTAATCGGAATCCGTACCGAGGATTAGTGTTGCGTTATTGAAGGAGGCCTGTTTATAGGTCTCAAGGGTCTTGTAGAAAGCGTAGAACTCAGGATCCTGATTATACGCATCGCCATAGATCTTGGTAGCCTCCGCATCGGCCTTACCCTTTATTTGCGAGGATGTCTTATTGGCCTCTGAAGAGATACCCTTGAGTTCTTTTTCCATCTGTCCCAGTATACTGGCCTTCTTTCCTTCACCCTCTGACCTGAATTGGGCTGCCTTGCGTTTTCTCTCCGAGATCATCCGCTCATAGACCTTAAGACGGACCTTCTCAACATAATTCAGGCGTTTGATACGTACATCCACCAGTTCCATGCCGAAATCGGGCATAGCCTTTGATGCCTCTGCGAGAATAGCCCTGGTGATCTTCTCTCTTCCCAGGACTATCTTGACATCCGGGACCCTATCGGAAAAGGTGGAACCTTCGTCCCGTTCTTCGTCCAGACCCTTTTCCACAAGATCCGATGTCCTCACAAGCTCCACGAGAGGATTTGCAGAGACATAGTCTTTTACCACAGAGTCCAGAGTGTCATCGAGCTTTGAATACGCCTGATCATAATCCCCTATGACCTGGAGAAATTTTAACGGATCCACTATCTTCCACCTCGCTGTTGCGTCAACCCAGATAAAGCGCTTGTCTCTTGTAGGGACCTCTTTTGGGTCTCCGTCCCATCTCAATATACGTTTTTCATAACTGGTCACCTTCTGTATAACCGGTATCTTGAAATGCAGACCTGCATCCTTTACCGCCTTAACAGGTCTGCCGAACTGGGTGATAACGACCTGCTCATACTCGCTCACGGTATAGAACAGACCGGTTACGGAAAGAGCAACGATAATAGCGACTAAGATTAATAAGAATCTGATCATCTTCATTTTACATCCCCTCCTTTCCGGTTTAGAGCTTCCATGTTAAGCAGGGGCAAGATAGATTTCTGCTCGCTGTCTACAACATATACCTGTTTGGCCTTGGGGATAATCTCTCGATATGCCTCCAGGTAGAGCCTTCGTTTTGTTACCTCTTTTGAACTGCGGTATTCCTTTAAGACATCAACGAACCTAGATGTCTCACCTTTTGCATTGTTAACGCGTTCGAGTGCATAGCCCCTGGCCCCGTTTATAATCCGTTCCGCCTCGCCTCGGGCTTTTGGGATCTCACGGTTATAGGTTTCCTGCGCCTGATTGATGAGCCGCTCCTTTTCCTGCTGTGCCTCGTTCACTTCATTAAAGGCATCTTTGACCTCATCGGGAGGTACTACGTTCTGGAGGCGTACATTTACGATCTTTACACCTCCGTCGTACTCATCCAGTATCTCCTGCAGCTGATCCTGGAAAAGCCTGTTTACCTCTTCGCGATTCTGCAGGATATAGTCAAAACTCCTGTCCCCGACAATGCGTCTGATTACCGACTCACTGAGATCACGTATGGTCTGAATGGGATCGTGGATGCTGAATAAAAATTTCCTCGGGTCCTGCCTTCTGAACTGGATGATCCATTCCATATCTATCACGTTCAGATCCCTAGTCAGCATCAAGGATTCACGCTCGCTGGCAACACCCTTTTCAAACCTGCTCCGCACACCGGGTTTCAGACTCTTGAATCCAAAGGTCTCGGTATCCACCTTGTCGGTATGCACCTTAAAAACCCTGTCGATCCCGAAGGGTATCTTGAAATGAAGGCCCGGTGTGACAATATTGGAAAATTGACCAAACCGGAGCACCACCCCCCGATGCCCTGCAGGAATTGTATATGCAGACGTGAGTGCACCGATGGCAATGAGAAATGCGATAAACACCAACGGCCACATACCCCTGCTCCCCTTTTTAAGAGAGTCAAATCCGGACTTGGCCTGCTTCATCATCTCGTTGATATCCTTTTCCGACCCTTGAAAACCACCTGGATTATTCGGATCCCATGACATATAAAATACTCCTTTCCCCACTGATATATTTTCAGCCTTAGATTAAAAGATGCTAGCCGCAGGCGGAGACAATGTCAATAATCTTCGCATCTTTATGCAACTTTATCTGTTGCCTTTTCTATCAGCTGTTCTCTTCTATTGCGCGGTTGTAGGCCTTTGATCCCACATATATCTCATCCTTGAGCGGGTTGAGTCTGTATTTGCGGATGCGGTAGAGCTGATAGACCGCCAGAGCAACATTCGACATCAAAGACAGCAGGCTGACGACAAAAAACGCCTTGGGGTTGTGGGTAGTCGCCACAGGCGCGATTCGGTCCGCAAACGAAGGGACCGTCATAACGAACATTATCCACAGGGCAAGTGTCTGGGCACGATGCTGCAGCCAGACGCCTTTCTTAATGAAAAAGGCCGGGATTGTACAGGAAAGCAGCAGTGCCAGGCCGCAATAGAATGAATGGTCGGCTATACAGTTGTAGGTATACGCGAAGTTCCAGAAATCGTATGCAATGATCCAGGGCCAGATCATGTCAGGCCAGACCATGTCTTTGGTCCGATCTTTGGAAATATAGATCCCGAACCAGCCGCATATGGTGACGATATTGAGGAGCCCTGCTATGCCGTTCATGATATTCCACGGGCCGGACATAAGCCAGAGATTGTCTATATAGGCCCCGCTCCATGCCCCGAATGTATAGCACTGAAAATCACGGATACATGCCTCAAAGATGTTAAGCGCAAGGATCAACGCCGGAAAACACAAGGCCCATTTCTTCTTATCCAGGCCCGGAATAAATCGGATCGCCATAAAACCCAGACACCCGGCAAGGGCGGAATAGGTCTTTACCCAGTTGAACCATGTGCCTGTTCCGTATTCATTACCCGGGGCCGCCGTGGTGGGCCAGACATACAGGGTAAGCCCGACAGGTACAATCAGGAAGAGGACCACACCGCCCCACCTTGTCGTACGACCGAGTTCATTAAAGGCCATCAGGGCAAAAAGCACTACAAACCAGATCGCCCAACCATTCAAGCCCGCAACTTCATACAAAATACCCATATTTTTATCTCCTTATGCATCAACAGACATCCATTCTCATCCACGGTGGTTGAATGGACTTCGGCCTACAGTGGTTCAATCGCAATCGCAATCCAGCCGAGGCAATTCTTCTGATCAGGTATGAATGCAAGTCCGCTGTTTCGTGGTGTTCACTGACATTTAGACGCAACCCTGCAAGGTGTCAAGGCGTTTCTTCCCGTGGAATCGCTTCGCACGAACGGTTAAAAGGGGTTTATTTGCAATTGACTCTTTGCTACCGATTCCCATATATAAATTTAATGTCACGCTGTGTATTATTCAACCATTCTCATGATAAATATTGAACAATCTTTACTGAAGAGGGGATTCCACTCAATAAGGCAAGAAAAGCATATGGGCATACACTATCCGCCCCGTTTCCTATTCAGCCGGTTTAGCCTGTGTACAAGGGCATCGGTATCTGGATGATATTTCCCTCTATTGCGGAACAGATAACCGTCTACAAGATTAAATGCCCTCTCATAATCGCGAGCCCTGTGTTCCAGGTACTTTGCGGCCTCTATCACTGCAAATGAATCGTTCGGGTACTCCTTAAGCATGTCTTGCCAGACCCTCAGCGCATCATCCCATCTTGCCGACCTCTTGTGCATCAACGACAACGACTTTTTCGCCACCATGGCGACACCTTTATCGTGTGATGAACTCAGGGTTTCGAACACCTTCAGCGCATATTCCGCCGCCCCCCTCTCCGATAGAAGCCCGGCCGCTGCAAGGAGATCTCTGTGGTCTGCATCGCCGGTATATAAAAGGCCGGTTATATACCTTACCAGGGCTGCCATGGAGACGATATCATACCGGTTGTGCTCAAAGACATCTTCCATCAGGAATCCGTCTCTATACCTGAGCCAGTCAAAATACCGTTGAGGTATCTCATAACCCGGCACATCGCCGACACGTCTGAACCCAAGGATCTCTGCCTCCAGGGTTACTAGCCTGCAATTGTCCAGGCGGTGACCTATGAGCCTGCGGCAGGGGTGAAGCAGGTCGAGGTGGGGCATCTCCAGAAACGGGGCTTCCATTCGGTTTAATATGTAGCGTGCAGACAACAGGTTTATGTCATAAGCCCTCCCGTTAAAGGAGACAAGAAAGCTTCTGCCTTTTGCAATATCCTGAATATAGGCAAGCACGGCAGCCTCTTCAGAGAAGTCCCTTGCAAAGAGCTGTGTTATGACAAAATTGTCTCCATCGAACCATCCCAGTCCGATGAGAAATGCAAATGTGCCCGATCCCCCAGCAAGGCCTGTCGTCTCGGTATCGATGAAGAGCCCGTCCGCATATCGAAGGGATCCGAACATACTGTTTCCCGTAATCATCGAGACCCTGTCCATATCTATACAGGACAGGTCCCCTATCATGTTTTTACCGTGACTGGACCCGCCAGGCATAAAAGTCCTTGAGAGGAAAAACCTGCCATAGCGGTTTTCCACCTCTTCACCGACGACGAGATCTTCCAGGGCCCTGACAGAATCCTGCCGATAGTTATAGGATGTGGGCGTTATTGAAGTTCCCCTGCGGGACATTACTGCATCTATCTTTTTGCGAAGTACGCTGATTATCTCTTTTTGCGATATCTGTCCGCAGGTCTCATCGTTCTCTCCGGTCAGACGTCTTAACCTGTTTTTTACGCTCATGGTTTATTATACATATTATCATAAAATCGTATGCACTGCTAAGTTTATCCTGAATAAAAAGTAATGTCCTGTCATACTATTTCCGATAAAAAATCCAGATAGATCTGTTCGAGGGAGGTGGTATTATCATCGATGGTATAAAGGAAGGCATCGAAAACTTAGATGAGGGCCCAACTAAAGAGGTGTTGGATTCTGCCGCAAGGGTCGTTTCAACCCTTCTTCTGGTCAGGAAAAACCGCTCTCTTTATCCGAAAAATCATTCTATCTGCGTGAATACCTTAGAACAACTGCTTAAACACTTTGACATATATCTCTATGAACACGGGGAAATAACAATCGATATCGAAAAGGACGCGATCTTTTTCCAAGGCAGACCCATACATACAGTCGAATCTGAAGAAAACAGTCTCCCTTTCGCACTTTTTAGAGATGGCGTAAGGTGGCTAAAATTCATAGATGGAATAACTAAAGATGAATTGCAGGAATTTATGGATATCTTAATCAAATACAGTGTGTTGTCCGACGAACCCGAGGGAGATATCGCCATTGCCTTATGGGAGAGAAAATTTACATATATCGAATATGAAACCGTCGACATGCCTTTTGATACAGAATACAAGATAGACCTGGAACAAACCCAAACCGATGAGGATACAATATCCGCACTTCACCGGGAGAGTAAACTGTCAGAGGAAGAGAAGCTGCAAGATCCCGCTATCGATCAGGCATCTATAGAGATCTCGGCCCAGGAGCAAGCACAAATCAAGGAAATGATCCTCATCGAAAAAAGAATGGAGCCCACGGCATATCTCGATGCCTTGTTCGACAGTCTCATAGTCCAAGTCGAGAAAGACAATTTCGAAGTCATCCTAGATATGCTCAAAGAGGAGCTCCAGGGATCACTTAACAGGAAAGATCTTGATGGTGCGCTAAAGATACTAAATAATCTCAATTATATCATGGAAGAGCGTGTCGATAATGTATCGTGGGCAGTATCGCTGATCGATAATTTTTATCTCTACATCTCCAGACCGGAGTGCTTGGATGTCTTGACGAATGTATGGTCTCAAACAGACATCTCGAATCATACGGCTAAGATGCAAAAGTTTCTCACATATCTCAAGCCCGAGGCTATTCATACGCTGGGCGAAATCCTGCACAAGACACCATCTTTGCAGATGCGACGTTTACTGACCGATGTGATCGCCACCCTGGCTGCACGCGATTTCTCACCACTCCAATCCCTGCTTACAAATCCCGACGAAGAATTGATCTACAGGCTGATCCCTGTACTGACAGGTCTGGAAGATCAACGCTGTGCAAATATCCTGTCGAAATTTATCAGACATAAATCTTTGCGCATACGCCAGGAGGCGATTAAGGCGCAGTTTCATAAAGGGGCTCTGCGGGTCAAGGATCTCTTCAGGCTTATAGATGATAAGGACGCGTCAATTAGGGCGCTTGTTTTTAAACAGATCGGTCTTTCACGGGATAATATCACTGAAAAATTCCTTGTTGAATACCTGGAAAGACCCAATCTTTCAAAGACCGACAGCTCTCATATAACTGAATGCTTCAAGGCCTTAGGCAAATGCGGATCATCCTTTTGTATACCATTTCTGCGAAGAACACTATTCTCTAAGGGATGGCTGCCCGGCTCAGCACACTCTCCGTTCAGAAACGGGGCTGCCATTGCGCTGAACAAGCTGGATACCAACGAATCCACGGAGCTCCTAAAGAAAGCAAGGAGGTCTCTCTATCCCGGGGTACGGGGTATTATCAAAAGAGCAAACAAAGATAACGTCGGTTCATAAAGGAGGTAAGATCTTGACTGAAATGGATAAGGAAAATGGGCTATCCGGCTGTGAATTGATAAAGGCCCTATATCAACTGATAAATACGGTTAAGATCCATCAGAACAACAACCAGTTGGTCAAGGAATGTGTTGAACAATACAGAACCGTTATATATGAACTGCTGCAGTATGGTGATGTGGACATACAGATCTGGAGGGGAAGATTCCATATCCAGGGAAACAGGCTTCGTTATCGGAAAGATATATTTCATATCATCAACGAGTTACTTGATTATTTTTCAGTTCGCGAACTGGGCGGGCTGCGCTTTCCATGCACATACCAAGACTATTCTTCTGATAATTTGATCACGTTTGTTCGTCTCTTGAACGAATCTGCCCACTACTATAACCCTGCAGACTGGCTTAGAAATGAATTGGAGAAAAACCCTCAGATACAGGTGGAAATCTTTAACAAACTCAAAGAAAACCCGTCAGACACAGATATACGTCGCAGAAAAATGGCTAAAGACACCTATTTTCATGCAGTTTCAACAATAAAAGATGTTGCCGACAAGGCATCACACGGGGTTGCAGGTGTACGCAGATCGAGGCGCCTTGCACAAAATATCGTAGACCTTGTAGAGGAAGACAGCTCACTTATCCTTGGCATATCAACGATCAAGGACTATGACGACTACACCTATACACACTCGGTCAATGTTGCCCTGCTTGCCACCTGTCTGGGCAGGCATATCGGCCTGTCTGAAATATTGCTGGAACAGCTGGCTGTATGCGGACTGTTTCATGACCTTGGCAAGGTGGGTGTCTCCAAGGATATTCTCCATAAACCCAGCAAGCTTGACAATACCGAATGGGAAGAGATGCAGAAGCATCCGTTGATAGGGGTACGCAAGATCCTCAAACTCAAGGCGCCGGCCGCTCTCAGATCAAGGGTAATCCTCGGCCCGTTCGAGCATCACCTGAACCCGGATCTCTCAGGATACCCGAAGACACACTTCATAAAAAAGATAAGCCTCTTTGGCAAGATCCTGCGGATAGTCGATGTCTACGAGGCACTGACATCTGAAAGGGATTATCGTCCCAGGGCGTTCACTCCTGATGAGGCCTTGAGGCGCATGTGGAGCGAAGCGGGCATAAACTTCGATACTGCATTGTTAAAGAGCTTTATACACATGATGGGTATATACCCGGTAGGATCCATTGTTGAACTCGATAGCGGAGAGATAGGCCTGGTTCTCGACTATCCGGATGAATCCGATATAGCAAGACCAGTGGTTGCGCTTCTGATAAATGACGAAAAAAACGGCCTGGCCATTTCAGACACAATCAATCTCACGAATCAGGATACCGATCAGGGAACTCCTGGTCGGAATATTGTAAGGGGCATACACTTTTCGAAACTAGGAATCCAGCCGTCCAGATTCTTCATTGGCCAAGCCCTTTTAACGAAAGATACTGCATGATCTTTCCATAGTCATGCTCGGGCTTTTGAGTATCCTTTACAAAAGCTCTTCTGCAGCCTCGGCAGCCGCATCGGCCCAGCCTGTGAGGCTGGATGCCTGCGTTGTCTTCTGAACCGCCTTTACAATCTTACCCGTGCTTACATCGACAAGCCTCAGGTCAATCCTCATGAGATCTCCCACTACCTGGTATCCGCCGAATATCATCCTGCCTGCACCAGCCATCTTCCCGACCCTGAGCCTTGTCTCTTCATCGGCGAGGCCGGAAGAACCGATGTTGAGTTCTTCCAGGATAATCAACAGCCTCTGCCTTTCTACTATACTGTACCTGCCGTCTTCAGCTATGGACTCGATAATCTTAGACGAAAGCATCTCACCCATAGGGTACACCCCCCCTTCGTAGCTCAGGTCCTCCAGGTCCCAGACAGCAATAACCGCAGGTGCCTCTACCCTGTCCGGCCCTGTTGCACAAGAGCAACATATAGCGGCAAACAACAATCCGAGGATAAGAATTGCCTTGGTCTTGGACATCATTTTATTTATCGCTTATACGGGCCGCTATCTTCTCAACGGCCTTGTCATCGGACTTAATAGGTCTCGAGGTATCGACAACCCGGCAATATGACAGGTCAGGCTCTACCTTTACGACCTTCATTCCCGCTATGCTCTTCGGCTCTGCCTTCAGTTTCCGGCCTTTATATTCAATGGGTTCCTGATCTTGTATAATCTCGAAGGTGCTGCCCATTACCACGCCCTGATTCGCGCCCAGATTAATCATGACATTGTCATCGTCTATGACCTTAACCACGTAGGCCTTCAGAGGATATTTCTCCATGATCGAAGATAGTATCTCCCTGTTTAGAGAATAGAGTTCTTCTTTGAGGGACGTACCGGGGCCTATCTCACGGTTCAGGACCTTGGGTATCAGGCTCGTCTCGGTATCGACGAGACGCAGGCTGAGCATGGTACCTGATGGTGTGTGCAGCATGGTACCTGTCCCCATGATCTTTGCGGCCAAGACCCTGCCCAGTTTGAGCGCGGTCTGGGGATCTGCTAAATCTGAAGAACCCAGATTCAGTTCCTCGAGCAGCCTCTCTATGAGGATTCGCTCCACCACCTTGACCCTGCCGGATGAATTAAGCTTGTCACTGAGTTCTGTGGTCAGTACGGTTGAAAAACCGTCCCTCTCCGAGAGAGAACCTGTTTCATTAAAATCCACGAATGAGATCACCATGGGTCTGGATGTCCATGAGTCTTCAGTCTTTTTGTCCGAGGCTGCCTTGTGTGAACGGTATCTCTTCGAAAGGTCCTTTACCAGCTTGTCTATACGTTCAGAGCGCTGTTCGTCGTTCTTTACGGCGAGCATCTCGGTTGCCCTCTTGACCAGCGCCATGGCAAAGACATCGTTTTTATCGATCCCCTCACCCTTTTTGTATGTCTCCAGGGCCTTGTCCCAGTTTCCCTGTTTTTCATAGGTAACGCCCTTGTTTGTCATTGCCTCTATGTAATAAGGGTCCAGGACCACTGCCTGGTCATAGAGCTCCCTGGACCTTTCGTACTTACCCAGGCTTGCATAAAGACGACCGAGCTTGTTGGATGCAGCAGCCTTCTGGAACGGTTCGCCTGAACCCTTCTTGACGGCCTTTTGATATTCACTCTCTGCGAGGTCTTTCTGGTTACGGCTGTAGAGGATATCGCCCTTGATCACATGCGCATATGATCTCTCAGGGGCCTTTTTTTCGACCTCCTGAGCCAGTTTAAGGGCCTTGTCCGTCTTCCCCTGTGCCGCGTAGACACTCAAAAGGCCCTCTTTTCCAAGGACCGAGTCATCACCTTTTGTCTCTGACAGAGAGGTAAATGTCTTTTCCGCTCCGGACGAATCGCCGGTCTTCAGGGCGGCATAACCCTTTACCATCATGGCCTTACTGTTCTTCGGGTCTTTCTTTATAACCTCTTCGCTTATGGCGTTGGCCAGTATGGTCTGGTTCTGCTGAAGCTTGCGCTCAGCCAGCCTTGAAAGCATCACGTTGGTCGTCTTGCCCCCGCCCTGGAAAAAGTCTATGGGCCTCAAGTCAGGACCGAGTATATAGCTTGTAGGCAGGATAGCCTTTGCATGGTACTGCGAGCTTATATCCGAATCGTCCAGCAGGATCGGAAACACCGGGTTTGCCTGCTTTATGAATTCAGCCACCTTATCCTTTGAGGAGGAGGTTATACCAAGCACGCTCAGGTCGGCATCCTTGTACTTCTTTGCCAGGTTATCCATGGTGAGCAGGCATTCCTGGCTCGGCCTGGATGCCGCATCAAAAAAATAAAGAATTATCATTGGTTTGTCTTTCATCGATGCCAGGTCATAGACCTTTGCGTCCACATCCTTGAGAGAAAAGTCCGGGGCGGTTTTGTTTGTGTCAAGCCGGGCAAGGCATACCCCGGCCAGGAGCACGGTTACTATAATGGTTACCGGAACGATCGATCGTTTCAAGAGACTCATGTTATTTCCTCCTCGCGTCTTTTTCATACGCATGTATAGTATATATCTTAATGCAATTACAATGCATTATCAAGCAAGACCTTATTGATCCGCTGTTTCATCGGTCGGGATCAGTTTTACAAACAGGGGGACCTCTTCCTTTGTTTCCACATTAAGCTGAGCCTCCCACTCGTAATAATCAGGCAGGCTCAACCTCAGTTCGTGTTTACCCAGGACGACATTGGTTGAGATCGGTGTCTTGCCCATAAATGTGCTGTCTATATAGACCTGGGCCCCCTCAGGGTAGCTCTGAACATTAAGCGGTGCCTTTTCCTGCACCATACCGATATTCAAAACCTCATCAGCGACCGTCCTTGTCGAATAATAAAACAGGGCTCCCCCGGCCAGGGCAAGGATAAGGAGAAAGACCCCGACAAACAATGGAAGATTTTCCGTCCTTTTTCCGTCAGGCACCTCATGATCCGTCTCTGAGCTGATCTCTTTGAGAAACAACCTGAATGCCTGGGCCATGTCTGCGCCCTTCTGAAAACGCCTGTTTATATCCTTGTCCAGACTTTTCATGATAAGCTTTGACAAACCTGCCGGCACGGCAGGGTCCGCCTTAGACGGTTCCTGAGGTATGTCCTGTGTTATCGCCCTGAACACTGCTGCCAGGTTTTCACCCCTATAGGGTTTTTTACCGATGGTTATCTCATAGAGGATAACCCCCAGCGAATAAAGGTCCGACCTCCCGTCAAGCCTCTGTCCCATGACCTGCTCGGGAGACATATATATCGGTGTACCCAGGATCTCTCCCGCCTGAGTCTGCTGGATGGCGGTAGGATCTTCGATACGGGCTATCCCAAAGTCTGTTATCTTGACCTTGCCCTGCGCGTTGATAATGATGTTGGACGGCTTGATATCCCTGTGCACAATCCCCTTGCCGTGTGCATAGTCAAGGCTGTCGGCCAACTGTATGGCGATATCCGCTATCTCTTCACGGCCGAGCCTCTTTTCCCTGATAACCTCGTTAAATGGCCTGCCTTCGAGATATTCCATGGCGATATAGATGGTTCCATGATCCTGCCCCACATCATATATCGTCACTATATTCGGGTGAGAGAGCCTGCCTATGGCCATTGCCTCTTTGAGGAACCTCTGTATAAAGTCCTCGCTGGTCACCCTGTCCTGACGCAGGACCTTCAGCGCTATCATGCGGTTTATCTTAGGGTCGTGCGCCTGGTAAACCACACCCATGGCCCCCTTGCCGAGTTCCTTTACTATCTCATAGCGTCCGTATTTCATGAGACCATCATTCCTTCACAAACCCGATAACCGTCTCTAGCGGTATCAGAAAACCCGTTGAATCCGAGCCTTTCTTCCTTGCCTTGACCACTGCCACAAAATTACCCTGTGTATTGAAGACAGGGCTTCCGCTGCTTCCCGGATACACCTTCATGCTTACCTGCCACAGGGCCTGACTGTTTACCGACCTGGGCGGACCGTTTACATAACCGGCAAATACCGTACCACTGAGGTCTTCAGGGCAACCCACGGAAAAAAGCCTATCTCCCATACCAACAAGTCTTATACCGTTGGCAAGGGATACAAAACCGTCAAATACCATATCCACATTAATAAGCGCCAGGTCCTTTTCATAATCTATCTTGATCAGTTCACCATTGATTTGACGCCCGTCAAAGAGCCATATGTGTATGGATTTTATATCCTTTAGATTATGTGCCGTGCATAGAACAAGGCCGGATCTGTCTATTACGAACCCTGAAAACTGCAGCAGACCGGCGTCTGTCCGGGCCTTTATGCAGACAATATTCTCCATCACGGAAAGCACAGGTGTCGGTATGGCCGTATTAGGCGACTCGACCTCTACGGGCACGCCCTTATTATAGCCGGACAGGACCCCCCATAGTCTGTTCAGACTTTCCTCATCGGTCCTGCTGCCGGGGGTGCTGGTCACCTGTACATCTGTTGCCAGCGGGGAATGGTGTCTCAGGGTTATTATCCACTCTTTATTATCCCTTACGGCTTGAATCCGGATCTGATCGCGGCCCTGTGTATTCGTGTATACACTGTAGCCTGAATCGTCGAACCACTGTCGGATATTATCCTCGACCTGGGCCCTTGGCATTGGATATGTCTTTGTTGACTGATCATTATCCTGTGCAGATGCACATAGAGAGGACAGGACAAATACGGCTGTAATGCATATGTGAAACAATCTCATGGCCGGGATATCCCTGCTATGACCACAGTTACATTATCCTTTCCCCCTGCCTGTTTTGCGAATTCTATAAGGTCTCCCGCCATCTTTTCCTGTTCGGTCCCGGACACCAGTACGGCAAGGACCTGCTCATCCCTTATCATATCTGTCAGGCCGTCCGAGCATAACAGGAATATGTCTCCGGGTAGAGCCTTGCCGCGTATGATATCAAGCTGTGGGCTCTGGGAGATACCCACCGCACGCAGAATAATGTTTCGCTGCTGGTGACTTTGGGCCTGTTCCTTGGTTATGATCCCCTGATCAAGCTGTTCCTGGACAAGGGAGTGATCCTTTGTAAGTTGCTTGAACTCGTGACCTCGAAGTCTATATGTCCTGCTGTCGCCCATATGACCCAGCACGAATCCTTGATCCGAAAATGCCAGTATCTCAGCTGTACACCCCATGCCCCTGTGTTCGGGATATTCCAGCACATGGTCTAGGATCTTTTTATTCGCACTCGTAAACGCGTTTTGGACAAGGCTGTTTACCTCATCGCCGGAAACTGATCTTCCTCCTGAAAAAACATCTGTGACCGTATCTACAAATATCCTGCTCGCTATCTCACCGGCGGCAGCCCCTCCCATTCCGTCTGCGAGGGCACAGAAACCCATTTCCCTGCTTATTGCAAATGCATCCTCATTATTCTTTCTTTTCAGCCCTGCATCTGTTTTCCCGGTATAGGTAATCCCCTGCATCAGCATCTTATCCCTTCAATCTTCTTGACATAGTATTATACTAAATTGTAATCTTGATGTCTCGGTAATTGTTTTTTTTATGAACCTTATATGAGAAAAGGAGAAAGCTGAAACAGCCTATGAAGAACGAACCTGCCATCATTGTACAGCTCATACACCTACAGGGCCCGTTAAAGGGCCAGATACAGGAATTTCAGGAAAGGACCATATCCATAGGCAGACACCCGACGTGTAGCGTAATCTTTCCAAAGGATCTCTCTTCAGTATCGAGAAACCATGCCGAGATCGTGCGTGAAGGAAACCGTTTTAAGCTTATCGACAAGAGTACAAACGGTACATTTGTCAACGGAAAGCAGATAACGGAGGTCTTTCTCAAGGACGGTGACGTAATAATCTTCTCTCAGGACGGCCCCAAGGTCAGCTTCCTGTCAAAGATAGACCAAGCAGAACAACAGGTTGAAGATATAGAACCCACACCCAAGGCAGTTGCACCAGGGCCTGTTGTCGAAGAACCACCTGCAGCGCCATCGCCGAAGCCCCCCGAGCCTGCCATCCCCGCCCCCGCAGAGCCCATGCCTGCAGAAGAGGTCCCGGTGCTCAGGGTTAAGGCCCCGCTCATTGTACAGTACGGTCCAACACTCAATTCCTACAAGGAACTTCCCATCACCATAGGCAATGGCCCTGCCTGCGATTTCCTCCTGACACACCCGTCGATAATGGATTCTCACGCGCAGATCTTTTTTGCCGGAGACCAATACTGGATCAAGGACCTCACAGGAAAAAGGTGTATATCTATAAACTCACAGGCCATTGATCTTCAGGCCGCGCTAAAGGTAAACGATGTCATCTCGCTCAGCCCTCAGGGCCCGATATTTCGCTTTCTGGGACAGGGCAGGCTCGCAGAATACGAAGAGCCTGTTGAAGAAGACCCGATACCCATGCCTGACCAAGACCAGCCCATGAACCAGCCCGAAGATGACAAGGTGCAAAAGGTCATAAAGTCGTTCAAGGATATCTTCAAGAAATAGGCATACTTCTCAAATAATCCGAAAAAGTACAATAATGGTGCTTTTTCGACTCTATCTTTTCATGAACGGTCTGTATAGAGGGTCGCCTATAAGGACCATCTTCCATGATAATAACGGCGGGCTCATAATGTAGCTCTCGGCCAGGGTATATCGTCCGCTTGTGAGCAGGTCGAAAAAAATCTCCGGTATTACAAAGGCATGTATGTATGGCTCGGGCAAATACCTCCGGCCTGTCGTCAAGTACTACGGAAAGCCCGGTCTTGCCGCGCACGATATCTGCACAGCGATGTATGGAGCGATCATAGTATTTATATCCCATATCATCGACATCGGCACTGTCATCAGGCATTTTCCATCGGGCATCAAAAAAGGCCCTGCCTGCAAGCCCATTCTTCTAGGCCTCTATGCCGTCATCGATGATACGACGCACAATCACCGGGGATAGTGCATCAAGCCGGGATACCATCATGACCTCATCCCTTATTGCAGACCCACCCCGACGGGTTTTTCCCGCATAGCAGGGGTTCTTCACCCAGCATTGCAAAGGATACGGCCCCCACCGGATAAGGGCTATCTCGGAATCCAGAGCTGCACTTCTGTCGGAACCAATCAAGGCATTCTCAAGCGCCCTTTTTGCTGAGAAAAGTTCCTCTTGCGAAGTACCTGTCCCGGCCTTTTCGCCGGATGGCGATATCGCCTGCTCGATAGACATAATCCGCTCTTTGAGGAAATCTATCCGGCCTTGTTCTTTACGGTTTCTTTCATCATCTTTGATCTTCAAAGGTATGCCGTACATGAGCACTATACATTTGATATCATCGAGCAGTTCTTTTTTAAGGAAAAGGTAAAAAAAAGGCACAAGAAGTAACCGGTGTGCCTTAATGGCAGCACCGACACTCCTACCCATATGACGGTTTATAACATCGATGAACGGCATATGATCTCCAACGCGACATGTCCCCAATCTCAACAGGTCTGACAGGCGATCCTCAGCCTCTGAATCAAGCCCAGCACTTATCCTATCGTTGACAGTTATGATACTGCCGGGCTTATGTCATCTTTCTATATCCTGTCGGGTTCGGGTTTATCCTTAAGCGTTCTGTTCCCCAGCTGTCCGGATGAGTTATCGCCCCATGTCCACATGGCGTTATTGCCGTGCAGATCATCATCCTCATCCGTCTTTATGCACGCGGAGTGTAAACCGCCCGCCGAGAAGGCACTTGCGTTTATCATAGATGATATAACGGCAGGGTTGGCCAGGAATTCTTCAGCACCGCCTGTTCCGAGTTGTCCGGACATATTGTCTCCCCATACCCAGAATGTCCCGTCGGTCTTAGCTGCCAGGGTATGAAAGCCACCTGCGGATACGACCTTCCATGTATTGTCTTGCCCCACTTGCATTGGGTAGCACTTATCTTGGTTATCCCCGAGACCAAGCTGTCCGAATTCATTTCCGCCCCACGCAAACAGGAGGGTCTGCTGTTCCTGTTCCACTATTGCCATACTGTGCGCACCTCCAGCGTGGACCTCTATGGGTGAAAATCCCTGGAACCAGGCCGTATCAACCTGTACCGGGACATAGGTCGTCCCGCCGGTATAACCGTTGCCGATCTGACCGCACTCATTGCTGCCCCATGCATAGACCTTTCCTGTCCTGTCCGCTATACCCAGGCTGTGGTAATCTCCGGAGGAGATATAGTACCAGTTCTCAGAATCGTCCACCTTTCCCGGTGTGTCCCTCATCTCAACAGTATCACCCAATCCTAGCTGGCCGGATATATTGTCTCCCCACGACCACAGGGATTTGTCTTCATTTATGGCAACGCTGTGTCGGGCTCCGGCAGATACGGCAACCCAATGACCATCTCCATCGACCGGCATGGGTTTGTCGGTATCACCGTCCCTGCCGAGCTGACCCCTGTTGTTTTCTCCCCATGACCAGATATTCCCGTCCTTGATGGCCAGGCTGTGGTGCATGCCCGCAGATACCTTTTGCCAGTCCGTATCACTGCTTATCATGACAGGGCCCGGCCTGGGGTCTTTATCGTCTGTGCCGAGCTGACCGTATTCATTAGCTCCCCATGCCCATAAACGCCCGAGGGTGTCGACGGCAAGGGTGTGAGATGACCCGGCAGATACACTAGCCCAGTTACTAGTAGGCATCGAGACTACTATATCGACTGTACCGTTTTCCGGGGTCTCTGTTCCGACATCGGGTGTCTGGCTGATCACGTTACCGACCGGCACGGTGCTGCTGATATATTCCGCAAGAGTGCCTAAAGTCAGCATATTGTCTTCTATAATATACTGGGCACTCAGTTCTGAGAGACCCTCTACCAGGGGCACGATCGCATTACCCTGACCGCACAGATACAGATAAGAGAACATATCGCCCGAATAGTTACCGTGACAAGGATTAGAATCCGGCACCTCAAGGTCCCAGGCACCTGTATATATACCTGCATTAAAGAAAGGCAGGTATATATAGTCTCCGATCAGGTCGAGGTCGCCGTTCATGTAATTACCGGTACCCGTGCCTTTCCACGACATTCCCTCCTGTCTATAGATGCAATTATCCGCATACACGGACTCTGTCTCAGAGATGCTTTGCCCCCACTGAATATCGTAGTGGTGCATGTCATCAGGGGCTGTTCCCTCTATGCTGATAATCTCGACCCTTGAAAATACGCTCAAGAGGGCACTGTCCGCGTGGTAAACTCCATGCCAGTCGCCTTCGACCCTTCCCCAGACATCGGTGTTATTATAAAAGTCATAACAGGTCATATAGATCTGACCGGCCATACGGTCATTGTCATCCATTAGGATCTCCCACGATGCCTTTGCAAAAGATTTACCTGAGTGATCACCTGCCTGTATGACATACACAACAGAGCTCATTGTTATCTCTCCTACATGGACACCGTCCTGGGTGACAGTACCTCTTAACCCTGATGTCTCTGTCATGAGCACGTCATTGTCTTCGGTTTCAAGTTCTCTTGAAGGCACATCGACAAGGGTGCCTGACCAGTCGGTTATATTGTCCGGAACAGCAACATATAGGTATTCGGACTGCGCATTGTACTGAGATCCTGAAGAATACGGCTCGTCATGATCCGCCTTCCATATACTGTCTGTAGGACACCCTGCTTCGTTTATGTTTACCCCTTTATGGTACATGGCCATATTCGGGACCTCGGGTCCCAGGGATATACTTAGATCTATCGGGGTTCCCTGTTCCACTTCATACCCTGAAGGCGGATCGGTCTGAATCACGGTATCATAGCCTGCATTATCATAATCTATGTGCATTACACCCACGCAAAGCCCGAGCGATTTGAGCTGATCAACGGCATCCGCCCTGTTTGAACCTGTAAGGTCAGGGATCATCACTATTTGTGGTGTCCCGAGGGAGACAACTATATCGACTGCCGAACCATCCGGTACGGACGAACCAGCTGCAGGATCCTGACTTATAACACTACCTGCAGGTACATTTTGGCTGTATCCTGTCGAAGTCGTACCAATGGTTAATCCCGCGCCGTTAAGAGCTGCACCGGCAGCGGCCTCTGTCATACCGACCACATCAGGAACATCGATCTGTGAAGACGACCCCAGAGATACTACCATGTCGACGGATGATCCCTGCTCCACTGATGAGCCGGCTGCCGGGTCCTGACTGATAATGTTTCCGGCATTGATCGTATCGCTGTATGCCGTAGTGATCGCACCTTCAACAAGGCCTGCGGCATCGATAGCTGTCCCTGCATCCGACTGGGTCATATTTACGACATCGGGCACAATCACCTGGGGGGCCGGGCCAAGGGATATCACTAAGTCTACAGAAGAGCCCTGTGCCACTGTTGAACCTGCTGCCGGATTCTGACTGATTACATTACCTGCATCAATCATATCGCTGTGTGCTGTAGTGACCGTGCCTTCAACAAGGCCTGCAGCATTGATAGCTGTCCCTGCATCCGACTGGGTCTGGTTCACGACATTCGGCACTGTTGATGACGGACCGAGGGATATCACCATATTCACCGAAGACCCCTGCGAAACAGACGTACCTGCAGACGGGTCCTGACTGATTACACTGCCGGCTGCGACTGTATCGCTGTAGTCTGAAGTTGTCGCACCTTTGAAGAGATCGGCATTGATAACAGCTGTAGTAGCATCCGCCTGGGTCATATTTACGACATCGGGCACAATCACCTGGGGGATCGGGCCAAGGGATATCACCATATTTACAGAAGAGCCCTGTGCCACTGTTGAACCGGCTGCCGGATTCTGACTGACAACATTACCTGCATCGATCATATCGCTGTGTGCTGTAGTGACCGTTCCTACATCAAGGCCTGCGGCATCGATAGCGATCCCTGCATCCGACTGGGTCTGGTTCACGACATTCGGCACTGTCGATGACGGACCGAGGGATATCACCATATTCACCGAAGACCCCTGCGAAACAGAAGTACCTGCAGACGGGCTCTGACTGATTACACTGCCTGCTGCAACCGTGTCGCTGAAATCTTGCGTGACTGTCCCCACCGAAAGGTGTGCTGAAGATATAGCAGCCTGAGCTGCTGCCTGGGTCTTTCCAACCACGCCAGGCACGCTAACAGGTGCCGGAGGAGGCCCGTCAGAGACCACAAGACATATGACAGATCCCGAAGGAATGAGCGCCCCTGCCGCAGGATTCTGGTTTATTACACAGCCTGAGTCCACCACTGTGCTGTGGCTTGTCGATACCGTGCCTGTGGCAAGGCCTGCACCGATAATCGTCGACCTGGCCATTGACTCTGTCATACCGGTTACTGGCGGAACAACTACGTCCGGTACAGGTTCCTCTTCTTCCTCTTCTTCTTCCACCTCTGCTGTTTTCCTGACCGTCACAACAATAGAATCGTACGCATTGACGCCTGTCTGATCGGTTACGGTAAGCGTAACCGTATAGGTTCCTGAGAGATTGAATGTTTTGCTGCCCGGGGTCCTGGATGAGGAGGCTGATGCCCCGCCTCCGAAATCCCATGAATAGTTTAGAGGTTTTGCACCTCCTTTGCCTGAACCCTGAAAATATACGGAAAATCCTGGATCTATAGTTGTATTATTTAACGGACTATCGATGGATGCAGACAGAGACACCTCCTCTCCGCTGCCGCTACCGCCATCGCCGCCCGAACTCCCTCCCGAACATCCGAAAGATAGCATTGTCAAGACAAGAACTATACAGATAAAAGATCTGTTTACAAACGATTGAATATTTAATGATGCCATTACGAATTCCTCCCAGGCTGTCCTTTCCAAGACCGGCTGATATGGATCAGTGTTATAATACGTTGATCTCGAAGTGTTTCCTGAATTCTCATATCCACTGCACATATCTGCCTGCATCCTCCAAGCTCATCTATTAATACGCTTATGCTCCACAAGTTTATGCAAAAACCGTGCATATTATTTATACTGCAATATCATCAACATAGACATTAATATAGAAAATAATCGAACAAGTATAGAAAATATTTACCCATCACAGGGAATAAAAGGTAACAAGTCAACTATTCAGGCTAAGATATCGGTGGCTAAGGGTTAAAACTTTTCTGTATGGTATCCTGCACCCTCCGCTGGAACAGCCTTTTCATGATATATGACCTGAAGAATTCAGCCTTCTTTGATATTTCGGATGTTATGAATATATTATCCTTCTGAGATCTGCCCTTTACCGCCTTCTTTCTCAACAAGATCTCATTATCTACAATCTTTTTGCCGAGTTCCACATAAAAACCCAGCTCTGTTATATCCTGTCCTAAATCCTTGATGGGCTTCAATATGTCCCTGCCGAATCGTACATCCTCCATGTCAAACAAGGTACGCCCGTTTTCCTGTATATAGGGTACGAGTATACCGATATCCATAGCCTCATCGATATCCTCATCGACAAGACCGGTGACCCTGATAAACTCTTCCCTCTCAATGAGTTTGTCAACAATATCGTCCTTATGTCCAAACACCGCATCTTCTATGGCCTCAGCCTCTTCCAGGCTCAGGCCCTCGTCCATACGTCTGAGTATATTCTGGATGACCGAGAGAGGGTAGTATTTCATCTCCTGCAGATAACGTATAGTCCTGACCTTTTCTATGCAACTTTCATCATAATAGGCCATGCTCTTATTGACCTTTTCCGGTTCCGGCAAAAGGCCCTGCCTTACATAATAACGTATGGTAGAGGGAGGTACACCGCTCTTCTTTGATATCTCACCTATCTTGATACGCATGGCCTTCTCCTTTCAACCATAAAGTTATGCTCTAAGCATTTACCTATAAATCATATACTTTTGCATGTCAAATAATCATACTTCGAGCAAAAAAGAAGGGACAAGGCCAATAGAATTGCTGCTGTCCCTATTTCTGCAGTTTATATCCTTTCGGAGGCTCATAAAAGCCTGCAGGTGTTTTTTTGTCTGCGTAGTCGATCAGTTCCCTTGTGGATCTCACCTCGGTGTTCATCATGTTCGACTTTGACAGGGTATATACGCTTATTCCTTTAATCTTGTTCATTTCTTTTGATATTTTTCCGACATTCTCTCCTGCCCCCGGCATCATCATGAGGTTGGCTGAAGACATCTTATTGAGCAGTTCATAGTCAAGCTTTATATCCCTGGTGGCCCATATCTCGGAAGTCAAAGGCCCCATGCCCGTCTGCATTTCCTGAATATACTTTCTGCAGTTGAATCTGCCGATCTTCTTTTTCTCCCCGGTCTCTTTGACGGTAACGGAAAATTGCCCCATACCCTGCATCATACCCTTCATGGCCTGCCTTGCAGAGGCCTTTTCCTCTTCCGTCATGTCACCATTATCCTCTATGGATGCATCGGCTATCTTGTCCATTGACATGGGGGCTTCATGATAGATCTTTTTGGCATCATCTATGATGTATATCATCTTCTTGTCATAACGCATTATCATGGTGTCGCTTTCCTGATTACTTCTAACCATGTCCTTGGCCACCCAGGTCTCAGTAATGGTATCCTTGGCCGGCTGTTTATGTCCCATCATACTAAATCCGTCCGTATGCTGCTTGTATTTCAGATACATGTCCGCATGTATGACACCCGGAAGCCCGATAAAGACAACCAGACAAAGACTGCATACCATCTTGATAATACCAGTTTTCATATCTTCCCCCTAATATCTTATTAATTCTGCACAAAATACTAGCATACAATTACTTGGACCATTTATGATTATAATTCAAGCCTCTGCATTCGGTTTTTGAACTACCGACTCAATATATACCTGATTCAGTGATAATGGATGTAATCAGCTCACTGGGTGTGACATCAAAGGCAGGGTTGAAAACCCTCACGTCAGGGGCGACCCTGAGTCCCTGAATGCCCAGTACCTCCTCTGGGCTGCGCTCCTCGATTACGATCCTGTCCCCGCTTTCCGTATCGTTATCAAAAGTGGACTCAGGCGCTGCTATATAGAAAGGAAGATCGTGGGCATGGGCAAGTACGGCGAGCGTATACGTCCCTATCTTATTTGCTGCGTCATGGTTCTTGGCGACCCTGTCTGCTCCGACTATAACGGCGTCTATCTTTCCGAGCTTCATAAGCCACCCCGCCATATTGTCGGTAATCAGTGTGCATGGTATATTGTCATGCTTCATCTCGTACGCTGTTATGCGGGCGCCTTGAAGCAGCGGCCTTGTCTCGTCCATATAGACCATGGAGAGTTTTCCCTTTTCATGAAGCCTGCGGATTACACCTATAGCGGTACCCATCCCGCCTGTTGCCAGAGAGCCTGCATTACAGTGGGTGAGTATATTGTAGGTTTTTCCGTCTGCAAAGAGACCGGCCCCGAAATCAGCCATTGCCTCGTTGGCCCGGACCTCCTCCTGCCATATTGCATCGGCCTCTGTTCTGGCTGTCCTGTAGATGTCGCTCCCCATACTACTGCCAAGGGCCTTCATCACCCGCCTGAGTGCCCATTCCAGATTGACCGCAGTAGGTCTTGCCTTTACAAGAACATCAAATGCCTCCTGCAATGAATCAAGCCCTGATCCTGCCTCCAAAACAAGTCCGTATGCAGCCGCGATCCCTATGGCCGGGGCACCCCGCACGGCAAGGGTCCTGATTGCCTGCGCAACATCCTGCGCGTTCGAACACTCTATCCAGACCTCTTCGCCGGGAAGACGCCTCTGGTCCAGGATCAAAAATACATCGTCCTTAAAACAAAACGGCTTAATCAACTGAGCATCTCCTTGACGATCTCATTTAAAAGCTTCGGATTTGCCCTGCCTTTTGTCGCCTTCATGACCTGGCCCACGAGAAAACCCATAACCTGTGTCTTCCCCTGTCTGTACTTATTCACCTCTGCCGGATGTTCTTCAAGCACACAGGCAACAACATCTTTCAATTCTTCCTCGCCTGATATCTGAGCCAGGCCCTTATCCTTTACTATCTCTTCAGGTCCCTTGCCTGTGGAGAGCATCTCCTCGAAGATGTCCTTGGCCATCTTACCCGATATGGTCCCCTTTCTTATCAGGACTAGCATCCCTGCAAGCATGCCGGGCGTGACCTTGAAATCCTTAAGACCAGTCTGCTCGTCTTTTACAGCCCTGAGCACCTCTGTCATTATCCAGTTGCTGATCTCCTTGGGCCTGTCATACAGCCCTGCACATTGTTCGAAATAATCGGCAAGTCCTGTTGTCTGTGTAAGCACATCCGCATCATATGAAGGTAGAGAGTACTGCTGCATGAATCTCTGCCTCTTTTCGCGCGGCAGTTCCGGTAACTTCTGAACAATCTCTGCGATCCAGGACTCATCGATTACTATAGGTACAAGATCCGGCTCTGGGAAATACCGGTAATCATGACTTTCCTCCTTGGATCGCATGGCAAAGGTCTGATTCGAAGATGCATTCCACAGCCTTGTCTCCTGAACCACATGCCCCCCGGATTCTATGAGCCCTATATGCCTTTCTATCTCAAATTCAAGGGCCTTCTGTACATTCCTGAACGAATTCATATTCTTGAGTTCCGTACGTGTACCGTATACTTCTGCCCCTTTCTTCATAACCGAGACATTTGCATCACAACGCAGTGATCCCTGTTCCATATTTCCGTCACAGATATTGAGATACTGCATGAGCTGCCTCAAATCCTTCAGATATGCCACGGCCTCGTCCGTGCTCGATATATCCGGCTCAGTAACGATCTCTAGCAGGGGAACCCCTGCCCTGTTATAGTCTACATAACTGTACGGCGCATCCACGTCATGGATATTCTTCCCGGCATCCTCTTCCATGTGTATCCGGTTGATCCTGATCCTTTTTGCATGGCCTTTGCCGTCGATGTCTATATATCCGTCTGTGCATATGGGTTCATCGAACTGGGTGATCTGGTATCCCTTGGGCAGGTCCGGATAGAAATAGTTCTTCCGGGCGAATATATTATCCTCTGTGATGCGGCAGTTTGTGGCATGACCCAGCTTTATACCACAATCTACAACACGTTTGTTTAATACGGGCAGAACACCCGGCATACCCATACACACAGGGCATGTGTTTGTATTCGGTTCAAGCCCCGTGTCTGTTGAACACCCGCAGAATATCTTTGTGCTGGTCAGCAGCTGGGCATGGACCTCAAGGCCTATTACGACATCATATATCTCTTTACTCACGGTGTTGCCTCATGAAAACCTGTGTATTCCTGAAACGCCATAGCAGTTCCCAGCAGAGAGTCCTCCCTGAGCGCGGGCGCCATCAACTGCATGCCTACCGGAAGGCCGTCCCTGTCGAACCCGCACGGTACACTTATGGCGGGCAGACCTGTCAGGTTGGCGGGTATGGTATATATATCAAGAAGATAGATACTCAATGGATCATCGATCATGTCATCAAGACCAAAGGCGGTTACCGGTGTGGTAGGCCCTGCTATGATGTCGCATTTTTCGAATGCCCTGTTGAAATCCTGCATGATCAAAGTCCTCACCTGTGAGGCCTTCTTGTAATATGCATCATAATAGCCTGCAGAAAGCACATATGTGCCCAACATGATCCTCCTCTTGACCTCTGTATTGAAACCCTTCGACCTCGTGGCCATGTACATATCCATAAGATCTTCGGTCTCCGCAACCCGCATTCCATAACGCACCCCGTCATATCTTGCAAGGTTCGAACTGGCCTCAGCCGTTGCTATAATATAGTATACAGCCACACCGTATCTTATATGAGGCAGATCCACGGGCACGATCTCGGCACCGAGCTCATTCAATGTAGATATGCCTGAGTCTACCGCCTTGTGCACATCTGCGGCAAGACCGTCTGCGAAAAATACATCCGGAACGCCTACTCGCAGACCGCGCATATCCAACGGGTCCAGTGATATCGGATTATATCCCATATCTATACTCGTGGAATCTCTCGGGTCATACCCCTTTATGGCATCGTAAAGCACGGCTGCATCGCGGGCCGAACGTGTCATAGGACCTATCTGGTCCATAGAAGAGGCAAATGCCACAAGACCGTATCTCGACACAGTTCCATATGTCGGTTTGAGGCCTGTAATACCGCAAAAGCTGGCGGGCTGTCTTATCGACCCACCGGTGTCGGATCCCAGGGCCCCGGCGCATAGCCCTGCCGCAACTGCAGCGGCGGATCCACCGCTCGAGCCTCCCGGTGTCCTTGCAGTATCCCATGGATTTTTCGAGGGTCCGACAAAACTGCTGGTCGTGGCAGAACCCATTGCAAATTCGTCGAGATTTGTCTTTCCTATTATTATTGCACCGTTTTTCCTCAGCCTTTCTATTACCGTTGCATCGTATGAGGGTACAAAGTTCGACAGGATCCTCGATGCGCATGTGGTCTTCAGTTCTTTAGTGCAGATATTATCCTTTATTGCTAGAGCAACCCCCAACAATGCGTTTTCCTTCTCATCATCCAGCTCTCTGTCGGCCTTGAGGGCATCCTCAAAGGCCTCGTCGGCATTTACGGTGATAAATGCATTGTGAGAATCCTTTCTGATCCTTTCTATGAGACCATGTATCTCTTTAGAAGGCGTTATCTCTTCGTATCTATATCTTCTTGCGGTATCAAACATAGCCCCCCCTAATCCAAGATCTTCGGCACCACGATATTGCCGTTTTTTGTCTCGGGCGCATTTTTAAGCGCAAGAACCCTGTCCTGGGAGGCTACTACGCCATCATTGCGCATGGCATTGTTTATGTCGAGGGTATGAACAGCAACTCTAACATTATCCGTATGGACCTCGTTCAACAGATCCATATAATCAAGTATCGAATTCAGGTCCTCCTGAAATCTCTCCTGTTCACCATCCTCAAGCCTGAGCCTGGCAAGCCGTGCGATATGAAGCACTTGTTCTTTGCTTATTTTCATATAGACACCTCACATATAGTATTATGCATACAACAAGATGACAAAACATGTTTTTCATTAAACATTATTATTATTATTATTGATTATTTTCAACGTTAATTATAACATGCTTAAATATATAAGCATACTAAAAAGTATAACCAATAAAAGGGGAAGACATGAAAACATTTGTGGAAAAATCAATGCCTGCCGTCTTTCAAAACCGAGTACGGTTATATGCCAAGAAGACTTGTGTCGCCTTCAAGAACAGCAACGGTGCATATGATGAAAAATCCTGGGACGAAATGAACGATATGATCCGAAACCTCGGATATTTTCTAATAGAAAAGGGCGTCAAACCCGGTGACAAGATAGCCCTGTTCTCTCCCAACAGGTATGAGTGGTGGATTGCCGATATGGCCATCCTTTCCATAGGGGCTGTAAACGTACCGATCTACGCCACCAATTCAGCTGAAGAGTGCCAATATGTAATAGAAGATTCAGATGCGAGGATGTGCCTTACCGGGACAAAGGAGCATACGGACAAGATCCTCGAGGTCAAAGACAGGCTTTCGAACCTGGAGTTGATCATCTCCTTTGAGGATATCAAGAACGGGTCGGACATCATTACAGACCTTGCTTTTGCGTACGAACAGGGAAAAATCAAACCCGCCCGGGAAGAATTCGACAAAAGGATTACTTCTATAGACAGCTCCGATGCGGCAACCATCATCTACACATCAGGCACCACTGGAAATCCTAAAGGTGTGATGCTCTCCCATAACAACTTCTTTGTAAATGTAAAACAATGCTACAATGTTGACCCGGATGTCTTTGCAAACGGACCTGAAATGACGGCCTTGTCGTTTCTCCCTCTTGCACATTCATTTGAACGCACTGTCGGGTATTACCTGGCAATCTCATACGGGGTGACGGTATATTTCGCCGAAGACTTCTCAAAGATCCTGGAGAATCTGCAGGAGGTCAGACCCAATTGCATAGTAAGTGTACCCAGGCTCTATGAAAAGATACATGCGGGTATACTCGCAAAGGTCTCAGGAGCCCCCCCTATAAAAAAGGCACTATTCAACTGGGCAATGGGTGTAGCAGAGGACAATCTCCCATACATCTGCAATGACAGGTCGAGGACAGGACTGTTCTCATTCAAATATCTTCTGGCCAACAAGATAATCTTTTCCAAGATCAAGGCGGCCCTGGGCATGGACAATCTCAAATTTGCATTTTCGGGCGGAGGTCCTCTTTCAGTATCGGATGCCGAATTCTTCCTCGGCATGGATATCAAGGTCCTCGAAGGGTACGGACTTACCGAGACATCACCTGTCACCAATGCCAACAGCCCGAAAAAAATCAAACCCGGCACAATAGGCAGGTCTGTCAAGTACACACAGATAAAACTGGGAGAAGGGGGAGAGCTTCTGATCAAAGGTCCTCAGGTTATGATGGGTTATTATAAAGATGAAAAGGCTACAAAGGATGCGTTCACCCCTGACGGCTTCTTCCGGACAGGCGATATAGCCACTATAGATGAAGAAGGATTTGCAAAGATCACCGGCAGGATAAAGGATATCATCATCACATCCGGAGGCAAAAACATATCTCCCCAGAACATAGAAAACAGCATCAAGGCCTCCCCCTATATCGAGCAGGCAGCTATCATAGGAGAAAATAGAAGATATCTGTCCGCCCTTGTGGTCCCGTCCTTTCCTGACCTGGAGAAATGGGCAAAGGATGGAGGCATAACATTCAACTCAACGAAAGACCTTGTCCGCAATCCCTCAGTCAATGAACTGATAGCAAAAGAGATAGAAGAACATACAAAAAAGTTCGCTCGAGTAGAACAGATCAGGAGATTCACCCTTCTCGAAACGGAATGGTCACAGGCCACCGACGAGCTCACCCCTACTCTCAAACTCAAAAGACGGGTCATCAACAATAAATACTCCTCGATAATAGAGGGCATGTATCCCAAAGAATAGACACACTCACGGTGAAGGGAGCCCCCCTTCACCGTTATACTTTAGACCCTTTTATAAACAAAAAAACAATAAACATACATACACATCACAAATAAAAAAATAGTTGCGATAAATTATTTTCTTTCAACACCATGTGCATTTAACACAATTAATTTTCTTAATAATAAGGCAGTTCATCATTGCCAACACATAGATATTTATCTAACTACTTCATAGATTATACTCTTGATTAACCCCTTTTATTTGTTATATAATAAAATAATTACGCGATTTAGAAATATACATATATTTTATTGAGGAGGATAATATGGCTAAGTTCGAAGAAACATCCATGGGTGCCATCTTTCAGAACCGCAAACAGGAATACGGCGAGAAGGAGCTTGTATCCTACAAGAACAAGGAAGGTGTATGGGAAGGTATCACATGGGACAAGATCGATGAGATGGTACGCAAACTGGGACTATTTCTCATCAATAGAGGTGTAAAGGTTCAGGATAAGGTTGCCTTATTCTCAGCCAACAGGTACGAGTGGTGGATCGCCGACCTTGCCATACTGTCTATCGGCGCGGTCAATGTACCTATCTATGCCACCAATTCCTCGGAAGAATGCAGATACATCATAGACAATTCCGACGCAAAGATGTGTTTTGTCGGAGACAAGGTTCAGATGGACAAGATCCTTGATGCAAAGAAAAAGCTGCCAAACCTCAAAGAGGTCATCCTTTTTGATGAGCTTGACAAGAACGTCGATGGGGTCATCAAACTTGCCGATGCATATAAAGAGGGCAGCGAGTACAAGGCCAAAGACGAGTTTGACAAACGCCTCAAGCCCATCAATATAGATGATACCGCCACCATAATCTACACATCGGGTACAACGGGTCCGCCAAAGGGGGTCATGCTCACACACAAAAACTTCGTATCCAATGTCATACAGCTAAACAGTGTTGATCCTGATTTCCTGTCGGGCGATTATACCTTCCTTTCGTTCCTGCCCCTCGCACACTCACTGGAAAGGACGGTCGGCTATTACCTGCCCATATATCTCGGCGGAAAAACGGTTGCCTTTGCAGAGGACATCTCTAAACTCCTCGACAACTTCAAAGAGGTAAGACCACACTTCATAGTGAGCGTACCCAGGATATATGAACGAGTGCATGCAGGTATTGTCACCAAGGTCTCGGGTGCTTCACCCGTTAAAAAGGCACTTTTCAATTGGGCCATGGGTATTGCAAGAGAAAACCTGAACTATTTCTGCAACAGCAAACCCAGATCAGGCATGTTCGCCTTTAAATACAATCTCGCCAACAAGCTCATCTTCTCCAAACTCAAGGAAGCCCTGGGCATGGACAGGATGCAGGGAGCCATATCAGGCGGCGGCCCTCTTTCCATATCCGATGCAGAGTTCTTCCTGGGCATGGAAATAAGGATACTGGAAGGCTTCGGCCTTACCGAGACAACCCCTGTCGTAACCGGCAACCAGCCCAAACTCATAAAACCCGGCTATGTCGGACCTGCTGTTAAGGACACAACCATCAAATTAGGAGACGGCGGAGAAATCCTTATCAAGGGCCCGCAGGTGATGACGGGCTATTACAAAAACGAGGCCGCGACCAAAGAGGTATTCACCAATGACGGGTTCTTCCGTACAGGCGATATAGGCGAGCTGGATTCGGACGGATACCTCAAGATAACAGGCAGGATCAAGGACATCCTTGTAACCTCAGGCGGAAAAAACGTATCCCCGCAGAATCTCGAGAACAGTCTGAAATCATCCCGTTACATTGAGCAGGTCGCGATTATCGGCGACAACAGAAAATATCTCTCCGCCCTTATCGTGCCTTCTTTTGAATCGCTCGAAAGCTGGGCCAAGGAGAACAACATCCAGCACAGCAACCACCAGGAGTTGGTCAGCAACGACGAGGTTGTCAACCTTATGGAAAAAGAGATAGAAAACAACATGAAGGAGTATGCCCGGGTAGAGCAGATCAGAAAGTTCACCATCCTAGCAAATGAATGGTCACAGGAGTCAGGTGAGCTGACGCCTACACTCAAGCTCAAAAGGCGCATCATCAATCAGAAATTCTCAAAACAGATAGATGACATGTACCCTCCTGACCCAGGAGCTGCTTAACAAATCAAAAAAAGGGGGGGGCAATCCAGCCCCCCCTTTTTTTATTCCTGCCAGGATCTATAGATCCAAGGCCAATACAGCGGCACCTATGGCGCCGTTTAGCTGTGCATAACCCGACACCTCTATTTTTGCGTCAAACCTTTTTTCCAAAGATCTTACAACCCCGACATTCTTTGCGACACCGCCTGTCATCATAATTGGCGGCCCTGCATCAAGACGCCTGATCATTGCAAAAACACGAGAGGCGACCGCCTCGTGTATCCCGGCTATGATATTCTCTCTGGGCTCCCCCTTTGATATGAGAGAAATGACCTCTGATTCCGCAAAGACCGTACATATGCTGCTTATCTTTGACGGATTAGAGGATTTGAAGGAGATTGCGCCGAAGTCATCCAGGTTTACCTCCATGGCCCTTGCCATTACCTCAAGGAACCTGCCTGTCCCTGCAGCGCATTTATCATTCATTACAAAATCGTTCACCTTTCCGTTAGGGTCCAGTATAATCGCCTTGCTGTCCTGACCGCCGATATCTATTATGGTTCGCACAGCAGGATTCAAAAAATACCCCCCTGCCCCGTGGCAGATGATCTCCGTAACCGCCTTGTCTGCAAAATCAACACTGTTCCTGCCGTAACCTGTAGAAACGACCTTGTGTATATGCTGCTCATCGATACCCAGATCAGAAAGTATTGCCCTGTATATCTTTGCCCCGGCCTGCTCGGCATGGTAACCGGTAAAGGACAGCATGGTCCCGAGGATAACCCCGTCTTCCAGGACAGCCGCCTTAGTCGTTATCGAACCGATATCTATTCCGGCAGTCTTCAATATAAACCACCTGGCGTTAAAGACCCGCCCTGCTTGATCATCTCCATGAACGAATCTATCCTGGTGGATATCTGGCTTTCAGAAAAGCTCCTCTCATCATTCATGTGCGATTCTATCATAAGGCAGGGTGTGCCCCTTTTTTTCTGAATAATCCTCATGATATCATATTGGCCGAACGAATAAGGTTTACAGCTGCGATTGGAATGCATGACAATGCCGTCAACACTGTATTTGTCTATCATCCCTATTATAATCCCGGCCATTTCATCAACACCGATATTGAGGTAGATCCTTGTATAGGCCTCGGCAATACTTTCGATAAAATTGTTATCATCTATATATTTCATGGACCTGGACCATGCGCTCGTGTAGGTGTCTGCAACCAGGCAGGCATCGTGCGCGGAAAACTTTTCCGAAAGCCACTTCAGCCGGTACCAGACCGGCAGATTGTCCCAAAGGAGACGGTACCGCTCTTTCGGTACAGCGCTGATACCCTCACCCACCCTTTCCTTCATCTCTTCGAGAAGAAAGTTATAAAAGTCGACCACCTTGTCCGTACCTCTCAGTGTCACGATCAGGGCCAGAAAAAAAAATGCATCAAAGGCGCTCATGGGCGAAGGCCTGTTTGTTGTCGTATCCAAGACCTGCTGCCACAGTCTCTGAGCCTCAAGAGAAAGTCTCCCCACCTCTATGCCCCGGTCATAGTCAAACCTCTTAGAGCATATCTGTTCGAGAAACGTTATATACTCCTGTATCTGTCTCCTTACATACACACCTGCCTGCTCGGTCATGCCCTGATGACAGAACGGGGTATCAAAAATAAAGAGCGGGACATTGTAGTATCTGGCCTGGATCTCATACCATTTCATCACGGTAGAACATATGTTATTACAGCATATCAGCATGTCGGGCCTTGGAAGACCGCCTATCGGCCCCCCTTCTACGGTTGAGCAGGCAATATCGGCCCTTGCATAGGAGCAGAGATCCCCGCTGTACCCCATTGCCTCGGCCTTCTCACAGAGATCCCCGCCCATGTGTGACGCCCCTATCATAGCCCCGTAATTCTCAGGGTATACAGGGATTACATCCATGACAATCAAGGGCTCAACAGGCCCTCCGCTCGTTATCCATGCAACCTTATCACCTTTTTCCCCTGCCTGTTTTGCACATATATAATATTCGGTCATGATCTGGCGCATCATTGCAGCAGACCTGATCTTTCTTTTCTTTGCATCTTTTTGCTTATCCGTCATATTCAAACTCCTGCACTCTATCCGCTGAAGATACCTAAAGCATGTGCATAAAGGTCTCAAGCCTTGTAAGCAACTGTCCTTCAGAAGGGAGATTATCCTCCACCTCCAGCAGAATGGACGGTATCTTTCCACCCTCTAGGCACTGCTTGAGATAGGGGTAATCAAAGGCATGCGGATCGCAATACTTCATGTAAAGAAATATCACCCCTTCTATATCGTGTCTGGTAACTATATCCATTATGTTATCACCACGCTCAGAGGGTGACCTGTGTTTTGCAGGGCATATGGCCCTGCTGTAGTACCTCTTAGCGATCGAGACAATGGGATCGTCCCCTTCATCAATCATTCCGTCAAAGCTTCGGGTCCCGGTACAGAGATCATCCCAGACAACACAACCGCCGGAATCTTCGATAAAGGTATATATATCAGGATGAGAGCATATACTTCCGACAAGCATGATGCGCTTTCCCGCGGCCTTTATCGAAGATTGTCTGTGAGTTAATCCCTTTGTCAGATCAGAAAGCCTTTCAGCCAAACAATCCCTGTCCATGATCATGGAAGAACGAACGATAGCGTACACATCCTTTGAGCCGATTTTGCCGGGATTACCTGATCTGATCTCGTATATCTTCCTTAACGATCTTCTTATGCTGTTATATTTCCGAATAGATTCATGGAGGGCCTCATCTGTTATCTGTATAAAGAAATGATCCTCGATGTCTTTTTTGAATCTATACAATACATCTATCATATATTGCATGGAGCTTTGAGTGTTCAGCTTGACCGGCAAAATCACGTCTGAAAAAAAACCGGTATTGATATTCATGCGCCATATATCGGAGAGCCTCTGTATAGAATCGCACGTATGCGGAAAGACTATCCCGTCTATATAATCAAGATCGCCTGAAAGCGCGTCGGAGAGCCCCCGTCTCACAAGACAGCAGCAGTACGACTGCAAATGCTTGTCTGCCAGGTTGATGTCGATGTGTTCTCCAAATAGCCTTAGAGGGTGTAGACATGCTGCATGGATGATCTCTTCGGGGGCATATGTACAGAAATAACCGATGATCTTCTTTCCTTCGGCCTTTATCTCTCTTGCATATCTATTCGGCTCGTTTGATACCTCATTAAAAAGATTCAGCCCGGACATTGCTACTCCCGTGTTTGGCATTTTTAACTGCACATATAACCTAACCGGCAAGCCCTGCATACCGACAAGGATATACTTAACCTTCATCTCTGATTTACGATTATATTTTTGTGAAATTATACCAGGTTAATTGCAACATTTCCAATGGAATAACCATTACCTTCTTGTTTTCAATAAAAGATCTCTCTATATACCGATAAGTGCAATGGCCGTCAAACAGAGCACAACGCCCTGCCATTGTAATACCGACACCTTTTCCTTGTTTATAAGGCATGCCAGGATAATGGTTGCACACGGGTACATAGATGCAAGCACGGCAGCCACATCAAGCCTGGTGAACTGCTTTGCTATCATAAAGAATACATTACCGCCTGCATCGAACAGTCCTGCATAGACAGCAACAGGGTTGCTGTCTAAAGACGGCACCTTTCCCCTCTGTATAAAGATCAAGATCAATGCTATGATAACAGCTACACCCTTTGTAATCACCAAAGGCCCGAACACGTAGCCATCTCTTACCTGTGCTATCAATATGAAGAAGAAACCGAATCCTGTCCCTGCTATCACTGCCATAAGAAGGCTGAACGAGTCTGCACCGGCCTTACCATCCACCGGGCGAGATACAAGCCATATGCCAAAAATCGCAGAGATAAAACCGATCATATGCAATAAGCCCGGAACCCCGATATGTATACAACTGAATATCACAGGCAGGCCCGCGCCTATAACCGCCGCCACAGGTGCCACTGTCGCAGCATTACCCATAGAAAGGCCCTTATATAGCGCGGCAATGCCGAATGCACCGCATACGCCTGCACACAAGGCCCAAAATACATCTATACGTGCTGGCACTGCCTCTCCAAGGATCAGGGCTAATATTGCAAGCACGATGATCCCCGGAACAGCAGAGACATAAAGGACCTGAAACTGATTCTGAACTCGCGTAGCAACCCCGCCGGTAAAATCTCCGGCGCCCCAGGACATTGCAGATGCCAATGCGCTGATCACCCCTAATATATGTGACGTCATCATGCTATTACCTCACGGCAGGGCCTGTTTGCACCGCGGCACTGCAAAATATTTTAAGACAAAAGCGGGCTTACCACAATTCTTTGAAAACTACCAGTATGCCCTAGAGCCGAAGATGTGCTATATGTTTCTTCATGTGCAAACAACTTATCATAACACACCCGGGCAGTGCCCACTTTGACGAGATGACCGCCATAAGCCTTATCCTTGCCTGCAATCAGGACACCGTGTTCAGCATAGAACGTAGAGAACCTACGCAGGAAGAGATAATGGACAAGAAAGTCTGGGTTGTGGATACAGGTGGGAGCTACGATCCTGCGAGGTTAAATTTCGACCATCACCAAGACCTTGATTGTCCGGCCTCTTTCATACTTGTAGCGCAATACCTCGGCCTTTCAGATATGCTTTCCACCCTTAGCTGGTGGCGTTTCAAGGACCATGTCGACAGGTTCGGCCCTGTCAGGAGCTCAAAGATGTTTAATGCAGGCGACGAAATGGTGAACATCAATCCTGTTGAAAACTGGTTCAAGGATTTCTTCAGCCGTGATCCGCAAGGTCTTGCACCTCAGCTCCGGTCCTACGGGTTATACATTATAGATATCGCCCGCAGGCTAAAGGATCAGATAGACTTCTGGAAGACCTGTGAGAGGGTATCTATTGCAGGTGTTTCCGCCATGGTCGGTAATACGGAAGATACAACAGGTCTTGAGGAATTCCGCCGCATGGAAGACAACCCTCCCGAAATAGTACTATCACTTACACGTGAGGGCCAGGGGTGGAGACTTTTCCGTTATGAAGGAGCCCCTGTTGATTTTACACGCATTTCAAATAGCCCGGACATCGCATTTGCGCATAAGAGCGGCTTCCTAGCCAAAACAGTCAAACGCCTTGATCTCAAGGACCTTATACCCCTTGTAAGCAAGGCCGTTATCAGACCCTGATCTCGTTCATTGTCGCTTATAGATTTGCATACACAATAACCGGCAATACACGATTATTGGACTTTGATATGTGATGTCCACGAATACAGATTTCATATGGAAATTTGTGCTTTCCAGTCCATCTTGAAAGTTATAATTTATCGCAGTAATCTATATTCTTGTGTGGGCGTTTTGTATGTCTTATTGCCGCTGGCGCTGAAGGTGCCGCATTTTACATCAATGCGAAGTATCGGCCCGGCTGCTTTACTGCCGGAACCTTTTGGAAAAGGGGCTGATAATTGTACTGCATTATGTAACTTGCCTGCAACTTCTGTGACAGCGGGCGAGCGTGCTAATGGCTACTATCTTGATATTCTTCTGCGAGGAGTTTGACAGCCGTATTCTTGGCTTAGTTCAAATTGTCCTTCTTCGATTTTGTTGATTGTTGCGAACTGACCCCTCTGCCTCTCCTTATATGTACCTAGTCTATCTAGTCAACAACGTCCCCTATTTTCCCTATTTTCCCCTATTTTCCTATTTTCTTTTTTATATCATGTTATCCAGTCTTATTTAACCGGGGCCGAGAGGAAACGTTGCTGATTCCGTGGACACCCGATGTTTCTCCGGATTCAGGGTTGCATCTTTTTCCTCACCATTGGAGTTTATCATGTCGTCTTTCAATCCTCTTTTGACACCACCGGAATGGTCATATATAATCACTGGTTAAATATGACCCCGGTATCCACGGAAAATTATAACAGCCCCGTGAGTAATGTTTAAGCCTGTTCTCTTTTTAAATCAGCATAATACGATATAAACATCCTACAGTAAGAACTTGGCATGAAGGTTGCTTTTTATTAGATAAATTCCCAACTATTTAGGTGGCTTTCACCCAAGTTGGGCGACCGCTTTGTCGCAGTGAAATAGAAAGATTAGAACCGCAATAGGATTTTGGCCATGAAAGAGATGATAATCTTGAAAATTACCATGAACGCCATCCCGGGTAAACACCTGGAAATGACGCAAACACTTATCTCCACGATCGAGCCGATGGCAAAGGAGTCGGGGTGCATAAGTTGCGGCATTTTTTGCGATATCGAAGACAAAAACCGTTTCTGTCTGCTGGAGGAATGGAAAACACGCGAAGAGCTGGATCAGCATATCGCGTCTCACCAGTTCAGCATTTTGTTGGGAACCAAAGTGCTTTTATGTGAACCATTGAATATTCAGATTTTTACGGTTTCCCGTTCAGAGGGAATGGATGCCGTTCATTCGATAAGAGACCAAAAAAAATCAACTATATCTCCCCCAGACGGGCAAAGGGGTCTTATCAAATGAATATTCTCCTTATTTACCCAAAATTCCCTGATACGTTCTGGTCTTTTTCATACGCGTTGCGTTTCATCGGAAAGAAATCGGCCTTTCCGCCGCTTGGCCTGATCACGGTCGCAGCCCTGCTTCCGGAACAATCTCAATTGCGTCTTGTCGACCTGAACGTGGTCAATCTTGGCGATGAGGATCTGGCATGGGCCGACATGGCCTTTATCAGCGCAATGGCGATTCAACGAAAGTCAACTGATCATGTCATCGACAGGTGCAAGGGCAAGGGCTTGAAAATCGTGGCCGGCGGCCCGCTTTTCACGGCACAGCCCTGCGATTTCGGGCAGGTGGATCATCTGGTTCTGGACGAAGCCGAGGTCACACTGCCGGCATTTCTTACGGATCTGAAAAACGGATGCCCGAAACAACTCTACCGTGCAAGAGAATATCCCGATATACGCCGCACCCCTGTCCCGTTGTGGGGCTTGATTGATACCCGTCGCTATGCCTCGCTGAATATTCAGTATTCCAGAGGGTGTCCTTTTAATTGTGAGTTCTGCAATATCACGTCTCTTTTCGGAAGCAAGCCGCGCACCAAAACGCCGCAACAGGTGGTCGCTGAACTGGACGTCATTTACCAGACGGGTTGGCGCGGCAGTATCTTTTTTGTGGATGACAATTTTATCGGCAACAAACGTTCCCTTAAGGAGCATTTGCTTCCGGCCCTGATCAAATGGCGCAAGGATAAAAAAGGATGTGTATTTTTTACCGAAGCATCGATCAATCTCGCCGATGATCCCGAACTCATGGACATGATGGCCGAGGCCGGGTTCGATTCCGTTTTTATCGGCATCGAGACGCCCGATGCGAACAGCCTCACCGAATGCTGCAAGACGCACAACAAGAACAGGGACCTGCTCCAGGATGTGAAAAAAATTCACCGGTCCGGATTGCAGGTTATGGGCGGCTTCATCGTCGGCTTCGACAGTGATCCGCCATCGATTTTTCAGCGCCAGATCGATTTCATTCAGCAAAGCGGCATTGTAACGGCGATGGTGGGCATGCTCCAGGCCCCTCCGGGAACCCGCTTGTTTGATCGCCTTGCGCGAGAACAGCGCGTATGCACGGAGTTTTCCGGTGACAATGTGGATGGCCGCACCAATATCATTCCGGCCATGGGACTGGACAAGCTGATCGATGGGTACCGCGCCATCATGAAACAGATCTACTCGCCCGGTAAATATTACCAGCGTGTCAAACATATTCTGAAGGAACTGAAAAATCCGGCGGCGACCACTCCCTCCGATTGGCAGCGAATCCTCGCATTTTGGCGCGCCTGCTTGCGGCTGGGCGTGTTGGGTAAAGAAAGGTTCCAGTACTGGAGACTGTTGACGTGGACCATGGCGCGCAGACCCCGGCTGCTTCCGTTGGCGGTTACCCTGGCCATCTACGGTTATCATTACCGGAGGATATGCGAGCAGCATATTCTTTGCGCAAGGGGTGTAAGAAAAAAGTAGACTTAAGAGTATTCACTTTGAACTAGCAAGCATTGATGAAGCAGATCGGTTCATGAAAAGGAGGTAAGATATGACTGAACAGAATCAATCCCCAGGGGGATCCACGCCGACGCTGGAAGATGTGCTGGAAAATTTTCAGCAGCATCTCAAACAATTAAAGGGCGGCCCGATCCTGTTTCTTGTCGCCGTTGTGGTGGTGATGGTCTTATGGACCGCATGGTTCACTGTACAACCCGAGGAGACGGGCATTGTGCAGCGTTTCGGCAAGGTCATACGAACGGCCGGTCCGGGACTGCATTTCAAATTGCCTTACGGCATCGAAAAGGTCCGTCTGCTGCCGACGGCCCGTGTGCTCAAAGAAGAGTTCGGCTTTCGAACGGTGTCCGCCGTTCCCGGTGAAAAGAGTCGCTATGATACGCGAGGTGCTTACAAGGACGAATCTCTGATGCTTACCGGAGACCTGAACGTCATCGATGTCCAGTGGATCATCCAATACCGCATCGAAGACCCCATCCGCTATCTGTTTCAGGTTCGTGACACATCGAAAACAATCCGCGACACCACCGAGGCGGTCATGCGCCGAGCGGTCGGCAACCGTCTGGGCAGCGATGTGCTGACCACAGGCCGGGTGGCGGTGGCCAGTGAAGCCAAAACCGAAATCCAGAAAATCCTGACGGCTTATGAAACCGGCGTGCGTCTGGTTACCGTGGAACTGCAGGACGTAACCCCGCCGGATACGGTAAAGCCGGCCTTCAATGAAGTCAACGAGTCGCGCCAGGACAAAGAACGCACCATCAATAAGGCCCAGGAACAGGCCAACCAGGAGATCCCCAAGGCCCGGGGCGTGGCCGCGCAAAGCATCAGCGAGGCCGAAGGCTATGCCCTAGAGCGCATCAACCGGGCCGAAGGCGAGGCCACACGCTTCGAAGCCATTCTGGGGCAGTACCAACAAGCGCCGCAGGTCACGCGCCGGAGGCTTTATCTCGAGGCTATGACCGGTTTTCTGTCAGACATGAAAGGGCTCTATATCGTGGATCAGGACCAGAAGGCCATGGTGCCGTGGCTTCCAATTGAGTCCGGCACGCAACCACCGGCACAAGGGAGGCAGCCATGAAGTTTACCGTTAAAGCAATAACCATCGCTATCGCGGTGCTGAGCGTTATCGTGCTGTATAGTGGTCTATACACTTTGGAAGAGGGTCTGCAAGCCATCGTCGTGCAGTTTGGCCGGCCTGTTGGGGAACCGGTGACCGAGGCGGGGCTGCACATTAAACTGCCCTTTGTACAGGAGGTCCGGCGGTTTGAAAAGCGGTTGCTGGTCTGGGACGGTGATCCGAACCAGGTTCCCACCAAGGGGCGCGAGTTCATCTGGGTAGATACCACCGCCAGATGGCGGATTGCCGATGCTAAAAAATTCCTGGAAAACGTGGCCAGCGAAGAAGGCGCTCAATCGCGCTTGAACGATATCCTTGATTCGGTGGTGCGCGACCAGGTGTCGAGCAGCGAACTCGTGGAACTCGTGCGCAGCGCCTCGTGGGAAGTGCCTGAGGACGAAGCCTTGAAGGAGATCCCAAAGGAGCGCGAAGAAGAGCTTAAAAGGGAGATCGCACGCGGCAGGGAAGAGATCACCCGTACGATACTGACTGAGGCACAGAAGATCATCCCGCAATACGGCATCGAGCTGGTGGATGTCCGCATCAAGCGCCTCGATTACGTGGAAAGCGTCCGTGAAAAGGTCTATGAGCGAATGATTTCCGAGCGAAAGCGCATCGCCGCACAGTTCCGTTCCGAAGGCGAAGGACGCAGCGCCGAAATCCTCGGGACCATGGAAAAAGAACTGCGCCAGATCCGCTCAACCGCTTACCGCCGTGTGCAGGTGGTCCAAGGCAAAGCCGACGCAGAAGCTACGCGAATCTACGGCCAAGCTTACAATAAAAATCCGGAATTCTATGCCTTTTTACGCACCCTTGAAAGCTACAAGGAGAAGACCAATCCAAACTCCGTGCTGATTCTCACCACGGACAGCGACTTCTATCAATACATCAAGAATGCAAAACCAAGCCAAGCACAGATTCCATCGGCTCCTTAGTCACGGAATGATTCGGCAGCAAATAGTTTTTCGGGTGATGCTACCGGTAGTTATGGAGAGGTTTTCCCGCTGGCCGAACCCTTTTGTATAAAAGAGGAAAAAAGAAATGGCGTACAATGACAAAAAAGACCCGCTCATCAATCTGGTGGAAAAGCTGCGTTCATTTCTCGGCTTCGGAAATCATCCGAAAAAACAGACCCCGTTGTCCGGCAAGGCCCACTTCAACGTCTGGTATTTCGTCTTCGCCATGATTTTCTTTTCTTATATGCTGCCGTTGATCTTTTCTTCAAAAATAGAGACGATTTCCTATAGTCAGTTCAAACAATATGTCGACCAGGGAATCGCGGGCGAATTGATCATCGGACCTGAAAGCATCAAAGGTACGCTTGCAGGATCGCCCGAAACAGCGTTCACAACCGTTCGGGTGAATGATCCGGACCTGGTGAAGGAATTGGATGAACGTAAAATCAGCTATTCGGGACGGTATGAAAATATATTTTTGAGCAGCCTCTTTACCTGGATCCTGCCCATAGGCATTTTTTTTCTAATCTGGCGATTTGCCATGAAAAAGATGGGAGCCGGAATGGGGGTCATGTCTTTTTCCAAGAGCAAGGCCAAGATTTTCGCTGAAAGCGACACCAAGGTCTCTTTTGCCGATGTGGCCGGAATCGATGAGGCCCGGGAAGAACTTGAGGAAGTGGTCGAATTTCTCAAAACCCCGGAGAAATTTCAGAAACTGGGGGGGAAAATACCCAAAGGCGTGCTGCTGATCGGCCCGCCTGGAACCGGCAAAACCCTTCTGGCACGAGCCGTGGCCGGTGAGGCCAAGGTGCCTTTCTTTTCCATCAGCGGGTCCGAATTCGTGGAGATGTTCGTCGGCGTTGGCGCGGCCCGTGTTCGCGATCTGTTCTCGCAGGCCGCGGTGCAAGCGCCCTGTATCATCTTCATCGATGAACTGGACGCCCTGGGCAAAGCCCGGGGGATGAATGTGATGGGCGGACATGACGAACGGGAGCAAACACTGAACCAGCTCCTGGTGGAAATGGACGGCTTTGATACCAATAAAGGCGTCATTATCATGGCTGCCACCAACAGGCCGGAAATCCTTGATCCGGCCTTGCTGCGCCCGGGGCGCCTAGACAGGCAGGTCCTGGTGGACCGTCCGGATATCAACGGACGGGAGGCCATCTTAAAAATTCATTCCACAAACGTGGCGTTGGGTCCCGATGTCGATCTGCTTCGGATCGCCGGCCGCACACCGGGCTTTGTGGGTGCGGACTTGGCCAACATCATCAATGAAGCCGCTCTTCTGGCGGCCCGCAACGATAAAAAAAACGTGGAGTCGGTCGATTTCGACGAGGCCATCGACCGGGTGGTGTCCGGCCTTCAGAAAAAAAACCGGGTGATGAATGCTCAGGAAAAAGAAATCGTCGCCTTTCATGAATCTGGACACGCCATTGTGGCGGAATCTGTCGAGCATGCCGATCCTGTTCATAAAATATCCATCATCCCCCGTGGAATTGCGGCGCTCGGATACACCCAGCAGCAGCCCACGGAGGACCGTTATTTATTGACGCGCTCGGAGTTGATCGACCGCATGGCCGTCCTGTTGGGCGGCCGGGTAGCGGAGGAGCTGGTGTTTAATGAAATCTCCACTGGGGCGCAAAACGACCTGCAACGGGCCTCGGACATCGCCCGGGCCATGGTCACGGATTACGGCATGAGCGATTCCCTGGGCCTGGTCAGCTATGAGCGTCCGCGCCAGGCGATGTTTATCCCGGAAAGCTTTTCCCAGGGTAAGAATTACAGCGAAGCTAAATCCGCCCAGATTGATGACGAGGTTACACGGTTTGTCAATGAAGCCCATCAACGCGTGCGCAAGATCCTTTCGGAACGGCGAACAGTCCTTGATGATTTGGCCCTTCTTCTTTCGCAGAAGGAAAGCGTGCAGGGCGAGGAGCTAAGACGGATGCTGGAGGCTGCTGCGCCCGGAATGGCCTCTTCATCACCTGTTCAACCCGCTAAAAACACTGATGATAACAAGGAAAAAGGAAATGGCATTGAATAGGCTGGTTTTTTTTGTCGAACCGTTGAAACTTGATCAAAAGAATTTTGTCTCTTTGGAGATGCAGGAGAAGAAAGACCGCATCGATGATGCCCTCAATGCCTCTCGATCGGGCGATAAGGAAGCCTCCAAAGGGCAGATCCTCGGTGCCGGCCTTGCCCTCGGAGGATTCGTACCAGATTGGAAACCACCCTTATGATCACGAGTTCAAAACAAATCGTAAACGAGGTCTACAACACGACGCATCTGGACGAGGCCCTGTCGCTGATCGTGAAACGGTCCAGATCGACCATGGGCGCGGATGCATGTTCCGTATATATTTATGACACACAATCCGACCGGTTTATCCTCATGGCGGTTGATGGCGCGATGCCCGAAGAGGTAGGCAAGGCGCATGTGAGCCGAAACGAAGGGCTGGTGGGATGGGTGGCGGCGCATGAAGAAGTCATCAATCTGTCAGATGCCTATGATCATCCCTCCTTCGATCACGTCGCAAATATCGGAAATGGATCTTTTCATGGCTTTATGGGCGTACCCATCATATACCATGGCCGGACAGCGGGTGTATTGGCGGCACAGAAGCATGTACTGCAAACCTTTAGCGATGATGATGCGGCTTTTTTTACGACACTGGCCTTCCAGCTTGGCGAAGCCATGCATCACCTTCTGACAAAATGGGATTTCAGCCGACTGAATGAACCCGCGCGTGGAAAAATGCTTATTCATGGAATTCCTTGCGCGCCTGGCCTAGCAGTGGGTAACATCATACTTTCACAACCAGCTGACCTGCAATCGACACCCGACCGCAACGTACAGGACATCGAATCGGAAGTTAATATTTTCCAAGCTGCAGTAATCGCCGTCAAAAAAGAATTGCAAGCCGGCAAGGAACATATGCGCGTCAGTTTATCCGACGAGACGCTATCCATGTTCGACGCCTACATCATGATGCTTGAATCCGACAAATTGATTAACGGCACGGTGGCGCGGATCCGAAACGGCCAATGGGCCCGCGGCTCACTGCGAGACACCATTTTCGAGATGGCGTACGTTTTCGATCAGATGTCCGATCCCTATCTTGCGGCGCGCGCCGAAGATATCCGCAACATCGGCCGACAGGTTCTTACCCATTTACAGCAAGCTGCACCGGAGTCCAGGACATACCCAAACCGATGCATCCTGGCGGGAGCGGAAGTCGGTCCGGCCGAGATTTCAAAAGTGCCCCGTGACCGGCTGGCCGGCATTGTCAGTGTTCAGGGATCGGCATTATCCCACACGGCGATCATTTGCCGCGCACTGGAAATTCCCGCCGTAATGGGCCTGACCGATCTGGCCATCGGCAATCTGGAAGATTGCGAAATCATGCTGGACGGCAACCAGGGCGTCGTCTGCATCAATCCCTCGCCAATGGACATCGATGCGTTTCGGCAACGAATGCAGGAAGAACATGCCATCGCCGCCCGACTTGAGACACTGCAACGGTTACCGGCGCAAACAATGGACGGAGTGGCGATTCCTATACATGTCAATCTGGGGGGCGGTGCCGATGAGCTGTCAATGAATGCCGAAGAATATGAAGGTGTGGGCCTGTACCGCACGGAGTTTTTCTTTATCGCGCGCGACACGCTTCCCACAGAGGAGGAACAGTATCGGCTTTACCGCGATCTTCTGAAATTCTTCGCGCCGAAACCGGTGACAATCCGGACCCTGGACACCGGGGGGGATAAAAGGCTGCCATTTCTCACCATCGCTGAAACCAACCCATTTTTGGGTCGGCGTGGGATACGCTTCACCCTCGATCATACCGAGGTTTTTATGACCCAATTACGGGCGTTGTTACGCGCCAATGCCGGGATCGGGAATCTGCAGATCCTTTTTCCCATGATCAGCCGGATAAATGAAATCGACACAACCCTGGGCCTACTGGACCGCGCCCATTCAGATCTTACGGCGGAAGGCCGTGACGTCACAAAACCTCGAACCGGCGCCATGATCGAAGTGCCTTCGGCCGTGTATATCATCGCCGAACTGTCTGGACGGGTTGATTTTTTCTCCATCGGAACCAATGACCTCACCCAGTTTCTGCTGGCCGTGGACAGAAGCAACCCGTGGGTGCAGGGCATCAACGACAACCTTCATCCCGCCGTTGTCCATGTCGTGTCCGATATCGTTCAGAGAGCCCATCTTCAAAACAAGCCGGTAGGTGTATGTGGTGAAATGGCCGGTGATCCGGCATCCGCACTTCTGCTGCTGGGCCTAGGGGTCGATTCGCTGAGCATGACGCCATCCAGTCTGCCGCGCGTCAAATGGGCCATCCGAAGCTTTACCATGCAGCAGGCTCGAGGGCTTGCCGACAAGGCGCTCAAGATCGACAATGAAACCGATACCCAACAGCTATTGAATCGTGCCCTGAAGGCCGTTGGCCTCAACGCTCTCGTTCGCGAGAATTGACCTTCCAAAACGCGAATGGCTGGGCTTGCTACGTTAAGCGTCAACTCAAGCCAAAACACCGGCCGTATCTTAAAAACAAATTGATACCAATCGAATTTACTGTTATTGTCTTATTACCTTATCTCTTACAGCGAAAAAAATGGACACTTAAAATGGTAAATAGTTTTCTGGAAATTCACAGCAACATCCTGGGGTCGATTCGTGAGCCTTTGATCATACTCGATCGGGATTTGAGAGTTGTGACGGCCAATCCCTCTTTTTACCGGACATTCAATGTCAAGCGCGACGAGACCGAGGGCATGCTGATATACGATCTGGGCAACCGGCAATGGAATATCCCCGGACTGAGGAAATTACTGGAAGATATTCTTACTCAAGATATAGATTTTCATGATTTTGAGGTGAAGCATGACTTTGAAACCATTGGGCGTAAGATCATGCATCTGAATGCGCGGCGGATTTACGACCAAGGCAACCAGACTCATTTGATTCTACTGGCCATCGAGGATGTGACCGACCGCGAATATTACAAAAAACACCTTGAGGAACTGGTTGAAGAGCGAACGGCCGAAATAAGAAAACTCAAGGAGCAACTCGAAGCCGAGAGAGCCTATCTTCAAGAAGAAATCAAACTGGTCTACAACCATGAGGACATCGTCGGAAAGAGCGATGCCATCAATTACGTATTTTTCAAGGTGGAACAAATCTCCGGCACCGATACAACCGTTCTGATTCTCGGGGAAACCGGAACCGGCAAGGAATTGGTGGCCCGTGCCATTCACAGCACAAGTCTACGTAAGGATCGCACCCTGGTCAAAATGAATTGCGCCGCCCTGCCTTCGAATCTGATCGAAAGCGAACTCTTCGGCCATGAAAAAGGCGCCTTCACCGGCGCGCAATCCAGACGTTTGGGACGCTTTGAAGTTGCCGACGGCGCGACCTTGTTTTTGGACGAGATCGGCGAACTGCCGCTGGAACTGCAGCCCAAGCTGCTCAGGGTGATCGAAGACGGGGAGTTCGAACGCCTGGGCAGTTCTGAAACCAGAAAGGTGAATGTCCGCATCATTGCCGCCACCAACCGAGATCTGCAAGTTGAAGTCCAAAAGGGCGCTTTCCGGGAGGATTTGTGGTATCGGCTTAATATTTTTCCGATCACAATGCCGCCCCTTAGCGACCGTCTGGACGACATACCCTTGCTGGTCAAGTTTTATATTGACCGGATTTCAAGAAGACTGGGTAAAGACATCAAGGTGGTCCCGTCTGGCGTGATGGACGCGCTGCAACAATACCATTGGCCGGGCAATGTTCGCGAACTGGAAAATGTCCTCGAACGTGCGGTGATCAACTCCTCGGGCCCCAAGCTTCGGCTGGTGGATGAACTGAGAAAGCCTCGCAAGGATCTCGCAAAATCTGTACAAACCCTGGAACATGTTGAGCGCGACTATATCAACCGAGTGCTTGAACAGACCGACTGGAAAGTAGGCGGCAAGAACAGTGCGGCTGAAATCCTGGGCCTCGACCGCAGCACGTTGCGCGCCCGCATGCGCAAACTAAATATCCGCAAACCGTAAATCCTCATTCCTCTGGGCAATTCCGGGGACAGTATAAAGATATCTGTAATCAAGGTAGATTTTACGGAAGCCCGAAAAGCTATGATCTCCGAACGATACCTACATAAGCTCATTCTCCTGGCTTAGCTATACAAATCTCAATGAATCAGGAAATTCTCTTGATTTTTTCTTTCCGGCATATTATTTTAGGATATGCCCTAATAGTATAATAATGGCAACTCTTATTTTAGGTTCAAGGCAGGAAGAATGCAGCGAAAGCTCCAAGGAAGATACATAACCATATCAACAGTGGGCGAGAAGGCCCGAGCCTTTGTACCCACGCCGCTGCCCCCACATCCGCCTATAAACTGGACACCTGAGCTGCGCAGCAAGTTCGACCAGGCTCTACTGGCTCTTGGTCGATTGGACAGTGTTTCGACCTTGCTGCCTGACACCTCGCTTTTCCTCTATATGTACGTTCGCAAGGAGGCAGTGCTTTCCTCCATGATAGAGGGAACCCAGTCGTCGCTTTCGGACCTACTGCTGTTTGAACTGGATCAGGAACCCGGCGTCCCACTGGATGACGTTAGAGAGGTAAGCAATTATGTAGCAGCTCTCTACCATGGTTTACAACTGTTGGATGAAGGGTTACCTCTGTCTTCAGGGCTTTTCCGGGAGATACACGGTGTGCTTCTCACCAAGGGCAGGGGCAGCAACCAGACCCCAGGTGAATTCAGGCGCAGCCAAAACTGGATCGGCGGTACCCGGCCGGGTAATGCAGCCTTTCTTCCGCCCCCTGCTGAAGAGATGCTGGAGTGTATGAACAAGCTCGAACTCTTCCTCCATGACCAACCGGAACCGACACCCGTACTGCTTAAGGCGGCTCTGGCCCATGTTCAGTTCGAGACGATCCACCCGTTTCTTG